>JACZCZ010202509.1_pt1 | contig 33034 bp, 37 predicted proteins | sample 8641811 | NCBI WGS metagenome assembly JACZCZ01 (sample SAMN15324610, study PRJNA640507) | soil metagenome | isolation source: intercropping peanut in the first line | place: China: Luxin town, Laibin City, Guangxi Province | collected 2019-07-25 | depth 10cm m | reverse complement strand
GTGCCGATGCGCGGGTTCTTCATCGCGCCGCGATCGCGCACCTTGCCGCGCACACCGATCACCCACTCCGAGCGCGCAGCATCGGCGAGCTCGAACGCTTCCTTGCCCAGCTCCGGATCGAACATCACCTGCACGATGCCCTCGCGGTCGCGCAGATCGATGAAGATGCAGCCACCGTGATCGCGTCGCGATTGCACCCAGCCGAACAGCACCACTTCCTTGTCGGCATCGCTCAGGCGCGGCTGTCCGCAGTAGTGGGTGCGCTTAAGCTCATCGATGAAACGGGCCACAAAACCTCCAACCGCGCCGCAAATCGGCCAACCGGCAATCGGGAGCCGGTCTTATGACCGCGTGTTGCCGGGGTCAAGGAAGCCGTGCAGGTGTGCGAGGGATGCCACGCTTGGTCGGCTTCTGTATGGTGCTGGGCATGCGCGTGATGATGATGATCTTGCTGGTGGGGTTCGGCAGCGTGGGCGCTTGTGCGGCGATTGAAACGACGCGAACAGGGCCGACGGTTCCTGCGCGATCGGCGGACTGTGAGGTGCAGGTGTTCACGATCCCGCCCGCGTCCGGCTACCAGGAGCTGGCGGTCATTGATGTCGGCAGCTCGTACCGCTCGGACGTCCGCAGTATCGAAGGGTTTCGCGACCTGATCCGGCCCGACGTGTGTGCTGTGGGTGGCGAGGCGATCTACGTGCATTCCAGCGGCGGGAAGTACTCGAGGGCAACCGTGCTGCGCGCCATCACGCCGTAGCCGCCATCACGTTCGAGCGCGGAATCACACCTTGGGGCCGCGTTCCCAGGGGGGGGCAGCATGTGTTCTCGCAGGTGATCGGCGAAGGCTTTGACCTTGGGTGAGAGGTGGCGCGTGCTCGGGTAGATGACGTGCATCGGGATCTCGGCGGAGCACCACTCGGGCAACAAGCGCTGCACCGCGCGCTCACGCAACAACGCGATGCAACGAAACGCCGGTAGCATCGCCACGCCCATGCCCAGCACGGTCGCTTCCTGCAGAAAGTCGAAGTCGTTCACCACCAAGCGCGGCTTGAGCTGCACGACCACCGTTTCGTGCGCGCGCAACAGCTTCCAACGCCCGCGATCGGACCCCGCGCCAAACACAAGGCACGGCATGCGCTCGAGGTCCTGGGGCTGCTTCGGTGCGCCGAGCTTCTTCGCGAGCTTCGGGCTTGCCACCACGTAGCTGCGGATCACGCCCAAATCGCGCGCGATCGACGTGGAGTCGGGCAATGGCCCAGCGCGCAACGCCAGATCGAACCCTTCCTCGATCATGTCGACCACGCGATCGGTGCACACCACGTCGAGCTGCACTTCCGGGTAACGCTTGAGGAAGGACGCCACGATCGGCGACAGGAACCCGAAGTTGAGCGGTGTCGTCACGCGCAGCAGACCGCGCGGGGTCTCTTGCATCCGCGTCACCGACAGCTCCGCGGCGTCCAGCTCCGCGACCACGCGCGCCGCGTGTTGGTAATAACCCTGGCCCACGTCGGTCAGGCTCAGCTTGCGCGTCGTACGCTGCAGCAACCGCGCGCCGAGCCGTGCTTCCAGCTCGGTCACCTTCCGACTCACGGTCGATTTCGGCATCTGCAGGTCGCGCGCTGCCGCCGTGAAGCTGCCGGTCGACACCACCTTCGCGAACACCACGATCTCGTTCAGGTCCATGCGTTGTTCCACTATTGCAACAATGATTGCCAAAGTCTCGGTCTAATCACGGATGTGGAACAGACCTAGGTTCAGCTCTCAGACGGCGCACAACCCGGTTGGCGCCGAATCGCAGCACGACAACCGACCGCAACCGCGGCCTTGCAAGGGAGAGCTTCATGGAAACAAAGACCTGGAACATCGACACCGCCCACTCGTCGATCGGCTTCTCGATCCGCCACATGGTGGTCGCGAAGGTGCGCGGACGCTTCGGCCGCTGGAGCAGCCAGCTCACGCTCGATCCGCAAGACCTCACGCGCTCTCGCGTCACGGCAGAGATCGACGCCAGCAGCATCGACACAGGTGTGAGCGATCGCGACAACCACCTGCGCTCCGCCGATTTCTTCGACGTGGAGCGCTTCCCCAGCCTGCGCTTTGAAAGCACCAAGGTGGAGAAGGTCAGCAGCGATCGCTACCGCGTGCATGGTGACATGACGATCCGCGACGTGACGCGCCCGATCGTGCTCGAGCTGGAGCACGGGGGTCAGGCCAAGGACCCCTGGGGCAACCAGCGCGCGGTGTTCAATGCCACCACGTCGCTCAGCCGCGGCGAGTTCGGTTTGAAGTGGAACCAGGCGTTGGAGGCCGGCGGTGTATTGGTCGGCGATCGCGTCGAGATCGAGCTCGAGGTGCAAGCGGTCCAAGCCGCTGCGACGAAGGCTGCGTGAAGAGCCTGCATCGACGGGGCGCATCGGAACGGACCGCGTAGGATGACGCCGGATGCAGAATCGACGTGAGGTCTTGCGATGGATGGCGGCTGGCGCGTGGCTCGCGCTCGATCAAGCGTGCAGCCCGTCCAGCCCCCATCGCGCGCGGCGCGACAACGAAGCGACCAAGGACACGACGATGACGAACCCACAACAACAACCGAACGCAACGATGGCCCAGACCGGTCGCATGCCGGTGGTGTTCGTCGGTCACGGCTCGCCGATGAACGTGGTGGAAGACAACCGCTGGAGCCGGGGCTTTGCTGCCCTGCGCGATGAGATACCGACACCGAAGGCGATCCTCGCGATCTCGGCGCACTGGTTCGTCGACGGCACGTACCTGACGGGCAACGCGCAACCGAAGACGATCCACGACTTCGGCGGCTTCCCGCAGGCCCTCTATGAGATCCAGTACCCAGCGCCCGGTCATCTCGACCTGGCGCAACGTGTTCGCGGACTGCTCGCGCATGCGAACGCAGAGCTCAACCATGAATGGGGCTTCGATCACGGCACCTGGAGCGTGCTGCACTGGATGTATCCGGGCGCGACGATTCCGTTGATCCAGCTCAGCATCAATCACCGCCTGACCATGCGTCAGCACTACGAGATCGGCCGATCGCTTGCCGCGTTGCGCGATGAGGGCGTGTTGATCCTCGGCAGCGGCAACGTCGTTCACAATCTGCGCGACGCCTTCACCCGCATGCGCTCGGGCAACCACGACACGCCGGACTGGGCGCGCCGCTTCGACGACGCGGTGAAGCAAGCCACACTGCAGCACGACGCACAGACGATTCTTTCGCTCTGGCCCGACACGGACGACGGACGCCTCGCGCACCCGTCACCGGATCACTGGTTGCCCTTGCTCTATGTGCTCGGCGCCAGCGAGGACCGCGATCGCGTGCGCTTCCCCATGGAAGGCTTTGATGCCGGTTCGATCTCGATGCGCAACATCATCGTGGGTTGAGGGTGTGCCGCGTTGGGCCAGCGTGCGCGTGCGGCACGGTGGTGATGTGTGAAGTGATCGAGCGGTGCAGGCGATCGAGCGCGTTTGCGTCCTGATCGAGCGGCGAAAGTGCCTGGCATGCGGCGTGCAATCGCATGCGGTGCGCAGCAGAGATGTGAGCGAGCGCGTTTGCAGAAAACTGCATCGGAAAGATCCGCGCAGCGAGTGGTGCGGCGCGGCACGTGCGGTCCTGATGAGTATCGTTCGCCGGGGGGTGCTGGGTGCAATCTGGGAGCTGCTTGCCTTTGGACGTGGTGCTACTCGATGCGGCGGGCACGAATGCTGCGTTGTCCGAGCGGCCCATCGCGTTGGGTGTCAACGTGCTCGATCACTGCGACGCCATCGAAAGCGCGCTCGACGTGCTCACAGGCATCGCGCCCGACGTGGTGATCGTGGAGCCATCACCCTGGGGACCACGGGTGATCACGCGGCTACAGGCTGCTACGCGCGCGCCAGTCTTGGTGATCAGCGCGCGTCCGCAGCTCGATCATGTGCTGGCGTGCCTGGACGCCGGCGCGGCGGGCTATCTGACTGCGGACCTCGACGCCACGCAGTGGAAGCGCGCGCTGCAGGACGCGGCCGAAGGTCGCGCACCGTTGTCGGCCGACGTGAGCAAGCTGCTTTTGCCGCTCTTGCGTGACCGACGCGAGACGGTGGAGCCCCCGGTCGACCTCACCGATCGAGAGCGCAACGTCCTGAGCTTGCTCGTGCACGGTCACGCCTACGCTGCGATCGCCGACGCGCTGGGGATCGGTCTCGGCACGGTGCAGTCGCACGTGAAGAATCTCTATCGAAAGCTCGACGTGTGCACGAAAGCAGAGGCAGCGACGATCGCGTTGCGTCAGGGCTTGTTGAGCGTGCAACCGGAGCGTCGACGTTCGCGCATCGCCAGCTGATCGCACGCAGATCCCATGGTCATGGGATGGGCCGCCACTTCCTAAGTCGCTACCGATGCAACGTGCGGGGGCACTTAGGCTCTCAACTTACAAAGGAAGCAACATGAACAAGATCCTCAGGTCGATGTCGGTGCTTGGTCTCACGATCGCCAGCGCGTGTCAGAACGCAGGGCCGCAAGGTCCGGAAGAGATCGGTGTGATCGATGAAGCGCTGGTCGTGTCGCGCAGCAAGTGGAACGGGGCGGCAGCCAGCGCGTCGGCCTACGGCACCTATGACTCGCTGTACCTCAGCGTGTCGGAAGACAAGTCGACGCGACGCCGCACGGTGAACCTCAACCTTCAGGGCTACGGCTACAACCCGGACAGCGAAGTCTGCCAGACCGAACAGTGGTGCTACGCGGACGAGCAAGGGCAGGAGATCTGCGAGGACTACAACTACTGCTATTTCAGCGAGTCCTATTACCTCTACGGCTGGGGTCAGATCCCGAGCGATTCGTTCCGCGTCGGTGCGCGCCTCAAGAGCGCGCAGCTGAATCTCGACTTGGCGAGCGCGCCTGACCTCTCGATCAACCGCTGCAACGACTACGACGGGACGTGCAGCGCCGTCACGCAGGGCAGCATCGACGTGACGTGGGACGCCAACGGCGCCTACGCGTACTCGAACGACGGCACGCAGATCGTGAAGTGGGGCACCTACACCTCGCGCACCAAGGGTCAATCGAGCAGCGTATCGGCCGACGTCAGCGGCAGCGCGCTGGGCCTCGACGTGAGCGGATACGGCGATCTGTCGAAGAGCAAAGGCACGAGCGTGAGCCGCGACATCAGTGGCGGCGGCACCGGCGGCTTCACTGGCGGCACAGGCGGGATGGCGGGCTTCGGTGGTGTCGGTGGTATCGGCGGCATCGGCGGTCTGGGCGGTGCAGGCGGCGTCGGCGGTGGCGTCGACGGCGGAATCTAGAAACCTATGACGGCGCTCGACGCGGGAGCGACGGTCTTCCGCGTCGGGCTCCGTTCACACGTTCGAAGGATCCTTTCTATGTTCAAGCAGCGTCGTCTCGCCGTGGTGATCTTTGCGCTGATGCTTCCGGTCGCGATCGCGATCACGTTGGCGGTTCAAGCACGAGGCACTGCGCAAACCGATCCGCTGCACGATCTGGCCCACGCGCCACGACCGGCAGACGTCGCGGTCGCCGCACGTGAGGCTGCGCGCGCCGTGATGGCGAAGAAGGCCGAGCTGAAAGCTGCGTGCTGGACACCGCTCTTGGCAAAGCAAGCTGAGCCCACGCAGTCGCAGCACATGTTGCGCGCCACGTTCGATCCGGAAGGCCACGAAGTCTCGCGCACGGTGGACGATGTCCCCGGTCGATCGCGCGCAGATGTGGCCGAGTGTCTGCGCGCGTTGCCGCTGGAGCTCGAGATCAACGCGCGTGACAAGCCCACGACGGTCGCGGTTACGCTCGCGTTTCCCTAAGGGGAGCGTCGGAAGCGCTCGACCGCGAGCACGGTGCGCTACACACTGCGCGACATGTCATTCCAGCAAGACGGTGGTTGTCAGTGTGGTGCGATTCGCTATCGCGTGAGCGCCGAGCCCGTGCGCGTGTCGCTGTGTCATTGCACCGAGTGTCAGGCGCAGTCCGGTAGCGCCTTCGGCATGTCGATGATCGTCAGCGATGACGCGTTCACGCTGTTGCAGGGTCAAGTGAAGACGTGGACGCGCAGCAGCGACGCCGGGCGTCCGGTGTTGTGCGCGTTCTGCGCCGACTGCGGCACGCGCATCTTCCACAAGGCCGAGGTCTATCGCGGCTACACCAACGTGAAGCCCGGCACGCTGGACGACCGCAGTTGGCTCAAGCCCAACATCAGCATCTGGAACAGCCAGAAGCAGCCGTGGTTCGTGATCCCCGAAGAGATGTTCAAGCACGACCATCAACCCGGCTGATCGGCCCGCCGCGCGGCGACAACGGCTGGCAATCAGCCCGTGATTCGATACAACGCCCGCACTGTGAAGCGGCACGTGCAGCACTGGTTGGGCTCGGCGTGGTCACCGCGCGTTTCCTTGCGCTCGCCTCTTCGACCGCGCGTTTTTTCGAGCGCGCCTCTTCGAGCGCGCGTGTGGATGTGCGTGCTGGCGATCGCGTGTGGATCGCCGAAGACCGACAGCGCGGCCAAGCCCGCGGCGGCAAGCAACGTCACGCAGCTGAGCGAAGTGGAGCAGGCGGCGCGCCGGCAAGACGACGCGCTCGACAAGGAGTTTCCGCTGCACGGCTTGGTCACCGGTCTGCAGCTCAAGGTGCGGCTCAAGCCCGAGCCGGAGTCGACCACGGTCGGGTGGTTGCGCATCGGCTCGCGCATTCGCTTGGCGCCCGGCCCGACCAAGACCGCGACCTGCGCCACCGGCTTCTACCGCGTGCGGCCGATGGGCTACGCCTGCGCGGGTGAAGGCATCGAAGTCGCCGCGACTCCACCGCCGTCGGAGATCGTGGTGAACCAAGCGCCGAAGGACGCCGCGCTGCCGTACACGTACTACTTCGTCAAAGACGACAAGACTCCCGAGTATCACCGGCTGCCTTCACGCGACGAGCAGCGCGAGGCGGTTGCGTTCGTGGAGCGGTACTTCGCGCTCAAGCGCGACAACGAAACGCGAGCAGAGAAGTTTTGGAACGAAGGGCTGCCGAATGAGCCTACGCGTCCCAACTTCGTGCGGGCGTTCTTGAGCCGGGGCTTCTTCGTCGCAGGCGCGGGCGTGGAGACGCGGGCGTTTCGTAACTTCGTGCGCACGGTACGCGGCCGTTACATCAAAGAAGCACAGCTCGAGACACGGCGCGGCACCACGTTTCAGGGCGTCGAGCTCAACGCACAGCGCACCTTGCCGATCGCGTGGATGGTGCGTGAGGCGCGACCGTTTCGCCCGGTCACGCGCGACGACGGCAGCATGCGCTTGGTGGCCGATCCGAACGAGCAACCTATCGCGCGCCACACCTTGCTCGACTGGGAGAAGCGCGAGCGACAGGGTGAGGTGATCTTTCACCGGCTGCGCGATGGCCGCTACTTGAAGCACTGGTTCGCGGCGGTAGCGGAGCGGATCGATCCACCGAAGGGCATCAAGGACGACGAGCCGTGGGTGCACGTGAACCTGACGGAGCAGACGCTGGTCGCTTACGTGGGACGCGAGCCGAAGTACGCGACGTTGGTGTCGAGCGGGCTCGATGGTCACAACACGCCGGAAGGCGTCTACACGATTCGCGCCAAGCACGTGGCCGCCACCATGAGCGACATCGGCGCCGACGCAGAGGATGATCGCTACAGCATCGAAGACGTGCCGTGGACGCAGTACTTCGAAGGCTCACTGGCTCTGCACGGTGCGTTCTGGCACGAGCGCTTTGGTCTGCAGCGCTCGCATGGCTGCGTGAACCTGACGCCGCTCGACGCGCACTACCTGTTCAACTTCACCTGGCCACCGGTGCCCGACGGCTGGCACGGCACCAGCACCGATCGCACGGGGCTCAAGGGCAGCACGGTGGTGATCACGGGCCGCAGTCGCCCCAGCGAAGAGCCCGCGGAAATGACCGCCACCCCGGCAGCACCGAGCACGCCCGCACCGGCGTCAGCCACAAAACCGGCACCCGCGACACCGAGCGCAGCAGCCACGCCTCCGCCAGCGCTGCCCGAAGAACCGACGGAGCCCGCACCGGCACCGTTCGGCGCACCCTCGGCGGTCCAGATCCGTCCTGTTCCCGCCGCGCGCCGTTGAACGAGCGGATGCGTGCGCGCGTGCTGGGCGAGACAGCCGGCGTCGCGATCGAGCATGATGGCCACCTGTTCAGAGCTCTATGGGGGACGCATGCGTCAGGAATGGATCGTGATCGCGATCGGTTGCGTGATGGCGTGTGGCGACGACGACGGCGCAGGCGCGAGGACGCGTGAAGTACGTCGCGCCGATACGACCTGCGATGGAACGCCCGAACCGGGTTGTGACGTGTCCACGTTCAACGCTGCCGGACATCTGATCGACTTCGGCACGGACAACGGTTGCGACGGCACACTGGACGAGAACTGCAACAGCGCCGTGCTCGATGGCAAAGGCAACGTGATCCGAGCGGAGGATGACAACGATTGCGACGGCATGCCGGAGCGATGCACGGCTGGTGCGCGCGGCAGCGAGTCCAACACCTGGGTTCAAGGCGATGATGCAGATTGCGATGGCGTGCCGGACGGGAGGTGCATCGAGGCGACCTTCGACAGCTACGATCGCGCGACCCATCTGCTGTTCGACCTCGCCTGCAACGGCTCGCGCGACGGCTGCGTGAGCGTCACGTATGCCGACGATCGCCTGAGCTCCATGACGCAGGAAGACAGCGGGTGCGATGGCATCGTGGAGCTCTGCAGCGTCTCGACCTACGACGCGTCGGGCAACGTCATCGAAAGCGGCACCGACGACGATTGCGACGAAGACGCCGACAGCAGTTGCATCACCGCCAGCTACGACAACCAGCAGCGCTTGCTCGACGTCAGCGTGGATGACGACTGCGATGGCACGCCCGACAGCAACTGCAGCCACTACGAGTACGGCCCAAACGACGCACCCAGTCGCACGCTGGACCTCGACTGCGACGGCACACCCGACGCATGTTGGAGCGCGGAACGCACGCCGCTCTGAAGCGCTGATCGACCTGTGTCGCCGCGACCACGATCGGCGTGGTGAATTGGCCACATACGCGCTGGATCGTCTCGGTTTCTCCAGCAAAAGCGGCGCGCGCTGGATGGCCCAAGCCTTGCTCAACCACTGCGCATGAACGGCTTGCGTGCGTGGTGGTTGCTGTTCGCGATGCTGGGTTGGAGCGCGGTGGCGCATGCGCAACGCGCTGCCGTGACCGACGCGTTACCCGGTGAGGGCGAAAGCGATCTACGCATGGGCCCGCACCTCGGCGGCTACGTATCGGACCAAGCCGACGGCATCCTGCTCGGCTTCAATGCGCTTGCGCGCTATCGGTTCGTACAAGGTGGCGCGCTGTTCGAGTACGGCGGACAGGTCTTCGGCGACAACATGATCGCAGCGGCTGCCGCCGGCGGGTTGTGCGTGATGCCCGCGAGCGATGTTCGCATCGACATGCTCGGGGTGTTGGGCGCGCGTCGTTACATGGGCGTGGGCGCGGGCTTTCTGGACGATGATCCGGGCGCCTCCGCGACGCTCGGCTATGCCGGTGCGCTGTGGGGTGTCTCGTACGTGTTCGGGAGCGCCAACACGACGCGACGCTACCGCGCGAGCTTCGGTGCACGCGCAGGCTTGGACGCCGATCTCGCACGCGTCGACGTCGACTACAGCTACGAAGACGACAGCTGGGACATCTTCGGCCCCACGGAGCCAGAGATCGTGATGCGCCACCGCGTGCTCGGCGCCACCCGCGTGTTCATCGCGCTTCACTACGGCGTGGTGTTCGACCTGTAGGGCTTTGTGTCCTTGTCGACAGCGCGCTCAAAGCAGGAACGCGGCGCCGAGTGACAGCCGGAGCAGCGCGTTGTTGTCGAACTGTCGGTCCTGCTTGAGACCCGCGCCGGCGGTGAGCTGGGCGAAGAACAAGAGGTCGCGGCTCAGCAAGGTCTCGACCGCGAGCTTGAGCGCGACGCTGCCGAGCTTGTGGCTCGGGTCCACGTTGCGATCGGGCACGGTCATGTATGCGAGCGAGCCGACCACGCCGCCAGTCAACGTCAGCGTACGACTGACAGCAAAGCTCGCGAGCACGCCGGGGTCGACGTAAACGCCGTAGCCCAGGTCGTTGGCAAAGGTGCCGATCTCGCCGAACAGCGCGCCCTCACCCACCGCGCCGCCGAGCGCGAGCGATGCGGCGACATCGATGTTGTCGTGACCGTAGAGATGCAGGCGCGCGCCGACCTCGAGCTGACCGCCGATGCCGTTGGCCAGCGACAGAAACGGAGAGCCGTAGGCGACACCGCCGCGCACAGCGAGGTTGAAGACGGAGCTCGGCGCAAGGTGCAGGGCAGCATAGGTTCCGGGCCAGCCGGCTTCGCCCGACACCACGGTCGAGTCGCTGGGCAAGGTGCGCGCGCCCACGATTGACAGCGCGCTGGAGGTTGGCCCGTCGGCCGCAGCGGGCATCGAGACGGCGACCAACGCGACGCACAGAAACCCGCGCATGGCTGACACAAGGGACGGTCGGGCAAGCACGTTTGAACGGTCCTTTCCGGTACGGCTTCGTGATCGACGGCAGCGCTACGCGGTCCGCCCAGGGCGGGCCGAGCGTACCGCAACTGGCCAAGGCCTTGAGCCGCGCGTTAGTCTGGCCGCGGTGTCTACGCAGCGAGCTCTGCATGCCTGATCGACCCAACGCCGTCCTGACCTTGCCCCCGGGTGAAGTGCTCTTCCGTGAGGGAGAGCAGGGCGATCAGATGTTCGTCTTGCAGAGCGGACGCGTGCGTCTGACCCGGCGGGGGCGCAAGGGCGTGCAGGAGCTGGCCACGCTCGGACCGGGCGAGTTCTTCGGCGAGATGGCGATCTTGAACAACCGCCCGCGCACAGCCACCGCCGAGGTGATCGAGACCGCGAAGCTCTTGGTGCTCGACAGCAAGACCTTCGAGACGATGTTGGTGAAGAACGCCGAGATCGCGGTCCGGATGATCCTGCGCATGGCCAAGCGCCTGGACGAAGCCAACCAGCGCATCGAGATCCTGACCCACCGCGAGCCGCTCGCGCGTTTGGTGTTGGCGCTCTTGGGCCAGGCCGATCTGCTCGGCGCCGAACAGGAAGACGGCGGCGTGCTCGTGCCGTTGGAGCGCGAAGAGCTGCCGAAGCTCACCGGCTTGACCGAGGCCGAAGTGAACGAAGTGGTCGCGCGCTTGAGCCGGCTCGGCATGTTGGAAGACGGCGACCTGGGCATCGTGATCAAGGACCGCGCGCGACTGACGCAGTTCTTGGACTACCGCCAAGGTCCGGAGACCTAAGTGGAGCTGCGCGTCCTCGGCTGCCACGGTGGCGAAACACCGAACCACCGCTGCCCAGCGTTCCTGGTCGATCAGCAGCTGGTGCTGGATGCGGGCGCGATCACCGGCGTGCTCGGGCTCGACGATCAGCGACGAATCGAGACCGTGTTGGTCAGTCATGCACACCTCGATCACGTGCGTGACCTGGCCATGCTCAGCGACACGCGCACGCAACAGGGCGGCCCACCGATTACGGTCGCGTCGACACCCGGCACGATCGCTGTCTTGCGCGAGCACTTCTTCAACAATCGGTTGTGGCCGGACTTCTCGCGCATCCCAAGCCCGGAGACGCCGACGCTGATCTACCGCCAGCTGTCGCCGGGTGAGACCGTGATGCTAGGCGACCATCGCGTGACACCGGTGCTGGTCGATCACACGGTCGAAGCCTGCGCGTTCATCGTGGAGCGCGGCAACGCATCGATCGCGTACACCGGCGACACCGGCCCGACCGAGCGCCTGTGGCACGAGCTGGAGCAACGCCACAATCTGAAGGCATTGATCATGGAAGTGGCGTTTCCGAACCAGCAAGCGGCGCTCGCCAAGGTGTCGGGGCATCACACGCCGGAGACCTTGGAACGCGAGCTGCGCAAGTTGCCAGCGCGCCACCGCGACCTGCCGGTGTTGCTGTTCCACATCAAGCCGGTGTTCCAGCAGATCGTGGAGCGCGAGCTTTCGCGAATCGAAGCGCGCAACAACACGATCCTGAACCTCGGCGACGAGTACGTGCTGTAGCGACCTTTGTGGTCGCCGCCCGGCGATCAAGTCACCAAGGACAACAGGCGATCCAAGGTCACCTTTGGATCGGTGCGCTCTTGTTGGCCTTGGGAAAGGAAGGCTTCGATCGCGTCGATCTTGCGTAGCGCGCGGTCGACGCGTGAATCGGACCCGGGCTTGTACGCGCCGAGCACGATGAGGTCGCGCTTGTCTTCGTAAGCAGCGAGCAGCTCGCGCAGTTGTTGAGCGGCCTCACGTTGCGTGGCGGAAACGATCGCGTTCATCACGCGCGACAACGATTGAAGCACGTCGATCGCGGGCAAGCGTCCGCGCTGCATTAGCTCGCGACGTAACACCAAGTGACCGTCGAGGATGCCGCGAACCTCGTCGGCGATCGGTTCATCGAGATCTTCGCCTTCGACCAGCACCGTGTAGACACCCGTGATCGATCCGTGCTCGCTCGTGCCGCTGCGCTCGAGCAAGCCGGGTAGTTGCGCGAACACGCTCGGCGGATAACCACGTCGCGCCGGCGCTTCGCCAGATGCCAAGCCGACCTCGCGCGCAGCGCGCGCAAACCGCGTGACGCTGTCCATCAGCAGCACCACGCGCTTGCCTTGATCACGAAAGCCTTCGGCGATCGCCGTCGCCACGTGTGCGCACTTCATTCGTACGAGCGCCGGGCTGTCACTGGTCGCGCACACCACCACCCCGCGCGCCAAACCGGCAGGGCCGAGCGCCGCATCGATCAGCTCCGACAGCTCCCGGCCGCGCTCGCCGACCAGCGCCAACACGAACACGTCGGCTTCGGCCTGCTTGGCGATCTGCGCAAGCAACGCGGTCTTGCCCACGCCGCTGCCCGCAAACAATCCAATGCGTTGGCCTTCGCCGACCGTGAGCAAGCCATCGATCGTGCGGACGCCGACCGGTAGGCCGCGCTGAATGCGAGGACGCGAAAGTGGTGGCGGTGGTGGACGCAGCACGTCCCACGCACGCCCGGTCAGCTCCGGTCCACCGTCGATCGGCTGGCCCAGGCCGTTGAGCACACGACCCAGCAAGTCGTCGCCAAAACGTATCTGGAACGATTCACCGGTCACCAACACACCGTCGTCCGGCCCGACACCGGTGAGGTCGCCCAGGGGCAAGAGCGTCGCGCGCTCATCCTGGAAGCCGATCACTTCAGCCAGCAACGGCGCTGAACCGCGACGCTGGATCGCGACCACTTCGCCGAGTCGGACGCCGGGTATCAACGCGTGAATCGCCAGGCCCACGACGGCATGCACGCGACCCACCGCACGCACGGTCTCGGCATCGTTCAACGTGTCATGAAAGCGACCGAGATCCATGGGCGCGCTCCCGCTACTCCAGCAGGTTCTTCAGCTTGTCGAGGAAGCCGCGTTGTTGCGGATGCGCGCTCTCATCCATCTCGGCGGCGAGCGCTTGCAACAACTCTCGCTGGCGATCATTGAGCTGCTCTGGCACCTCGACCATCACCTTCACCAGCTGGTCGCCCTTGCCGTAGCCGCCGAACACCGGAAGGCCCTTGCCCCGCAGGCGGAACACCTTGCCCGATTGGGTGCCAGCGGGGATCTTCATCTTGACCTTGCCCTCCAAGGTCGGTGCATCAATCTGGGCACCTAGCGCAGCCTGCGGAAAGCTCAGCGGGACGTCGCACAGGATGTCGGCGCCCTCGCGGCGAAACAGCGGATGGGGTCGCACCTTCACGTGAATCAATAGGTTTCCCGCGCCCTTGGCGGTGTGCTCGCCAGCTCCGGTCAGGGTTCGCACGGCACCATCTTCGACACCCGCTGGGATCTTCACCGACAGGGTTTCGGGAATCACGGCCTGACCACGGCCGTTGCACTGGCGACACAACGTATCGATACGGACACCGCGTCCATCGCACGTGCTGCACGCGCGCGAGGCAGCGAAGAATCCTCGTTGAAACCTCACTGCGCCCTTCCCCTTGCACGCGGGACAGGTCTCCGTGCGTGTCCCCGGTTCCGCGCCACTACCGCTGCACGCCTTGCACGGTTGCGGCCGCTCGATCGTGATGATCTTGTCGGCGCCGAGCGCGGCTTCCTCGAAGCTGATCTCCAGGTCGTAACGCAGGTCGCGCGGCAATCCGCTTTCGCGTCGACCGAGCACGTCGCCAAGCAAGCCTTCGAGGATCTCGCCGATGCTCCCGAAGTCGACCGGCTCCGCACCCTGACCATTGCCGAACGCGCCAGGACCGAGTTGGTCGTAGCGGCGACGTTTGTCGGCGTCGCTGAGCACTGCGTAGGCCTCGGTCAAGGCCTTGAACTTCTCTTCCGCCCCCGGGTCCTCTGGGTTGTGGTCCGGGTGATACTTCACCGCGAGGCGGCGGTACGCGCGCTTGATCTCGTCGCCGCTGGCTGTGCGTCCAACTTCGAGCAGCTCGTAGTAGTCGACCTTCATGATGGCGAGCGAGGATGCGCTGCAGCGCTAGAGTGCGCGTGCACGACGCCCTGGGACCTGGCTTCTACCATCGAGAATCGCAAAAGGCATGGACGACGCCCTGGAGTTGCGTGTGACGGAAGCCGACGCGGGCCTGCGCTTGGATCGCTTCCTTGCGTTGCGCGGCGGTCGCGGTGGACGAGCGCAGGTCGCCGAGTGGCTGCGTGAGGGCCGCGTCACGGTGGACGGTCGACGGCTCCGCAAGGGCGACGCGCTGCACGTCGGACAATGCGTGCGGGTGGCGAACGCGCGGACGGAAGAACGTACCGATCGGTTGAGCTCCGCGACCGCAACACCGCTCGTCGTGGTGCACGAAGACGCGCAGCTGGTGGTGGTCGACAAGCCGGCGCGCTGGCCGACCCACGGACACACGGCGGATGCGCCACACACGCTGACCGCGCAGCTGTGCGCGCGCTATCCCGAGATGCGCGGCATCGGTTACCGGGCGAGCGAGCCCGGCATTCTGCATCGACTCGACAACGACACCTCAGGCTTGCTGCTTGCGGCGCGCGATCAAGCGACGTTCAACACCTTGCGTGCACAGCTGAAGGCCGGCGCCATCGAGAAGCAGTACCTGGCGTTGTGCGTGGGCGCGCTGTCGGCGCCGCGGGTGTTCGAAGGCTTCTTGGTGTCCGATCGCAGCGCGCGGGTGAAGGTGTCTACTCACGCCGACAAGCGCAGTCGCGCGGCGCGCACCGAGGTGATCGAGGCACGCACGGTGCACGTGGCTGACGTGGGCACGTGCTCCTTGATCACGGTGTCGGCACCCCATGCGGGGCGACATCAGATCCGCGCGCACCTGGCCGACGCCGGTCATCCGTTGGTCGGCGATGCGTTGTACGGCGGTCCGCGTCTGCCAGGGCTCGATCGCCACTTCCTGCACGCCCACGTGCTGCGCTTCCAGCACCCAGTGACGCGAGCATCGATCACGCTGTCGTCGCCGTTGCCCGCGGAGCTCGCGCGCCTGCTCCAGAATCCGTGACGCGGACGTGACGAAAACCGGTCGTCTCGCCGCACAACAGTCACAAACGCCCCAGAGTCGACGCGACTGTCACGACCACGTCACACGAATGACACAAATGATTCCTAGGTTCCGCCGCACTCATGGAAGCCTGTCGCTTGCGCCCCTGGTCGTTCGCCCTGCCCCTCTTCGCCAGCCTCGTCGTCGCCGCGCCAGTCGCTGCGCAAGCGACCCCGCCCGCGACTGGAACCGCGCCGGTTGCGGCGGAGCCTGAGCCAAGCACAGCACCGGCACCGGTCGCCGCGCCACTGCCCGGCGAGACATCCACACCCGCGGTCGTCGAGCCGGCACCTATTGCTGGATCGGTGAGCGAGCCCGGTGCCGCAGTCATAGACACGCCGGCGACCGCCGCGCCATCGATCACAGCGTCGGCGACGACCGATGCTGTCGTGCCGCCAGCAACGCTTGAAGCGGAGCCCGAGCGCAAGCCTGAGTGGTACGAGCTGCTCAAGATCCGCGGCTACAGCCAGCTCCGCTACAACGGGTTACCCACGTTCGATTCGAATGACGACCTCGTGAACGCACAGGGCGATCGTTCGATCGGCGGCGGCGCGGGTTTCCTGATCCGTCGCGCGCGCGTGATCTTGTACGGCGACGTGCACGAGCAGGTGGCGGTCTATCTCCAGACCGATTTCGCGTCCGCAATCGACAGCCAGTACCACGTGGCGATCGTGCGCGATTGGTACGCCGATCTCTTCCTGACGCCGAGCCGCGAGTTTCGCCTTCGCGTAGGACAATCGAAGGTGCCGTACGGCTTCGAGAATATGCAATCGAGCCAGAACCGCCTGCCATTCGATCGCGCCGATCCCACCAACAGCGCAGTGAAGGACGAACGTGATCTCGGCGCGTTCTTCTATTGGGCTCCGGATCACATTCGAAAGCTCTTCAAGTCGTTGGTGGACGACAACCTCAAGGGCTCCGGCGACTACGGCGTGCTCGGCCTTGGCGTGTCCAACGGGCAGACCGCCACCCGCTTCGACAACAACGACAACCTTCACGTCGTGGGGCGGCTGACCTGGCCGTTCGAGATCGGCGATCAGGTTCTCGAGGCTGGCTTCGGCGGCTATGTCGGCAAGTACCGCGTCAGCATCGACGACGAAGACATGCCGTACCGGACCACGAACGCGGACAACGATCTGCTCGATCGCCGCTTGATCGCGAGCATCCAGCTGTACCCAAAGCCGTTCGGCTTCTCGGCCGAGTACACGATCGGCGAAGGGCCACAGCAGGGCCGCAGCGACCCGACGCTGATCGACGTGCGCTCGCTCCACGGCGGCTACGCGCAGCTCATGTTCAAGATCTCGGAGCCCTTCGGCACCGTCTCGCTGATTCCGTACGTGCGTGCGCAGTACTACCGCGGCGGCAAGAAGTTCGAGACCAACGCACCGCGCTACAAGATCGATGAGATCGAGCTGGGCTTGGAGTGGCAGATCTGGAAGGCGCTGGAAGTGGTGGCGGCGTACATGATCTCGGACCGCACCTCGTCGCGGGCGCCCTACAACCAAGAGCAAGGGCACGTCGCCCGGCTCCAGCTCCAGTTCAACTACTGACCGCGCGCAGGATCGTCGGGACGTCGTCGGTGATCAGGCCGTCGATGCCCCAGTCGGAAAGCTCCTTCGCGCGTGATGCGTCGTTGACGGTCCACACGTTGACGAACAGTCCGGCGGCCTTCCACGTCGCCACATCCGATTGCAGCGTGAGCCTGCGATCGGGATGCACGCCTTGGGGCGTGAGCGCGTCGAGCCCGGCTTGGCCCACGTCGCGGTCTTCGAACAGAAAGCCGATCGGCAAGGTCACGTGTTGCTCGCGCACGCCGCGCACGATCATCGGATGAAAGCTGGATAGAAACAGGCCTTCGCGATCGTGATCACTGCGCGCCGCCAGGCAGTCCGCCACCGCCACACACAGCGCGTGTTGATCGGGCACGTCGCTCTTGATTTCGATGTTGATCACACGGTCGCGCCCACGCACCAGATCGATCACTTCGTGCAGCGTCGACACCCGCTGGCCGTGACCCAAGTCGCGCGCGCGCAGCTCGTGCAGTGAGAGCGCTGCCACCACACCGTCGTCCTTCGCCACGCGGAGCAAGTCGCGATCGTGAATCACCACCACGTCACCGCTGGCACACAAGCGAACGTCGAGCTCCACACCGTCGGCGCCTTGATCGAGCGCCAACGCGAAGCCGCCGAGCGTGTTCTCGGGCAGTTGTCTCGGCGCGCCGCGATGCCCGTACACGAATGGACGCGCACCGCTCGCACGCTTCCAACGCTCGGCGCCGGTCGTAGCGCTCATGTCGCCACCATCGTCAGGCCGGCTTGCTCCAAGGTTTGGCGCAACGGTGACGTCGGATCGCTCAGGGCACGACGCGTGGAGTTGTAGCCCTCCTCCAAGATCGCGCGCCGCGCGGCGAAATTCATCGGCGAGTGCATGAACAGGTTGGCGTTGGTCGGCTCCGGCTCGATCAGCGCCACCGTCGTGTCGGGGTGTTCTCGCTTGAAGCGCTCCAAGCCAAGCTTGAGCCGCGCTTCACCGCGCATTCGCATCGCCTGGTTGTAGACCCAAATCACGCCCTTCTCGCGGATCCGATCCTTGCGTCCGTGTCCGGTCGGCACCGCGCCCGCATCCCTGGCGGCGTGCACCGGCACCATCGGATTGATCACGATCACCAGACGACAGCCGGCCTGCTCCGCCAGATCGACGTGCGCCACATCGCCGAGACCGCCTTCGACGTAGTCGCGTCCGTTGACGCTGACCGGCGCATAGAGGATCGGAAGCGCGCTCGATGCCGCGATCGCACGCGCCACCGGCACCTCAGCAAGCTCGCCTTCACCGAACACCGCGCGCGACCCGGCATCGAGATCACTCGCGACCACCAACAGCTTCTTGCGCATCTCGCCGAACGACACCGGCACGCCGCGCCGCGTCATCACCTCTGAGACGAAACGCTCGTACGGATCCAGCGTGAACAACCCAGCTGGCAAGGTATCGACGAAGCGCTCGAGCTCGCTCCACAGGTTGATGTCGAGCGGGCTACCCGCCGCCGAAGACAACACCTGGCGCGCCGCAGCGATCGTCGTGCCGAACACGCGTAGGATCTCTTGCAGGTCGAGGCGCAACAGATGATTGCGCGCGAGCGGAAAGAAGTCGTCGGCCGGATCGAGCAGCGCGCGGTACATGCGCTGAATCGGAATGCCACCGGCCAGGAACGTCGCAAGCGTCGCGCCGGCCTGTGTGCCGACATAGACGTCGAAGTCACTAGCGGTGAACCCCTCGATCCGATCTTCAAGCGCGGCGATGCAACCGACTTGGTACATGCCGCCGGTCACGCCACCGCCGGTCAGACACAGCCCGCACTTGCGCCTATTCGTCGTCGCCTGTTGCGTGTCCATTGGGTTTGCTCCGGGAAAGCCACCACAGCCCGGCGAGCGCGATCACGCACGACGGAATCAGCCACAAGGGCGGCACATGGTACACGCCGTCTTGCAGCGTATTGAAGCCTGGGATCGTCACGCGCGACGACGGCAGAAGCAGCGGCGTGGCATTGACCGCGGCATGCAGCGCCATCGACGGCACGATCGACCGCTGACGCAACGTGAGCCAACCGAGCACCATGCCCGCCAACGTCGCGGGCAACACCGACGTCACGAGCGCTGCGTGCGACAGGCCGAACAACAGCGCGCTCACGCACAGCGCAAGCCAGCGCGGATGCACGCGTGTCATGCCCCGCAGAAGCGCACCGCGAAACAACAGCTCTTCACTCAGTGGCGCCGCCACCACCACCGCCAGCCCAACCTTCAGCGCATCGAGCGGTGAGTCGATCGCGAGCAGGGCGGCGATCGCTTGCTTCTGTTCGAGTGGAACCGGCGCGATCAACTCCACCAAGTTGGCGACCTCGCTCAACGGCAACTGCAGCGCGACGCCGGTCACGAACGAGCCGAGCAGCACACGCCACGAGACCGGGCGCAACGCCAACGCTCCGCGCAGAGGCGCGCGCGGCAACGGCTGTCGCACCAACCACAACGCCGGAATCACGCTCAACACGCTGACGAGCGCAAACGCCAAGGGCTCCTGTCCGACCCACAGCCGCGCCGCGTCCAAGTCCAGACCGAGCGCGCGACCCGCCGCGAACGCGATCACCGACAAAAGCGGTCCCGGTGCCAGCGCGAACAGCAGCGCGAGCGTCGAGGCTTGCCACCACACGATCGGCGTGGCGGCGCGGTGGTCCGCCGGATCTGCGGGCTCGTTCACGGCGCGCACGATAGCTCAGCCGAGAGGTTGCCTCCGACCAGAACCCCCGCTAGGTTGCGCGCCGCTATGCCCCAAGACGCACCGCTTCGACGCAAACAAAAGCAACGCCGCACCGCAAAGCTCGCCAAGTGGCGCGCCAAGCAAGAGACCAAGGCCGAGGCTGCTCCGGCTGCCAAGCCCGCCGCCAAGAAGTAACCGGCGACGCTCTCCGAGTGCTGATGCCTCGCGCATGACCTTCGTGTCGTGCGCGTTTTTCATTTAACGCGCGTCGGCGTCGGCGGTCTCGAACACCTCGACCACCCGGTAGGGCGCCATGTCGAGGTGGAAATGGTTGTGATGGCCTGGCCATGCCGGGCCCAGGATGCCGCGGAACAGATCGCGGCGATCGATCAGCCGTGTCGCCAGCTCGCGCAGGAAGCCGGAGTGATACGCGTTGACCTTGCCGCGGCCAGACCAGTGGCTGGCGATGCGCACCTGAAACGCCCCGCGCAAGGACCGCGGCATGCCGGCAAGCTGGATGCTCCCCCCTCGTCCCTGGGACGCTTGTCCCTGGGACACTTGTCCCTGGGAGCGCGATCGCGGCAGGGGGCCGAAGTCGAAGCCAGCCAGGTCGATGGCGTTGCCGAAGGTGTGCTCGCTGATCCAATCCGGGTAGGTCCGGATTCGGCGGCAGTTGTGCGTGCCCAGGTGAACCAGACGCCGCGGCGCACGCCCGTAGTGCCTCAGGGCCAGCTCGATCACCAGCGCTTCCAGCCCGCGCAGCTTGTCGACCAAGGCCGGATGTACCCGCGCCGACGTGCTGTATTTGATACCTTCTCCGCGGTAGGTGACCAGCGGATGGCGTCCGCACGGCAGCGGCGCACCAGCAGCCAGGGTGCGGGGCTCGGCGTCGAGCGGATACGCGCCCGTTTGGGCCCTGGGTGCGGCTGCGGTGCTCAACGCTCCGGACGCGGCTGGCGAAGGGGTCGATGGCGGCGCCGGCAAGTGTTCCTTTGCTGATACATTCGGAACGTTGGCGATGGTCAGGCCCGCAAGCAGCAGCACACCGGAGCCCACGAACAGCCAGCGCCACAGAAGGCCTTCGACCCGCATGGAGTGGAGACGCTGGGCTTGTCAAAACGATCTGTGGCCTGAAGCAGCCTGACGTCTTCGCGCTGTAACGGGGCAACGCATCCGCCCGTAGAGCCTCGCCACAAGGACACTTCACCCGCTGTTGATCCTGGAGAACGCCATGAACCTTAAGACCAAGCTTCGCAGCACACTTTTCACCCACATCGTCGCCGCGCTCGTCTTGAGCCTGAGCGCAGTGGCGTATGCCGCGGTTCAGAAGTTCGAGCCCGACACCAATCACACCCGCATCTTGTTCGTGGCTTCCACGCTGCTGTTCGACGTGGATGGCTCGTTTGGTCGCTACACGTTCGACATCGAAGGCGACCCGGACAACCTGAGCGGCGTAAAGATCAACGTGGAGATCGACGCTGCCAGCATCAACACGCAGAACGAGCAGCGCGACAACCACCTGCGCAGCCCGGACTTCTTCAACGTGGCCCAGTTCCCCAAGATCACGTTCACCTCGACGCGTGCGGTGATGGAGAACGGCAAGGTGGTGGTCGAGGGCGTGCTGAAGATGCACGGGCGCGAGAAAGCGATTCGCATTCCGTTCGCCAAAGTCACGGCACGCAACGGCGCAGGCAACATGGAGACCGTGTTCAAAGGAGAGATCACGCTCAACCGCAACGACTTCGGCATCGGCGCAGGCAGCGTCGCCGCGAAGATCAGCCTGGAAGACGAAGTGAAGGTGAAGCTCGTGATCGCCGGGTTCTTCAAACCCAAGGCGTGACACAAGCCGGGTTCTTCAAACCCAAGGCGTGAGGCCGGAATAGTCGGTCGGGGCCACGCGTCTTAGATGCGAACGCAGACAAGTCCTCCCAAGACAAGTCCTCCTTAGTAGCGAACCCCCACCCCAAACCGAGGCTTCTCACGAACGAGCTCTCGGGATGCCGCGACGATCGCCACCCCCGGTCGTCGCGGCTTTTTTTTGCGCGACATACACGGCATGTCGAGGACCGCCACCGCGCGCGAGCGTGAACTCCACCTCGAAGCCGTGATCGCGGAGGCGCGCTTCGAACGAGCGGCTGCGGTCTTCGCCCCAGATCGCGTACACGCCACCGACCGTGAGCGCTTTGTGCGTGAGCGCGGTGATCGCGTTGCCGTACAGCGGATGTCGATCGGCGCCGCGCCCGTCGATCGGGCCGACGTACAGGTCGAGGATGATCGCGTCGTAGGGCTTGGCTTTGCCGCTGGCTGCATCGCGAGTCAGCCGCGTCACGTCATCGACCACCACCTTCACTCGCGGATCGCGCACGGCACTGCGCGTGACGACCGCGGCCGGACCTTCGCACCACTTGACGACCACCGGATTCAGCTCGGCCACCACCAACGTTGCGGTCTTCGGCAAGGCATCGAGCGCAGCGCGCAGCGTGAAGCCCAGGCCGAGCCCACCGATCAACACGCGCGGCGCCTTGCGGGAGGCGATCGGCGCGCAGCCAAGCTCGGCCACCGCCAGCTCCGATCGGTGAATGCGACTGCTCATCAGCACGCGGCCGGCATGCAGAATCATCAAGTCGCGATCGCCGCGCGCGCGCAGCTCAAGCGGTCCTTCCGGGGTGTCCACGCGCTCGATCAACGTCCACGGCGTCGGCATCTCGCCGCGTTGCTAGCACACGCGGTACAACAGCGTCGTGACGTTTGATTTCACGCCGGACGAGCTGGAGCGCTTCATGCGTGTGGCGCTCGAGGCCGGTCGCAACGCGCTACCGCACTGTGCGCCGAATCCGCCGGTCGGATGTGCGTTGGTGCGCGACCGGGTGGTGATCGCCACCGGTTTCACAAGCCCGCCGGGATTGCCTCATGCCGAACCTGCTGCGCTGATCAAAGTGCCCGGCGCCGATCTCTCGGACGTGGCTGCCTTCGTCACGCTGGAGCCGTGCTCGTTTCATCAACGCACGCCGAGCTGCGCGCGCGAGCTCGTGGCACGAAAGGTCGGTGCGGTCTACGTGGCGATCCGCGATCCGCATCCACGCAACCAAGGCGCCGGGCTCCAAATCCTGATCGACGCGGGCATTCCGGTGATCGAAGGCATCTGCGTGGAGGAAGCACAGCGCGACATGGGCCCGCATCTGTGGCGCGCCCCCAACCCACCGACGACCGATCAATGAGCGCAATCGTCGAGCGCAAGTCGAAGGGCACGATGCTCAATGTGCTGCAGGGCTACGTGGTCACGCGCTTCGGCAGCCCGGCTTGGCAACGCGTGCTCGACAACGTGAGCGCAGACGATCGCGCGATCGTGCAATCGGCGGTGGCGATCGGCTGGTACCCGACGAGATCGGTCTTGAACACGATGGCCGCGTTCGAGCGCGTGTTCAGCGCAGAGCAACCCAACCTGATGACCGACTTCGGACGCAGCGGGGCAGAGCAGGATCTCACCGTGTTCCATCGCATGTTCCTGCGCATGGCGAACCCGGCGTTCGTGGTGGAGAAGATCGGCGACTACTGGTCGCGCTTCCACAGCCACGGCAAGTGGCGTTCACAGCGCGTGCAAAACGGTTACGTGAGCACGCTCAGCGACTTCGAAGGCAACCCCACCTACTGCGCCATGCTCACGCCGTACAGCGGACGCATGCTCGAGCTGGTCGGTGCCAAGCAGGTCGAGGTTGCGCACACCGAGTGCGTCCACCACGGCGCCAAGTCCTGCGTCTTCACCGGCCACTGGTCTTGAGCGTTCGTCGCCACACCGTGCGTTCGGACTAGGGCGCAGCGTTCGGGTCGGTGCAGCCGTCGATCGAGCTGTCGAGCGCGGCGAGCATGTCGATGCAGTCATCGGATTTGTTGGCGCCGATGACCATCGAGCAGCGCGCGGGACGATTGTCGGTGCACGTGTTGCACTGGTTGCTGAGCTGTTGGCAGGCCACGTTCCAACCCTGATCTTGGGCGCACGACAAGATCGACCTGTTGCCCGGCTCTTCGCCATCGCACTTGTTGACCGCCGCGCCGCACGCATACAGCCAGCATGAGCTGAACGCGCTCGGCATCACGTCACGACATGTGGTGCCGCACGTGCTTGGTCCGCATTGGTCGTCGTAACCCGGACAGTAAACATCCGAGTCGCTCGAGACCTTGAGCTCATCCTCACCGCAGCCGGCGAGCACCACCATCGACAACAACCACCCCAACGCCACGACGAACGCACGCATGCCCGATACTCCGTATGTGTCGACCCCGAGCGATCCGCTGTTGCCGCGAGCGAGCCCGCACTGTCAACAACGCCGCCGCGTGATTCGTCAGAAGCGAGCGCTTCTCCGGTTGTTCGGGTCACCGAAGCCAAGATCTGGGACCGATCAAGAGCTCGTCGTCAGCGCATCGGCACCATCACTGTGTCGGCACGGTCAACGCGAGCTTGTCCTCGAGCGCGACGCGAATCAGCGTGCTCATGCGGCGGTCGCCTCGTTCCAGCGCGATCAGCGCCCCGGTGTCCAAGGTCGCGGCGGGCATCGATCAACGCTTGGCTTTGCCGATCGGCTTGCGCTTCGACGTACGGCGTCCTTTCCACCGACCATCTCGCGACGCAGCGCATCCATCTCTGCCGACGAGATGTCGAGCACGAACGTGGCCACCTACGGCCGAGATTGCCAAAGGTCTCGTGCTTGACGGGGTTGTGTGGCGCCGAGTACAGGATCGGCCCCCTCGCGGCTTCGACCGCGCTTTCGCGGCGATCACCGCGGTTTGAAGGAGAGACATCCATGACTGTGAGTTTTGAAGGCAAGGTCGCGATCGTCACCGGTGCGGGCGCGGGTCTCGGTCGCAGCCACGCGTTGGAGCTTGCCAAGCGCGGCGCGAAGGTCGTCGTGAATGACCTCGGCGGTTCGGTCGACGGCTCCGGCGGCTCGAGCGAAGCGGCCAAGAAGGTCGTGGAAGAGATCAAGGCGATGGGCGGCCAGGCGATCGCCAACGGCGCGTCGGTGTCCGACAAGGTTGGCGCCGAGAGCATCGTGAAGGACGCCGTCAACGCGTTCGGCACAGTCGACATCCTGATCAACAACGCCGGCGTGCTGCGCGACAAGAGCTTCAAGAAGATGGAGCTGGCGGACCTTGAGCTCGTGATCAACGTCCACTTGATGGGCAGCTGCTACGTGACCAAAGCGGCGTGGCCGATCATGGTCGACAAGGGTTACGGCCGCATCGTGATGACCACGTCGTCGTCCGGTCTGTACGGCAACTTCGGTCAAGCGAACTACGGCGCCGCGAAGCTCGGCCTGGTCGGCTTGATGAACACGCTCAAGCTCGAAGGTCAGCGCAGCAACGTGCACGTGAACACGATCGCGCCGATCGCCGCCACGCGCATGACCGAAGGCCTCGGCATCCCGCCGGCATTCTTCGACCAGCTCAAGCCGGAGCTGGTGACGCCCGCGGTGCTCTATCTCTGCAGCGAGCAGGCACCGACCGGCACGATCATCGAAGCCGGCGCCGGTTACTACGCCAAGGTCCAGATCGTCGAAGGCCAGGGCGCGAAGCTCGGCGACAAGGCAACCGTCGAAGACGTGGCCGCCAACTGGGACAAGATCACCGACATGAGCGCCGCCGTTCCGCTCAACCAGGGCGCCGAAGTCACGATGAAGATCTTCAGCTGATCGCGATTGGGCAGGTTTGAAACCTGCCCCTACGCAGACACGCGATGCACGACGCCTCGGTCCTTCGGGATCGGGGCGTTGTTCGTTTAAGGCTGGTGCTTTTGACAACGCACAGCCTCCACGGCACAGGATCGCAGTCCATGCCCGCGCCGCACCCGCGCCTGTTGTTGATCGCCACGACGACGTTGGTGCTCGCGGCGTGCGATGCGTTCGGTTCACCGATCGACGGACGCCATCGTTCAGAAGACGGCGTGCGGCCCTTCGAAGACGCGAGCTTTCCGCCACCACCTCCACCGCCAATCATCCCGTCTCCCCCGCCGGCGATGTGCAGCACACGCGTGGAGTCCGTCACTGAGCGGCTACCCGACCGCGACACGACCGACGTACCGGTCAGCACGGCAATCGTCGCGACGTTCTCGGAGCCCGTTTACGAGTCCGACGATGACGTCGGGATTCGCCTTTGCCCGCAACACGGCGGTCCTTTCGTAGACCTGGAATGCGAGGCTGCGGGCAACGCGTATCGGTGCCAGCCGGTCTTCCCCCTCAATCCACACACTCGCTATCGCGCCACGATTGATGCCTGGGCGCTTCACTACTACTGCCGCGAATTCTTGGAGCTCCTACCGCCGATGGAAAGCGCATGGACCTTCACGACCGCGGGCGCGGCCGACGAGTTGGACGCTGGTGTCGACGACGCTGGAACCGATGACGCTGGGGGCGCTGAGGACTTCGACTGCAACTGACGGTCACGCTTGACGCGTTACGGCGTCTCTCACGTTGACAGCAGACACTGTGACAGTCATACCTTGGGTGGTCTCTAGCCTGAGGTGTGGCGATGCGTTGTAAGCGTTGGAGTGTGCTGGTGTTTTCCCTGTTCCTGACCGTGACAGTCGGGGTGGCTGGCTGTTCGAGGCGAGCGCCGGACGGTGATGTGGCGGTGAAGGCGCCGTTGGGGATTGAGGTGAACGTCAATGCGGACGGGTTCGCCCTCAAGGCGCCTGGCGTGGACGTGAAGGTCAACGACGAGGGCGTTGGCGTGCAGGCGCCGCTGGTCGATGTGAAGGTCGACGGATCGGACACGAAGGTGAACGCGCCCGGAGTGAACGTGCAGTCCAACGCGCAGGGCACCACCGTGAACGCGCCGCTCGGCGTCAGCGTGAAGACTGGCCAGGCTGCACAACCGCCCGCGCAGCAACCACCGACCAAGTAGCCCGCAGCGCGACACCAGGCACAGCCCGGCACAACGCGATCGTCCTTGTTTCACCGTGTGATCCGCGCGGCATGAGGCTTGCTGTGATGTTCGCGAATGAACTTTCGAACAACGGTCCACGGTCTGGTCGCCGCAACCGGTCTGCTGGCGCTGACACCCACGCCAAGCGCGCGCGCATGCACGGGGTCGACGTGTGCGCCCGACCTGTTCTTACCGTTTTCAGGCAACGTTCCGGCCAACACGTTTGGCATTCAGTGGTGGCCAGGCAAACGCGAAGGCGTCGGCGGCGACACCTTGCATGAGACCGAGGCGAGTGACCTGACGTTTCGTTGCGGCGTCGACCCGAGCGCGATGCACGACGTGGCGTTCGACGTCAGCGACGCTTCCACCGTGAGCGCGACGATTCGTTTGATCGTTCCGAGCACGCCACTGGTGGTGGGTGAGCAGTGCGAGATCGCGCTGAAGGAAGAGCTGGGATCGTGCTCACTGGGGATCGTCGGCGGCGAGGCGCCAGCGGCGCACTTGTCCGAGCGCGCGACCTTCACCGTGACCGAAGCGATCGATCAGCCGAGCAGCCTGGGCACGTTGCTCGACGGTGTCGCAACGGCTCACAACACGACACTCGCGACAACCGAGGGCAGCTGCCGCAACGAGGTCGCGGTGTGTGGCGTGGCGCTCGAGCTGCAGTTGGATCCGTCGATCGGAGCGTGGGCGGACTCGTTGATCTTCACGACCTATGTCGATGGCGAGCGCTGGGGGGCGCAGGCAGATCTGAATGCGCCCAATCCCACCGGCGGATCGTTCGTCGGTCGCGGCAAAGACTTGGTCTTCCTCAAGAACCTCTCCACCGAAGGCGCAGGCATCTCCGGGCGCGGCCTGCACGTGATTGAGGTCCACGCCAACTTGGTCGGCACCGACACCGACCTGGCGCTCGAGACAGCACCGATCGCAGTGGACATTGATTGCACGGGCATGACGGAGCGCGATGCCGGGCTTGATGCCGATGCGGGCGCAGACGCGGGCAGCAATCCGCGGATTGAAGACGCCGGTCCGGGGCTCTGCGACGGCCATATCTCCTGCTTCCCCGATCGGGGCGGCATCGTCGTCGACGACGGCTGCGGCTGCAGCGTGGTGAGACCGACACACACGACGCGAGCCACCTGGCTCATGCTGGTGGTGATCGGCGCGTTTGCGACGCGGCGGGTCAGATCCAGCCGAGTAGCTTGGCGAGCACGAGCAGGGCGAGGGTGACGCCGCCGTAGTACACGACGTAGCGGCGCGCGAGCTCGATCGGGTTGTGATCGTCGCTGGGTTTTTGTGGCTCGGTCACGTGACGACTTTGGGCCCAAGGCGAAAGCGACGCAATCGGGCGAACCTTGCGCCCCGCCTGTCCGTGACTCCAGGGTATGCGCATGACCGGTGGGGCCTCGAGCTTGGTGTTCTTTGGGATGCTGCTGTTGCCCTTGCTCGTGGCTGGCGTGATCGCCGGTGCGATCGTGTGGACGGCGGAGCCCGCGCAACGAACGCGCCGGATGATCGTCACCGATGTAACGGCCACGGTTTGGCTCGCGGTGCCGGCGGCGCTCGCCTTGCGCGGCGTGCTCGCTGACTTTGAGCGCAGGCCACCAGCGTTGTTGTTGCTGATGCCGGCACTGTTGATCGCGACCAGCGTGCTCGCGTTCTCCAAGGTCGGCGACGCGTTGGCGCAGCGCCTGCCCCTGTGGGTGTTGGTTGGCGCACAGGGCTTTCGGCTGCCGCTGGAGCTGGTGATGCACCAGGCCGCGGTCGAGGGCGTGATGCCTGCGCAGATGAGCTACTCCGGGCACAACTTCGACATCGTGTCGGGTGCAAGCGCGATCGTGCTGGCCTGTGTGATCGCGACCGATCGTGCACCACGCGCGCTGGTGATGGCGTGGAACGTGATGGGCTCGCTGCTGCTCGCGACGATCATGACGATCGGCATCGTCTCCACGCCGCTGTTCGCTGCCTACGGCCAGGCGGGGCTGAACACTTGGGTCACGCGCTTTCCGTACGTGTGGTTGCCCGCCGTGTTGGTGTGCGCCGCGTTGCTCGGCCACCTGCTCGTGTTCCGTCGCCTCGCGCGCAGCAGGTTGTCGCGTACCGCTTCGGTTGCGCCGATCACGACGAGCGGCCACTGAGACACATCGACTGCGTAGGCGAGCATCGGCCCTTGCATGGCTCGATCTCTACCAGATCAGCGCGCGCGCGGACTCGTGTTACCACGGGTGTCGCCTCGTCCAGGAGGGCGCATGCGACACGTCATGGTGGTGTTGTGCTTGGTGGTGCTCGGTTGCGATGGATCTGACGGCAACGCGCCAAGCGCTGGAAGCGGTGGGGTCGGCGGCGCAAGTGGCAGCGGCGGCAGCAGCGGCGAAGGCGGAGCGAGTGGGGAAGGTGGAAGTGCAGGATCAGCTGGCAGCGCAGGCGCGAGTGGAAGCGGCGGCGACGGCGGCAATGCGGGCACCGGCACCGGCGGTGCTGGCGGGCTCGGCGGGAGCGGTGGCGCCGGCGGCAATGAGGACATGTGGTGGAGGCCCGCGCCCGGCACGTCGTGGCAATGGCAGCTCAGCGGCAACTTGGACACCAGCTTCGACGTGGCGGTCTACGACATCGACATGGAGGAGAGCTCCGAGGCCACGATCGATGCGCTGCACGCCGAAGGGCGCAAGGTGATCTGTTACTTCGACACCGCGTACGAGCCGTACCGCAGCGACTCCGCCCAGCTGGAGGCGTACCGCGGCAATCCAATCGACGGTTGGCCAGGCCAATACTGGCTCGACATTCGCGAAGGCGCGGTGGTCGAGGTGATGCGCGCGCGGATCGATCGCGCGGCGATGAAAGGTTGCGACGCGGTCGAGGCCGACGATGTCGATTCACGCAGCAACGACCCGGGGTTTCCGATCACGCAGAACGATCAGGTGGACTTCATCCGCGCGCTGGCCGAGGTCGCACACCAAGCCGGCATGGCGTTCGGCCTAAAGAACGCGCTCGACGACATCGAATACGTGCTCGACGTCGCCGACTTCGCGATCAACGAAGAATGTTTCGAGTACGACGAATGCGATGCGCTGGCGCCGTTCATCGACGCGGGCAAAGCGGTCTTCCACGTCGAATACACCGACGGCAACCTGGCGAACAGAGGCGCCGACATCTGTCCGCAAGCCAACGCTCTCAACTTCGACTCGCTGATCAAACACTGGGACCTGGACGCCCCCCGTTTCAGCTGTAGGTAGCGGGCTCGACCAAGGAGCGGACCATGACGACGACACTGATTACTGGAACCAATCGGGGCATTGGACTGGAGCTGGCGCGGCAGTTGAAGGCGCGCGGACATCGTGTGATCGCGGTGTGCCGCAAGAGCAGCAAGGAGCTCGATGCGCTCGGTGTTCAAGTCGAGACCGGCATCGACATCGGTCGCGACGAGAGCGTCGAGGCGTTGCGCGCGCGCGTCGGCACCACGCCGATCGATTGGGTGATCGCCAACGCGGGCGTCTTGCAGGTGGAGTCACTCGACGATCTGGCGCTCGATCGCATGCGCTTGCAGCTCGAGGTCAACGCCCTCGGTCCGCTGCGCACGATCAAGGCCGTGCAAGGTCAGATCCAGCGCGGTGGCAAGGTTGCGCTGATCACGAGCCGGATGGGGTCGATCGGCGACAACGGCTCCGGTGGCTACTACGGCTACCGCATGTCGAAGGCCGCGTTGAACGCAGCTGGCGTGTCACTCGCCCACGACCTGAAATCGCGCGAGATTGGCGTCGCGATCTTGCATCCCGGCTTCGTCCGCACCGACATGACCGGCGGCCACGGCGGGATCGATCCGAAAGATTCCGCCGCTCAGCTGATCGCCCGCATCGATGCGCTCAGCGTGAAAAACAGCGGAACCTTCTGGCACGCCAACGGCGAAGTCCTGCCTTGGTGATCTCTCGCTACAGCGTGCAGACCGAGCTGGGCGTGACGCACATCGTGCCGTCGCAAGCGCCGCTGTAGCACTCGAGGCTCACGCTGCAGCCATCGCCGTTTGCCACCTTGCCGGTGCACTCGTCGTCGCCGTCACCCGCACCATGCAGCAAACACACGAAGCCGGGCGCGCAGCGTTGTGCACGGCTCGACGGCAAGCACGTCGCGCCCTCTTCGGGCAGATCTTCGCAGCTGCCTTCCGCGCCGGACGCGGCGTCGCAGTACTGACCGCTCGGGCACTGACGCGGCGTGGCCTGGAAGCACGCACCATCGGCGGCGGCCAGAGGCTCGCAATGCGGACCGTTGGCGCTGTCGTTCACGCACACGAGACCGACGTCGCAGTACGAGCCCGCGCTGGGATCGCAGCTCTGGCCATCCTGACGCACGTAAACGACGCTGACGCTCTTGCACGTCGGGTCGTCTCCGACGTTCGGCGTGCAGCGGGTGCCTCGCTTGCAAGCGGGCAACGTGTCGGTCGCATCTGCCGCGAGCGTGCAGTCGTCACCCGGATCACCAGGCGCCACACACTGCGCTCGGTTGGCGATCGCTTCACACACGAAGCCGTTGGCGCACTGCTCGCTGGCGGTGCAGTCGTCGCCGTTGTTCAACAGCGGTGCGCACTCGCCGGGGCAGGTGTCGGTCACTTCGCAGTACGAGTTGGTGCCGCTGCAGTCTTCGGAGATCACGCAGTCACCACCGAGCGGAACCTGCCCCTCGATCGCCTCTTCGCATGCGGCCGGGCGACGCGAGCTGCGCACGTTGCAGGCTTGGGCTTCGATCGCCGCGACGCACTCGTCCAAGCGATCCATGTCGAACACGACGCGTCCGTCGGCCACCGAGTCGGCCAAACGGCTCAGGGCACCCGCCGCCGCGAGGCCCGCGCGGTTGTCAGCGCAGTCTTCACCGTTCTCCTCGTCAGCCACGAGCTGCGCGCCTTCACAGGCTTCGAGCGCGCCACAGAACGCCTCGGCCAGGGCAGCGGGCACTTCGCTGACGTCGGGCGGCATGTTGGCATCGGTCCCGGCGTCGGTGGTCATGGTCGCATCGGTCCCGGCGTCGGCCTCGGTCGATGCGTCCTCATCATCCGCCGCGTCGGTGCCTGAGTCTGGGAACAACGAGCCGTCGAAATCGCCCACCTTGAGCTCGGCCTCACAGGCCGCGGTCAGCGCACAGATCGAAAGCACGAAAAGTCGGGTGATGCGGATGTTCATGACAAAGCCCCTCGTTGGTGGCGGCAGTCAAACTGGGACCGCGGACCACGTCAAGCCAAGGACCGACGGGGCCGCGCAGCGCCCGCTTCAAATGCCCATGCGCGCATGGCCTCTGCTACAACGCCCCGATGGCAAGCTTCGAGTTCCGGTTGCCCGACATCGGCGAGGGCGTCGCCGAAGGTGAGGTGGTCGCCTGGCATGTGAAGCCGGGTGATCGCGTGACCGAAGACCAGACGATGGTCGAGGTGATGACCGACAAAGCGACGGTGACGATCGGTGCACCGCGCGCGGGCAAGGTGGCAGAGCTGCGCGTGCAAGTGGGCCAGGTCGCGCACGTGGGTGACGTGCTCGTGGTGATCGAAACCGGCAACGGACATTCGCTCGCGCCGTCGGGTAAACCGGAGCCGCAAAAGGTGGTGATGGCTGCCAGCGCGGTCGGTGACATTCGTGAAGCCTTGCCGGGCACGGCGTTCATCGCGGCGCAGCCGGCACCGATCGCCAAGCTGCGCGATGCAGAGACGATGGTGCCAGGTCAGGGTTACTTCGAAGCCAAGCCCTTGGCGACACCCGCCACGCGCAAGCTCGCGCGCGACCTCGATCTCGATCTGCGCAAGGTGCCGCCGACCGGTGCCGGCGGACGCGTCACCAAGGACGACGTGTTGTCCGCGCGCGGTGACAATCCGAACACCGTACCGACCGTGATGCCGGTCGCACACCGCAGCAGCGCCAACCCGCCGGCCGCGTCCAAGGGCGGCGAGACACGCGTGCCGTTGATCGGCATGCGCCGCAAGATCGCCGAGCGGATGCAGCTGGCGAAGAACACCGCGGCTCACTTCACCTTCGTCGAGGAGTGCGACGCGTCGCGCCTGGTCGACCTGCGCGCGCGGCTTGCGCCGAAGGCCGAAGCGCGTGGTGTGCGTCTGAACTATCTGCCGTTCATCGTGCAAGCGACGATCGCGGCGTTGCGCAAGCACCCGATGCTCAACTGCATGCTCGATCCCGAGACCAACGAGATCGTGATGCGGGACTACTACAACATCGGTGTCGCGGCAGCGACCGAGCAAGGCTTGGTGGTGCCGGTGGTGCACCACGCGGAGCAGCTGTCCCTGATCGATCTGGCCAAGGAGATCGAGCGCCTCGGCAACGCTGCGCGCGACGGCAAGCTCACC
>JACZCZ010030781.1_pt1 | contig 33232 bp, 26 predicted proteins | sample 8641811 | NCBI WGS metagenome assembly JACZCZ01 (sample SAMN15324610, study PRJNA640507) | soil metagenome | isolation source: intercropping peanut in the first line | place: China: Luxin town, Laibin City, Guangxi Province | collected 2019-07-25 | depth 10cm m | reverse complement strand
TCATCGTTCACGATCACGATACGGGCTTCGATACGGACCTGACGCACGGGGATATCCAGCGTCGCAACGAGACGGCGGATGTCCGCCAGGCGATCGGAGGTGTCCTGCAGCAGGAGCGTGTTGGTCCGCTCGTCGATCGTCACGCTGCCGCGCGGCGACAGGAGCGAGTTGTTGTTGCCGGACTTGATCAGGGCGGCAAGATCGCCGGCCTTTGCATAGTTCACCTGCAGGAACTCGCTGCGCAGCGGCGCCAGCTCCTGGACTTCCTTGCGGGCCGCCAGAATTTCCTTCTCGCGGGCGGCGATTTCGGCGGCGGGGCCGACGAGCATCACGTTGCCTTCGCGGCGCATGTCGAGACCCTTCGTGCGCATCACGATATCGAGGGCCTGATCCCACGGAACGTTCTGCAGACGCAGCGTGACGTTGCCGGAGACCGTATCGGAAATGACCATGTTCTGGCCGCTCGTGTCAGCCAGCAGCTGCAGCACTGCGCGCGTCTCGATGTCCTGGAAGTTCAGCGTCAGGCGCTCGCCGGTGTACTCCTTCTTCTCCTGCAGTTCGGGCGGGAGCTTCACGACCGGCTTCACCTCGATCGTGTAGACGTTGTCGGACTGGTAAGCGAGCTGCTCGTAGTCGCCCGTTGCAGCGATGACCAGGCGTGTGCCGTCACCAACGCGGAGTGCGTCGACTGAGTTGACCGGGGTCGCGAAGTCGACGACATCGAGGCGCTGCATGAGCGCTTCGGGCAGCGTGGTCTTGGCGAAGTTGACGACGATGCGACCGCCTTCCTGGCGCAGGTCGGCGGGCACCTTGGAGTCCGTCAGCTCGACGATGACCCGGCCCGAGCCGTCGGAGCCGCGGCGGAAATCGATGTTGTTCACGGCGCGGATGCCGCTCACACCGGCTGCCGGACGGGCCGGAGCCGCGACTGCCTGCGCTGTGGCACTGGGGGAGTTGATCGAACCGCTGCGGCCCGGTGCGAGCGTGACGATGATCGAGTTGCCCTGAACGCGCGTCTCGTAAGGAACGAGGCTGTCGACGTTGAGAACGACGCGGGTGCGGCCATTGGCTTCCGCGACGTTCACCGTGTCGAGCGCACCCTGCTTCACGTCGATGCGACGCGACGACATGGCAACTGACGTATCAGGCAGATCGAGCGCGATGCGCGCCGGATTGTCGACGGTGAATGTGAGCGGCTGCGGAGCGGTGTCGCTCAGACGCAGAGTCACCTCCACCTTGTTGCCGGCCAGGACATTGGCGCGAATGTCTTCGAGACGATTCGAGCCCTGTGCCAGCGCGCCCTGAGCGGCTGCCAGGCCGAGCAGGACGCACGCGAGCCTGCGCAGGAACGCTGGGACTTCAGCCGTTGCAAGGCCGGCGCGAAGCGAAGATAGCGACAACATTCTTGATTTCTCCCTGAGACTCATTCGGTGAGCGCGAGCGCAGCCGGCCGCTCGATGTACCCGCCGACGCCGTCGGGCACGATCTCGATGACTGAAATTCGGGTGCCAGTAATGGAAATGACGCGACCGTCGTTCTGCCCCATGTAGTTTCCCGGCAGCACGCGGTGGACCAGTCCGTCCTTGCCTTGTACGAGTCCGTAATTCTTGCCGTCGAGCGCCAGCGTTCCCACCATCTTCATGCTGTCGATGGGAAACTGTTCGAGGAACTCCCGCGGACGCTTGGAATCCGGGCGGATCGAGTTGGCGTCGGTCTGGGGAGCAGTCGGCACGAACGGCGAGCGCAGACCGCCCGCGTTGTACGCGAAGGTTTCGTACGGCTTGATCTCCGGCAGCGGCTCTATGCGCTCGCCGGGCTTGCTCTTGATCTCGGCGACTTTCTGCTGAAGCTCATCCATGTCGCCCGAGCATGCGCTCAGGCCGATGATGGCCGCTGCCGCGAGAAGTAACTTGGTATGCGTCATGAGTGTGGCGTCCGTCGGTTACTTCTTCTTCGGGCGTTTCTTGCCCGTCGGCTCAGCCGGCTTTGCCGCCGCCTGTTCCTCTTCGTCGAGATACCGGTAGGTCTTCGCCGTCACATCCAGCTGCAGCTGATCGACGCCGCGATCACGCCCGGCCGGTACAATCTCGACGTTGTGAAGCGTCACGATCCGCGGAAGCGCTGCGATACCGCTGACGAAAGCACCAATCGAATGGAAGCTGCCGGTGAGGCGCATCCTGATCGGCAGCTCGGCGTAGAAGTCCTTGTTCACCTGTGCGCCCGGCTGGAACAGCTTCTGGTCCAGACCCGCACCCGCGCCCTGCTGGGAAATGTCGGTCAGCAGATTCGGGACTTCAGTCTTGTTCGGCAGCTTGCGCAGCATCGCACCGAACGAGCGCTCGATCTCCTGCAGCTGCGCCTTGTAGGCGTCCAGGTTCGCAGCTTTGCGTGCCTTCTGCTCGAATGTGGCGGTCAGCGAGACCTCCTCGCCGCGGACACGGTCCAGTTCCGGCTTCTTCGACTTCCATACCAGGAAGTACACCATCAGGCACGCGGCGAGAATGAAGATGAGGCCGATCGCGCCGAATCGGAACGTGGCGGGCCACCGGCCGACGTCGTTCGGATCGAGATTGCGGATATCGTCAAGCACGTTGCTCATTATCGGCCCCCTCGCGCGCCGCCGGATGCCTCATCGGCTGACGCCTTGAGGTTCGGGCTGTCCTGCGTCGCGTTGAGCGTGAAATCCGATCCCGCATCGCCGCTGCCCTTGGTCTCGAGAATGTCGAGCGCGGGGTCCGCGAGCCAGTCGGAACCGTCGAGGTTGCGCATGTAGTTCGAAACGCGAGAGCTGGACTGGGCAACACCCTTCAGCTGGATCTTGCGATTGTTCTGCTTGATCGAGGTGAGGTAGACGCCATCGGGCAGGGTCTTCACGAGTTGATCGAACAGATGCACGACTTCGGCGCGGCTGCTTTCGAGCTGCTCGATGACCTGCATGCGCGCCACGAGGCGCTGCTTCTCCTGATCGAGGGCGAGAATCTCGGCGATCTGCTTGTCGAGCTTCGCGGTCTCGTCCTTGAGATACTGGTTGCGCTCGTTCTGGTTGCTGATCGCGGAACTCATCTGCAAGTTCACGGCGAAAGCGATCGCGCCGGCGAATACGAGCGCACCGACGGCGCCGACACCGAATTCCTGGCGGCGCTGCTTGCGCTCGGCTTCACGCCACGGCAGTAGGTTGATTCTTGGCATATCAGTCGAAGCTCCGGAGCGCGAGGCCGCAGGCGGTCAGCAAGGCAGTGGCGTCCTTCTTCACGGACTGCGCCTTCGCCTTCTGGCTGACCTTCATCTGTCCGAGCGGATCGCCGCGCTGTGCGTCGATGCCGACACGGCTCTGGATCATCTCGGCGGCGCCCGGAATGTTGGCGCAGCCGCCGCAGATCAGGATCTGTTCCGGCTGCTCGCGTCCTGCGCCCGAGGCGAGGAAGAACTGCAACGAACGGCTGACCTGCTGGCACATGTCATCGATGAACGGGCCGAGCACTTCGGTTTCATAGTTGCCGGGCAGTCCGCCTTCTTTCTTGGCGCGACCGGCTTCTTCCATGCTCAGGCCGTAGGTGCGCATCACTTCTTCGGTCAGCTGCTGACCGCCGAAAGCGAAGTCGCGGGTATAGATCACTTTGAGATCGCGCAGCACGCTGAAGGTGGTGCTGCTGGCGCCGAAGTCGACGACCGCGAGCACGCGTCCCAAGCCGCCATCCGGCATCTGATGCGTGAGCAGGCGGCAGGCGTTCTCGAGCGCGAAGGCTTCGACGTCGACGATGCGAGCGGTCAGTCCGGCCGCTGCGCAGGCCGCGATGCGCTGCTCGACGTTCTCCGAGCGCGTCGCGACCAGCAGCACATCGACCATTTCCGGATCTTTCTCCGACGGCCCGATCACTTCGTAGTCGAAGCTCACTTCCTCCATCGGGAAGGGGATGTACTGGTCGGCCTGCATTTCGACCTGGCCCTCGAGCTCGTTTTCAGTGAGCGTCCGGGGCATCTGAATGACTTTCGTGATTGCCGCGTCGCCGCTGATCGCGACGGCGGCTTCGCGGGCGCGAGCGCCGGAGCGCTTCACGGCACGCTTGATGGCATCGCCTACGGCGTTGGCATCGACGATCGCCTTCTCGTTGATCGAGTTCGGCGGAGTGGGTTCGGCGGCATACGACTCCACTCGATACTGCCCACCGCTCATGCTGAGTTCGATCAGCTTGACCGAGGACGTGGTGATGTCCAGGCCCAGCAAGGGTCGCGATTTGGCTGTAAAGAGCACGCTAGTTCCCTTTGTCCATCAGATACTTAGGGGATGATCTGAGATTGCGCACGAAACACGGGTCGCAAATATATACAGCCGTGCGTTAAGTTGAATGTGAGGAGTCTCACGAAATACCATCGAGGCGAATGTGGAAGATTGTCGCGGTTATGTCGTTCTGACCCGGCCCGGCTGAAGTGCGTACTGACAGCGGAACGAACGTAAACGCCGACGATCAAGGACTTGGAAGCGCGCTGAAGGACACCGCCAATGAATTGTCATTGTTGTACGGTGTGGAACGACCGGGCCTCCTCACTGCCTTGGCCCGTATCATCCCCCCGGCGACCCCGCTGTCCTGAGCCAGGACTCCCTGAGAGCCCGAACCCGTAGACCGGAAGCTTTGCGTCCTCACCTTTCGATGAGTTTGCCCACTTGATCAGCGGCTACTATTGCATAGCCACCTTTTTGGTAGCAAGGACTTAGGTTCATTTGTTGTGATGCGACATTACCTTCCGGCCCCGCTTCGCTTCGGACTCGCCGCGCTCATCCTGGCCATCGCAGCGGCGGTGCTCGGCCTCTGCGGCGCTTATCAGTATCTGCAGCCCGCCCTGCCCGACGTGGCGGCGATCAGGGATATCCGGCTGCAAGTGCCGCTGCGGGTGTACAGCCGTGACGGCAAGCTGATCGCGCAGTTCGGCGAGCAGCGGCGCATCCCGCTCTCGTTCGAGGCGCTGCCGAAACAGATGGTCAACGCAGTGCTCGCGGCTGAGGACGACAGATTCTTCCAGCACAGCGGCGTCGACTACCCCGGCCTCGCACGCGCGATCGTTCGGCACCTGATGTCCGGCGAGAAAGGCGAAGGCGGCAGCACCATCACGATGCAGCTGACCCGCGGCATCTTCCTCAGCCCGGAGAAGAGCTATCGACGCAAGCTGCAGGAAATCTTTCTCACGCTGCGCATCGAGCAGCAGTTCAGCAAGCAGGAAATCCTGGCGCTGTACATGAACAAGATGTTCCTCGGTCAGCGCGCATACGGTGTGGGCGCGGCATCCGAGGTGTACTTCGGCAAGACGGTCGATCAGCTCGATCTGCCGGAGATCGCGCTGATCGCGGGCACATTCCGGCTGCCGTCACGCGACAATCCCGTCGCGAATCCCGAGCTCGCGAAGCATCGCCGCAGCTATGTGCTGCGACGCATGCGCGAGAAGAACTTCATCACCGCGGAAGAACAGCAGGCCGCGGATGCGTCGCCCGTCGAATCGAAGCTGCACGGGCCGGCCGTCGAAGTGGAAGCGCCTTACATCGCAGAGATGGTCCGGGCCGATCTCTACAATCGGCTCGGAACGGACGCGTACACCGCAGGCTATGAAGTGGTGACGACGCTCGACAGTCGCCTGCAGGCTTCCGCCGTTCGTTCCGTTCGCGCTGCGCTCGTCGAATACGATCAGCGTCACGGCTATCGCGGTCCTTCGGGTCGCGTCACGGTGCCGGCACAATCGAACGAAACGGAATGGTCGAAGCTGCTGGAGGACTTCCCGGAGCGCGGCGGCCTGCATCCAGCACTGGTTCGCTCTGTCGAAGAACGAAGCGTCGTCGCGTGGTCGCGGGCGCACGGCCGAATCAATCTGCCGTGGACGGGACTAAGCTGGGCGCGTGCACCGCTGCCGGACGGCGGCGTTGGCCCCGCTCTGCAACGGGCCTCCGACGTGCTTTCGGTCGGCGACATCGTATACGTCGCACAGGAACGTTCAGGCAACTGGCGCATGGTTCAGGTGCCCGAGGCTCAGGGCGCCTTCGTTGCGATGGATCCCCAGGACGGCGGCATTTCCGCGCTGGTCGGCGGCTTCGATTACTTCTCGAGCAACTTCAATCGGGCCGTGCAGGCCAAGCGCCAGCCGGGATCCGCGTTCAAGCCGTTCCTCTACTCCGCCGCACTCGAGCATGGGTTCACTCCGGCAAGCGTGATCAACGATGCGCCGCTCGTTATCGAGGATGCTTCGCTCGAAGCAGCGTGGCGACCGCAGAACAACACGCGTGGGTTCCGCGGACCGATGCGACTGCGCGAAGCGCTCGTCCGTTCGCGAAACCTCGTCTCGATTCGCGTCATGCACGCGCTCGGTCCGGCGTATACGACGAAGTACATCGAGCGATTCGGTTTTCCGGCGGAGAGCCTGCCGCGCAATCTGACGCTCGCGCTGGGAACGGCGCAGGTGTCTCCGCTCGACATGGCGAGCGCCTATTCCGTCTTCGCCAACGGCGGATATCGCGTCACGCCGTATTACATCGATCGCATCCTCGGTCCGGACGGCGGCACCGTGTACGAATCGCAGCCGCGCATCGTCTGTCGCGAGTGCATCGAGCCTCCGCCCGATCCGAGCGAGATGATCAACATCAGTGCCGACGCGCCTGCGCCCGCGACCGTCGACGAGCGCAGCTGGGGCGGGTTGAGCTACCTGCCCGAGAAGCTCATCGCGCCGCCGTCGATTTCTCCGCAGAACGTTTTCCTCATGACCGACATGATGGCTGACGTGGTGCGTCGGGGCACCGCTGTGCGCGCGATGCAGCTCAAGCGCAGCGATCTCGCCGGCAAGACGGGCACGACGAATGATCGCCGCGATGCCTGGTTCTGCGGCTACAACTCGCAGCTCGTCGGCGCCGCCTGGGTTGGCTTCGACCAGGAGCGGTCCCTCGGCCCGGGTGAAGAAGGCAGCCGCACGGCGCTACCCATGTGGATCTATTTCATGAACGATGCGTTGCAAGGAGTGCCGGAGCTGCGACGCCCGCCGCCGCCAGGGCTCGTGACGATGCGCATCTCCGCCGATTCGGGCCTCGCAGCGCGGCCCGGTGAACCGAATGCCATCTTCGAGACTTTCATGGCCGGGCATCTGCCAGCGGAAGCGCAGGGCGAGGGCAATCCTGGCGACGGCACATCGCCAAGCGAACAAAGTAGTGACGAGCCGATCTTCTGACAGGTACTCTCGGCTCGTAAGCTCCGATTTGCTTCACCGCTAGGATCGGAGCCCGACAGCATCGTGACGATGTGGCTGCTGCGGGAGGCGACATGAGCAAAAGAATGAATCCGCGTGCGGAGCAGCTGCGACAGGCGCTCGCGCAGGAAGCGGCCCGGATCATGTCGGAACAAGGTATCGACGACTATCGCCTCGCGAAGCGCAAGGCGGCGGAGCGGTTGGGCGCCACGGATATCGCGGTGCTGCCCAAGAACACGGAGATCGAAGCCGCGCTCGCCGCGCATCAGCGGCTCTTCGAATCCGATCGACACTCCTCCGTCCTCGCGTCCGCGCGCAGGACGGCGCTGCAGGCGATGAAGCTGCTGAAGCAGTTCGAGCCGCGACTGGTAGGGCCGGTGCTCAGCGGCACCGCTTCCGCACATTCAGAAGTGAACCTGCACCTTTTCGCCGACGGCGCCGAGACCGTCGCACTGCATCTGATGGATCAGAGCATCCCGCACGAGATCCTCGAACGGCGGCTACGTTACGAACCCGATCGCCTGGTGACGTATCCGGTGGTGCGCTTCGTTGCCGGCAATCGCGAGATCGATGCCGTCGTGTTTCCCGTGAACGGCATTCGCCAATCGCCGGCGAGCCCGGTCGATGGCAAACCGATGCGTCGCGCCGATCGCGCCGAAGTGGAATCGCTGCTGAATGCCGACCGACAGCCCGCGGGAGCAGGCTGGCTGTCTTGATGGAAAGCTGAAAGACCCGCGTCTGTTACCGCTTGCTCATCTCGACGTAGTCGCGACGTGCCGGACCCGTGTAGAGCTGACGGGGACGGCTGATCTTCATCGCCGGATCCGCAATCATCTCCTGCCAGTGCGCCACCCAGCCCACGGTGCGGGCGATCGCGAACATCACGGTGAACATCGACTGCGGAATGCCGATCGCGCTGTAGATGATGCCCGAGTAGAAATCCACGTTCGGATACAGCTTGCGCTCGACGAAGTACTCATCCTTGAGCGCGATCTCTTCGAGCTTCAGCGCGAGCTCGAACAGCGGGTTGTCGGACTTGCCGAGCTTCGCGAGGACCTTGTGGCACATCGCGCGGATGATCGTCGCGCGCGGATCGAAGTTCTTGTAGACGCGATGACCGAAGCCCATGAGGCGGAAGTTGTCGTTCTTGTCCTTCGCCTTCGCGAGGAACTTCGGCACGTTCTCGACGGTGCCGATCTGCTCGAGCATCGCGAGCACCGCTTCGTTGGCGCCGCCGTGAGCAGGACCCCACAGCGCGGAGATACCCGACGAGATCGCGGCATACGGATTCGCGCCCGTGCTGCCCGCGAGCCGAACGGTCGACGTGCTGGCGTTCTGCTCGTGATCCGCATGCAGGATGAACAACAGATCGAGGGCCTGGGCCGTCACCGGATCGACGTTGTACGACTCGCACGGCACGGCGAAGAACATGTGCAACAGGTTCGAGCAGTAGTCGAGGTCGTTGCGCGGGTAGATGAAGGGCTGGCCGAGCGCGTGCTTGTACGCGGCAGCGGCAATCGTCGGGATCTTGGCGATGATCCGGTGCGCGAAGATTTCCCGATGGCGCGGGTTATGGATGTCCATCGAGTCGTGATAGAACGCCGCCATCGAAGCGACGACGCCAGACAGCATCGCCATCGGATGCGCGTTGTACTGGAAGCCGTTGAAGAATCGCAGCAGCGATTCGTTGATCATCGTGTGATATTGAATCGCGTGCGTGAACTCGCTGATCTGATCGTTCGTCGGCAGCTCGCCGTTGATCAGCAGATAGGCGACTTCGAGGAAGTTGCTCTTCTCCGCGAGCTGTTCGATCGGAATGCCCCGGTGCAGCAGGACGCCTTCGTCACCGTCGATGAACGTGATCTTGCTCTCGCAGGCCGCGGTCGCCATGAACCCCGGGTCGAAGGTGAAGAGGCCGTGATCCTTGTGGAGGTTCGCGACGCTGAGAACGTCGGGACCGAGCGTGCCGCTTCGCACTGCAGCGATCGATTTCTTGCCGGTGGAGAGGTCGGTCAGCTCGAACTTTTTCTCAGACATTTGCTTCGATTCCAGAACGCGAAAGGGCGGCGCCGGAGCGCTGGGATTTTTGCAAGTGCAAACGGGAGGCGGAGACTTACACGAGCCCGCCGGCGAATCAAGCAGGGCGGCCGCCCCTGGGCCGCGCCATCCGCTGCTGAAATTTACTGAACGATCTTCAGTAGCTGCCCGGTCTTCGGTTCCTTGTCCGGGTAGAGGTCGTTCAGCAGTCGCAGCTGCTGCGCTGGATACTTCTTGACGGGCGAGTTCTTGGCCAGCTCCTCGATCGATATGTTCGAGTTCACCCTGACCGTACGTATTTTGTATGGCTCAGCGAGGGCGAATTCGTTGTCCTTCAAACGACGGAACGTCTTGGCAGTCGACATGAAGAGCGCATCGGCGGTGGGAACGTTCCCGGTCCCGCGGCTCGCGCCGGCGAATATGTAAGCCAGGTTGTTGTAGTAGATGACCACGTAGCGGGCCGGCACGACCCCGAAGTCTGTTTTCGCTGAGCGGACCACGGCCGTGTAGCCCTGCAGTCCATTCACTTCGATCGCCTCGCCCTGGCCCGCGTTCGAGCCCGACAGCAGGCGCGACAGAAATTCCTTCGGACCCATGTTCGGCGGCGGCGCCTGGGTCTGCATCTGCAGAACGCTGTCCTTCTTTGGCGCAACCGCCATCAGGCGGCGCGCCTGGTTCTCGACAGTCCAACCGGACGGGAAGGCCACGGTGAAGCCGAAATTGGCGTGGTAGAACCGGTTTCCTTTCAGCACGCCCTGCGCGCGGCTCGTGCCCACTGGCAAGCCCTCGATCATTTTCAGATAGCGCTCGCGGCCGGGGTCGACCTTGTCGCCCTCGCCCTTCAGCTTCTCAGCGGACTGCACGACTTCCCGCAGGCGCTGATCGTTGTCGGGATGCGTGGAAAACACGCCGTGATAAATGCGTGGCTCGCGGTTCTCCTCGCGCGCGCGCGCCATCTCGAACATCTCCTGGTTCTTGAGCAATCGGACCACGTCGATCATGTGCTCCGGTGCCAGTCCCGTCTTCTGCAGGTACTCGGCGCCCAGACGATCCGCTTCGAGTTCGTTGTCGCGACCGTAGCCGCGAATGAGCGCTGCGCCAGCGTAGCTCGCGAGCCCGGCGATATCGCCGCTGCCCGTGAAAATGCCTACAGCCGCAGCGCCGATGTTCGAGAGCGTCGACTGCGTCTGCTGCTTCACGGGATGGCGCGCAGTGATGTGGCCGACTTCGTGACCCAGCACTGCGGCAAGCTCAGCCTCGGAGTTGAGGTAGTTCATGATGCCGCGGGTGATGTAGACGTAGCCGCCGCCGGTCGTGAATGCGTTGATCTCTTCGCTGTCGAGAACCGTGAACGTGTACTTCAGCTCCGGACGCTCGCCGGCCTTGGCGACTCGCTGTCCGACATCGTTCACATATTGCTGCAGGCGGATGTCGTCGTACGGGCCGCCGAACTGCTGCAGCATGAGCGGGTGCACCTGCGCAGCCTTCTTGACCTCGGATTCCTCCGAGGAAAAGACGAGATCGGGCCGGCCGCTGACGGGATTCGTCGCGCACGAACCGAGCGTCATGACCGACGCAACGGCGAACAGTGCAGCGCGTGCAAGACGACTTGGTGACATGACGGCGACCCGCGGGTTGGAAGGCACCGGCGTTTTATAAACCGGTGTTCGAGGCCGTCACAAGCAGGGCGAGAGCTTTGCGATTCGCGCAGCGTGCGCGGTTGAAATCGCGGGAAAGTTCAGCGCAGGTTCAGCCGACCTGCGCGCCGAACGAAAAGGGCGCCGAAGCGCCCTTTCGTGTTCGATTGCTCGTCCGATCGCGCGACGCCCGAGCGTCGCGGCGGGATCAGCGGGCGTACTTCTTGCGGAATTTGTCGACGCGGCCGCCGGTGTCCACGATCTTCTGCTTGCCCGTGTAGAACGGGTGGCAGTTCGAGCAGACTTCGATCTGCAGGTCATGGCCGAGCGTCGAGCGCGTGACGAACGCGTTCCCGCAGCTGCAGGTCACGTTGGTGTCTTTGTACTCAGGATGAATTCCGGCTTTCATGATCCCATCGGGCGGTGCTCCGCCCCCTCGAAAAAAGGCGCGCAGTGTAGCGGCGCGCATTACAGGTCGCAAGGTAAATAGCGGCTCGATCGGCTATTTCAAGCACCGGGTCAGGGTGGCCTTCAAGTTATCCACAAAAGTTGTGGATAAGTCTGTGGATGGACCGATGCCGCAGGTGCAGCGAAAGCTGCGGAAACGCCGCTTCGTCATATTGCTCAAAATTTAGCCAACCATTTTCCATCTGTCTGATCAATGAGTTACGCCGGTCATTTTACTTAGTGCTTGTAATGTCGTCATCAACGTGGCGCTGGCTCTGAGAAGGTTCCCGCGTGTGCATAACCCGCTGGTCACGCCTCCCGAAAAGCAGGTTACGTCAAAGGAAATTTGTGCGCCAGTTCACGAACTTGCGTGCTGGTTCAGACGACAGCGGCGAACCGATCCGGCGATCCGTACCTGGGTCAGTCGGGCAGGAACAGACCGTGCAGCTCGTTGAGGAAGCGGGCACCGAAGTCCGTCGGCTTCCAGAATCCGGGCCTGACCTCCTCGAGCAGCCGCTTCTCGTCAGCCAGCCTGAGCGGCTGCGCAATCGCTGAGCGCGGCAAGCCCGTGCGCAATTCGAAGTGCGCGAGATCGAATCCGTCACGCAGTCTCAGTGCGTTGAGCATGTATTCGAACGGCAGCTCGGCAGCCGCAACGATCCTTCGCTCCACGAGCCGATCGGCAACGGCACGCGAAAGATACTCGCGCGGCTGGCGATGCCGGGTCGTGCGTTCGACGGCGCCGGCGTGAGTTAACTTGCCGTGCGCGCCGGCACCCACCCCGATGTAGTCGCCAAACGCCCAGTAGTTGAGATTGTGTCTGCAGCGCGCATCCGGCTGCGCATAGGCCGATACCTCGTATTGCTCGTAACCATGCGCGGCGAGCAGCTCCTGGCAATCGACCTGCATTTCCCAGGTCGCATCGTGATCCGGCAACGGCGGCGGCCGGTGATAGAACACGGTGCCCGGCTCGAGCGTGAGCTGATAGTGCGACAGATGACGCGGTCGCAGTTCTATCGCCGCACGCAGATCGGCCAGCGCTTCGTCTCGCGTCTGCTGCGGCAGGCCGTACATGAGATCGAGATTGAAGTTTTCGAGCCCGGCCTGCGACAGCTCGTCGACGGCCCGGGCGATGTCGTTGGTGCCGTGAATGCGTCCGAGAACCTTCAGGTGCCGGTCGTTGAAACTCTGCGCGCCCAGCGACACTCGAGTGACGCCGGCGTCGCGATAGCCGCGAAATCTCCCGTGCTCGATTGTGCCGGGATTCGCTTCGAGCGTGACTTCCAATCGACCAGGATCGCCGAATCGCGCCGCCACGCCTTCAAGGAAGCGACCGATTTCCTCCGGGCTGAACAGGCTGGGCGTGCCCCCGCCGAAGAAGATCGATTCGAGCGGACGCCCGGTGACGACGTTCAGATCGTGATCGAGATCCTCGAGAATCGCCTTCACGTAGTCGCGCTGCGGAATCTGCTCCGGCGCGGCGTGCGAGTTGAAATCGCAGTACGGACACTTGCGCACGCACCACGGCAGATGCACGTAGAGCGCGAGCGGAGGCGGCTGCAAGACAGCGACCATCGTCAGATGCCGCCGGGATCCGCGCCCGGACCCCGCTGCAGCTCCGCGATCAGCATTCGCAGCGCTTTGCCGCGGTGACTGAGCAGGTTTTTCTCGATGGCTGGCAATTCCGCTGCGGTCACGCCGGGTTTCACTTCGAAGACCGGGTCGTAGCCGAAGCCGCCATCACCGCGCGGCGAATCGATGATCAGGCCTTCCCAACTCGCCTGGCATATCACCGGTGATGCGTCAGTGTCCCATCGCATGAAGGCGAGCGCGCATCGATAGCGTGCCGTGCGCTCTTCCGGCGGCACATCGCGGAGTTCATGCAACAGCTTTTCGAGATTCTGCGTGTCGTTCGCGCCTTCGCCTGCGTAGCGTGCGGAGTAGATGCCCGGCGCACCGCGCAATGCGTCGACCTCGATTCCAGAATCGTCGGCGATTGCAGGCAGACCCGATGCGCGCGCCGCGTGGCGCGCCTTGAGGATCGCATTCTCGACGAACGACAAGCCGGTTTCGTCGGCCGCGACGCTCGTGAACTGCGACTGCGGCAGCACTTCGACGCCGAGCGGTGCGAGCAACGCCTGGAGCTCGCGGATCTTACCGGCATTGCCGGTTGCGAGGACGACGCGCATCAATCCTCGTTGAGGGCTTCCATCTGTTTTGCAAGCAGCTGGCCGATGCCGTTCGCTGCGAGGTTGAGCAACGCATCGAGCTCTTCGCGGCGAAACGCATGGCCCTCCGCCGTGCCCTGGACTTCGATGAATCCGCCGCCGTTGTTCATGACCACGTTCATGTCCGTCTCAGCGTCGGAGTCCTCGACGTAGTCGAGATCGAGCACCGGCACGCCTGACCAGATGCCGACGGAAACAGCCGCGACCTGGCCGTGAATCGGGCTTTCGCGCAGCAGCCGCTTCTGGATGAGCGTGTTCACCGCATCGACCAGCGCCACGTAGCCACCGGTAATCGCGGCCGTGCGCGTACCGCCATCCGCTTGCAGCACATCGCAATCGATCGTGATCGTCCGTTCGCCGAGCGCCTTCAGGTCGACGACGGCTCGCAGCGCGCGGCCGATGAGGCGCTGAATCTCCAGCGTGCGGCCACCTTGCTTGCCCGTCGCGGCCTCTCGTCGCGAACGAGTGTGCGTCGCACGCGGCAGCATTCCGTATTCAGCCGTCACCCAGCCGCTGCCGCTGTTGCGCAGGAATCCGGGAACTGTCTCTTCGACACTCGCCGTGCACAACACGCGGGTATCGCCGAATTCCACCAGCACCGAACCTTCGGCGTGCCGGGTGAATTTTCGAGTGATGCGAACCGGCCGGAGCTGATCGCCCGTGCGGCCGCTGGGACGTGGTTTCATGTGGGATCTCGAGGATTTACGAATGGCGGAGGGTCGATGCGCCGCCGAATGGACGCATTGTCCATCCGCCATCCGCGATCTGCCATCCGCTTGTTTCTTTAGTCGCCGTTCCAGCGCAGAACGGCGGCTGTGGAGTTGTCGCTGAACGGGGCCGAAGCCTGAACGGCGCGACGCCCCAGGGCTTCGAGCCAGGCACGCAGGTTTTCGGGGTCGCTCTTGAAGAACGCGGCGATATCGCTGTCCTTCAGATTCGCCCAGATGCCGTCCGAGCACAGCAGGAGCACATCGCCCGACTGCAAAGCCTGGCGCCCACTGATCGTCATTTCCGGAACCGCGGGATCTCCGCCCAGGCAGCATTCGACGAAATTGCGCATCGGGTGCGTGGGAATTTCTTCTTCCGTGATCTTGCCTTCGCGCAGCAGCAGCTCGACGTGGCTGTGATCGCGGGTGCGTGTGTGAACGGCGCCGTTGCGGATCCAGTAAACCCGGCTGTCGCCCACATGAGCCCAGTAGGCGGCGCCTTCCTGAACCAGGCAGATCGCGATCGTCGCGCGCGGCCGTGCGTCGATGCTCTGGCCGCTGCCGAGCCGGGCCACATCGTCATGCGCCTTGCTCAGGGAAAGATGCAGGAAGCCGAGCGGATCGAACAGCGGATGCTGCGACTGATGGAAGGAATCCAGCAGGCTCTTGAGCGCCGTGTCCGCCGCGCGACTGCCATCGGAATGACCTCCCATTCCGTCGATCACGATCAGCAGCGCCGCCTTGTCGGTTGCCGCCACGGTGACGCGATCCTGGTTGTCCTCACGATCGCCGATCAGGCTTACTTCTGCGTGCTCAATCCGCAAGCGCGGGCTCCGGCCAAGAAGGCTGTTTGAAGCTGTTACACTTGGCGCCGCTTTATACACTGGCAAACGCTGCCGCGTAAGACAGCTTTTGCCTTAATTACCTCAGATCCCTCAGGAATTTCCGTCCAATGATTCGCAGCATGACAGGCTTCGCACGCCGCGAACGACAGGGCCCGTGGGGCACGCTCGTCTGTGAACTGCGCACTGTCAATCACCGATACCTTGAGATCTCGCTGCGCCTGCCCGATGACCTCAAGGCACTCGACAACGACGCGCGTCAGACCATTACGGCCGCGCTGCGCCGGGGCAAGGTCGACGCCAATCTCTATCTGAAGTCGAGCGCCGGCACACAGCAATCGATCGAGATCGACACAGCGCTGCTGGATCAGCTCGCCGCTCGCGTGACGGAAGTGCGCTCGCGCGTCGCCGATACGGCGCAGCCGAATGCACTCGACCTGCTGCGATGGCCCGGCGTGATTCGCAACGCGGACATCGATGCGAAGCCCGTGCTCGCTGCGGCGCTGGAGGTGCTCAAAGAAGGCCTGACCGAGCTCAACGACACGCGTCATCGTGAAGGTCAGCGCATCCGCGAACTGCTGCTGAGCCGTTGCGTCGCGATGCGCGCCCAGGTGCAGAACGTGAAGACACGCCTGCCCGAGATCTCGCAACGCCTGCGCGATCGCATCGTCGAGCGCATCGCGCAGCTCGGCGTGACGCCCGACCAGGAACGTCTCGAACAGGAGCTCGTCCTGTACACGCACAAGATGGACGTGGACGAGGAAATGGACCGGCTCACCGCCCACCTCGATGAGGTCACTGGCGTCCTCGATTCGTCCGAACCCGCGGGACGTCGGCTCGACTTCCTCATGCAGGAGCTCAACCGCGAAGCGAATACGCTTTCGTCGAAGTCGCAGGACACCGAGACGACTCGGGCCGCGGTCGACATGAAGGTGATGATCGAGCAGATGCGGGAGCAGGTACAGAATGTGGAATAGAAGTGATCGGCGCTCAGCGGTTGGCGGTTAGTTCGGATCCGGAACGGAAACAGATGGGAAGCCAGGGGAAACTGTTTGTCGTTGCCGCGCCGTCGGGGGCGGGCAAGACGTCGCTCGTGCGGGCGTTGATGAAGCGTGTTCCCGATCTGCGGTTTTCGATTTCGTATACGACACGCAAGCAGCGTGAGACCGAGACGAACAGGCACGACTACTTCTTCGTCACCAAGGAAGAGTTCCAGCAAAGGATCGATGCGGGTGACTTCCTCGAGCACGCGCAGGTGTTCGACAATTTCTACGGCACTTCGCGTTCCCAGGTGCAGGGCATCCTCGATTCCGGCCACAACGTGCTGCTGGAGATCGACTGGCAGGGGGCGCAGCAGATTCGTCGCGCCATGCCGCAGTCGCAATCGATCTTCATCCTGCCGCCTTCGCGGGCCGAGCTCGAACGCCGGCTGCGGGATCGCAAGACCGACTCGGACGAAGTCATCGCCCGCCGGTTGCGCGATTCGATCGCGGACATGTCGCATTGGAACGAATTCGACTATGTAGTCGTCAACGATGACTTTGAACGGGCGGTGAACGACCTGCAGGCCATCGTCGAGGATCGGGGTGATGCTTTGCGCGCAACCCGATCCGAGCTACAAACGCTGGTCCGTTCGCTGCTGGGTTAACCGCAACAGCATTTTTCGCCGGCGCGCACGATACTGCGCGATGCGCTGAACTCGCGGCCGCGCCGTCGGACCAAGGTTACGACGGCGGTGCATCGTGCAACGCCGGGCGAATCTTTCGATAAGGATCACCAGACATGAGCTGCACTCTGAACAACAAACTCTTTCGCAATGCCTTTCCCTGGCTGGGACTCACTCTGTGCGCGTTCATCGTGCCGGCCGGTGCGTTCGCGGCCGAAGAGGCCAAACCGCGCACGGTCGCCGTATCTGGCCAGGGTGAAGTCCAGGCTGAGCCCGACAAGGCCATCGTCACGCTCGGGGTGGAGTCGCGCAGGCCGCGGCTCGAAGATGCCCGGGCGGAAGTGACGAAGACCGTCGATGCCGTCCTCAAGCTGACTCGCGATCTGAAGATCGATCAGAAGAATGTGCGTGCAACGCGCATCAACGTGCAGCCCGAGTACAACTGGGACAATAACGCGCGCGAGCGCAACCTGATCGGCTACTACGTGTCGCGGCAGGTCGAAGTCGACCTGCGCGATCTCGAGAAGCTGGGCACGCTGCTCGAAAAGTCCACGGATCTCGGCGTGAACCAGATGGGCGATCCTCGGCTCGATTCGAGCAAGCGTCGTGACCTCGAGCGCAGTGCGCTCGCCAAGGCCGTCGAAGATGCGCGCCTGAACGCCGAAACGGTTGCGAAGGCTGCGGGTGCGCGACTTGGTCCTGCCCGTACGATCTCGGCCAGTTCGGGCTTCGTGCCGGCGCCTGTCATGGAGCGTATGCAGAAGATGGCAATGTCCGCTGACTCGGGCGGCGCTTCGCAGACCTATCAGAGCGGCCAGATGACATTCACTGGCAACGTTCAGGTCGAGTACGACCTGATCGTCGGGCCCTGATGGCCCATGATGATTGGCTTGTGATCGCATGAACGCCGGGCGCATTCCGATTCGGGCGGCACGCATCTCAGGCGTGCTGTTCGCATTGAATGCGCTCGCCGCCTACGGCATCGATGTTCCGAAGCCGGCGGAGGCAGCTCCGCCGGCAGCACCTCCGCCTGCAAACGTCGAGGTTGCGCCGAGCGATGAGACTGCGTTCTACGAACGCCTCCAGTACGTCACTCACAAACGCAATCTCGTCGGTCTGGGCATGGACGATGCGACGCTCAGATCGCTGGCCCTGGGATCGCCGGACACCACGATCGCCAGTCTCAGCTCACGCAGTGTCGGCGGCGACGTGAATGCGACTATCGCGCTCGTGCGCATCCAGCACTGGTGCAATCGCATGTCTTCCGCCCGTCCGGGTAACGCGCAAGCGCAGGTACAGAGGCTCGCGTCGGTTCTACCCGCGGAGCGGCTACCGAAGATGGCAGGTGTCTTCGCAGCCGAGCGCGCGTACCAGGAAAAAGCCCGCGCCGGTTGCAGCAAGGCCCCGTTCGACTATCAGGGAATCGAATCGCGCCTGCGCGGCGCTGCGGAAGCGGGCGATCCGGCCAGCGCTACCGAGCTGGCGCAGTTTGTCCGCGATCCTGCGAAGCGCGAAGCGTTCCTCGAACAGGCCGCTGAGAAAAATTATCCGCCCGCGATGTATGCGCTCGCGACCAATCGGCTCGCCGCCGTACAACGCAATCGCTCGACCGAGAACGTGTCTTCCATCCGACTGCTCCTGAAGCAGGCGGGACGCACGTTGCCGCGCGCGAAGGTCGATCTCGCGAACTGCATGGCAACGGGATGCGACGGTCATCCGGCAGATGGTCCCGGGGCCGCACCCTTCGGTCTGGATGCGGCACGCGATGGCGAGCCGCTGGCTTTCACTTCCATGCTGCGCATGCCGTGGAGCGGTCGGCTCAACCGTGTGCAGATGCTGAGCTGGCAGTACTTCGGCAATCGTTTGAACGAAGAGGGCTGCACCGGCGACGGCTACGTCCAGAACGCTGTCGTCTTCGCACAGTCGATCTCGATGCTCGAGAAGGGCGTGCCGCCGAGCATGCTGCAGGAAGCCGCCGCGCAAGCAGAGACGCTCTGGCAGCAGAGCAGCGAGCGGGCGAAACGAGAACAGGGATGCGGACAGTAAGCCCGCTAGCTGGCTCCAGCGTTACGCCGCCACTCGATCAACGAGCAGAATCGTTCCGTCCACTCCGGTGACCCTCGCTTTCGCCCCCGCCGGCAGATTCGGTCCCCGGACTGACCAGTCGCGATTGCCGAGGCGGATCTTGCCCTGGCCGTTCTGCAGCGCCTGTTCCAGCACTACGACCTGACCGATATGGCTGTGGCCCGAGCGATGGCTCGCGAGCGGGCTATCGAGTTCCCGTTGCCGTGCGCGGTACTGCATCCAGAAGTACACGGCGAAAACAGTCGTGGCGAAGATCGCAAACCAGATCATGGGGGTCCGTCAGGCAAAGCATCCGAAGGGTACGCAACCGCAGCGTAGCAAGCCCCGCAACCGGGAAACGATGAAGACAATCACAAACTTGCGAGGTAGCCCGCCGCGAACTTTACGGAATCCGTCCATTGGATCGAGGGGGCGCTGACCACGTCAGCCGATCTCCCTCAACCGGGAGCCGAGTCATCCCGCTCGCTGGGACCGGGGCACCGCCGACTGGCGCTTGAGATGAACCAGCAAGAGCGATATCGCCGCCGGGGTGACACCCGGTACGCGGGCCGCCTGGCCGATCGTCGATGGCCGCACGTCCTGCAGGCGCTGCCGGACTTCGGTCGACAGGCCGCGGACCTGCGCAAAATCCAGGTTTGCGGGCAGATGCGTCTCCTCGTGGCGGCGCTGCCGCTCGATCTCGTCCTGCTGGCGATCGATGTACCCGGTGTACTTGGCATGCACCTCGAGCTGCAGCGTCACTTGTTCAATCAGGCGCTCATCCGCATCGGGCAGCTTCATCCATTCCGGACGGTCGACGCAGGGCAATTGCGCAAGCGCGTCGTACGACACTTCCGGCCGTCGCAGCAGCGCATAGGCGTGCGCTTCCCTCGGGAGCGGGGCGCCGAGAAGATTTATCGCCTGCGCTTCCGTGATCTGGTGCGGATGAATCACCGCGTCCTCGAGGCGCTGGCCCTCCTGCGCGATCATCTCGCGCTTGCGCTCGAAGAACGTCCAGCGCTCGTCGTCGACGAGACCGAGTTCGCGGCCCTTCTGCGTGAGACGCAGATCGGCATTGTCTTCGCGCAGCAGCAACCTGTACTCCGCGCGACTCGTGAACATGCGATACGGCTCGCTCGTGCCGCGAGTGATCAGGTCGTCGACCAGCACGCCGATATACGCTTCATCGCGGCGGGGTGACCAGGCTTCGAGCTCCTGAACCTGCAGCGACGCGTTGATGCCCGCGAGAATTCCCTGGGCTGCGGCTTCTTCGTAGCCCGTCGTGCCGTTGATCTGGCCGGCGAAGAACAATCCACCGATGAACTTGGTTTCCAGACTCGCGCGCAGGTCACGCGGATCGAAGTAGTCGTACTCGATCGCGTAGCCTGGCCGCGTTATGTGCGCGTTCTCGAAACCTTTGATCGAGCGCACCAGTTCGAACTGCACATCGAACGGCAGGCTCGTGGAAATGCCGTTCGGATAGATCTCGTGCGTCGTGAGCCCTTCCGGTTCGATGAAGATCTGATGCGAGGTCTTGTCCGCGAAGCGATGGACCTTGTCTTCGACAGACGGGCAATAGCGCGGGCCGACGCCCTCGATCACACCCGTGAACATCGGCGAGCGATCGCAGCCTGCACGGATGATCTCGTGCGTGCGCTCATTGGTCGACGTGATGTGACATGCAATCTGGCGCGGATGCTCGCTGCGCGTGCCCAGATAGGAAAACACAGGCGTTGGCGTGTCGCCCGGCTGCTCGAGCAGTCCTTCGTAGTCGATCGTGCGGCCATCGATACGCGGCGGCGTCCCCGTCTTCAGGCGCCCAACGCGGAACGGCAGTGCACGAAGCTTCTCCGCAAGTCGGTTCGACGGCGGATCGCCTGCGCGACCGCCCTGATAGTTCGTGAGGCCCACGTGAATCTTTCCGCCGAGGAACGTGCCGACGGTGAGCACGACGGCGCGGGCACGAAACTCGATGCCCGTCTGCGTGATGACGCCGTGAATGCGATCCGCTTCGATGACGAGATCGGCCACTTCCTGCTGGAACAATGTGAGATTCGGCTGGTTCTCCAGCATCGAGCGAATCGCAGCCTTGTACAGCACTCGATCCGCTTGCGCGCGAGTGGCCCGCACCGCCGGCCCCTTGCTCGCATTCAGCGTACGAAACTGGATACCGCCGCGATCCGCGGCGCGTGCCATGGCACCGCCCAGCGCATCGATTTCCTTTACGAGGTGCCCCTTGCCGATACCGCCGATCGCCGGATTGCAGCTCATCTGCCCCAGCGTTTCGATGCTCTGCGTCAGCAACAGCGTGCGCGAACCCATCCGGGCCGCGGCAAGCGCAGCCTCGGTCCCGGCATGGCCGCCGCCGATGACGATGACATCGAAATGGGAGGGAAAAAGCATTGGAGAGATGCGGTTAGCGGTTGGGCCGGAAAAGAGGCGGGTATTCTAGGCCAAGCGGCGTGAGGCCCAAAATGAGGCGGAGCCGGACGGACACCCATCGCCTTGTCAGAAGGCTCCCGCCAGTGACCCATCCGCTATCCGCGATCCGCGTCTGTCTGGTGCCGGACGCGTTTCAGCAGAGCAAAGGCCATGGCGACGAGTACCCCTACGCCGGTGATCAGCACGCCCCACAGCACGAAGAGGCGTACGGGGGTCTTCTGCGGCAGAGGTTTGAAAGCTGTTTCCCCGCCCAGTGTGTGCGGGGTGCCGACGCTGCCCTCGCCGATCATCTGGGACAGGTCCTTCTCGCTCACTCCCGCCAGAAGACTCCCGCATTGCTGGATTGGCGCCGGCTCGGCGCGACGGCTGCCGAACGCCAGGGTGTAGGGCGAAGCGCCCTGCGCGAGGAATCGGACCTTTGCCGGCCGGTAGCCCAGTTCAAGGGACGGCGCACGTGTGAGCGCCTGCGATGCGTCGGAGTAGACGACACGCCAGTAGCGATCGTGGTCGCCATCGATTTCCGCCGGCGGACTCGTGCGTCGCTCGCTTTCGGTCACGATCGAATAGAACTCCCCGCTCCATCGATCCCGCCACGCGGCCTTCGCATCCGCCCGGCTCTGAAGCTTCACTCGCACCGAGGCGTTGTCGTGGGGCAGCACGAGTCGTGCGTACGTCACCGGCGCGATGCGAGCCGCATCGAAGAGCAGCTCGCCCGCATCATCCGAGGTCACGGGATTTGCGTTGAACCACACTGGCTCCACCGATTGCGGCTGCTGCATCACCTCTGCGATGACGGCCGCGAGCTGCAGCGAAGGGCCACCATCGGCGCGCACGACGCGCAGATACTGATACGTCTGTAGCGGCAGCGGGATGACCTTGCGCTGCAGTTGCTGGCTGTCGCGCGCCACGCGCAACAGCGTCGTGGACGGAACGACGGATCGCCATTGATCGAGATCTTCACTCGCTTCGATGCGCACGCCCGCCTGCGATGCGCCGTCCGGACTCGTCCAGTCGAACTCGATCGAGCGCAGCATGCCGCTCACGCTTCGGGCATCGATCACGTGAGCCCACGTCTGGGTTTCGCCGCTTGTCGATGGCGTCGCACTCTCTTCCTGCACGCGAACCTGGGTGCCCGCAGATGTTTCCACTTCCACGGTCGCACCGTTTCCACCACTCGGCGCCGCTGCCTGCAGATCGAAGACGGGCAACGACGCGTTCATGATCACGGGCTGCACAGTTGCTGGCGATGCGCAGAATGCATGGGGCACCGCCGTGCCCTCGGCGTTGAACACACGTACGTCGCCGAGGTCGTCGCGAGTCGCCGTCTGGTACACGAAGTCCGGCACCAGCACTTCAACGAGAGGGCGGCCTTCATAGCTGAAGATCTCGACGCCCTGTGCGTAGTCGGTGACTTCTGGCGCCGCGTTCACACCGGCAGCGCACAGCAGAGTGAAAGCAAGCAAGCCGACTTTGAGTGTCATCGCGAGCGTCCTTTGATCTTTTGTATTCGCAGCCGCAGGGTCGGATAGCAGGATCATTCAGTTGCCTCCCCACTCTCTCTCCTCGGCGGGAGCGGAGCGAAATAGCCCGTCACCAGGAACAGCACGCCGACGCTGAGGAACGACGCGATGCGGGCGATCGTACCGATGCTCGACAGATCGACAGCGAACAGCTTCACCACCACGACGGCCATCAGCCCCGCGCCGACGATCCACACATAGCGCCATTTCTGTTGCGCGGCGACGGTCATGGCGGCGAAACCGAGCAATCCCCAGAAAATCGACAGCGACGCCTGGACGAGCGTCGAGTTCAGAATTCCAGTCAGCGTGGCCGGTGCGCCGAAGTTGTGATGCAGCGAACGAATCAGCGCCGCGTTCAACCACAGGAACACCAGCGCTGCGATCACGACGACGGGGCCTCTCTCATCGCTCCAGGGTTTCTCGCGTTCCGGGCCCTCGAGCGAAGTCCACCACAGACCGATCGCGGCGAGACACAGCGCCACGCTCACATCGAGTGGATTCGCGAGCGGAATGTACGGCAGCCAGCCGGGATCGCCGATGTTCGTGAGATTGACGAACACGATCCACGCACTCACTACGATCGCCAGCGGAATGGCAACGACGATGCGATAGGCCGATTCGTTCCGTGCCAGCGGCCACTGCGGAGCGAGCCGCTTGCGGCCCAGGAGCGCAAGCAACATCGCCGGCGCAAGTCCCCACGGCAGCACGGGCCAGACGCCACTCGTGTGGTATTCGACCTGCCAGCTGACCTCCCAAGCGGCTATCAACGCGAGTGCCCAGAACGCACCGGCGTGCAGCGCCTGCTCGCCGATCCGCTGTGCCTCGAGGCGACCGCGATCGAGCAGGAACAGCAGCCCATACTGAACCGCGAACAGGAGCAGCCAGCCGGATTCGCCCCATTCGCCGAACGGATGTCCGACGTGGGTCGCGTAGAGAAGACAGAAGAGCGCCCCCAGCGCCGGTAAATACAGCGCGAGCGTTTGCGGCAGCGGCCAACGAGCCTTGATACCGATGAATGCCAGCATCGCTGCGGTAAACGCCACGTAGATGAGCGTGCTTCCCATCACCGCGGTCGGCAGATAGCGATCGATCTCATGCAGGCCGCCGAACAACCACCAGGCGAGCGCCCACACTGCGAACAGCACTTCCGCACCAGTCTCGTAAACAGCCTGGCGCTCGCGATTGCGATGCCACCAGTAGCTGCTGAGCAAGCCTGATACCGCAAGCATCAGCGCGCCGAGATAGATGCTGTTGAACACTGCTTGCGTGCTCGTGAAGCCCGCCAGTCCCACGAAGAAACCCAGTCCGCCGACGATCTGCAGCAACGCACCGAAAGCGCGTGGCAAACGGCGCTGCTGTCTCACGCCCAGCCAGAGCAATCCGACGCCCTCGACTGCCCACATCGCAGCAGTCGTGCGAGTGTCGAACGCGAGCGGGATCGCGAGGCTGGCGAAGACGACGCCCAGTGCGGCGAACGATTCGACCAGCAACCGGAACGTCTCATGTCGCGTGCGCCACAGCGTCCAGCCGAGAATCAGATAGAAGGACCCCAGCACCAGAGCGCTCCACGCCAGCGCGTACTCGATCCTCGACACAAGCGTCGCATGCAGAGTGAACGCAACGACGGGCAAGCCGAACACCAGCGAGCCGGAGACGTAGCCCTTCAGGTCCGGCGGCTGACGCAGGCAGTTGAGGATCGACACCGCGACATACATCAGGAAGAAGAGAATCAGGAAGAAGTCGGTGGTGAACAGATCGTTTGGTTCATAGCCCGATGCGCGCCACAGTCCTGTGATCGTGAACGTGAACACGAAACCGAGCACGTTGAGTACGCGCCAGGTCCGGAACCACGCCACCGCAAACACGCCGAGATTCAGGATCGCGTAGTACGTGAACAGCGCGACGTGATTGCCGCTACCGGTCGACACCATGATCGGCGCAAGGAATCCGCCTGCCGTACCGATGACCGCCAGCGCGAGCGCGTTCTGTGCGACGGCCAGGATTGCGGCGGCCAGCGCGATCACGATCAGCAAGCCGAGTGCGAGGCTCAGAGGGATCAATCCATAGAGCCGGCTCGCGGCGAAAACCGTCAGATACAAACCAGCGACGGCGCCGCCCTGAAGAAGCTGCGCATACGCCGGGCGTTTCTCGCGCAGGCGCCAGCCGAAGCCGAGCAGAACGAACGCGCCGATCGCGAGACCGGCGAATCGCAGCTCGATCGGCAACAGGCTGTTTTCAGCTGCGTACTTCGCGAGGAAGGCAGCGCCGAAGAACAGTATGACGATGCCGATGCGGGCGAGCGGATTGCCGCCTTTGAACCAGCGAATGAAATCGTTGATGCGCTCCTCGACGAACGAAGGCGGCGGCGGGGGTCTCGGTGTGACGACCGGCTTCGCCGCGGGTGAGGACATCGCCGCTGCGACGCTCGCCGCAGGAGCGGGTTGAGCAGCGGGCGCAGGGTTCGCAGGTGGAACAGTTGTGTCCGGCGCTTTGTCGAAGATCGGGGCACGACGTGGCTCGCTCGGGCGCGGAGGTGCTTCCTGACGCGGCTGCTGTACCGATTGCCCTGCTTTGGGCTCGCTCTCGAGCTCCGCGAGCCGTTCCGATTGCAGCTTCGTCACGGTGCGCAGATGCATTACCTGCGCCAGCAGCGCGCCAAGCATTGCGCCGATGATGAAGCCGGCAAAATCCTCCTGGATACCCCCCACGAAGACGCCGAACACCAACGCCAGTACGAATGTCATGCCTTTCGATGAAGGCTTCTTGTCCGCCTGCATGTCGCCGCGTCCTCGCGTTGTTCTTCTGGAGAACAGTTTCACACAGAGCGGTCGGCGGAAGGAAATCCCGGCCGGCGGTATCAGGAGGCGATACGGGGAAGCTTGTGTCTTGCGACTCGCGGAGAATGGATCACGCGGCCAGAGCAACCTGAACCCGGTTGCGACCGAATCGCTTGGCTGCGTACACCGCCGTATCCGCATGGGCGATCAGATGCTCGCCCCAGACGCCGAGCATGTCGCTCGTCGCGATGCCGATGCTGCACGTGAGCCTGACCGGCTCGCCATAGCCTTCGACACGAATCTCGGAGACGCGCTTGCGAATGCGCTCAGCGATCGGTTCGGCTGCCGATGCATCTGCGCTGCTCAGGATCACGACGAACTCTTCGCCGCCGTAGCGGCCGACCACATCGGATTGCCGCAGCTCGGCCTGGATCGGAGCGATGATCGCGCGCAAGCATGCATCGCCCGCGAGATGCCCGTAGGAATCGTTGATCTGCTTGAAGTGATCGAGATCGATGAAGAGCAACGCGATCGGCAGCCCTCGCGCCTGGGCGCGCAGGCACGCTGCATCGAGGCGCTCCACGAGCGACCGGCGGTTCAGGACGCCGGTCAGCGGATCGGTCTGTGCGCGCCGCTCCGCATCGTTCAGGGCCAGGCGCTGCTCACGCAGTTTGTCCGCGACTCCCAATGCGATCAGCACCGCTGCAGCCACCATCGACAACGGCAGACCATAGTAGAGCAGCCACTCCGCGCCTTCCGGATCGGTGACGAGCAGGCGGATCGATGTTGCGATCGTGAACGCTTCGAGCAATCCCCACGCGACGAGGAACCAGCCCGCTGCCCGGCTGCTCCTTCGCCAGGCGAGGAACGCAACGACGAGCGTGAACACGGCTGCGAACAGGAACACGAGATTGCCGATCGCCGCCACGATCCCGCCAAGCCCGATGAGCTGCGCGAGGTTCGCAAACGCGAGCACGAAGAAAGTGCCGGCAAGCCATCCGAACGCAGTGTAGGCGCGCGGCAGGAATCGTTTCAGATCGGCGATCTCACGCACGAACAGGCACGCGACCGCTCCGCTCACTGCCGCAGTCACATTCCATGTGTAGCTCTGCACCGGCAACAGCAACGATAGACCCGGCCATTCGAACGCCTGTCCCGACAGGAACGCCATATAGAGCGCCTGCAGCGAGAACAGCGACGCATAGAGCGCGAGCAGCTTGTCGGACAGCACGAACCAGATCAGGAAGCCGGCGAGCGCCATCGCCATCAGACCGCCGAACGTGATCGCAATCATGCGCGCATGCTCGCCGCCGCGGGCGAGCGTTGCGTCCAGCGTCGAGGCAGTGATGTGAAAACCTTCCGAGCCCCGGCCTTGCGGATCCACTCTCAGGTACAGCGCCCGCTGCACGCTCAGGCCGTCGGGCAGAATGAAGACCGCTTCATGCGCCCCACGGAAGCCGGGCAGCGACGTGGCGAGCGGCAGCGAGGACACTTTGCCGTCGCGTTCGGACAAGAGCCGAAGCTGGAGATGCCGGCCCTTGTGAATGTTGAGCGTTGCGACCGCGTCAGGTGCGTAGTCGCTCGCCGGAACGAGCTTCAGCCAGAAGACGCCGCCGCCCTTGCGGGCTTCGCGATAGTCGAACGGCTTGAAATGGCTGTCGAGCGCACCGCGTGCGACATCGTCGGCGCTGCGGTCTCCCGCTGCGTCGAGCATCTGAAGCTGGAATTCGGGTACGGAATCCGCGAACACAGTCGGGGACAGACCCGCGGCGAGGCATAGCAGCCATACCGCAAGCAGGTGACGCACGGTTGCCTCCGGCGCGATGCCGCCGGGTCGCCCAACCCGTCGCGAATCGCGGCGCAGGAAAGTAGCGTACGGTGCGATTTCAGGCGAAGGCAAGACGTCCGGGTGTGCGGGATCACCCATTGCACGCCGGGCGGCTTTGTGGTGACAGAATGCACCAGGACCGTGCCAGAACAGCCGCCCTACGTATATAAATGAATGGTCTCGCCCCCGCTGACCAGCTGGACCGGCTTCTCGAAGCGCAGGCCCAGCTTCTCGAGCACCCGGATCGAGCCGCTGTTGTGCGGCGATACGATGGCAACGATTTTCTGCAGCCCGAGTTGCCGGCGACCGTAGTCCATCACGGCCAGCGCCGCTTCGGTAGCGTAGCCCTTCGACCAGTACGCCGGCAGATAGGCGAATCCCACGTCGATCGCCTTCAGCGCCTCGCGGTTGATGAGCCCGCACGTGCCGATCGGCTCCCCCGTCTGCCTGATCTCCACCATGTAGTGCCCGTAGCCGTTGCGCTCATAGCTCGCGATGTGACTCTCGAGCAGGAATTGCCGCGCTTGTTCGAGCGTTCGTACACCCTTGTCGCCGATGTTGGCGAAGAACGACGGGTCGTTGAGCAGCGTCAGCATGAACGGAGCATCGTCGACAGTGAGACGGCGCAGGATCAGGCGCGGAGTCTCGAGAACGACGACGGCAGCCGGGCGAGTGAGATCGGTTGTGCTCATGCCCAATCGTACGATGACGCTGTTTGGGACGGAAATCTGCTTGCGGCCCGCGCGTCCGCAATGCTATTTAAGTGCTTCCATTCTCACCGCAACCAGAGGGAGGCAACGATGAACACACCCATGCGCCTTCCGCACGTGGCCGGCACTCATTGAAGTCCGCGGGCCCGGGCGGGTCCGACACGTGTAGCTGACTCCGCTCACGCGGAGCGTATCCCTGGTTTGACAATGGAGCGGCGCGAGACTCGTGCCGGATCATCATGACGAGTTCGAAAGCCGAAGGCGCCAATGTCCTTCGCAAAGTCCTGTTCTTCACATTTCGCCTGTGGAGCCGCCGCAAGGGGCTTACCGCAGCGATCGCGCTTGCGATGTCGTTCGCGACCCTGACGGAAATCTTCGTTCCGGTGTACGCGGGCCGGCTGATCGACGCACTCGCGGGCGGCCCTGCGCAAGTGGACGCTGCGATGCTCGCTTTCGCTGCGATGGCTGCTCTGGGCCTGGTGATGGTGGGGCTACGCCACCTCGCATGGTGGTGTGTCGTGCCACTGACGCTCAGCCTGATGAGCGCCGTCGCACGCGATGCATTCCACCGCGTGCAACGCCTCTCGACCGATTGGCATGCGAACAGCTTCGCTGGCTCGATCGTGCGCAAGATCACTCGCGGCATGTGGGCGCTCGATACGCTCGATGACGTTCTCCTGCTCGCGCTGCTGCCCTCGCTCGTCGTTCTCGTCGGCACGGTCGTGCTGCTTGGAATGCGCTGGCCCCTCATGGGTCTGGTTATGGCGCTGGGCTCCATCGCGTACGTCGCAGTCACGGTCACCTTGGCGACCCGCGTCATCGCGCCTGCCTCACGGCTGTCGAATGCTCAGGACACGCGCATGGGCGGCGTGCTGGCGGATGCGCTTGGTTCCAACGCAGTCGTCAAAGCGTTCGGAGCAGAGCATCGGGAAGATGCCCGACTGGCACGTGTGGTCGACAAGTGGTCCCGTCGTACCTGGCGTACCTGGATGCGTCATACGTGGAGCGGCAGCGGTCAGCTTCTGCTCCTGTGGTTCGTTCGCACGGCAGTGACTGCAACCGCCTTGTGGCTGTGGTGGAAAGGCCAGGCGACGCCGGGCGAGATCACGTACGTGCTCACGACATACTTCGTAGTGCACGGCTATCTGCGCGAGATCGGCCAGCATGTTCATCACCTGCAGCGTGCGGTGAACGAGATGGAAGAGATGGTTCGTCTCTTCGATCAGCCGCTGGGCGTCGCGGATGCGCCAGGTGCGAAGCCGCTGCGCATCTCGGCAGGCGAAGTGCGCTTCGATCACGTGACCTTCGCATACGCGGGTCATCACGTGCCGTTGTATCGCGATCTGACCGTGCGGATCGCCGCGGGTCAGCGCGTGGGTCTCGTCGGTCACTCCGGGTCGGGCAAGACGACGTTCGTGAAACTGATCCAGCGGCTGTACGACGTGAAGGAAGGCCACGTGCTCATCGATGGGCAGGACGTTTCGCACGCGACGCAGGAATCGCTGCGCTCGCAGATCGCGATCGTGCAGCAGGAGCCGATCCTGTTTCACCGCAGCCTGGCCGAGAACATCGCGTACGCGCGACCTGATGCCACGCTGGCGCAGATCCAGCGTGCAGCCCGACTGGCGAACGCGCATGACTTCATCGAGCGCTTGCCTCGTGGCTATCAGACGCTCGTGGGCGAACGTGGGGTGAAGCTGTCGGGCGGTGAGCGCCAGCGCGTCGCGCTCGCGCGTGCTTTCCTGGCGGATGCTCCGATCCTCATCCTCGATGAAGCGACGTCGAGTCTCGACTCGGAGTCCGAAGCGCTGATCCAGCAGGCGATGGAACGACTGATGGCGGGACGCACGTCGATCATCATCGCGCATCGCCTGTCGACGGTGCGCGCGGTGGATCGCATTCTCGTGTTCGAGCATGGACGCATCGTCGAGGACGGCGATCACGAGACGCTGCTCGAACGGACAAACGGGCACTACCGCAGGTTGTTCGATCGGCAGTCGGGTGCGTTTGTGGAGACGGCGGAGATGATCGGCTGAGCGAATCTTCGCTCGCTGGCTGCTGGCTTCCGGCTGCGGGCCAGAGGCGAACTTTGTTTCCCTCCCCCGCGGCCGCGGGGGAGGGCAGGGAGGGGGCTCCTACCGCTTCCGCGTAAACCTCAGCGTGAACCCCTTCTCCTTCCCATCCGTTACCACGACCTTCATCGTCTCCGCGCTCGTCGCGACGTACTCGAGACGCTTCGGGAAATCGTGCGCAGCATTCTCGAACACCAGCCGTTGCGGTTCGCACACGATGAGCTCGAATGCGACCGGCAATCGGTTGTGCGCGACCTTTGAGACGTAGAACACGCCCTTCTCCATCTGCGCCAGCCGCAACGATTCACCGTCGACCTGCTCCCCGCCCTTCATCGTCACGCCTTGGCCCTCGAACGTCGCGTCGCTCAGCTGCCTCCAGGTTTCCGTGAAGGTCTTGTCGCCGTCGCGGCTTTCCCATTCGCCCAGCAGCCAGCGGGCGGCCTGCAATGAATCGCATGCGACTGCGCCCGCCGTGTTCGAGAGCAGTACGCAGAACGTAAACGCGGCAAGCGATCGGCAAGCGGCTGGAATCATTGAGTTCTCCCTGTGTGCAGAGCCTACGACTGCATACAACGATCCGGCAATGCGTTTCATCGCAGGCGGTTTGACTCCCGTCAGGGGCTACGCCACTCTCGATCGCATCCAGAATTCGAATCGCGTGCTGCCCTCCGCGATCCAGCCTAGAGGTTTCTCCCGGTGCGTTTCATGCAACGTCTTCTTGCCGTCTTCGCCGTATTGCTCACCTTCACTGCGTTCGCCGCCGAGCCGGCCCGCCGGCCGCTCAACGCCGATGACATCAATGCGCTGCACGAAGTCAACGATCCGCAGCTTTCGCCGGACGGCGATTGGGTCGCCTACACGGTGCGCACTGCCAACCTGGAAAAGGACAAGCGCACGACCCACGTCTGGATGGCCAGCTGGGACGGCAAACGCCAGATCCAGCTCACGAACTCCAAGGAGAGCGAACACACGCCGCGCTGGAGTCCGGATGGACGCTACGTCAGTTTCCTTTCGGCTCGCGGCGGCGAGGACGATCCCGATCAGCTCTGGCTGATGGATCGCAGCGGCGGCGAGGCGCAGGTCGTCACGTCGTTCAAGGGCGATGTCCTCGACTACGAATGGTCGCCGGACGGCAAGCGCATCGTGCTGGTGGTGATGGATGAGGATCCCGCCAGCGCGGCCGAATCCAAGGACAAGACGGCGCCGCCGATCGTCATCGATCGCTTCTATTTCAAGGAGGATGAGACAGGGTATCTCGGCGCGCTTCGCCGCCACCTCTATCTCTTCGATGTCGCCACCCGGAAGACCGAAGCCCTGACTTCAGGTCGGTTCGACGAAAGCTGGGCAACCTGGTCGCCGGATGGATCGCAGATCGCATTCATCAGCAAGCGCGGCCCGGATCCGGATCGCAGCAACGACAACGGCCTGTATGTCATCGCGCCGCGTGCCGGCAGCGAAGCGCGGCTCGTGACGACTTTCCACGGCGATGCGGGCGATTCCGGATGGATGACGACACCTTCGTGGCGACCCGACGGTCGTTCCATCGTTCTTACCGTGGCGCGTGATCCGAAGCTCATCTACTACGCAAAGCAGGATCTGATGATCGCATCGCTCGACGGCACCACGCGCGTGCTCACGAGCGGCATCGACCGCAATCTGATCGCGCCGCGCTGGTCGCAGGATGGCAAGTCGATCTACGCGTTCATCGAAGACGATCGCAACCAGCACCTGGTGCGACTGGATCCGGCGTCCGGCAAGCTCGATCGCCTTCTCGAGGGCCGACGCGAAACGACGGCGTTCGATCTCGGACCGAAGAATCGCATCGCGATCCTGGACAGCACGGTCGATCGTCCCGACGAAGTGTTCGCTGTCGAAAGCGGCAAGGCGCGAGCGCTCACTTCGCACAACGATGCGTGGCTGAGGAGCGTGACGCTTGGACGTACCGAGGAAGTGACCGTCCAGTCGAAGGACGGCACGCAGATCAGCGGCTTCATCGTGACGCCGCCTGACTATGTCGCAGGGCGCCGCTATCCTACGATCCTGCAGATTCACGGCGGCCCGGTTTCGCAGTACGCGAATTCCTTCATGCCGATGTGGCAGATCTTCGCGTCGCAAGGCTATGTGGTCGTCGCAACGAATCCGCGCGGCAGCTCGGGGCGCGGTGAGGCATTCGCCGCCGCGATCTGGGCCGAGTGGGGCGTCAAGGACACCGATGATGTTCTTGCTGTGGTCGACTACGCCGTCAGCAAAGGGATCGCGGATCCGGCGCGGCTCGGCGTCGGCGGATGGAGCTACGGCGGCATTCTCACGAACTTCGTCATCACCAAGGATTCGCGCTTCAAGGCAGCAACGAGTGGTGCATCGATCGGCAACGCACTCGCCGGGTACGGTACCGATATGTACGTGCGCGAGTACGAAGCGGAGCTCGGCACGCCGTGGAAGAACCTCGACAACTATCTGCGCAATGCCTATCCGTTGCTGCACGCGGATCGGATCAAGACGCCCACGCTGTTTCTGTGCGGCGAAGCAGACTTCAACGTTCCCCTGCTGAACTCGGAGCAGATGTATCAGGCGCTGCGGAGCACCGGCATCGATACGCAGCTCATCATTTATCCCGGCCAGCATCACGGCCTGAGCAAGCCGAGCTATCTGAAGGACCGGATGCAACGCTACCTGGGCTGGTTCGGCAAATATCTGCGCGGCACGGAGTAACTGTCGGACGGCGCCTACACCTCGCCGATCGCGAAAGATCGGTACAAGTCCGAGGAACCGAAGCCTCGGGTGAGGTGTATTGAATGCAAACGAGGCAGCGGGCTTCGGGTGTTTCGCGCGCGTATGTCAGATCCAATCACGGGGCCGACCAACTCAAAGGGGAACAACCTGACGGCGAGTGTTGCCGCGTCCGATCCTGCGACAGTGCGACTGAGCGATCTGAAGATCGAGGCAACCGCCGACGGCGAGCCCATTACACAGGGTATCAACGGCCAGGGAATCGACGGCCAGCACGCTGACGGCGACGCAACGAAGGAAGGCATGC
>JACZCZ010012325.1_pt1 | contig 33296 bp, 33 predicted proteins | sample 8641811 | NCBI WGS metagenome assembly JACZCZ01 (sample SAMN15324610, study PRJNA640507) | soil metagenome | isolation source: intercropping peanut in the first line | place: China: Luxin town, Laibin City, Guangxi Province | collected 2019-07-25 | depth 10cm m | reverse complement strand
GTTCATCGCGGTCGCCGCTGCGTTCATTCCGGCACGACGCGCGGCCCTGCTCGATCCTGCAGTCGCGTTGCGCTCGGCCGCCAAGCTCGCGCCACCGGCACCGATCCGTTACCGCCGGATGTTCTTGCTCGGTGTCGGCTTGATGGTGATCGCCTGGGTGCCTGGCTCTGCGCCTTCGCGCGCGGGCGGCGCCATCGCCACGCTGCTTCACGTCGGCGGCTCCGCGCTCACGGCGCCCGGCTTGGTGGTCGCCCTTCGGCGTGTGCTGCTGCGACCCGCCACGCGTCTGTTTGGCATGCCGGCACGCCTCGGGCTCGACTACGTGGAGCGTACCTTGGGCCGCAGCAGCGTGAATGTGCTGGCGCTGATGGTCGCGGTCGCGATGAGCGTGTCGGTCGGTGGTTGGCTGTCGTCGTTCGAAGATTCGCTGCGCAACTGGTTCGAACAAGTGACCGCGGCCGATCTCACGATCACCGCGGGCTCACCGATCGTCGACAAGAAGCACGTGGCCTTCAGTGAGAGCGTGCTGAGTAAGATCGGCGACCTGCCTGGCACGCGCTTGCAGCCGGTCCGCCTGCTGGAGCAGAGCTTCCGGGACAAGCAGTTTCAGCTCGTCGCCTCCGACACCGAGGCGTTCCTGCACCATGCCAACGAGCGCGGAAAGCCCTGGCAAGTGCTCGATGGCCGCAGCCCGATCGAACCGCGCGAGCTCATGGACGCGGCGCTGATCGTGCTGTCGGAGAATGCGGCCCACCGCCTCGGTCTACGCGCGGGCGACAGCATGTCGTTGGCGACTCCGACTGGCTTTCAATCCTTCGGCGTGCGCGCTGTCGTGGTGGATTACACGTCCGAGCTCGGCGCCGGTTTCATCGATCGCGTCCATTACAAGCAGCATTGGCACGACCCCACCGTCGACGCGATCAACGTGTACGTCGCCGATCGCGCGCGTGTGGCCCGAGTCGCCACCGACATGCGAAAGCGTCTCGGCGAGCAAGCGGTGTTCGTCACCACCACGGTCGACCTGCGCGAGCGCTTCATCCAGCTCGTGCGCGAGGCCTTCGCCTACTCAGAGTCGGTGGAGATCATCACGCTGCTGATCGCGTTGATGGGCGTGATCGGCACGATGATGGCGGCGGTGCTCGATCGGGTCGGCGAGATCGGCATGCTGCGCGCGATCGGAACGCTGCGCTGGCAAGTGGTCGCATCCATCATTGTCGAGGCCGCGTTCCTCGGGCTGTGCGCCACTACCGCCGGCGTGATCAGCGGCGCCGTGCAGTGCATTTTGTTTCTGCGCACCACCCTGTTCGCGAACACCGGCTGGCACCTGAGCTTCGCGTTTCCTTGGGGCAGCACGGTGCGCATCACGTTGCTGGTGATCCTGACCGCGGCGTTGGCGGGCCTGTTGCCAGGGTTGCGCGCCGCCCGCCTCAACGTGAAGGACGCCCTCGGATATGAGTGAACGGCTGCGCGCCCTGCTGACGCACGCACGCGGACACTGGCTCACGCTGAGCCTTTCGCTGTTGCTCACGCTGCCGAGCCTGGGTCATCGCCTCGTGCTCGACGACTTCGTGCTGCGCTTGCAAGCCTTGGACGATCCCGGCATCGCGGGTCTCGCATCGCGGCCGCTCGATCTGTTTACGTTCGTTCGCGGCAACGTCGCGGAGAATCATGCGCTGATGGACGAAGGCGCGCTCTTGCCGTGGTGGACACACCCCGAGCTGCGCATCTCGTTCTTTCGCCCGCTCACGTCGCTGACACACCTGATCGACTTCGCGCTGTTCGACGACGACGCCCTCGGCATGGGCGTGCACACGCTCCTGTGGTGGGCCGCGCTGCTGTTCTCGATCGCGCACTGCTACCGGCGTTTTCACGGCCCGACCGTGCTCGGTGGCTTGGCGATCGTGCTGTACGCGATCGACGACGTGCATGGCGCCACGCTGTGCTGGATCTCCAACCGCAACGCGATCCTCGCGACGCTGCTGGCAATGCTGGCGTTGTCCGCGCTTCACCGCGCCCGCACGCTCGGATGGAAGCCGGGATACGTGGTCGGTCCGGTGTGCTTCGCCCTGGGCTTGTGTGCCGGCGAAACGGCGCTCGCGCTCGGCGGCTACCTGGCGGCGTACGTGCTGATCATCGATCAACGACCGTGGCGAGAACGCGCGCTGATGCTTCTTCCGTACGCGCTGATCGTGATCGCCTGGCGCATCGGCTATCAGGCCTACGGCTACGGCGCGTTTGGCTCCGACGCCTACCATGACCCTGGGCGCGAGCCGCTTGCGTTCCTGGAAGCAGCGACGATGAACGTACCGATACTGCTCGCCGGCTTGCTCGGTGCCGGTGCGCCGCCGTTCGCTGATCTCTATGCGTGGGGTCCGCCGGAGCTCGCGGGTCGCATCGCGCTCAACGCGGCGATCACGGTGGGCATCTACGCCGCGATCCTGTGGCCGGTGTGGCGCGACGATCGCCTGGCGCGCTTCTGGTCCTTGGGCGCACTGCTCGCGGTGTTACCGAGCGCCGCCTCGGTACCAGGCGAACGTTTGTTGTTGTTCGTCAGTCTCGGAGCTGCCCCGGTGTTCGCCAGCGCGTTGCTGTGGTGGTGGCAGGCGTTCAAGGATCAGCGCGCGTGGTGGCGTGGTCTGGCGTTGTTCATCTTGGCAACGTCGCACCTGCTCGCGGCACCGATCGGCTTGGCGGTGCGCAGTGGCGCGCTCCAGACACTCGGCTCCGTGATCGATCGCGCTGACGCATCGATCGGGCACGATGCCGCGATCGCAAGCGATCACGTGGTGGTGGTGAATCCACCGTTTGACGCGATGGTGAGCTACCTGCAGGTCGCGCGGCAAACCCACGGCCGACCGCGACCCAAGCATTTTCATTGGCTCGCGACCGCCAGCTCACCACTGACGATCACGCGGACCGACGACCGCACGCTGCGTGTGCGGCTGGCGCAGGGCTACGTGCACAGCGTCACCGAGCGCCACTACAACAACGCGCCCGAGCAGCTTGGCGTGGGCGACACGGTGGCATTGACCGGCCTTCGCGCCACCGTCGTTGAGACGACGCCAGATCGCCGACCGGCCCTCGTGGACTTCCGCTTTGATCGTCCCCTGGAAGCCGCGGGCCTGCGCCTCTTGCAGTGGAATGGCCGCAATTTCGAGCGGTTTGTGCCGCCCCCGACCCATGCATCCCTGAGCCTTCCGGCCGATGGATTCTTCCAAACTTTGGTACGCAACGCGTTGACGATGACACCGTAGACTGTCACAGTCCGGGCATGTCGTATCAGTCCACCGACGAAGTCCAAGCGACGGCTGGCGAGGCCGTCTACACCATCGACGAGCTCGCCGCCCGCACCGGCGTCCCGAGCCGAACCATCCGCTTCTATCAAGCCAAGGGCGTGCTGCCTGCGCCAGAGAAGCGTGGACGTGTCGCCGTGTACACCGACAACCACGCGGAGCGACTCAAGGTCGTTTCCGAGCTGCAGAACCGCGGTCTGCGTCTGCGCGCGATTCGCGACTTGTGCCGGCGCGGTGGCGACGCAGACATGGGCATTCAAGAGTGGCTCGGTCTCGGCGAGCATCTCGGCGGTTGGTCCGAAGACAACGCGCAGCTCTTGAGCGAAGACCAACTGCGCGAGCTGGCCGGAGAGTTTCGGCCCGGCATGTTGACCGAGATGATCCGCGCCGATCGGATCGAGGTGCGCGGTGAAGGCGCACAACGCCGCTACCTGTTGGAGAGCCCTGGCCTGTTCAAGATGGCAGTGCAGCTCGACCAGGCTGGCATCGACGTGGAGACGTGCCTCGCGATGCACGAGATCTTGGAGCGCCGTCTCGGCCGTGCCGCGGAGGAGCTGGTTCAGCTCGCGGTCGATCGTGCAGGTGCGGGCTTTGGTCGCAGCGCAAGCCCCAACGACTTGCTGGAAGCGGTGAAGGTGCTGCGCCCTGCCGGTATGGAAGCCGTTCGCTTGATGTTCGCAAAGGAAATGGACCGCGCGACCTCCGAGCTCGCTCACGACGGTGGCCTGCAGCGAAAGCTCACGCGCAAGCGGTGAGCGTTGGCACAGACTCACGCGCAAGCGCTGAGCGTTGGCACAGACTCACGCGCAAGCGTTAGGGCCTTGCGATGTGGGTCTCGCGCAGCTCGGCGTCCACCGCGACGCGATCGTCGAACACGTAGCAATCCCCGTCGTAGTGCGCGCTGCTGCATTCCTCGAAGTACTTCAGGATGCCGCCCTCCAGCTGCAACACTTGGGTGAAGCCTTGTTTGGCAAGGTACGGTCCCGCCTTCTCGCAACGAATCCCGCCAGTGCAGAAGATCACGACCGGTTGCGTCTTCAGCGCGTCGGGCAAGCGCGCGACGGCCGACGGAAAGTCGCGAAACGTCGCGATGCCCGGATCGATCGCACCGGTGAACGTGCCGCACTGCACTTCGTAGTCGTTGCGCGTGTCGAGCAGCGTCACTGGGCGCCCTTCGTCGAGCCACTGCTTCAACGTCTGGGCTGACAGCTTGGGTGACGGGTCCCGCGCCGGATCAATCGCGGTGTCGTCGAACGCGATGATCTGCGACTTGATCTTGATCTTGAGCCGCTGGAACGGACGTGCGGCGCTCTCACTCACCTTGGTCTCCAAATCCGCGAGTCCGGGCAGCGCGCGCAGGTGACCGAGCATCTGATCGAGGTCGAGAACGGTCCCGCTCAAAAACAGATTGATGCCTTCGGGGCTCAGCAGAATCGTCCCCTTGAGTGAGGTGCCCACGCACAGCGCCAGCAGGCGTTCGCGCAACGGTCGCAGGTCGGCAAGCGGGACGAACTTGTAGGCAGCGATCACGCGGTAGGCAGACATCGAAGAACCGTCAGGCAGAAAGCGGCGCGCAGTGTGCATCGGCGACCGCACCCCCGCAAAGCCCTGGGAACAAGGCGCGTTGCACGCATAGGCGTTGGCTATAGGGTCATCGGCATTATCGATTTTTCTTATCCGCGGCACGGGGGCATAACGACCACCGAGCCGACTGGATTAGAAGGGTCGGCTCAACCGATGTACGGAGCGGAATCTCCGCCCCGCGAACAAACAACCCCGACAGGAGCATTCGCAACATGCCAATCATCAATTCGAAGCTGCCCGAGTTCACGGTCCAGGCGTACTTGAACGGTGAGTTCAAGACGATCAGCACCAAGGACGTGCTGGGCAAGTGGTCGATCTTCTTCTTCTACCCCGCGGACTTCACGTTCGTATGTCCGACCGAGCTCGGCGACCTCGCGGACAAGTACGCAGAGCTGCAGAAGCTCGGCGTCGAGGTCTACAGCGTCAGCACCGACACGCACTTCGTGCACAAGGCCTGGCACGACGCCTCCGACACGATCAAGAAGATCAAGTACCCGATGCTCGCCGATCCGACCGCGGCGCTCGCGAAGGCGTTCGACGTCTACATCGAGGCCGCTGGTCTCGCCTACCGCGGCACCTTCGTCGCCAACCCGGAAGGCGTGATCAAGATCGCCGAGATCCACGACAACGGCATCGGTCGCAACAGCGACGAGCTGGTGCGCAAGGTGCAGGCCGCGCAGTACGTGGCGAGCCACAACGGCGAAGTGTGTCCGGCCAAGTGGACCCCGGGTGCGAGCACGTTGAAGCCGGGCATCAACCTCGTCGGCAAGATCTGAAGATTTCGCGCCGGCTTGGGCGCCCAAGCGGCTTACGTCCTCGGTCTGACCCTGCGAAATACATCTCGGTATTCCTCGGGTCAGATCTGCGGGCGCGCTCGCTTGGGCATCCCAACCGGACGCGAAATCAGCAAGGCAACGAGCGATCGGTTTGACCGTTCGACTTGGTGAATGAGTGAGAGGAGACAAGCCATGTTGGATCAGGATCTCATCGAGCAGCTCAAGAGCCACTTCGAAGGCTTGAAGCACGACATCGTGCTGTCGATCGATCGCTCGTCCCATGCGCAACAGGCCGAGCTTGCCGAGATGTTGAATGACGTCGCCAAGGCGAGCAGCAGGATCACGGTCCGCAGCACCGATCAGGAATCTGCAACGCCGCGCTTCACCGTCCTGCGCGATGGCAAGCCGACGGGCATGCAGTTCGTCGGCGTACCCGGCGGACACGAGTTCAGCTCGTTGATCCTCGCCATCCTGAATGCAGGAGGCCTCGGCAAGCTACCCGACGCGGGTCTCACCCAGCGCATTCGCGCGCTCAAGGGCGGCGCCACCGTACGCACGTACATCTCACTCACCTGCGAGAACTGCCCCGACGTGGTGCAGGCGCTAAACCAGATCGCCCTCACCCACGGCAACCTCACCCACGTGATGGTCGAAGGCAGCCTCGTTCAAGACGAGATCGCCGCATTGAACATCCAAGGCGTGCCGAGCGTGGTGGTTGGCCAAGACCTCTTGCACTCGGGTCGCGCCACACTGGCGGAGCTGCTCGACAAGTTGGAAGCAACGCTCGGACGTGACGAGGCGCGCGAGGCGAAGGCAGTCGATCTCGGACAGTTCGACGTGGCTGTGATCGGTGGCGGCCCCGCGGGTGTGTCGGCCGCGATCTACAGCGCGCGCAAAGGTCTCAAGACTGCGCTGATCGCTGAAAAGCTCGGTGGTCAGGTGCAGGAGACGAAGGGCATCGAGAATCTGATCTCGGTCACGTACACCGAGGGCCCGGACCTATCGGCCAACCTCGACAAGCACATGCGCGCGTATCCGATCGAGGTGCTGGAGCATCGCCGCGTGCAAGACGTGAAGGCCATCGAAGGTGGGCACTCGTTGTCGCTCAACAGTGGCGAGACCTTGAAGACCTCCACGTTGATCGTCGCTACCGGCGCCAAATGGCGTGAGCTCGGTGTGCCGGGTGAGCGGCAGTACATCGGCCGCGGCGTGGCGTTCTGTCCGCACTGCGACGGGCCCTACTACAAAGGCAAGAAGGTCGCAGTGGTCGGTGGTGGCAACTCTGGCGTCGAAGCCGCGATCGACTTGGCAGGCATCTGCAGCGACGTGGTGCTCTTCGAGTTCATGGACGCGCTCAAGGCCGACGCAGTGTTGATCGACAAGCTGCGCTCGTTGCCCAACGTGAAAGTGATCACGAACGCCAAGACCACCGAAGTGATCGGCAACGGCGACAAGGTGGTCGGCCTGGCATACCAGGACCGTGGCACGAGCCAAGATCACCGTGTCGACCTGGATGGCGTGTTCGTACAGATCGGCCTGTCACCCAACAGCGCTGTGGTGAAGGGATTGGTGGAGACCAACAAGTACGGAGAGATCGTCGTCGACGACAAGGGCCACACCTCCGCGCCGGGCATCTACGCCGCAGGCGATGTCACCACCGTGCCGTTCAAGCAGATCGTGATCGCGATGGGCGAAGGCGCCAAGGTCGCGCTGACCGCCTTCGAAGACCGTATGCGCAGCGTTGCGACCAAACCTCACGTCGCACCGAACGTCAGCGCGGTGGCGGCGGTCTAAGGCCCGCGCTCAACGCAGCTTCACGGTGCGCAATGCCGTGTTGCCCTTGCGCAGCTCGGGCGGCAACGACTCGCGGATGCTGGCCACCATCGTCTGCAACACGGCACGCCGCGCGAAGCTCGCGTGCACGCACAGGCTCACCTCGCGACTCGGCTGTGGGTCAGAGAATGGAATCACGCGACCGCCGCGTGTCGTGTTCCATGCCTTCGCCAGGTGCGGAACGACGGTGTAGCCGAGCCCCTGCTCCACCAAACGACACAGCGTCTCGATGCTGCCGCTCTCGAAATCGAGGCCGCCGTCCGTCTTGCGCGCCTTGTGCTGTCGCGAGCCACACGCCCGCATCATCTGCGTCCGCAAGCAGTGACCTTCGGTTAGCAGGAGGATCCGCTCCTCCTTCAAGTCTGCGTCGCTGACCTCGCTCTGTTTGGCCAGCGCGCTGTCCTTGTGCACATACACGTAGAACGGCTCCTGAAACAACGGATGCTCTTCGATCAGCGGCTCCGCCAGCGGTGTCGCCAGCAAGCCGATGTCGAGCTGGTTCTTGCGCAAGGCCACGACGATGTCGTCGGTCTTGCTCTCTTCCACGTGCAGCCGGAGCTTGGGCGCGGCGCGCTGAAAGCGTTCGATGAACAGCGGCAAGACATACGGAGCCAAGGTCGGGATCACCGCCAGCCGCAGATCTCCATCGAGACTCTCCTGCGCCTGTTGAATGATCGCCGGGATTCGCGCCGCTTGGCTCAGCACGATCGCGGCTTGCTCGAGCACCTTCTGCCCGATCGGAGTCGCACGAATCGGCTGCGCGCTGCGATCGAACACCAGCACGCCCAAGTCGTCTTCGAGCTTCTGAATCTGCATCGACAGCGTCGGCTGCGTCACGAAGCACGCCTTTGCCGCCGCGCTGAAGCTGCCCGACCGTTCCACCGCCACGATGTACTCGAGCTGCGTCAGGCTGATCATGCCCGTGCACCTTATCGCGAAATCACGTCGCCGACGCCGCAACCTCCACGCGATTGCGGCCGTTCTCCTTGGCGCGATACAGCGCAGCGTCGGCCGCGGCGATCACCTGCTTGGGCTCCAATGGCCCCTCACCGGTGTAACAAACAACGCCCATGCTCACGCTGACGACGCCGTGTGGGCTGCGCTCGTGCCGCAGGCCCAGCGCGTTCACGCGTTCGCGGGCTTGCTCTGCGGTTTGTCGTGCCTTCTCTAGCTCCGAGCCGGGGAGAATCAGCGCCATCTCTTCGCCGCCGTAGCGCGCCGCCATCTCGCCAGCCCGTCGCGCGCAGGAGCGGACCATGGCCGATACCTGGCGTAAGCATTCGTCGCCCTGCGGGTGGCCGTAGCTGTCGTTGTAGAGCTTGAAGCAGTCCACATCGATCAACACGAGCGACAGCGGCGTGCAGTTGCGTCGTGCGCGCGCCAGCTCCTCCTGCAGGTGCCGATCGAATGCGCCACGGTTGGCAAGACCAGTCAGTGCGTCGGTGGTTGCCAGCCGTTCGAGCGCGTGATTCGCCGCGCGCAGCTCCTGTTCGCCACGGCGCAACGCTTCCGTCATGCGCAAGGCCAACGCGTGAGAGCGCGCCTCCGTGCGCTGCATCGAGGTCACCAAGGCAAACGACAAGAGCGCCGCGATCAAACCCAGCACCAAGATCGCCCACGGCTGTGTACGTTCGGACGCGCTGTAGAACTGTGGGCCTTCCCAGGTCTCGAGACGAAAGCCCTTGTCCGCGATGCGAACGTCGGTCACCTGCGACGATCCCTCGGCAGATGCATGGTCGCCAAGCAATGGCGCAGCATGGGGGTCGTCGCGAAAGCGCAACCGCACATCCGCACCTGCCGCCGCTGCAGCACCTTCGACGAGATCGCGCGCACGCAGCGCCGCGAACACCCAACCCACCGCGGGCTTCGTCGGGTCGCGGCTCGGCACCGCAAGGTAGAGCAGAAATCCAGGGCCACCACGCTGGTCCTGGCGCAACACCACACGCCCACTCAAGGCCAGGTCATCCGATCGCAACGAGGCCTGCAACGCCGCCGCACGATTTGGCTCGCTCGCGATGTCGTAGCCCAAGGCCGGACGATTGATCAGCAGCGGCTCTACCAGCTTGTTGATCACGAGCTCCGGCGCCGCCCCCGAGGTCACGAGCTGCAGATCCGGTGTGACGGCACGCATCGTCGTCAGCCACTGATCGAGATCCCCGCGCTGCACGCGTTCCGCAAAGCCGAGGCCAAGTAAGCCCGGATAGTTTCGCTTCACGTCGAGCGCGTCGGCGTAGGCCTTGAACTCCAACGCCGTGACGGTCTCGCTCGCACGAAACAAGGCGCCGGCGCCACGCAAGATCTGACCGTAGGCGCGCGCACGTTGCTCCAAGAAATCGCGGACGCGCTCGGCGGCGCGCTCCAGACGCGCATCACCCGACGCTTGCACACGGGAATGCACCGACCAGCTTGCGAACGCGGAGATCAGCGCCAACAGGAGCGCCAGCCCCCCGGCGGTCAGCGACCCTCGTCGTTCATCGGCCGCTTCACCGGTCGCTTGTCCCGTGCGCAACGCGCTCTCCGTAGCCTGCAGCGACGTGATCATGTTGCGGTGCGCGATCGCATTGCGGCGGAGCTCCAGCAATCGCACCACCTGCTGTGCCAAGGACTCGAGCGCGGCCTGCTGGCGCGGCGTCAGCGTGCGCGGGTGATGATCGATCACGCACAGCGTTCCGACCGCATCGCCCGATGCCAAGCGCAGCGGCACGCCGGCATAGAACTCCACGCGAGGCTCGCCCGTTCGCAACGGGTTGTTCACGAAGCGCGAATCGTCGGCGGCGCTCGGCACCACCATCGTGTCCTGCTGGTCGAGCGCGTGGGTACAGAAGGACACGTCGCGCGAGGTCTGCGTCGCCTCGAGACCGACCCGCGCTTTGAACCACTGCCGGCTCTCATCGACCAAGCTCACCAGCGCGATCGGCGTGTCGCACACCTCCGAAGCGAGCTTCACGATCGCGTCGAACTCTTGTTCCGGATCGGTGTCCAGGATCTGAAGCGCAGCCAGTGCTGCGAGCCGCTTTCGCTCTTCCGTGCTCACCGTGGAAGCCATGAAAGGTGTCGGCCCTAGAGGTCTTCCTCGATTTTGCCGCGGATCTCGATCGTGTACGGCTTGCCGGCCACGCTCGCGTTCGGCGTGATCCTCAGCTCGTAGTCTTCGCCCGCAAAGAGCGCGGCGTTGATGAAGTAGTCGCCGGTCAGCGACGAGTAGCCCATGTACATCACCGTATCGAGCGACAGGCCGATGCCTTGGCCAGGCCCGTCGACCTCTGCACCGTCGACGAACACTCGAATGTTCGCGCCCGGAAAGTCAGGCTCGCTCGCACCACCGAACGCGCCGCTATTGAAGACGTAGGTGTCATCGGTCGGATCGGCGCTCTCGAAGCTGCCGGTGATCTCCAAGCCGTTGTCATCCTCGAGCACGTAGCTCGTGGCCTCGGCCGCATCGACACCGTTGTTCGCTTCGTTCATCTCTGTGTACGTCGCCGGGCTCGCGCCGAGAATGCTGCCGGTGCCTGGGCCACCACCGCCCCCTTCGCCGCCGCCGCCGCAAAGGTCCGGACGCGCGCTCTCGCACGACTCGCTCCCACAGCCCACTGCGCCCACGCACGCAACCAACGCCAGCGACAACACGCACATGAAGCCCGAACGTGACATGCGATTCCTCCTCAAGCCGAGAGCCGAAGGGTAACCGCGACCCGTGGACGCGAACAGTTACGGGATCACCACGACGGCTGGCAGGCAGCGTCGTTCACATGAACGGAGGTGCTCAAAAGCGCAGCTGCAGACCGATGCCGGTGAGCTGTTCCGAGCGGCCCGAGCGCACGCCTTCGACTGCGCCGGATCGAGCTCGGTTCTCGATCCGCAGTTGGACCTGCACCGGGTACAGCCATACGCCCAGCCAAGCGCGGTAGCTGAGGATCAGATCCGTCGAGTCCACGCTGCGTGAGATCCGTTCTTCGAAGCGATCGAACCCTGAGATCGAATCGTAGGTGCCGTACGACACACGCTGGCCAAGCTCCAACGCGCGGTAGGCCACAATCGCGAGCGCACGCAGCGACAGGCCGACGTAGTAGTCGTAGCCAAACTCGTCGAGCGCGCTCTTGATCGTTCCTTCTGGATTGCGCTGACGATAACGGCCGAAAGCAGCCGGTCGTAGCGCGGCAAAATCCACGCTGCCTTCGACCCGCGCGCGGAACCACACGTTCGCGCTCGTCAACCACGCTTCAAGCGCAGGCCCCGCGAGATGCATGATGCCGGTCTCGTCACGATCCTCGAGGAACCAGCGTTGCGTGTGTGTGAAAGCGCTCGCCAACGAGAGCGCATACGCGTGCCCATACAGCGGAGCCGTGCGCGTCTGCCTCAGATCCTGTGCGTAGTAACCGAGGAAGGCCGCGCGCAGCCACACGTCGCTGTCGACCAATCCACGCTGCGCGAAACCCATGCGCAAGGACATCTCGGTGAAGTTGCCGTGGGCGAACACTTGATCGAAACGCCCCGGTCGCAAGAAGCCTGGCAGCGCGACGATCTCGGTCTGCGCGGTCAGCAAGTGCTGGATCCCGCGTCGATCACGATCATCTACGCCGTACGCCAGCTCGTATCCGAAGCGGAAGTCGTGGGCATAGGCCGAGCTGAAGCCAAGCCGGTCCGTCGGCATGTGATCGTCGCGCGGAGGCGCATCGTCCAGCAATGCATGAATGCTGTGGGGCAGGCCCAGGGTGTAGCGCACGGTCTGCCGAGCCAGTGATCCTCGCGGTGGTCCGCTGCTGACATAGTCGACAAGCTTCACGAAGCACTCGCCCATCACCATGCCGCCTAGCGGCGTGGTGATCATGTCGTTGACGCTGACTTTCTCACGCCACTCCAGCGCGTACTCCCAGATCGCGGATGCCGTGAAGGCGTACGCAAACGCCGCCGGTATGCTGAGACGATTCGCCCGTGCCACGCCGTAGTACCCGGAGCCAGCGATCGGGTGCAGCAGCATGTTAGTGGCGAAGCGATTGTTGTCGAAGCGGACAAGCGACGGGTCGAGCTTCTCGCCGACACTGTCCACGTCCCAGTCAACGCTGTTTGCGCCCGGCTTTGCCACGTACCAGATCGCGCCAAGGCCGAGCAGCATGCCGACCTCGACCGCGGCCCGGCCGTAGCTCGGTGCCTGGGGCTTTAGCTCGAACAACTGTCGGTACCGCAGTGTGGCGGAACGACGTTTGCCTTCGCGGTCCACGAACTGGCTGTCGAGGGTTTGCGCATGTGCTGTGCCGCAGACGGCTAGCGCGTACACGAATGCCGTGATCGCGCGATGGCGCCGAAATCCACAGACGTCTCCTCGAACAAGCGCACCCATCGATACCAGCGGCAGACCCTGCGGCGCCGCATCCTCCGACCAAGAGAAGTCATCGACGCGGACGGCGCCGATGGCAGGGAGGTAGGCACGCTTCCCCCACAGTCCACCCATGCGGCAAAAAAAATTGGGTGGCATCCATGCGAACTCGCGCACGAAGAGTCTGCTGCCGACCCGCGCGCTCGAGCATCAGCTGCACGCCCCTGCATGGCACCGATACGCTAGCCTGCGGCAGTGACTGGCTACGTGATTGCGCTTTGGATTCATTCGTATCTGCGGTGGGCGATCTTGATCGCGACGGTTGTCGTGATCGCGCGTTCGTGGAGCGCGGGACGCAGCGGCGGCGAGTGGACACGCGGGCATGAGAAGTGGCAGGCGACGCTGGTCGGCTTGGTCGACCTGCAGCTCACGATCGGCGTCTTGCTGTACCTGGTGTGGAGCCCATTTTCGGCCGCGTTCATTCACGATCCAGGCGGCACGATGAAGGAGCGAACGATCCGCTTCTTTGGCTTGGAGCACCCGACGATGATGGTGATCGCGGTGGCACTGCTTCACGTGGCGCGTGTGCGCGCGAAGAAAACGACCGTGGCCCATGACAAGCACCGGCTTACGCTGCATTGGACTGTGGCGTTCTTGCTGATCTTGCTCAGCTCGATCCCGTGGCCCGGGCTACGTCACGGCCGACCGCTGCTGCGCGCCGTGACTTCTCACTGGCAGGGCAGCGGCGATTCGCTGATCTCAAGCGGCGGCTCTGGTGGTGGTGCGACCTGCAGGTCGAACGCGAACTCGCCATCGTTGTCGCTGCTGTCGCGATCGTTCGTCGCGAAGACCAACTCACCGTAGGCCGGCGCAGCAAACGTCACGCACGTGGTTGGTGCGTCACCGTTGGTCAGGCTCACTGCATGCAGGTCGGGGGCGGTTCCGATCAACGCGACCGCCGACCCGTGGTTGCTGCTCTGCAGCTCGGGCATGCCGCTCAGGTTGTGATCGCGACAGGCACCACCGGGCAAGCCCGCGGGGGTCACGTCGGTCGGGCAGCCCAAGCCGAGGAAGCCGCCGTTGCCCACCTTGCCGGCACCGCTCACGCGCACCGTCACCACTGCGCCGCGCGGCACCGCGATGTGCGTGCTGATCAGGCCTTGGCGCAGCGGTAGCGCGAAGTGTTGCGTCCCCACCGGCGCATCGATCGCCACCGGTTCGATGCGCACACGCAGCTGTTCGAGCGGGCCGTCGTGCAGATCCAGCGTTTGGGCGATGCCGCTCTGAGCCACCTGCAAGAGCAACGCGCGCGGCACATTCACCACGCCGATTCGGTCCTCGCGCGTGTCGTCTTCGTCCACCACCTCGAGATCCACTCCGCGGTCGCGCAGGTTGTCGGTGCGCGCGAAGAACGCATAGCCCCAGGTCGGCTGCAACATGTCGATCGAGCGCGGTGATTGCACGCGGCGGTTGGCCACGGTCTCGTTGTAGGTGATCGCGATCCGCGCATCGGGCAACGTCACGTCGGAGTCCGGCTGTGACTGCGGGATCAACGAGGCCAGCGCCTGCGCCACCATCCCCCCCTCCGCGGTCGCGAAGCTCAACAGCGACGCAAGGTTCTCGGCGGTGTCCTTCAGTGACGGCCGCGTGTCTTCGGGATCCCAGGGTTGATCGTTCGCCATCTTCGGGGCGATGCGCGCCGAATCGATCGTCAACAGCACCCACGTCGGCGAATGATGACCATCGGTGGCGTTGGCAGCCGCTGCAGTCGCTGGTGGCGCGCCGCCTTGCCCACCACATCCCACCATCCACGAACACAACAACCACCACGTCACAAACTTGGTATCGCGTCGCATCTCGCCGATATACCACCCCACTTGCGTTGTGTGGCGAGGGCGACCAACGTGTGACGCGTCAACGACAGTCACCGGCACGAGGCTGCGGCATGGGCGAAGTGATCAATCTCAACAAGTTTCGCAAAGCCAAAGAGCGGGCACAGAAAGCCGGCAACGCCGCACAGAACCGTCTGACACACGGACGCAGCGCTGCCGAGAAGGCGCAAGCAAAGGCACAGCGCGACAAGCAGCAGCGCGACCTGGACAACAAGCGCTTGCTCGAGGGCGACGACGCCATGCTCGACGACAGCGACGACGACAAACAGCCAGCCTGACGCGCGCTACAGACCCTTGAGCGGATCGTCGTCCTCGGCATCGAGCGGGTCGATCAACGCTTCATTGCCGGTGCGCGGATCGACCTTCGCCCGTGGCGTCGGGCGCACACGTTTCGCCTTCGCGATCGGCGGCTTCGTCACGTGCACCGCGGGCGTCGCGGGAACTGGGGCCTCTGCCGACACCAGCGGCTGCGCGACCACGATCGGTGTCTGCCGGAGCGCGTCGATCTCACGCGCGTAGTGATCGGCGAGCGCGCGGGCCTGCGCTTCCAAGGCGCGGCTCTGGCGCAGCATCGGATCGATCGCGCCGAAGTATCCGAGCGCTACGATCGCGCACACCACTGCGAGCACCCACACACCCTGTCGCCACGGCAAGCGCGTCGACCTCGTCAAGCGTGCCAAGGCCTCTGCGTGCTGCTGCGCCATCCGCTGTCGTTCCGCTCGCTCCGCGGCTTCCACCGACAATCGCGCTCGCTCCAGCGCCACCGCGCGCGCCACCTCCAAGCGTGCCGCTTCCTCGATCTGCGCCCGCTGTCGCGCGTTCTCCGCCGCCTGTTCTTCGATCTGCGCGCGCTCGACTGCCGCAGCCTGCTCACGCTGACGTTGTCGTGCCTGTTCCTCCAACGCGCGCGCGGCAGCGTGCTCCGCCTCCACGCGATCGTGCTCGATCCGCATCAGCTCCTGCAGGTTGAACAACACCGAAGATTCGTTGTGGGTTTGCATGTACCGAGCATGGATGCGGTCGCGATGAGCCGGAGCAAACCTTCGGTAAAACGCAAGCGGCGAGCTTTTACACAGCCTTTACATCTGCAGGCCGGCCAACACGCGCGCGGCACGCTGGCTCGCGTAGACTCGGGCCATGGCAGAGCACGCTGGTGCGCGGGTCCTGATCGTCGAAGACGAAGTGAGCATTCGGCGCGGCCTGTCCGACGTGCTGCGCTTCAAGGGCTGTGACGTGACCGTGGCGATCGACGGCGCGGAAGGGCTCAAGCGTGCGCTCGAAGAACCATGGGACCTGATCGTGCTCGACATCATGCTGCCGGAGCTCGATGGCTTCAGCGTCTGCCAACGCGTGCGCGCCGCCGGTCGCCCGATGCCGGTGCTGATGCTCACCGCCAAGGGCGACGAGGACGACGTGGTGCGTGGCTTCGAAGCCGGGGCCAACGACTACGTGATCAAACCCTTCAGCGTGCGTGAGCTGACCGCCCGCATCGATGCGCTTCTGCGGCGGTCGCCACGGACTGCAGTCGCGGCGTTTCATGTCGGCGCGCTGGTGATCGACCCAGACAAGCGCGAGGCACGATCAGCCCAGGGCGCTGTCGACCTCACCGATCGAGAGGTGCGCATGTTGCACGTGTTGGCGAACGAAGCGGGCCGCATCGTCAGTCGACGCACGCTGTTGCGCGATGCGTGGGACATGAACAACGCCGAAGCGATGGAGACGCGCACGGTGGACGTGCACGTCGCCAAGCTGCGCAAGAAGCTCGGTCCACACGGCGATCTGATCGAGACCATCCGCGGCCACGGCTACCGCGTCCAGCGCCCATGATCGCCGACACGCCATGAACACCGCGTTGGGAAAGTTACGACTGGCGTTCGGTGGCTTGGCGGCCGTGCTGCTGCTGACTGTGTTCGGTCTGCTGCAGTCGGCCATCGCGCGCTTGGAGGAGCAGCGCTTGTTTCGGCATCAGGTCGTGGCCGAGCGCGTGTTCGACGAAGCGGAACGCGAGCTGAGCAGCCTGCTGCAGCATGAAGCCATGCGACCGTCGAGCGCCTATGACGCAGTCGACACCGACCCGACACGCTGGGGACGCTTCGTGGTCGGCTACTACCGTCGTGACCCTGCCCTTGCGCTGGTGGCCGAAGCGCGACTTTCGACGGATCGCGCAGCACGTGTGCGTCGAGCGGTCGAGCGTGCCCTGCCCACATTGAACGCCGGCACGGCCCGCGCGCACGACGCGACGAGTGACGCCTTGGATGACGAGCCCCTGAGCAACAGCAGTCCGGACGTGTTGCGTCAGCTCAACCGCAGCGTGAAGGTACGGCAGCGACGCCAGCAGGATCTGAAGCGGGCGTTTTCGCTGGCGGTGGTCGACGGGCATACGCTGGTCTTCGAGCGCCGCGAGCTGGATCGCCACGAGGGCTTTGTGCTCGACGTGCCGGCGCTGATCGCCACGATCCAGGATTGGGTGCTGAACGCTCAGGGGCTCGACAAGGTCGCGACGCTCTCGCTTTCCAAGCACACCGCGCCCGAGCCGGTGCGCAATCAACGCGGCGGCTACGACTTCACCCATCGACTCGCGGCGCCGCTCGACTCGCTGGTCGTGGCGCTGCGCGTGACGCAGCTCGACGACGAGGACGCGCGTACGACGCCGTGGAGCCTGGCGGCGTTGCTTGCGGTCGCGGCGGTGTTGGGCTTGCTCGCGATCTATCGAATGGTGGCCGTGCAGATCGGGTTCGCGGAACGACGCAACAACTTCGTGGCCGCTGTGACCCACGAGTTGCGCACGCCGCTGACGTCCATCCGCATGTACAGCGAGATGCTGCGCGATGGGATGGTGCAAGACGACGCCACGCGTCAGGAGTACTACGCGACGATCACCGCCGAGGGCGAACGCCTCACGCGACTGATCAACAACGTGATGGAGCACGGTCAGCTACGCCGGGGCCAACGGCACGCCCACCTCGAACGCGCCGACGTGGGCCGCGTGGTGCGCGACGTCGTGGGCTTGATGCGACCCCATCTGGAGCGCGAAGGCTTCGCGATCGATCTCGACGTGCCCGAGACGTTGCCGCAAGCGGCGATCGACGTGGATGCGTTGAAGCAGGTGCTGTTCAACGTGATCGACAACGCGCTCAAGTACGGCCGCGGCGATGCGTCGAAGCTGGAGGTCAGCTGCAGCGCGAGCACTGACGCAGAGACGCTCACGATCCGCCTGCGCGATCACGGCCCGGGCGTTCCGGACGCGCATCTGCGCTCGGTGTTCGAGCCGTTCTTCCGCGGAGAGACCGAGCTGACGCGACGTCACAAGGGCACCGGCCTCGGTCTAGCGCTGGTGCGCGACCTCGCGGCGCTGATGCACGGAAAAGTCAACGCGCACAACACACAACCCGGCTTCGCGGTGGAGATCTCCCTACACGCCGGGCCCGCAGCACGCCCCTGATCGCGGCGCGATGGCGCAGGCAATATCGCCCCAAACGTCACATTCGCCTCACCCGATCCGCGCGCGCTGGATGCTCACGGTTGGCGCGAGCATTGCTTGAACGGCGCGCATGGAACCACGCGATGTTGCCGGCTTGATTCGACGTCACCACACCGACCTGCGCGCCATGCTCGATCGACTCGACGTCTTGATCGATCGCTTGGTCGCCGAAGACGCGGGTGCCACGCAGCAGTTCTTCGCTCACTGTCACGGGCTCACCGGCGCGCTGCTCACTCACATCGACCTGGAGGATGCCGTGATCGTGCCGCTCTTGCGCACGCACCATCCACAGGGCGAGTCCCAAGCCGTCGACCTGCTCCACCACCACGAAGCACAGCGGCGTTGGCTGAAGGAGGTGCTGAGCCAGCACGATGCGCCTCCAACCACTGACACGCTGCGGGCGGTGCGCGCGCTGGCGCATGTGTTGCGCGCGGACATGGACCACGAGGAAGAACAACTCACCAAGTTGGTTCACGCCGCGTGACAGCAGACGGTGTGCAAGCCCGCAAGCGTCAGAGGCGCTCTCTGCGCCGACGCGGTGGCACCGTGTAACCCCTATCCACGGCCAGCCAGCGCATCACATCCAACGACGACAGGATCCCAATCACCATGCCGTCGCGCTCCGTGACCGCGATTCGATGGACCGCCTCGTACGACATCAAGGCAGCGGCCAACGACACCGGCGCATCCACCGGCAAGCTGAACACGAATGGAGTCATCAGCTCGCCCACCGTGCGCTCCGGTTGCGCTTCGACCGCATCGGCGGCCACGCTCGAAGCGACCGAGCCAGCGGTCGTATGGCGCAGCAACTCGAGCTCTTCGGGCAGCGCGCCGCGAAATTCTTCGCGCAACAGGTCGGTCTTGCTCACCATCCCGATCGGGTGCCCTTCTCCGTTGATCACCGGCACTGCGCTGATGCCGTCCTCCAGGAAGATGCGCAGCAAGCGCTCGGCGGTGGTGTCTTTGGTGACGCAGCGGACCGGCGTCGTCATCAGGTCACCCACGCTGGCTTCTGTGCGCGCGCTGCCCGATGGCGAGGGCGGATCGAAGGTCGGCTGTGGCGTCGCGTAGTTGCAGCGCAGGAACGAATCACCGTCGCTGGTATCGATCGACAGGCCCTTGCAGTGAGCACAGGCACGACACTCTGAGATAGGGACGACTGCGGTCTGCTGAGGGCAGAAGACAGTGAGCACCAAGCCTTGGTCGGTGCGTTCCTTGCCAATGCGACGAAACGACACTGCGCTCGATCGACCTGCTGGCGGGACATCCATCAGACGATCCGTACTCCGGTGGGCGGTGCAACCGAGGTTCGATCGGTCGGCTCGAACACCAACGTGTCCGGATGCGGCTGCGCGTGACGCTCACACCAGTAGCGCCTGTGCTGGCTTTCGGCGCGCGCCTTCAAGCAGGCTGCGCACGGCGGATCAGGCCGCAGGGAACGCTCCATGCCTGTGTAGTTCTTGCTCGTGACCACCATCACCGGGCAGTGCGCGTCACGCACCACGCTCTCCGCCACCGAGCCGAGGAAGAGTCGCTCCAGCCCTTTGCGATGGTGCGTGCCCACCACGATCACGTCGGCCTGGATGTCGGTGGCCGCCTGAAGAATCGCTGGGGCCGCCTCGCCCACGCGAATGTGTCCGATCACGCGGCCGCGAAAGCCGCGCTGCTTGGCCACGGTGGCAAGTCGTTGCTCCAGTCGGATCGGGGCGTCACGCAGCTTCTGATCGAGCACCGTGAGACCGACGCCCGTCTGCGCCGCGCCGGCTTGCTCCACCACGTGCACGGCATGCAGCTCCACGTGGGCGTGTCCTCGCATCAGCGTGATCGCTTCAGCAAACGCCGGGTTACTGGCGTCGTCGTGGCCAATCGAGACCAGGATTCGGTAGGGCGCTTGGGCTTCCGTCATGGTGCACCTCCATCGGACGATCGCGCGGCGCGACCGGCTCGTGCTGTCACCCGTACAGAGCAAGGTGCGTGCCGATGCCCTCGGGGGGCGTCGGGAGAAAAGGCGCGCAAGCACTGCGCTGAGCATTGTGGCGTCCGCATCATTTGCGGCTTTGGGCACCACCGCCGGTGTGGTTATGTACGCCCCCATGCCAGTCCCAGGTCGCATCAGCCTCTACACGTACAAAGAGGGGCTGTTGTCGCGCCTCGCCCACGACCTGCGACTGACCGTCGAGCGCTACACGATCACGCTCGACCACGGCCGCATCCGTGCCGAGATCGATCCGCGATCGCTCCACGTCGATGGCGTGGTGGCCAGCGGCGAGCTGCGGCAGGACGTGCTGAGCGACAGCGATCGCCGGAAGATCGGCGCGACGCTGGCCGACGATGTGCTCGCGTGTGCATCGCACCCAGAGATCACGTTCGAGGGCGAAGTGAAGCACAGCGAAAGCTTCCGCTACCTGGTCCAGGGCCAGCTGCGCTTGGCAGGCAAGGTCGCGGAGATCGAAGTCGCGATGACACTGGGTGATCGCGTGCGAGGCGAGATCGAGCTCAAGCCGACGCGTTGGGGCATCGCTCCGTACAAGGCGATGGCGGGCGCCCTCAAGGTGCAGGACCGCGTGCGGGTGGTGATCGACCTCCCAGTCGACACGCAAGCGTTATCGGCGACGAGCTGGAACGCCGCGACCTGCCGCTGGTCCAACCCGTAGCCCGCTGACGGCCGCACGCCAACACACCAAGGCGATCGCGCGGCGGCGACCAGATGCCGGGCGACCGCGAGGGTCGCCTACTTTGCGAGGCGGGAGTGCAGCAGCTCCGCCAAGGCACGGCAGGCATCGACCGTCGTGAAGATGCCGACCACGCGGTTGTTCTGCATCACGACGGCACTGCCGTACTTGTGCTCGGCCATGTTGGCGACCACCTCGTCCAGCGGCGTCTCTGGCTTCACTGCATAGACCGACGTCGACATGGCGTCTTCGGCCATCACGCGGTGGGGATCCACGTCGCGCAGCACTTCGATCAACGCCAGGTCACGCTCGGTGAGCATGCCGACGAGCACTCCACCATCGAGCACCGGCAGGTGACGAATCTGGTGCTCCTTCATCATCGCGTGCGCGCGTGTCAGCGGCTGATCGGCGCCGATCGCATGCGGCGACGTCGTCATGTGTTTCTGAATCGTGGGAATCGGCTTGGTCATGGGTCGCTCCAAATCGGCTAGGAAGGTGAGGTCAGCGCTGGACCGCCAGGTGTTGCACTTCTGGCGTGAGGGGAACCGGTGCGGGTCCGTCGTTGGACGGCATGTAGCGAACCACCAGGATCACCACGGTCACGAACGCGCAAACGCCCAGACCGGTGAGCACGAAGAACTTCCGGGCAAGCTGTTCGGGTTCGTTGAGGGCTGCGTCGGCCATGGCGTGTCCTTTCGTGGGTGGAAACACCAGGACGTTGTGCAACGCGCATGCCGAGCACGTTTCTCCGGCGTAACCGAGCTCTCGAGCCGACTCAGCCAAGCGATCACGCAAGAACTGCGCTCTCTCGGACACCGGCCGCGCGTTTTGCGCGCATGGCGGACGCAAAGGCGGCGCCGACGGTCGATGGCTTGGCACGCAGGATGCTTTGGTCATGGCCATTGGTGACGGCCGGAACACTTTCGACCGCCTTTGCCGCGACGGGCCGGACGAGGAACGAGGAGATGCGTATGGGACACGAAGCCTTCCGAACACAGAATGCCGATCTGCTGCGCACGCTGGCGGGCGCGGCGCCGATGTTGACCGCGGAAGAAGAGACGCGCTTGGCTCGCGCGGCGGGTACAGGGAGCGCGCGCGCACGTGACGCGCTGGTGCGATCCCATCTGCGCTTGGTCCTCTCGATCGTGTCCGACTTCCGCCACCACAACGTGGAGCTCGACGACCTGGTGAGCGAAGGTCTTCTCGGATTGGTCGAAGCGGTGGATCGCTTCGATCCGGATCGCGGCGTGCGGCTCGCGGCCTACGCGGCGTGGTGGATCCGTGCCTACGTGCGTCGTTACACCATCGTCAATCGGCGCATCGTGCGTCCGCCGGCCACACGCAACTCACGCAAGGTGTTGGCGCACCTGCGCACCGTGCAACGTGAGCTGACGCAGCAACACGGTGAGGTACCGACCAGCGCACAGGTCGCCGCTGTGTTGAAGGTCGAGCCGCATGACGTGGAAGAAATGGAAGGCGTGCTGCATGGCGCTGATCTGTCGTGGGGCGTGGCCCCGGATGGCACCGTGCGTGAGCTCCCGTCGCCCAACGCCTCCCCGGAGGCAACGCTGATCGCGAGTGACGAGCAGCGCTGGGCCGAAGCCGTGATCGCCGAGGCGATCAACAACCTGAACCCTCGCGAACGTGCGGTGTTCACGGAGCGCTCGCTGCAAGAGTCGCCACCGAGCCTCGCGACGATGGGTGACAGGATGGGTCTGTCGCGGGAACGCGTTCGCCAGATCCACGAGCACGGCTATCAGAAGGTGCGCGCGGCGGTGCTATCGTCGGTCGCGTAATGCGACTTCAGATCGTGGGTGCGGCCCAGACCGTCACCGGCTCGCGTCATCTCCTGAAAACATCGCGCGCCACGGTGCTGCTCGACTGCGGTCTGTTTCAAGGCCATCGCCAGGAATCGTGGCGGAAGAACCACGACCTCGGCTTCGACCCGCAGGCGATCGACGCGGTGGTGCTCTCGCACGCGCACATTGATCACTCGGGCGCCCTGCCGATGTTGTGCAAGCACGGCTATGAAGGACCGGTGTACGCCACGCCTGCCACGCGCGATCTGTGTGCGGTGATGTTGGCCGACGCCGCGATGATCCAAGCCGCCGACGCGCGCTACCTGAACCGCGCGATCGAGCGCGACGGCATCGACGCAGATCCGATCACACCGCTCTACGAGCAGGCCGACGTGGAACGCTTGCTTTCGCAGATGCTGTGCGTGCCGTACCACCGCAAGGAGCGCATCGCCGACGGCGTGTGGCTCACGTTTCTGGATGCCGGACACGTGCTTGGAAGCGCCATTGTCGTGCTCGATGTGGACACCGATCAGACGCAGAAGCGCGTGGTGTTCACCGGTGACTTGGGTCGCAAGGGTCTGCCCATTCTGCGCGACCCGGAAATCCCGTCGGGCGTTCATGCGCTGTTGACCGAGAGCACCTACGGCGATCGCTTGCACCCACCGATCGAAGCGCTCGACGATGCGTTGGCCGAAGCGATCACCCGCACGCATGCGCGCGGCGGCAAGGTGGTGATCCCGTCCTTCGCGTTGGAGCGCGCACAGCAGCTCGTGTACTCGCTCGGCAAGCTGCGCCGGGCCGGGAAGATTCCGCGCATGCCGGTGTACGTGGATTCGCCGCTCACGGTGGACATCACGCAGGTCTTCAACCTTCATCCCGAGTGCTACGACCGCGAGCTGCGCGATGCGGTTCGCAGTGGACACTCGCCCTTCGACTTCGACGGCCTCCACTATGTGTCTGAGAAGGAGGAGTCGGTCGCGATCGACAAGAGCGAGGACCCCTGCGTCGTGATCTCCGCCTCTGGCATGTGCGAGGCGGGACGCGTGTTGCACCACCTGCGCGCCACCGTCGAGAACCCGAAGAACATGGTGATCATCGTGGGCTTCCAGGCGCAGCACACAGTCGGACGGCGGATCGTGGAGCGACGGCCGCGCATCCGTATCTTCGGTGTCGAGCGCAAGCTATCGGCCGAGGTCGTGGTGATGAACGGCTTCAGCGCGCACGCCGATCAAGCCGGCCTTCTTCATTTCATCGAGACTGTGCGCGAGCGCGGTCCGTTGCGCGACGTGATCCTGGTGCATGGCGAGCCCGCCGCACAGGCCGCGCTGGGGGACCTGCTCGAGGCACGAGGCTTTCCGTCGGTCTACACGCCGAGCGTCGGTGACCTGATCGATCTCTGACATGGGCGAGATGCCGAGGACGCGATCGTGAGCGAAACCCTGTTTGAAGAGATGAAACGCTACGTCCGGTTTGGTGCCGACGACGAAGCGGCGCTGCGCGCGCTGTCATCTCATGTGGTGCCGCACTTCACGCGCATCACCGAAGCCTTCTATGACCGCGTGCGCGAGCACGAAGCGGCGCGACGGGTCTTCAGCGGCCCCGAGCAAGTGGAACGCCTGAAGGAAACGCTGCGCGAGTGGCTTGCTCTGTTGCTCACCGGACCCTGGGACGAGGCCTATTACAACAAGCGCGCGCGCATCGGTCGTGTGCACGTGAAGATCTCGTTGCCGCAGCGCTACATGTTCATGGCGATGGATCTGATCCGCCTGCAACTGGTCGACGTGACACGCGAAGCGAACATCGACGACGACCTGCGACGACGCGCGTTGTTCGCCCTGCACAAGATCGTGGACCTGGAGCTCGCGATCATGCTCGAGACCTACCGCGAAGCGTTCGTCGACGTGCGTACGCGGCGGGCGGAGCGCTTGGCGTCGCTCGGCACGATGGCGGCGGGCTTGGCCCACGAGCTGCGTAATCCGCTCAACTCTGCGCACCTGCAATTGAGCGTGGCGCAGCGTCGCCTGTCCCGCGGTGGATCGGAACAACTCGATGGTGCGCGCGCGGCGATCGCGCTGGCCGACAGCGAAATGAAACGTCTCGCCAGCTTGGTCGAAGATTTCCTGGCGTTTGCGCGGCCACAACCGCTGCGACTGGCAGTGGTCGATCTACGCTCGACGGCCGAAGTGATCGTGGCGCTGATGACACCCGAAGCCCAAAGCGCCGGTGTGAGCTTGGTGCTCGAGCCCGGCGCTTCCGCGCGTCTGGAGATCGACGACGAGAAGATCAAGCAGGTGTTGCTGAACTTGGTGCGCAACGCGATCGAGGTGTCGCCGCCGGGCGCGGAGGTCACGGTGCGGGTGACGACGCTGGGCGGCAGCGCATACCTTCAAGTGGAAGACCGGGGTCCTGGCGTGCCCCCGGATGCGCCGATCTTCGAGCCGTTCTTCACGACCAAGCCACAGGGCACCGGCTTGGGGCTGGCGATCTCACACCGAATCGTGCTCGATCACGGCGGCAGCATTCAGGTCGACAGCGCGCCTGGACGCACCGTGTTCGCGGTGAGCTTGCCAATTGTGGAGCCAGACCTGCCAACCTGATCCCCGTGTTTATGTCCCCCAACGATGGGACATGAGCTGCGTTACGACCTGAACGACATGCCAAGCGAATCCGACAGCATCCCACCCTCAAGCGCCGTCGCGACGGGCGCGCGCGGTCGAGTCCTGATCGTCGATGACGAAGCCAACGCACGCACGGCCTTGGCCGAGCTGCTGCGCGACGAAGGCTACGTGATCGAAACCGCCGGCGATGGCTTCAAGGCCTTGCCGAAGCTGGAGGAGTTCGCGCCGGACTTGCTGCTGACCGATTTGAAGATGCCCGGGCTCGACGGCATCGAGCTGATGCGCAAGGCGCGAGAGATCGATCCGGAGATCGCTTCGGTGGTGATGACCGCACACGGCACCATCGACACCGCGGTCGGTGCCATGCGCCAAGGCGCCGCGGACTACCTGACCAAGCCGATCAACGTGGACGAGCTCACGATCGTGCTCGAACGCGCGTTGGAGCGCCGCAAGTTGGTGCGTGAGACCGGTCGCCTGCGCGAGCGCTTGTCGGAGCGGAGCCGGATCGAAAGCATCGTCGGCTCCAGCCCACCGATGCTGCGCATCTTCGAGACGATCATGCAGGTGGCACCTTCGCGCGCGTCGGTGCTGATCACGGGTGAAAGCGGCACCGGCAAGGAGCTCGTGGCCGCCGCCCTTCACGAGCACTCCAACCGCGCAAGCGGCCCGTTCGTGAAGCTCCACTGCGCCGCGCTGGCGGAGTCGCTGCTGGAAAGCGAGCTGTTCGGTCACGAGAAGGGCGCGTTCACCGGCGCTGCGACGCGACGCGACGGGCGCTTTCAGCAGGCTCACGGCGGCACATTGTTCCTCGACGAGATCGGTGAGATCTCGCCCGGCATCCAGGTCAAGCTGCTGCGCTTCTTGCAGCAGCGTGAGTTCGAGCGCGTCGGCGGCAACCAGACGATCAAGGTCGACGTGCGCATCGTCACCGCCACCAACCGCGACTTGGCCCAGCTGGTCAAGGAAGGGAAGTTCCGCGAAGACCTGTTCTATCGGCTCAACGTCGTGTCGATCGAGATGCCACCGTTGCGTGCGCGGCCGTCAGACATCCCATTGCTCGCGGTGCGCTTCCTCCAAAAATTCGCGAGCGAGAACGAGAAGACCATCCGTGCGTTCTCCGATGAGGCGCTGACCGCGCTGACCCAGTACGGTTGGCCCGGCAACGTGCGCGAGCTAGAGAACGCCATCGAGCGCGCCGTGGTGATCTGTCGCGGCGATGAGATCGGCATCGGTGACCTGTCAGCGCACGTGGTCGCCGGAGGCAGCGCGCGCAAAGACGGCATGCCTCAGGTGCCGGGAGCGTCGCTTTCGGATCTGGAACGCTACGCGATCCTGCGAACGCTCGAGCACACCGGCGGGTCCACGTCGCGCGCGGCAGAGATCCTCGGCATCTCCGTGCGCACGATCCAGTATCGGCTCCAAGAGTACGGCGGCCCGAGCAAGGCGGCCGCCCGCACCTCGGAGGAAGCCGATTCATGACGCGTGCGTGTGCTTGCACCCTGCCCCATCCACGCAAACGCATCGTGCTGACAGGCGGTCCCGGCGCAGGCAAGACCGCCGTGCTCGAGCTCGCACATCAGTACTTCTGCAAGCACCTGGCGATGGTTCCTGAAGCCGCAAGCGTGTTGTTCCGCGGCGGCTTTCCACGGGGCGGCAACGTGGGGCAACGGGCCGCGGTGCAGCGCGCGATCTTCCATGTGCAGCGCGAGCTGGAGGCGACCACCGAAGCCGCCGATCACGCCGCGGCGCTGTTGTGTGATCGCGGCACGGTGGACGGGTCCGCGTACTGGCCCGGACCAGACACGCTGTGGTCTTCACTCGCGGTGAGTCGCGACTCGGAGCTCGCCCGTTACGACGCGGTGATTCATCTCCGCGTGCCAGACGCTTCCGACTACAACCAAAACAACGCGGTTCGGATCGAAACGGCAGAAGAGGCGGCGCGCATCGACGAGCGCATCGCCGAAGCATGGGCCGGGCATCCGCGACGTTTCACCATCGACAGCACCGAGAGCTTCCTCGACAAAGCCCACCGCGCGATCGCGCTCATCGAGGCAGAGCTCCCTGCGTGCTGCCGGTCGTGAATGCCGCACCGAAGGGCGTGGCCGGTGCAGTCGCGAGGGCGTCACTCGCTTGAGCGGGCGGGATCCGCGCCGACCACGGGCGTCTTGATCCAACCGCGACGAGCTCCCCACGCAATCGCGGTGCCGACGATCAACCCCACCACGTAGCCGTAAGGCAAGCCAACCACCGCCGCCGCAACCACCAGCGCAACCCACAGGCTGCTCCGCTGATCCGCAACATCGCGCACCAGCATCATCAGGGCGACGGCCTCGAAAAGTAGAACGACGCCGAGCACGGGCATGGGAAATACACGCACGACACTGGCGAACGCGGGCGCGAAGACCAGTCCAAGCACCACGTACATCGCGCCGTAGATCACCGCAGCGCCGCCAGTCCGCGCGCCAAAGCCGTGGAATCCCACCAGGCCACCGCAACCGTGACACGCAGGAACACCACCAAACCAAGGCGCGATCAGGTTCATCAGCGCGTAGGTGATTCCGATCTTTCGCACCGACACCGCCTGCGCCGGAAACAGATCCTTTGTGGTTTGGCTGGTGGCGATCACGGAGTTGCCCAAGGAGAGCGGGATCTGCGGCAGGGCCAAGAGCAGCGCGCCCTGCGCAACCTCGTCCGTGGTCGGCGTACGGAACGAGGGCAGACGGAACCCGATCACGCGCGAGAGCGCGAAGGTGTCTGCGTGGCTCAACAGCGCGTACACAAGGCCGAGCCCCATCACCACAAGCGGAGCCGGGACCGTGCGCTGCCTACGAAGCAAGAGAAGCGCCGCGATCGACACGAGCGCGAGCCCGTAGCCAGGCGCGCCATCGGCGGCCGCATATTGCTTCAGCGCGAGCGTCGCGAGCGTGATCCCAAGGCCGAGCTGGATCCCCCGGACCACTTCCTTGGGCACGGTGCGCGCGAGCCAGTCGAGCAAACCCGTGAGCGCGAGGATCAACATCACCGCGCCAATCACGAGCCCACCGCCAGCGAGCGTGCCGGCAGACAGACGCTCTGCGAGCATGATCGCGGCCATCGCCTTCAGCGGCTGGACCGGCATCGGAATGCCATAGAGAACCCCGGTCGCGATTTGCAGCGCCCCGAACACGATGCACACGCTCGCCGCGTCGAGCCCACAGCTTGCGATCAACGCCACCAGCAACGGCAGGTCCGTCCCGATATCGCCAAACGCACCGGCGAGCTCGTGGCGATCAAAGCGCAGGCGTGAGAACGAGGCGGCGCGTGGCGACATGAGCGATGGCCAGTCATGCCACGTGTGATGGCCGAGCACCAAGCATCGACAGGACAGGCTCATTCGCAGGCGGAAGCTCACCCTCAAGCACCGCCAACACTTGCGGCAGTGTGGCGGCGGCCATCAAGGGTTTGCGCAAGGCGACACGCAAGGTCGGTCCGAGCAGGCCGAGGTGGCGGCGGCTGACTTCGATGCCGAACTTCTCGCCGCGGCCGGCGATGTTGGCGATCACCATCTGACGGTAGATGTCGATGCGTTCGTGATCGGTGGGTCCGGCGATGGCATGGATCGATTCACCGCGCGCATCGGCATCGAGCAGCGCGCGCGCTTCGCGAAACACCCACGGGTGGTCGATGGCGGCGCGACCGATCATCACTGCGGCACACCCGGTCTCTTTCAAGGCACGCACCGCATCGTGTCCCGTGCGCACGTCACCGTTGACCACCACCGGAATCGACACCACCTCGCGCGCGCGTGCCGCCCAACTCCAATCCGCGACACCGCTGTGACCCATCTGCGCGGTCCGACAGTGGATCGTCAGCGCAGCCACGCCCACGTCTTCCAAGCGGCGCGCCAAGTCGATGATCGGCATGTGCGATTCGGGGCCCCAACCGATCCGCGTCTTCACTGTGACCGGCATGTCCACCGCTGCCACGACGCGCTGGGCCATCGCCACCATGGCCGTCGGATCGCGCAACCAACCGGCACCCGCGCCGCGCAAGGCAACACGTGGCACCCAGCAACCACAGTTGATGTCGAGGAACGTCGGCCGCGCGCGCGCCGCGATCACCGCCGCATCCATCAGCAGGTCCGCGTTGCCGCCATAGATCTGAATCCCAGTCGGCCGGTCATCGGCCGCGAGTCGCATCTTGCGTTGCGCCAACACGCTGTCACCCACCACCTGCTCCGCGCGCACGAACTCCGTCACGCAGACCACGGCTCCCAGCGACCGACACAGCCGCCGATACGCCGCATCGGTCACGTCCTCCATCGGCGCGAGAACCACCGGATGCTGGGCAAAGAGCGTCGCAATGGATGAAGGAGAGGACATGGTCTGCCGGACCGCTTGTAGCTGGTGACTGGATTGCGCGCCTCACCCCTCGGGCAGCGGCGGAAACAGTTTCTCCTCTCCACATCATGTGGAGAGGGGTCGTCGACACGGCCAGCAGTGAGGGGTGAGGTGCCGAGGGGTCACGGCCGTCGCTCGAAAGCCCATGCGCGCGGCGCTTAGGTGGCGGGACGTGGGGAATTGCCCACATTGGCTCTGCAATCAACGGCGGGCTGGCCTCAACTTTTGACCCTGGGCGACCGATGGAAGGGGAAACGCCGGATTCAGCCACGGCGCGGGAGGTCTCGTTTGGTCGCTTCGATTCAGTTTTCCGGGCTCGCGTCGGGCATGGACACCGGTTCCATGATTCGCCAGCTCGTGCAGCTGGAGCGCTTGCCGATCGGCCGGATTCAGGACCGCCAACAGGACCTCAAGACCCAGCAGGCAAAGTTCAACGACCTCAAGAACCTGCTGAACACCGTGCGCGACAAGGCCAAGGCGCTCGACGAGCTCGGCGAGATCATGACCACCAAGGTCGCCTCTGCCGACGAGACCGTGGTCAAAGCCACCGCCACTGGCGACGCCGCGCTCGGTCGTTACGCCATCAACATCACGTCGCTCGCCACCGCCGAGCGCACCTACAGCGACCCGTTCGCGTCCAAGGTTGCGACCGGCCTGTTCGGCACCGGCACCATCTCGATTCAGGTCGGCACCGACGACGCGGTCGAGATCGAGGTCGAGGCCGACGACACGCTCGAGACCGTCGCGGCGAAGATCAACAGCTCCGATGCCGAAGTGACCGCTGGCGTGATCTTCACCGGCACGCAGTACCGCTTGCAGATCGCGGGCAAGGAGACCGGTCTCGCCAACGCGATCACTTTCGTGGAGACCGGCACCACGCTCGACCTGGCGAACGCGGCCAATCAGTTCCAAGCCGCAGACGACGCAGCATTCACGGTCGATGGCTTGCCGATGACGAGCACGACCAACACGGTCAAGGACGCGATTCGCGGCGTCACGCTCGACCTGCTCAAGGACCAAGCGAGCACGACAATCGAAGTGCAGCGCGACCCGGCCGCGCTCGAAGCCGCGATCAAAGAGTTCGTCGACGCGTACAACTCGGTGCAGAAGAAGATCAACACCGAGTCGATCTTCACCGGTCAAGCGCGCGGTCCAGAGTCGCTCGTCGGTGACTCCACGCTGCGTAGCGTGCAGAGCCGGATGCGCACCTTGGCGGGCTCACCCGTCGCGGGCCTCGGCGAGCGCAGCTACAGCAACATGTTCAACTCAGCGACGACTGCCGGCCTGTTCGGCACCGGAACGCTCTCGATTCAGGCGGGCAGCGGCGGACCGGTCAACGTCAACGTCACCGGCGCCGACACGCTCACCACCCTCGCCACCAAGATCAATCAGGCGAACGCCAACGTCACCGCAAGCGTGCAAGAGATCGATGGCAGCTTCCGCCTGCAAGTCCTGCGCAACGGCGGAGCTACCGGCGGAGACATCAGCTTCGGCGAGACTGGCACGTCGCTCGGCCTAAGCAGCGCAAGCAACCACCACGATGCCGAGGCCTACACCACGCTCGCGTCGATCGGCATCTCGTCACTCAACGACGGCACGTTGAAGATCGACTCGACCAAGCTGCAAGCCGCGCTGGCTGACGACGCCGAAGGCGTGGCGCGCGTGCTGATCAAAGATGGTGAGAACGGCACCGCCGGCTTGATGTCGTCGATGCAAGACCTGGTGAAGACCTTCACCGAGTCACCGAATGGCGCGATCACCGCCCGCATCAAGGGCATCGATCGCCGGATGAAAGATTACGACAAGCAGATCGACGCCATGGAACGGCGCGTCGAAGACTACGAGACGCGGCTCACAGCTCAGTTCACTGCGATGGAACGCATGGTGAGCAGCCTGCAGGCTCAAGGTCAGCAGATGTTGGGAATGTTCGGCGGCTAAGAACGCAAGGAGGCGGTCGATGTCATTTGCAGTTGCACAGTACCGGGCGAGTAACGTGGACACGGCGAGCCCGGCCCAGATCGTGGTCAAGCTCTACGACGGCGCGTTGCGCTTCATGCGCCAAGGCCAGGCCGCGATCGGCACTGGCGAGCTGGCGAAGAAGGGCACGTCCTTCAGCAAGGCCCACGCGATCGTCAGCGAGCTCCAAGCGACGTTGCGCGCAGAGCACGCGCCCGAGCTGTGTCAGAACCTCGACCGGCTCTACGAGTTCGTGCTGTACCAAATCACCGAGACCAATCGCACCGGTAAGCCCGAGCTGCTGGACCCCGCGATTGCCGTGCTCGAAGAGCTGCGGTCCGCCTGGGCTGAGGTCGCCAAGCAGGCCAAGTGAGCGCCGCTGCGACGCACGAGATCGATGCGCTGATCGACGCCCTGGACGCCGATTGGAGCGATCCGTCTGCAGCCAGCGACGAAGAGATCGAAGCCCTGCTCGCGCGCCGTCAGGAAACCCTCGATCGCCTTCAAAGCCTTGACGCGAGTGGCCTCGGCGCCGACGACAAAGCGCGCCTCCATGGCCGCATGACCGCCTTGCACACACGCGACCAGGCGCTGTTCGCTGAGCTCCAACAGCGCATGCAAAGCGTGGGAAATCAGCTGGGAAATGCCGCTCAGGGCCGAGCCGCTGTACGTGGCTACCGCGCGCCCGAAGACGACCAGGCCAAGCTGTTCATCCGCCCCGCCTGACGCTGCTTTCGCCTGGCACAGCGCTTGCGTTGATGCCCCCCAGACATGGTTTCGATCGATCAACGTCTGGTGCATTGGATCGCCGCGTTCCTGCTCGGTGCGCTTTCGATCGCCGCCTTGCCATCCGCCGCATCGGCGCAAACGCCATTCCTCAGCACGCAGGTCGGCGTCGGCAGCGGCATCACCTGGGGCAACGGACCGGCAGACCAAACCGTGTCGCGACGCTCGCCGATGTTCGTCGATGCATCCCTGCGCACGTGGAGCGATGAAGCGCCGACATTGCGCTGGGGTGCTTCGCTGCGCCTGGAGATCGAAGGACGCACCAGCCTCGGTGTGGTGCCGCGCGTCGAGATCGCGAAGAAGCTCGGTGACCTCACGATCACACCGGGTGTCGGTGTGCCGCTGTTCTTCGCGCCCTTCTCCATGCTCGGTGTCGAGGTCAGCACCGGCGTGCTGCTGCCGCTGTCAGACACCTTTGGCATCAGCGGCACTGCGATGTTCGACGGCTACTTCTTCGGCAGCGACGTGCCGGAAAACTCTGCGGTGATCATGTTCAACCTCATGCTCGGAGCGACCCTTGTTCTCTAGCTCTCAAGTCGCCTGCGGATTGGCGCTGGTTGGCATTGGTCTCGGCCTCGCCGTCTTGGCATCGGGCTGCGAGGACGGCTGCGTGCGCAACAGTGACTGCGCGGAAGGCTACGTCTGCGGCGATGGCGTGTGCGCCCTCGATATCACCGGAGACGCGAGCATGGACAGCGCGGTCGACGCCAGCGAGCCCGAACGCGACGCGCGCGACAACGACCCTGACGCCAACAACGGCCAGCCCGACGCAAACGACGACGACGCCGCGAGTGAAGACGACGCCGGCGGGTGACACGCGCTAGCTCGAACGGAACGCGCCGCCGTTGAGGTTGTGGCGGCGCAGCAGCTCGTAGAAGTCGCCGCGATGTCGACCGGCCATCTTCGCGGCGGC
>JACZCZ010015643.1_pt1 | contig 33542 bp, 25 predicted proteins | sample 8641811 | NCBI WGS metagenome assembly JACZCZ01 (sample SAMN15324610, study PRJNA640507) | soil metagenome | isolation source: intercropping peanut in the first line | place: China: Luxin town, Laibin City, Guangxi Province | collected 2019-07-25 | depth 10cm m | reverse complement strand
GCGGGCGTCGGCCTCATCTCGCCGCCGCCGCACCACGACATCTACTCGATCGAAGATCTCGCCGAGCTGATCCACGACCTCAAGAACGCGAATCGCCATGCACGCATCAGCGTGAAGCTCGTCGCCGAAGTCGGTGTCGGCACTGTCGCTGCAGGCGTTGCGAAGGCGCACGCAGACGTCGTGCTGGTCAGCGGCTACGACGGCGGCACGGGCGCATCGCCACAGACGTCGATCATGCACGCGGGTCTGCCGTGGGAGCTTGGTCTCGCCGAGACGCACCAGACACTCGTGATGAACAACCTGCGCAGCCGCATCGCCGTCGAAACCGATGGCCAGCTCAAGACGGGTCGCGACGTCATCGTCGCCGCACTGCTGGGCGCCGAAGAGTTCGGCTTTGCAACGGCACCGCTGGTTGCGACGGGCTGCATCATGATGCGCGTCTGCCATCTCAATACCTGTCCGGCAGGTGTCGCGACGCAGGATCCGCGTCTGCGTGAGAAGTACTCCGGCAAACCGGAGCACGCCGTGAATTTCATGCGCTTCATCGCGATGGAGATGCGCGAACTGATGGCGCAGCTCGGCTTCCGCACGATCGAGGAAATGATCGGCCGCGTCGACAAGCTCGAAGCACGCAAGGCCATCGCGCACTGGAAGGCGAAGGGTCTCGACTTCAGCAACCTGCTCTACCAGCCGGATGCGGGCAACGACATCGGCCGCTTCTGTCAGATCACGCAGGACCACGGTCTCGAGAAGTCGCTCGACGTGACGCAGTTGCTCGATATCTGCAAGCCCGCGATCGAGCGCGGCGAGAAGGTCACGGCGAATCTCACGATCCGCAACATCAACCGCGTGTTCGGCACGATCACCGGCAGCGAAGTCACCCGCAAATATGGAGCAGCCGGACTGCCCGAGGACACGATCCAGATCGGCCTCACGGGTTCCGCGGGCCAGAGCTTTGGCGCGTTCCTCCCGCGCGGCATGACCTTCCGCCTCGAAGGCGATGCCAACGACTACGTCGGCAAGGGCCTCTCGGGCGGCAAGCTGATCGTCTATCCGGCGAAGCAGGCCACGTTCAACACGTGGGAGAACATCATCGTCGGCAACGTCGCGCTCTACGGCGCCACGAGCGGCGAGGTGTACCTGGCGGGCATGGCCGGCGAACGCTTCTGCGTCCGCAACAGCGGCGTGCACGCAGTCGTCGAGGCCGTGGGCGACCACGGTTGCGAATACATGACGGGCGGCCGCGTGATCGTCCTCGGCAGTGTCGGCCGCAATTTCGGCGCTGGCATGTCGGGCGGCGTTGCGTACATCTTCGATGAACGCGGCGATGCGCGCCTGAATATCAATGCTGACATGGTCGAGATCGGCGGACTCGATGAGCCCGAAGAGATCGCGGCCGTGAAGACCATGATCGAACGCCACCTGCACTACACCAGCAGCGCCCGCGCAAAACAGGTACTGGATTCGTGGGACAAGTCGGTGAAACAGTTCGTGCGCGTGATGCCTCGCGACTACAAGCGCATGCTCGCCTGTATCGCCCGCGCCCACGAGCAGGGCCTCACCGGCGACGACGCGATCATGGAGGCGTTCGAGGAGAACGCGCGAGATACGGCGAGAGTGGGCGGGAACTGAGACTGGCTACCTGGCTACTGGCCAGAGACTGCGAAATCGACAACTGAGACAGGGCGCATCGACTGGTGAAGTGCAGGCAACAGCAGCTGTCCAGGGGCACAGGTCTCTGGCCAGCTGCCAGTAGCCAGTAGCCAGCAGCCTTCTGAGAGACACATGGGAAAGCCGACCGGATTCATCGAGTATTTGCGGGAACTGCCCGTCGATCGCGCGCCGCAGGAACGCGTCCGCGACTGGAAAGAATTCCATCACCACATGGAAGAGAAACGCCTGCGCAACCAGGCGGCACGCTGCATGGATTGCGGCGTTCCCTTCTGTCACACGGGCAAACTGATCAGCGGCATGGCCTCCGGCTGCCCGGTCAACAACGTGATCCCGGAATGGAATGATCTCGTCTATCGCGGCTTGTGGCGCGAAGCGCTCGATCGCCTGCACATGACGAACAACTTCCCGGAATTCACGGGCCGCGTCTGTCCTGCGCCGTGCGAAGGCTCGTGTGTGCTCGGCATCAACAGTCCGCCGGTCACGATCAAGACGATCGAGAACGCGATCGTGGACAAGGGGTGGGAAGAAGGCTGGATTCTTCCGGAGCCGCCGAAGAATCGCACGGGCAAGAAGGTTGCCGTGATCGGATCGGGACCCGCGGGTCTTGCGGCGGCGGCGCAGTTGAATCGCGCTGGCCACACCGTGACTGTGCTCGAGCGAGCTGATCGCCCAGGCGGTCTGCTCATGTACGGCATTCCGAACATGAAGCTCGACAAGCGCGAAGTGGTCGAGCGCCGCATCAAGCTGATGGAACAGGAAGGCGTGAAGTTCATCTGCAACGCGAACGTCGGCGACAACGTCGAAGCTCAGCTGCTGCGCAAGGATTTCGATGCCATCGTGCTGTGCACCGGCGCGACCCAGGCCCGTGATCTGCCGGTCGATGGCCGCTCGCTCAAGGGCATTCACTTCGCGATGGAGTATCTGACCGTGAGCACGCAGGCCGTTCTCAACGGCGGCGCGGATCACAGCCCGATCCACGCGAAGGGCAAGGACGTGATCGTGATCGGCGGTGGTGACACCGGCACCGACTGCGTAGGCACCTCGGTGCGCCACGGCTGCAAGAGCGTCACGCAGCTCGAAATCATGGCGAAGCCGCCGATGGATCGCGCTGCGGACAACCCGTGGCCGGAGTGGCCGAAGGTCTACAAGATGGACTACGGTCAGGAAGAAGCCGCCGCGAAATTCGGCGCCGACCCTCGCACGTACCTCACGACCGTGAAGCGCTTCGGTGCCGACGCTCAAGGCAACGTCAGCGAAGTCGTCACGGTGCAGATCACCTGGCAGAAGAACGACAAGGGCCAGTTCGTCCCTGTCGAAGTGCCGGGCTCCGAAAAGTCCTATCCGGCACAGCTCGTGCTGCTCGCGATGGGCTTCCTCGGCCCCGAGCAGATGCTGCTCAAGGACCTGGCGCTCGAAGCCGATCCCCGCAGCAACATCAAAGCCGACCACGGCAAGTTCACCACCAACGTCAAAGGCGTCTTCGCCGCGGGCGATTGCCGCCGCGGCCAGAGTCTCGTCGTGTGGGCGATCAATGAGGGACGCGGGGCGGCGCGGGAATGCGACCGCTATTTGATGGGGACCACCGAGCTGCCGTGAAGAAGCCGGCTAGCGGGCTTCCTGCAGGTACCGCGGGATTGCCTTCTGCTTGTGGGTCCGGCTTCAGCCGGACGTGATGCCGAAGGCATGCTTCGCATGACGTCCGGCTAAAGCCGGACCCACAGCAAGAGCCAGCTCGCTCGCTTCCTTACAAGTACCGCGTCACCCAATTCGGCCTCTCGCGCTTCTTGCGGTAATACCAGGCACACGGGCCGATCATCGCTGCAAGCAGCAGCAGCCAGATGAGATACGTCTCGGGCAGGCCGAATTGCGCGCGCATGATCGCCGCCGCGATTCCCAGCACATAGAAGTGCACGATGTAGAAGAAGAACGGCACCCGCCCGAATACTTCGAACGGCTTGAGAATCGACGGTGTCCTGTCCGTCACGATTCGCGACAGGATCGCGAGTGATGCGAACACGCAATTGAACGACCACGTGAGGAATGCGAGATCAGGCGGATACTTCGCGAAGTGCCAGAACTCGAGACTTGCGATGCTGCTGTACGAATACGCGTTGCCGTAGCCGCCCGACAACCGGATCGCGAAGAACAGGAACAGGCTGACCGCGGCCAACGCCCACCAGAATTTCTGCGGATTCGCACGCGACAGCGCATCGCGCCCCGCAACGAAGCCGAGCATGACGATGGCGATCCACGGAATCACCGGATACAACGAGCGGATGACGCCCGTGCGGACCGGCTCGTGGAGAATCGCCTGCAATGCGACGGGCAGCGCCGAGACATCGAGCAGCGGATGCAGCGCCAGTACTGAGAGTGCTGCCGCGAGCAGCGCCTTCGTCGACAAGTGCCTGAGCAGCGCGACCGCGATGATGCCGACGCCGATACAGCTCAGCACCATGAATGAGTAAAAGCCCATCAACGCCCGCGGCAGGCCCATGATCACGGCGTCCGCGGCAACCAGCACGAGCCCGCGAATCAGCAGTCGCTTCGTGATCTCTGCTTCCGATACGCCACGCCCGCCTCGCCGTACGCTCGTGAGCGCAACCATGAAGCCGGCCATGAAGAAGAAGCCCGGCGCGACCGGAACGCCGGTGAATCGCGTGAGGAACTGCCAGATGTCGCCGGTCGCAGGAGCCGCTTTCGCAAGTTCCTCTGCACCGCGCCCTGCATTGAACATGAGCGATGCGTGATCGAGCGCCATGTGCGCGATGAGAAGTCCGCGGAAAACATCGACGAACTTCTGTCGCGATGCGCCCGGAGTTGCGAGCGCGGACGCGTCAGCCAGAGCTTCGCTGCTTGGATTGCGGGTCATGAGGGCAGGATGCGCCGAGCGGGGCGGCAAGCCAATCGACTAAAGGGTGGGGACGAAACTGACGAAAGAGGGCGGAGGCCCCTGGCGACTGGCGACTGGCCAGAGCGGCCTACTGCTCGACGGATTCCCCGACCGGCTCGTCGTACTTGTCGAACCGGTAGCGGCGCTCCACGTGTCCGTCCGCATCGAGATCCAGTTCGGCGCGATCGGCCTTCGAGCCGTTGTAAGTGACCCTTCTGACACGCGACCCATCCGCGTTCATGTAGTCGTACGTCTTTAGCGCGCCGAACACGTATGTACCGACAGCATCGGCGCTTCCATCTCCATCGTAGTCCGTCCGCTGCTGCAGTGGCTGCTCATTCCGGTACGCGATGGTCGTTTCCATGCGCCCGTCGAAGTCGTCGTCAAGAGATGCGCGTTCCAGCAGACCGTCGGTGCCGTACTGGTAGATGCTGTCCACTTCGCCATCGAAGTTCCGGTCAGTCTCGATGCGCAGGAGCCGGCTGCCGCTGTAGACGTGCTGCTCGTCCGTCTTGCCGTCGCCGTTGTAGTCAGAGGCGTCAGTCATCTGCGGGCCGTTGTAACGCGACCAGACGAATCCCCCAGCCAGCGCGGCGCCAACGATGAACGCCACAATCGGCGCAGCAATGGATCTGTTCGCCCCCGCCGTCTCCGCCTTCTCAGGCGGCTGCGCCGTGCGCTCTTCCCAAGCGCGGATGATCGCTCGCGCTGCGTCGACATCGGCATCCGCCACAGCAACCGCAGCCAGTCCACCGAGCGGCAACTCCCCTGCCCCACTCTGCAGATGCTCACCCTCTACATGTGCCTGAATCCCTTCCTGCTCCAGCAGGTGCACGAGCATGTGCGCTTCGATGTTGTTGGCGGCCTGATAGATACGCTTCACGCTGATTTCCCCTCCAGAAGATGATCGGTGCGAGCGTTTCGACGGCTCTGCATTGATCGTCACATTCGCCGGCCAGACTGTCGACAGGCAGATCGCGAGCGCCAGAAATGACCGGAAAACGCAACGTCTCCCCTCTCGTCCCGCTTCTGGCCATTCTCGCTGCCTGCGCGACCTCCGCCGCCGACCCTCTGCACAGGATCGGCAGCAACGGCGACCACCGCCACGAAGGCAGCGGCTGGATCTATCCGAAGCAGGTCGCAGATTTCGCCCGGACCGACGCACCCTACACGATCGACGGCAACAACGACGTGGGAGCAGAGTATCGGCAGGAAGCCGCGCACGGGTCGCGCACAGCAGTAGTCGAGATCTACTACCCCGACTCTGCGGCCGCGGGCGCAACGCTGGTGACAGCAATGCAGGCAGTGAAGCGGGCCGCGGGCGATGGAGCGGACATGCGCCCGCCTGCCGAAGAGCTGTTCACCCTTCCGGGGATCGCTGATCTTGACGGCGTCCGCATACACTATGTTGCGTTGTCCGGTTCGAATGCGATGCAGACCAGCCTCTACTTCTTCCGCTCGCCCACCTGGACCGTGGCCGTGCGTACATCCGCACCCGCGAACGACGAGGGATCGACCGCCGCATTCGATCACTTCGTTCGCGCGCTGCGCTGGGAAACGCTTGGCACCGATGCGGGCGACCTGCACGCCCCCGTGCGATGACACGCATGCAGCCCAAAGTCCTGCTCATCCCTGCCGCGCTTTGTGCCGCGACGACCGCTGTCTGGCTTGCGGCGTCTGATGAGCCGGAGGCCGGTGCACCAAGCGCACAGCCAGAACATGTTCAGCAGGCGCAGGCACCCGCACCGCCTGCATCGGTCGCTCCCAGTCAGCCGGCTGTCGCGCCGGCATCAGCTGGGCGCGAAGAGGTTGCGCGCTGGGTCACCGAGTCCGCCAGCGACGACGCTCGCACCCGTATCGCAGCGATCATCGCGCTCGCGCGTGCACCGAAGGCTGTGGCCCTGCCGGCACTGCACCGTACTTTCGAAGGGTCGTCGGCGGACGAGCAGCAGATCGCGCTCAGCTCCCTGTACACGATCGCGATCGAACAGGGGGATGACGACGGCCGGATTCGCGATGCGATCCGCGGTGCGATCTATCACGGCGGCGACGATAACGTATCCGGAAACGCACAAGCTCTGCTCGAGGACATCGAAGCGGCCATTGCGGCACAGGGGCGATAGGAAGAAATTGCACTGCACGGCGCCTTGTCGACGCGCTACCGCGAGCCAATTCCATGTCTTCGACAAAAAAAGATGGACTCCCGCGCGCGCGGGAGTGACATAGGTCAGGAAGTTCCCTGGCTGCGCGCGCCCGGTCGAACAGATCTCTATCAGAAACTTCCGCTCAGGGTCACGCGCACAGTGCGCGGTTCGACCGGATGGAGATGAATATCCTCGACGGGCGCCGTTTCGTTCGCGAGCTGCGACTCGTAGAAGTACGTGATGTCGTTATCGTCGCTGTCGAACACGTTGTAGACGGCGGCGCTGATCCGGTAACGCTGCCCGATGCGATATCCCGCCTCGAGATTGACGAGCGTCGTCGGCTCGGAACGCACCGAGTTGTCTTCGACGAGGGGGGCCTCGCCAAAGTGCCGAAACCGCGCACCGCCGAACCAGCCGCTCGGGTGATCGATCGCGACGCCCAGCGAGGCGACGTTCTCCACGGCCCCGGGGATACGATCGCCGGCAGGATCGGGATCGCCGAATCGCGAACGCGACCAGGCGAGGTCGGCGTCGAGGATCAGCCAGCGGATGGGATTCCAGATCGCCGTGGCCTCGATGCCGCGTCGCTCGCTCGCCCGGCTCGGCTCGGTCGTGCCGGCATCGCCGATGAACAGCAGCTCGGAATCGAGGTCGAGACTCCACAGCGAGACGCTGAACTGCACATTCCGGACGACGGCCGTGCGCACGCCGACATCGAAACCCGTGGCATCCACGAGTGCATCCACGCGTTCTACGCGTGTCACGCCGTCCGTCGGGTCCACCGTGATCGTTGTGCCGCGCGCATCGTTGCTGTGAAAGCCCTTGCCGGCATTGAAGAAGAGCTCCGTCTTCGCCCAGGGACCGAGCACCAGCGAGAACTTCGGACTCACGATCGAATCGCTGGCGTCGCCCGAGTTGGCGGCGAGCCCGGCATCGACATCGAACTCAAAGCGATCCGCACGCAGGCCGATTGTGGTCCTGACCGCATCGCTCCAGCGCGTATCGATGCTGCCGTACGCGCTGTAGCTCGTCTGCCTGACGGCGTCTTCGCGAATGGTTTCGAAGCGTTCGCGCGCGACCGTGCGATAGAGGCCCACCGCGTCGATGTCATCGTGCCGCACCTGCAATCCGGTGAGGAAGTCCTGCTGGCGCCCGAGCGCTTCGAACGGCACGCTCCATGACCAGTCTCCGCCGTAGACGCGCCGGCGGTCGACCTGCTCGAACTGGTCGCCGTTCACCGGATCGGTGTAATAGGAGAAGTTCGAGATCAGATCGAGCTCGTAGTCGAGCGCATAGACCATGAGCGACGATCGACCGGCGCCGAGCGCACGATCCCAGTCGGCCCCGAGGCTGTAGCGATGCGACGAACCGCCATCGGTCGGATCGACGGTGCCGAAGCGATCGAGAGCGCCGGACTCGATCGCGCGCAGCGGAATCTGGTCGGTCGAGCGCCAGTCGCCCTCATAGCCCTGGGCCGTGAGACTGAACGAACCTGCCTCGCTCTCGCGGCTGTAGCGCAGCAGCCCATTGCGCTTGCGGTAGTTTTCCTCCAGCAGCCACGGGCCGTCGATGTGGGCATAGTCGAGCGCCATCAGCAGCGTGCCTTCGCCCAGCTCGGGCGCGGCCGCCAGCAGCCCTCGTACATAGCTGTCCTCGCCCGCTTCGACCGTGACGAGCGGCGCATCGAGCGTACGGCGGTAACGCATGTCGACTGCGCCGGCGGCCGAGAAATTGCCGCTCTCGGCGTAGTACGTGCCCTTGCGGTACTCGATCGACTGCACCAGCTCGGGGATCAGGAAGTTGATGTCCGTGTAGCCCTGGCCGTGACCGTGCGTCGGCATGTTGACCGGCACACCGTCGACGCTGGTGGCGAGATCCGTGCCGTGATCGAGGTTGAACCCGCGCAGGAAATACTGGTTGGCTTTGCCGTCGCCGCTGTGTTGCGTGACGATCAGGCCCGGCACCACTTCCAGCAGTTCGCCGTTGCGCAGCACCGGTCGCATGTCGAGCTGATCGGAACCTACGACGCCCTGGCTCGCCGACAGCGGTGCGCCGTGCAGTTGGTCGAGCCGGCCCGTGACCGTGACTTCCTCGAGCACGGTGGTCGGCACTCCGCCCGCCCACGCGCTCGCACCGCCAAGCGCCAGCGCAAACCCCGAGACCGACCGGATCGCGCGAACCGCGACGTTCATTGTTCCTGCCACTGCCTGCACCCTCATTTCACGCAACGATGCTGACCACGCGATCGATCGACCAGTACGCAGCGACGGCCCCGATCGCGTACAGCGCCGGCACCCGTGCCATCACGAACTTCGGCTGGTTGGCGAGCGCCTTGTAGACCGCGTACGCCAGCGCGACGACCAGCAATTGCCCGAGTTCGACGCCGACGTTGAACGTCAGCAGGGCAACGAAGAGATGGTTCTGCGGCAGCCCGATGTCGGCGAGGGCACCGGCGAAACCGAGCCCGTGCACGAGACCGAACAGGAATGCCACCAATGCCGGCCAGCGCCGCGACAGTGTCTGTCGCCTGTGCAGCGCTTCGGCCGCTACCAGCATGATCGACAGCGCGATCGTCGCTTCCACCGGCGGGGAGCGCAGCGTCAGCCAGCCGAGCGAACTCAGGGCGAGCGTCAGGCTGTGCGCGAGCGTGAACGCGGTGATCGTCAGGATCAGCCGCCGCTGGAATCCGACCAGGAACAGCAGCGACAGGACGAAGATCAGGTGATCGAAGCCGCCCAGGATGTGCTCGATGCCGAGAACGGTGTAGGCCCTGGCGATCTCTCCCATGCCGCGCCGGTCCTCCGCGGAACCGTAGAGCTGCACTTCTGGCTGCCCTGCCGTCAGAGTGAAAACGCGTCGTTGGCCATCGAGCCAGAAGACTTTCACCATCGCAGCGGAGTAGCGCTCGCCGACACCGTCGACCCGCAGTGTGCCGCGCAGCCCGGCCTCGCCACAGCGCAGCATGCTGGGTTCGGCAGCGCACGACTCCGGCCACACCGGAGTCAGCTCTGAGCTCGCCGGACGCGCGCCGCTCGCGGTCCATTGCCAGATGAAATCGCCCGGCGAGACCTCGCGCAGCTCCATCTCCGCCATGCTCATTTCGTGGGCAGGAACGGCCTGGCAGAACAGGAGGAGCGCCGCGTACAGCAACGTACGCATCAGCGTACAGCCTCATCGGACTCGAAGCGGATTGCGTACTTCTGCGCGAGGACCTGTACCGCCGCACTGCGCTGGCCCGCAAGCGTCGTGTCCGTCCAGTCCTGCAGCACGACGCCGCGGACCTGCTCGAAGTCGGCAGGTTTCGGCGGCGTGATCGACTCCAGCCGCATCGCTCGCCAACCGTCGCGGCTCGCGAGCGCACGCCATTCGCCGCGCGGCATTTGCTCGAGCGCGGTCGCGAACTCCGCGCCATAACTCTGCACGAGATTGCTGTGCGGCCGGCCAGTGAAGATACGCAGGCCAGCCTCTGCGTCGGGCGCCGTACCTGCGTTCAGGGCACTCACGAACGCGCGCACCGTGCTCTCGGTGGACTCGCCTGCGAGGGCGGCCTCCTGGAAATCGTAACGGGCGGGCTCGTCGTACTTCGCACGATTCTGCTCGAACCAGTCGCGCAGCACCTGATCGTCGTAAGGCGGCAGCTTGGTCCCCGCATCGATCATGCTCAGGGCCTTGAAGATCACGCGCTCGCGAATGGCCGTGTCGCCCTTGTCGAGACCGAGCGCGAGCCCTTCGCGGTACAGCACCTCGTTGTCGAGCCACACCTGCCGCAGGGCACGCAACTCCTCGGCATTGGGTGCACGGCCGCGCGCCGCTTCGAACACTTGCCTCGCTTCCTCGTCGACCCCGGCACCGACCACGATGGTGTTGGGATCGTCCGTGCGGGCAAAGAGCCACGCATCGATGGCGAACAGCGCTGCGCCGATCAGTACGAAGTGCAGCAACGGTTCGCGCATCCATGAAGGAAGGCGGGCCTGCTCGCTAGTGGCGGCATCCGGAGTATCGAGACCGGTAGGCGACAGAACTGTGGACATCGGTGGACCCGGTGAGAAATGGGAGAAACGCCGCGCGTTGCCGCGCGGCGTTCCTGGAACGGCGAATCCTGTCGTGAAGTGGTTACTTCACGCCTGCAACGAGCGTCCCGCCTTTCAGCTCGATGTAGATCGGATTGCTGTAGAACCACAGATCCGCCCACGAGGCGACGTCATAGCTCGAGTACTTCTGACCCGTGACGGCCGGATAGCGCTCCATGTGATCCGGGCAGCCGTCGATCTGCGTGCCGATGTAAGGACCATCGGCCGGGATCGGCGTGGAGGGGCTCGATGTGCAGGGAATCCGCAGCTCGCTCGGCGTACCCGCATTCGTGTACAGATCGGGCAGCGGATTGCCGCTGGCATCGGTCTCGAAGGGCACTGCCGGCGGCAGATTCGTGCCACGCAGCCGCACGTACTGCGACTCCTGCACGCCGTCGATGACGTAGCTCATGGTCTTGAAGCCCTTGTGCGCCTTGCCCTTCGCTTCCTTCCAGCTGTTGCTGTCGAACGAGCGTACGACGGCCGCGCTGGTGTTCTTCGCAGCCGCAGGCACCGTGTCCATGTCGGGGTTCTCGATCCAGTTGTCGGGCCACTGGCCCGCGTACTCCGCCGTGCCCGGTGTCTTGTAGCCCGTCACCGCGCCGCGAATCACATCGACGCGATCCAGGACCGGTGAATTCAACGGCCGATTGATGCCGATCTGCGCGAGCGACGGATTCGCGAAAGTGTACGGAGCGTAGTTGGTGCCCTCCGGATCGCGCACCGCGATCGCGACGATGACCTTCTCACCGCGCTGAACCCGGAGCTTCTCGCCCATCGTGGCGCACTGCGTGTACGTCAGCTTGACATCGGTATTGTCCATCGCGGCCTTCAACGCGGCTGCTTCGATCTCGGCACGATCCTTGGGGCCGGCAGCCGGGCAGGTGCAGGCAACGAAGGCGAGGCGATCGACCAGCTGACCGCTGTCGGTCCAGCTGTTGCCGCTGCGCAGTCCGTCGACGATTTCCTGCGGCGTGAGCAGGTCCTTGCGCTTCGGCTTGCCCTTGCCCTTGCCGGCCTCCGCGATCATCACGTAGTCGCGCTGATACTCGCCGGGATAGAAATCCTGCGTCGTGCGCCGGTCATCCGGAGCGAACGAGCCGCGGTTGTGCCAGTCGGAGCTGGCGAAGAACCACCAGGCACGGCCTTCGCCGAGCAGTGCATCCCAGACACCGCCGACCTGCGCGCCGTAGATGCCTGTGCCGCCGTAGGTCGTACCGCCGACGCTGTCCGTCGGCACGCCGCCGATGTTGTTGCGGTTCTGGCGATACTCGCCGCGGAAATCCGACGCACCGTGGCCGGGTTGTGTCTCCATGCCGAATGCGACATCGGGGCCGGCGTTGTTGAGGTTGCGCAGGTGCTCGACGTTGAAGCCGTTGTTGCCGTTCGGATTGAACGGCCCGGCGCGCTCGAGGTGGGCGGGCACGTAGTAGCTGCCGTCCGGATGATTGGCCGCCATCCACTTCACCCCTTCCACGGTCTTCAGGTGACCGCGCTCGCCGCTGCCTGCGCCGCCAGCCGGCATGAGCTTGGCTGCAGTGGCGCGCCAGCTTGGATCCGCTTCATTCGTGCTGCCCGGGACCGAGCAGTCCCAGTTCTGTCCGCCGCCGCGGCTGTTGTCCGTGTCGCCGCGATCGAAGCAATAAGACCACTTCGCCAGCGCCGCGGCATCGCCCAGCGGCACGTAGGACGCGCCGCCCTGCGGCGCCTTGTTCGGAATCTGCTGGCCGGTGATGACCGTCATCGACGTGTGTTCGTGACCTGCGACGACGGACTCCAGTCCCATGAAGACCGGCTGCTGCTTGAGCGCCGCCAGATACTCGGTCACCGGGTACTGATATTCCTGGATCGACTGCCAGCGCCACATGCTCGGATTCGCGAGGCTGCTGAGAGCGGTCGTCGAGCTGCCGTCCGCGGAACCGGTGTTGCCCTTGACGGCAGCTGCACCGATGCTCGCGGCCCAGGTCGTGCCCGGCGTGCGTCCTTCCACATACGGATACGCCGGCGTGCTCAGCGTTGCGTCTTCGACGAGCGTGCAGTTGCGGTTGCCGCTGCCGCCGTGACCCGCCTGGACGAACCAGTCGAGCCCCCAGGGCGTGTCCTGCTTGTCCATCGACTTCTTGACGAGCTTCTGCATCGAGATCGACCCGTCGGAGCAGGTCGTGTGATTGTGGAAGTCGCCCGTTGCATAGGTGCCGCGCAATGGCTGGTTGCCGCCCGAATCCTTGGCGATGGCTGCGGTCATCGTGGCGGCGCTGAGCACCCCCGCAACGGCAAATGCGATCTGAGTTCGGCGGTGTACGGCCTTCATCGTTTCGGGCTCCCTTCAGGACGGTTTGAATTCGACGGCGATTGCGACCGGTACAGCCGGTCCTCTTCTGGCCGGCGCCACACTAGGGGTCGGTTGTGACTGTTCGATGAAGAATCCGTGATGCGTGAACGGGATCTCCCCGTAGCGCTGTCACGAGGTCGTCGCACTTGCATCTTTAGAATGCAAAGTTGCCTTCGCGCGCCGATCCTGCTGTGGGTCCGACTTCAGTCGGACGTCATGCGAAGCATCGCTTAGGGCGATGGCGTCCGACTGAAGTCGCACTCACAGGAAGAATTCAGAGAAAGACAGTCAGCCGCTACGGCCACTTCGAGAGTCGACCCACGCATGCATGAAGTCACCGGCCTGTTCCCCATACCGTTCATGCGCGTGCCGCGGGCGCTGGATCGACCGCTGGTCGAGGCGCTGGTGAGTCACTTCAGCTCAGGCGCGGACCGGGCCAACAATTCCTCGCCGAACCTGGTGCACACGGCGATGCTTCGCCCGGGCGACAGTCCGCTGCTGGTCCAGGCAGCGGCGACGATCACACCGCTGCTCGCCGAATTCGGTGCGCTGCTCTTCGGCGAACGCCTCGGCTGGGCGCTGAAGGAGATGTGGGTGAACATTCTCGACACCGGCGGCCGCCAGGTCATGCACAACCACGCGAACAGCTTCATCTCCGGTGTCGCGTACCTGACGCCGACGCATCCCGACGCACGCACCGTGTTCATGAAATCGCCGGGCGGTACGGAGTTCTCCTTCAAGAACGATCACGCCGGCATCGTCACCGGTCCGTACAACGCGGAGAAGTGGATCAGCATGCAGCCCGAACCTGGCGACGTGGTGCTGTTCCCGAGCTATCTGCTGCACGCAGTACCGCCGAATCCGGGGCCGCGACGTATCAGCCTCGCCTTCAACGCCATCCCGCAGCAGCTGGATTCGTGGGGGTATCGCGTGACGTTCAGTGGCTGACGTGCGGGCCTCCATCGTGCCGCCGGGCCCCATCCGTACGCTCGCCGCGTGCGGCCTGATGATCGCGTCCGGCTTCGCCGGTCTCGCGTACCAGATCGTGTGGACACAGCAGAGCACGCTCTGGCTGGGTCAGGAATCGGCGGCGGTGCTTGCCATCGTCGCAGCATTCTTCGGCGGTCTTGCCGCCGGTGCCCTCACGCTGGGGCGGCTCATCGAGCGCTCTGCGAAGCCGGCCCGCTGGTATGCCGGCTGCGAGATCGCGATCGCGCTGTGGGGTCTCGCGCTCGTGCTGCTGTTGCCGCGCGTGGCCGATTCGTTGCTAGGTCTGATGGGGCCGCAACCCTCGCCGCTACGCCATTGGTCGGTTGCGTTCGGCGGTACGTTGCTCGTGCTGCTGCCCGCAACGATGGCGATGGGCGCAACGCTGCCCGCGATGGAGCGTGTTCTCGCGGCAACCGTTCGCAACGGCACGACGATTGGCACGCTCTACGCGGCGAATACGCTGGGCGCTGTTCTCGGCGTGCTCGCAACCGCGTTCTGGCTGGTCCCGCACTTCGGCCTCATGCGTGCAACGACGCTGTGCGCGATGCTCAATCTGATATGCGCGATCGGGGTGTTTGCGCTGCATGCGCCGGCATCCGGCAACGCTCGCTCAAAGACCCGTCCTGCCACGCCGGTGCTGTGGACGCTCGCCGCCACCGGGCTGCTCGGCATCGGGTACGAAGTACTGGCCGTTCGCGCCTTGAGCCAGGTGGCAGAGAACACCGTCTATACCTTCGCCATCCTGCTCGCGGTTTACCTTGTCGGTACGGCGCTCGGTGCCGGTGTCTACGCCCGCTGGCTCGTCGCTCACCGCGAGAACGATGCGCTACCCGGACATCTGCTGCGCTGGCTGGCCGGCGCATGTCTTGGGGGGATGTTGCTCCTGGCCGTTGCGGACTCGATCAAAGCGCACGTCCTCGGCCTGCTGGGCATGGGCATGGGCGCTGCACTGGCTGCCGAGGCCGCAGTCGCGACGGCGGCGTTTCTCCTGCCTGCGCTGCTGATGGGTGCGCTCTTCAGTCATCTGAGCACCCGCGCCCAAGCGACTGGAACGACTTTCGGGCTCGCACTCGGCATCAACACGCTCGGTGCTGCGCTCGCCCCGCTCACCTTCAGCGTCTTGCTGGTGCCATGGCTCGGACTGAAAGCAGCCCTGCTGCTGATCGCCGCCGGCTACCTGCTGCTGGCGTCACCCTCAGGCTGGCGCACGCCCTCGCAATGGGGGATCGCAGCCGCGACCGTTGTCTGCGCGCTGTGGGCGCCGGACGTGCAGCACGTGACGATTCCCGACGGCGGCACCGTCGTCAGTCATGCCGACGGGATCGGCTCAAGCGTCAGCATCGTGCGGGATGCAAACGGGACGCTGACGCTCCACATCGACAATCGCCAGCAAGAAGGCAGTTCCGCTACGCTGTACGCCGACGCCCGCCAGGCGCTGCTGCCGCTGCTATTGCACCCGCACCCGCGCGACGCCTTGTTCTTCGGTTACGGCACGGGCCTGACGGCCACCTCGGCGACGCTCGATCCAGCGCTGCAAATCGACGCAGTCGAACTGGTACCCGAGGTCGTCGCCGCATCCGCGCACTTCGCGCATGCAGTTGCAGAGGGAGCGGATCTCTCACGCCTGCACGTGATGACTGCCGACGCACGCCGCTATGCCCGCACCACGGCGCGAACGTACGACGTCATCGTCGCCGACAATTTCCATCCGGCGCGCAGCGGCGCGGGAACGTTGTACACCGTGGAACACTTCGCGCTGATGCGCAGCCGGTTGCGAGCGGACGGGCTCATCTGCCAATGGCTGCCGCTGCATCAACTGGATCTGAAGACGCTGCGCAGCATCGTGCGGTCTTTCGTGCACGTGCAGCCGAACGCGGTGGCGGTGCTCGCAACGGGCAGTCTCGACACACCGGTGATCGGCCTGATCGCGCGTCACGACGACTCGGGCTTCGATCCTGCAGCGATCCGCGCCCGCCTGGCGCAGGCAGGGGGCTCGATCGAACTGCAGCACTTCGCTCTTCCCGACGAATTCGCACTGCTGGGAAGCGTCATCGCGGGGCCGCGGGCACTGGCGGATTTCTCACGGGATGCACCGCTCAACACGGACGATCTTCCCGTGGTGACGTACAGCGCGCCACGAATCACCTATGCGCCCGACTCGTCCCCGCGCGACAGACTGCTCGCATTGCTCCATGAATTCAGCATCGAGCCGTCCGAGTTGTTCGCGCATGCCGACGAACCATGGCGCGCGCGACTCGGCAACTACTGGCGCGCCCGCGATCGATTCCTCGAGGCGGGCCGCTACGTGCGACCGACTGCCGATGTTCGTCAGATGCTGGCGCAGGTGCGCGAACCGCTACTGGATGTGCTGAGAATCAGTCCCGACTTCAAACCCGCCTACGAACCGCTGCTGCAGATGGCGGCGGCTCTGCAGCACGCCGACCCGGCTGCCGCGCAGGCGCTGATCGCGGAGATCGAGGGACTCCGGCGGCAGCCGCTCGCCGGGATCTCGTATTCATCTCCGATCCCCTAGCACAGCCACCGGCTTCTGCGACGGGCGCGGCGGAATCCACTCGCTCACTCCCTCGTGCCGACTCCCTTCTGCAGCAGCAACACGCACGCCGCATACAGCACGACGGCCGCACCGATCATGATGCCGTATGCGAAGCGCACGTCGACGTCGGAAACGCCAAGGAACCCGAAGCGGAACGCGTTGACCATGTAGAGAATCGGATTCGCGTGCGAGATGCCCTGCGCCCAGCCGGGCAGCAGCGAGATCGTGTAGAACACGCCGCCGAGATAAGTGAGCGGCGTCAGCACGAACGTCGGAATGAAGGAGATCTGATCGAAGTTCTTGGCGAAGATGGCGTTGATCATGCCCATCAGCGAGAACACGATCGAGCTCAGGAGCACGGCTGAGATCACGACGCCCACGTTGTAAACGTGCAGATGCGTAAAGATCAGCGTGATGATCGTCACGACACCGCCGACGATCAGTCCGCGAAGAATGCCGCCGCAGGCATAGCCGGCAACGATCAGCCAGTTCGGCAACGGCGAGACCAGCAGCTCTTCGATGTGCTTGCCGAACTTTGCGCCGAAGAACGACGACACGACGTTGCCGTAAGAGTTCGTGATGACCGACATCATGATGAGGCCGGGCGCGATGTACTGGATGTACGTGTAGCCGCCCATGTCGCCGATCCGGCTGCCGATCAGGCTGCCGAAGATGACGAAGTACAGCGTCGCCGTAATGGCGGGCGGGACGATCGTCTGGCCCCAGATGCGGATGATGCGGCTGAACTCGCGGATGATGATGGTCCGGAAGCCGACCTTGTTGGTGTGCGCGAGATTCGGCGTGACCGGATCGACCGCTATCGTCTCTTGTGTGCTTGTCTGTGTCATGGGTGCGTGCTCAGGCCGTCGCGGCCGGCTTCTGTTCGACGAGGCGCATGAAGAGTTCTTCGAGGCGGTTCGACTTGTTGCGCATCGACAGCACCTCGATACCCGCAGCGCTCAGCCTCGAGAAGATTTCGTTGAGGTTCTGATCCTTCGACACCTCGATCTCGAGCGTGTGATCGTCCGGCATGGCCACCTGGTAGTCCGGCAGCGCCGGCGCCGCTGCGATCGGATTGCGCAGGTTGAACACGAAAACTTCGGTCTGCAGCTTGCGCAGCACGCGGCTCATGCGGTCGTTCTCGATGATGCGGCCCTTGTCGATGATCGCGACGTGCCGGCACAGGTTCTCCGCTTCCTCGAGATAGTGGGTCGTGAGAATGATCGTAGTGCCTGCCGCGTTGATGTCGCGCATGAACGTCCACATCGTCCGGCGCACTTCGATGTCCACGCCGGCCGTGGGCTCGTCGAGAATGAGCAGCCGCGGCTCGTGCATCAGGGCACGCGCGATCATCAGCCGGCGCTTCATGCCGCCGGACAGGCTGCGCGACACCGCGTTGCGCTTTTCCCAGAGCTGCAGCGCGTTCAGATACTTCTCGAGACGTTCGTGCGCGACCTTGCGCGGGATACCGTAGAAGCCCGCCTGGTTGATGAGGATCGTCGTGACGGTCTCGAACTGGTTGAAGTTGATTTCCTGCGGCACGAGGCCGATGCAGGACTTGGCCACCGCCAGCTGCGTATCGATGTCGTGTCCGAAGACTTCGACCTTGCCGCCGGTCTTGTTCACCAGCGACGTCACGATCCCGATGGCCGTCGTCTTGCCTGCCCCGTTGGGCCCCAGCAGCGCAAAGAAGTCGCCCTCCTCCACGTCGAGGTCGATGCCCTTGAGCGCCTGAACGCCGTTCTTGTAGGTCTTCGTCAGCCCGCGGAATGAAAGTGCCTTCATGGGGTGGGATCGTCTACTGCCTTGAGTTGCGACGGAAAAAACGCTTGTCGTGCGGCGGGAAAAGCGGCGGGAAGGGTATCGGTCGGCCGGTACCGGAGCAAGGCGCTCTGGGTCACGAATGACGTGATCGCGCGACAGCATCGGCCGCTGCGCGGGCGGCACTCCCGGCCGTTGCCGCCATCAAAGCTTTTACCGCTTCTCCGGGCAGTGGCATTATGCGTCCCCGGCTCCCTGAACCCGCTTAAGTCTTTATGTACACGAGCTTTTTTGGCCTGAGCGAAAAGCCGTTCGCCATCACGCCCGACCCGCGCTACCTCTTCATGAGTGCGCGGCACGCGGAGGCGTTGGCGCATCTTCTGTACGGCATCACCGAAGCCGGCGGTTTTATCCAGCTCACTGGCGAAGTCGGCACCGGCAAGACGACGGTCGTGCGCTCGTTGCTCGAGCGCATGCCGGGCCACGCCGATGTCGCCGTCATCCTCAACCCGCAGTTATCGCCGCTGCAGTTCGTGCTGACGATCTGCGAGGAACTCGGGATCTTCCTGCGCGAGGACGACACTACCAGCCTCAAGGACCTCATCGATGTCTTGAACCGCCGGTTGCTGGACGCGCACGCGAAGGGACGCCGAGTCGTCGTCATCGTCGATGAAGCACAGAACCTGACGACGGAAACGCTCGAGCAGGTGCGCCTGCTCACGAATCTCGAGACCGCTTCCCAGAAGCTCCTGCAGATCATCCTGATCGGGCAGCCCGAACTACGCGTCGTGCTGGATCGCATGGAACTGCGGCAGCTCGCCCAGCGCATCACGGGCCGTTATCACCTGGCGCCGCTTTCGAAGTCGGAAACAGCGTCGTACGTGAACCATCGACTGAAGGTCGCCGGCGCGAACGGCGAGATCTTCACGGACTCAGCCCTGCGCGAAGTGCATCGGCTGAGCGGCGGCATCCCACGCATCATCAACGTGATCTGCGATCGGGCACTGCTCGGCGCATTCACGCAGGAATCGCATCGCGTCGGCCCCGCGATGGTTCGTGCCGCCGCAAGCGAAGTTTACGGTCGCACGTTCAGCCCACCGTGGATGAAGCCTCTCGCGATTGGTTCTGGCATCGCTGCCGTTGCCGTGATGGCCTTCGGCATCGGCCTGCTGATCAATCGCCAGAAGCCGCCGCCGGCCGTCGCAGCGGCTCCGCAGCCAGCCCCAGTCGTGGTGGTCCCCGAGCAGGTCGCGCCTCCGCCGGTACAGCCGTCACCGGAGCCCTCGGCGCAAGACGTCGCCGGAGTGCTGCGGGACCATGCGAATGAAACGAACACGGAAGGCGCTTTCGCCCAGATGTTCGCTGCGTGGGGCGGCAAGTTCGATCCAACCGCCGGGCGGCCATGCGATCAGGCGCTGCGCCAGGGCCTCGAGTGCGTCTATCAGCAAGGTTCGTGGGGCCAGCTGCGAACACTGAATCGCCCGGCGATCCTCACGCTCATCGACGATGTCGGCAACGCCCATCAGGTCACCGTCGTCGGCCTGAACGACGGCAACGCGCGGATCAGCCTGGCCTCGGAACAGATCGAAGTGTCAATCGCCTCCATCTCGCGCTTCTGGTACGGCGACTATCTCGTCCTGTGGCGGCCGCAAGTCGCGTCGCCGCGCGCGTTGTCCGCCGGCATGCAGGGCGATGGAGTACGCTGGCTGCGTCGCAGCCTGAATACGCTGCAGGGCCGCAATGAGGCACCCGCGAACGATTTCTACGATGAAGAACTCGTGAAGATGGTCGAGGACTTTCAGCGCCAGCATCGCCTCAACGTCGACGGCATCGCCGGCGTGCAAACGCAGATCGTGCTCGATACCCTGAACAACACTGCAGGCAGTCCGCTGCTGCTGGCCCAGGCTTCGGGCGGCTAGCGACTGACCACGGATCATCGCACTCTCATGAGTTTCATTCTCGACGCCCTGAAGAAATCCGAGAACGAGCGCCAGCGAACGATCGGCCCGTCGCTCGCCGATGCACCTGTCCGCGCGGCGCCGACCGAACGCCCGTGGTGGGCTGTCGCCGTTGCAGCCTTGCTGGTCGTGAATCTCGCGGTACTCGCGATCGTGCTGATGGACGATGACGACGCGCCACCCGCAGCGGCGCCGGGAGCGACTCCGCCTGCGTCCGTGGCAGCACCTGCCGCCACGAACAACGCACCGGCGACGGCACCGACCGCCGCTGCACCACCTGTCTCGCGGCCATTGGTGACGACTAGTCCTGCGGTGCGTTCGTTGGCTGAAGAAGCCGGGGTCGAAGGCGATCCCTATTACGACAACGCACCCGTCGGCACCGAGTACATCGATCCTTCTCATCCCGATCTCGCTGCCGCGGCCAATGTGCCCGCCGGGCCGCCCGCCGTGCGCCAGATCGCGCCGCCAGCGGTCGCGCCTTTGCCTTCCCGTCCGAACTACGACACTCGCGGCGCGAACGAAGTCCTGCCGACCGCATCCTCTCTGGTTGCCACCGGCACGACCTTGCCCGACATGCGCCTCGACATCCATGTTTACTCGAACACGCCCACCGAGCGCTTCGTCTTCATCAACATGCGCAAATACCTCGAGGGCCAGGCGATCACCGAGGGACCGACGGTGGAACGGATTACGCCTGAGGGGGCGGTGCTGAACAGTCAGGGGTTGAGGTTTTTGCTGCCGCGGCAGTAGAAGGCTCGAGCGCATGAAATCAAGGCGAGCGGGAGGCGTGCCTCTGCGGCTTTGTTGTGGGTCCGACTAAAGTCGGACCCACCGGGAAGAGCACACCTCTACTCAGCAGGCTCAAGAACAACAACATGCCCACACCCATCCTCGAACTCGATGGCCTCCGCGTTTCGCGCCTGCTGCGCGCCGGCATCCATCGCTTGATGGCGGATCAGGAGCATCTCAACAAGATCAACGTTTTCCCCGTGCCCGACGGCGACACAGGGACGAACATGGCGCTGACGATGCGGTGTGTGCTCAGCCACCTGACGCAGAAGCGCGATGCTCATGCAGGCAACACTCTCACTCGCGCAGCGGATGCGGCACTCGACGGTGCGCGGGGGAATTCCGGCGCCATTCTTGCGCAATTCTTCCTCGGGGTCGGTGACAGCGCGGCGCCGTTACCCACGTTGTCCGCCGAGCAGTTCGCATCGGCAATCACTGCGGGCGCGAGTTACGCTCGCGACAGCCTGACAGAGCCGCGCGAAGGTACGGTGCTCACCGTCATCTCCGCGTTCGCGCGCGAGACCAGCCGGCTCGCGAGTGCGGGCATGCGTGATTTCCTTTCGCTGTTCACGCAAGCGCTCACCACAGTCCGGCAATCGCTGCGGAGCACATCCGATCAGCTCGAAGAGCTGCGCAGGGCCGGTGTGGTTGATGCAGGCGCGCAAGGCTTCGTCGACCTGCTCGAAGGCATGACGGAGCATCTCGAACGCGGCGTCGACATGGAGCCGCCGGAGCCTGCGACACCCAGCGTGGACGTTCATGAACCCGCGGCGGGTGAGATTCACGATCTCACTCACCGCTTCTGCACCGAGTGCACGATCGTCGGGGCGAACATCGATCGCCGCAAGCTGCGCGAAGAACTCTCAGCGCTCGGTTCGTCGCTGGTACTCGCAGGCACGCCGCACAAGGCAAAGATCCACATTCACGTGAACGAGCCGGCCGATGTGTTCCGCATCGCACGCGAGTACGGCGAGATATCAGGCGAGAAAGCGGATGACATGCAGCGGCAGCAGCATGCGACCCATCAGACCAGTCGGCGCGTCGCCGTCGTGACGGATTCGGTGGCCGACATTCCGGAAGACATTCTCGAGCGCTACGACATTCACGTCGTTCCGCTGCGCGTGCATTTCGGCGATCACAGCTACCTCGACAAGGTCGGCATGACGCCCGAAGCCTTTCTCGACGAACTCGTCCGCAATCCGCTGCACCCGAAGACTTCGCAGCCGCCCGCGGGAGATTTTCGCCGTCAGTTCGAATTCCTCGCCTCGCACTTCGATGGCGTCATATCGATCAATGTGACATCGAAAGTCAGCGGCACCCGCAATGCGGCCGCGACAGCGGCATCGCGCGTCCAGACTCACGGCAAGGTTGCCGTCATCGACTCGTTGAATGCTTCGATCGGGCAGGGGCTGCTGACGATCTATGCCGCGGAGTGCGCCGCTCGCGGCCTCGGCGCCGAGGAGATCGTGAGACTCACGAACAGCATGATCCCCAAGACCCTCACATTCGCGCTCGTGGGATCGCTCACGTATGCGGTGCGAGGCGGTCGGGTGAAACCCGCAGTGAAGTCGCTCGCCGACCTGCTGCGTCTCTCGCCCATCCTCGGCAACGATCCCCAGGGGCACGTGAAGCCACGCGGAGTCTTGTTTGGCAGAAGCGACCTGCACGACAAGTTTGTTCGCTTCATCCTGCGCCGCATGTCCGCGGGACGACGTTATCGCATCGGTGTCGGCCATGCGAATGCGGAAGCGGCCGGCCGCGATCTGCTGGAGCGGATGCGACGGGCCCATCCACACATCGAGTCGGCTTTTCTGATGCCGGTCGGCAGCGCTCTGAGCGTTCACGGCGGACCGGGAACGCTGGTGGTGGGAGTGCAGGAAGCCGGATGACTGGGATGGCTGGCGAACTGGCTATACGGCTGACGGCGGACGGCTCTGTCGATTTCCTTACTTTCCGTTCGTATAGAGCGGTCCGTACTTCAGTTCATCGGAGGCCTCATGAAAACTTTCCTGGCGATCTATATCGGCACCGCGGAGACGATGGCGAAGTCCGGCTGGAACGAGCTGGATGAGGCAACCCGCAAAGCGAGGGAGCAGAAGGGTATGCAGGCCTGGGGAGACTGGGTAACCGACCACGAGGCGGCGATCGTCCAGATGGGCGGCCCGCTCGGAAAGACCAAACGCGCCTCCGCCTCGGGCATCTGCGACATCCGCAACAACATGACGGGCTACACGGTCGTTCAGGCGGAATCTCACGACGCGGCGGCGCGAATGTTCGAGAGGCATCCGCACTTCTCGGTGTTCCCGGGGGATTCGGTGGAGATCATGGAGGTGCTGGAGATTCCGGGGATGTGAGAACGGGTGACGGTCAAGAGGATTGCAGCCTGTCTCGTCTCGTCACCCATCACCGGTCACCCGTCACTCCCCTCCTCAAAGCTGCGCATCCAGATGCAGCACCTTCGTCATCCACGCCTGGAAGCGCCGGCCCCAGCCCGCTTTCGGATCGGAGTCGAAGGTCTCATTGCCGTCGCTCCAGAGCAGCTTCTTGTCGTTGAGCGTCACGCGCCACGCGTGACTGCCCGCAGTCTGCTGCGCGAAGATCTGTTCCAGCTCTGCAGCGAGAATCGAATTCTCGACCAGCACGCCCTGCTCGCAATTGAGCCATGTGGATCGCGGATCGAGGTTGTAGCTGCCGACAAAGAGTGTCTTCGTGTCGACGGCGAACGCCTTCGTATGCAGGCTCGCACCCGAGGACCCGAACAGGCTCGACTCCGCCTTCTGGCCGGCCAGCGGCTTCAGTTCCCAGAGCTGCACACCGCCTTCGACCAGGTCCTTGCGATATCTCGAATAGCCGCCGTGAACCGCGGCGACGTCGTTCGCGACCAGCGAGTTGGTGAGGATGCGGACTTCCCGCCCGGATTTCGCCATGCCCGTGAACGCGGTGGTCACTTCCTCACCCGGCACGAAGTAGGGCGAAATGATGCTGGCCTGCTTCTGCGTCGCCTGGATCATCGGGACCAGCACCGAACCGACGTAGGTCCGTTTCGCATCTTTCTTTTCCATCGTGACTTTCAGCGGATCGTCGGAGACGAACTGGTACGTCGCCGCCCATTGCAGCGGCCAGTCGCCCTTCACCATGCGCTGGATCGCGTCGTTGTTGCGCAACGCAACGGCGTAACGGCTGTCGGCTGCGCCTTTCATGTGCTCGGCGAGCACCGTACGCAGCTTCTCCAATCCTTCCTTGGTCACGCTGGCGGCATCGAGAACCTCCATCGGATACGCCGACGGTGAATTCCAGTACTTGTCGAAAGATGCGGAGGCGTCGCGCACGACCGGCCCGATCATCGCGAAATCGAGATCGACGAAATTGACCTCGTCGCTGGCGCCGAAGTACTCGTCGCCCACATTGCGCCCGCCTGCGATCGCGATCCGGTTGTCGGCGATCCAGGTCTTGTTGTGCATGCGTCGATTGATGCGCCCGAAACTGGACGCGCCTTCGCTGATGAATCCCATCGTGCCGCGGCGCGACGCGAACGGATTGAACATGCGCGCTTCGATGTTCGGATGGAAGGACAGCGCCGCGAGACCGTCATTCTTTGCACGCGCATCCATGTCGTCGAGCAACAGCCGAACCTTCACGCCGCGATCGGCTGCTTCGAGCAGCGCGTGCGCAAAGGACAGTCCCGTGAGATCGGAGTGCCAGATGTAAGTCTGGACATCGAGGCTGCGCATGGCGAGACGCGCAGCCTGCATGCGCGTGACATACGCTTCCGTGCCCTCGACCACCAGCCGGAACGCCGACTGCCCGGGCCGCTGTGCTTCGGCGTCGTGCATCGCCTTGTCGAGCGGAGTCTCCTGCCCGGGCGCGATGGCGAACTCGTCCGGCAACGTGGGCCGCGGCTGCAATTGCGTACATGCGCTCAGAGCAGCCAGCACGAGCAGGCAGGGGAGTAACTTCACTGGTGAACGCACGCGAAAATCACCCGCTTCTTAAAGTTATCGAGGCAGCGGACTCGCTGAACCACACGGCGCCCGAGCATTTTCGGGGGCGGTTGGCGCGGGATTCAATACGTGAACTGGGCAATGCGGGAGTAGACTCGATCCATCCTTCGCGCCTTCGGTATCCGTCGGATAGAAGCGCTTGGCGGTAGCCCAGACAAGAACGCCGCGGAAGCTGCGAACTGCGATCAGTCGGCGGGTTTGTCCAGCCGGGGTTCGGAGGGGATGGGGCGGCGGAATAGTTTTGAGGGCGTCAGCAGGCCGGTCGACATGTGCCGGTGCAGCTTCCACTGGCCCTGCACGCGCTTCCAGACTTCCATCGACTGATCGTAGGTAGTCGCGCCGGTCGGTTGCTTGTGCTCGATCGAGGCGATCCGCCATGCCACTTCTCCGGCGAGCTCGATTTCCTTCGTCGTCGACAGCGCGCGGTCTTTCGGTGCCAGCCGCAGATTCTGCACGACCGCCTTCGGCCCGCTCAGCGGCGCAACGTTCGGATCCAGGCACACGACGTCCGCCGTCATCAGTGCGGTCAATTTGCCGGTATCGCGGGCATTGAACGCTTTCATCCAGTCCTGCGCGGCAGCTTCGATTGCAGCACGATCCGTCGCCTCGTCGGCGCGCGACCAGGAGGCGACGGCGAACAAGAGGACGGCAGATACGACCGAACGGGTCCAGAGCGACATGGTCGATTCCTCGGCAGGCCCGGGCAGGTGCCCAGTACAGTAAACGCTCTGGCCGCCTCAGCGGTCTCGCCAGCAGCAAAAAAGACAAAGAAAAAGGCCCGCACCGGCATGCGATGCGGGCCTTCTCTCGAAGCACTCCTTACTTCTTCCTCGACACCGCCTTCACAGCCGCTTCCGCATTGATGAAGCCGTACCCATCGAGACGGCTGTAGCCCTTGCCGATCAGGTTGAAAAACTCACCCCTGAACGTCCTGCCGCTCTCATAAGTGCCGAAGAAGCTCGCGCCGCCTGGCACGAGCTGGCCTGATGGAATGAGCACGCCGCCGCCGAGCAGGTCCGCGGAATTGCCGTTGCCGGCACCGGCCACCGGACCCGCTTGATCGGCCTCGTCACGATCGACGCCGAACGACAGCAGATCACCGCTGCCGAAGCTGCCAGCCGCGAAGCTGAGATCCAGCTGCTTCCATTGGCCAGCGACGCCAGGTGGATCCGCCGGCAGCGAGAAGGACGCCGTCACATCAGCCGGCGTCAGCCCGTGCGTACGACCGACTACGAACGGCTGTCCCGCCGTCGGCCGTTCATCGAACACGATGCCCTTCGGTGTCTGCGTGGGATCCGCACCCGAGCCGTTGATCGAAATGCTCTTCAGCCGGTTGAACCCGACCTGGGTCAGCGTGAAGACGTTCGGATCGAACTGCGCGATCGGATTGAGATCGGCCTGCGCATTGATCGCCAGCAGATTGCCCGCCGACAACGCGAATCCCGATGCGAAGAACGGATCGAGATCGTGGCGGAACGCGCTGTCCTGCAGAACCTGCCGCATCTTCTTCGGCTTGAGCTTGCCCGGGCCACCCGCTGCATCCAGCACCAACGCCGCCACTGCAGCAGCATGCGGCGCGGCCGCACTGGTACCGAAGAAGTTCGGGAAAGTGTCTGCATCGGCCGAAGAGTCATCGCCGAAGAACGTGTTGTTCGCGCCGTCCATCGCCGCAAGATCCGGCTTCTGGCGAATCTGGGGATGGCGATAGCGCCGGTTGTTGGTGTCGAAGTAGATCGTCGACGGTCCTGGCGACGTGAAGTACTCGGGAATGAACGGCGCATAGAACGCATACGCAGCGACGCTCATCGCACCCTCGGCGGAGTTGTGGCCGTAGGTCACGGGTCCGAGATAGCTGAAGTACTCCTGCGGGTTCACTCCGCCGAAACCCACGTAGCGAATGCGATCCGCCGCGTTGCGGTTGCGCTCATTCGGAACGTTGGCGCGCGAGATGACGACTTGCAGCGTAGTGCCCGGAATACCCGCGATCTCCATCGGCCGATTCGTGAACAGGTTCTGCTCGGCCAGCGCGCCGATGAACGTGCCGTCGGGCAGGAAGAACAGGACGTTGTAGTCCGAGAGCACTTGTTCGACGACTTCGACCGGCTGCACGCGATACTGGAAATCGCCCGACTGCGTCGGCAGGAAGCTGTCGACGATCACGGTGTACGTTCCCGCGAGCGGCAACTCGAGGATCAGCGACTCGGGATTCGTACCGGTGTCGACGAACTGCACGAGATCGCCGTTCGGATCGAGGAGCGCGAGCGTGAGATCGGGATTCGGCGTGCCCGTCGTCGTGTCGTCGGCATCGACGAAGATCTCGACGAGCTGTCCCGCAGTCCCCGTGAACGTGAATGCTGCCTCACCGTTCTCCGGAACAGTTCCCACTCCAGTCGCAAGCGGCGGCCCAACCGGTGTCGGCGGTTGCGGATCGAACGGCTCGTTCCACTGGAACACGAACGTATTGCCCGCAACGAACTGCACGGTCTGCGCGATATCCGTGTTGCTGCCCGGATCGAAGTCATGGAAGCCGCCCGCATACAACGCCGGATCGACATCCGTGAAATCGAGGTTGGTGCCTGCCCACGATGCCGCTGCGCCCGGAACGATTCTGGGCTTCGAATCGTACGACTGCGTCGCTGGACGATTGCCCGCTGACGAGAAGTACGAAACGCCTGCGGCTGCCACCTGATCGACGGCCTGGGCCACGATGCCGTCCTGGAAGAACGGCTCGCCGGGATAGATGATGTCGTCGACGATGATGTCGGCCTTGAATCCCGCTACTGCATTCGGCGCGTCCGGGAATCCGGCGAGCGCGCGTATGTTGTTCGCGAAGTTCACTTCGCCGCCGTCTGCGGTCGCGAACCCGAGGCGCGCCTTCGGCGCCATGTCATGCACGATCTGCAGCATCGCGCGACCTTCGTCGGTTTCCTCCGGCGAATCTTCGAGAACGACGACCGGCTGCGTGTTGCCGAACGGATTGCCCGCGCCAGGCAGATCGCCGCTGGCCACGTCGGACGCCGCATCGATCGGATCGCCGCTCGTGTCATAGCTGTCGGACATCACACCCACGGTGATTCCCGAGCCATCAGCACCGGTGATCTTGTCGACCCGATGCTGAACGATACCCTGACTGTCGGTCGCTCCGACATTCGTGATCATCGGACTCGTCGGCACGACGGCAAGCACCCCCTTGCGACGCGCGACATTCGTCAGCGACGACGGCGGCACGTACGCCTCGATCACACCGGCGCGGTAGGTGAGATCCGAAGCAACCACCTCGATTCCCGGCGATGCACGCAACTCGCGCAGAACCGCTTCGCCGGCAACTCTGCCGTCGAGCGAGATGCGAACCAGCGCGCGCCCCGAGCGATCGAACCTCACCGAGTCGGTCAGATTGAGTTCGGTCTGCGCACTCGGCGCCACTCTCCGGGTTCGGGCTGTCGTGCTGCCGCCACCCGCGGCCGCGACTTCATTCAGACCGCCTCCCAGATTTCTCACTGCGTCTTTTGCGACAACCGGCGCCGACATGCCCAGCAGCGCTGCCAGCGCGCACGTCATCAATGGCGTACTCGTGCCGGCGGCACGAATTCGCGGCCAAACCAGTCCCTCATGACGTTTCATGAAACTGCACTCCTTGATGAATCCCCAGTTGGTGAGATCGTTCTTGCGCGTCACGCGAGGGCGATCGCGCTGTTGCTTTCGCGACGCTCGCTCGACCCGACGCTAAACGGACTGCCCTGCACGTGAATGTTCACGTTGCAATCGACGCTACGATGGCAACTGCAGCGATTCAATACGTGCCACTGTCGAAACACGGAGCATTGGTTGATTGGAATTGCGCCGTGTCGGGAAAGTCAGTCGCAGCTCACGACCCGGACACGGATTCCACGGGGAACATCACGATTGCAGCCAGGCTCTGAACTCTTCGAAGCTGACCACGCCATCGTGATCGGTATCGATCTCGTCGAAGCCGATCCGGTACTCGTCGGCCGTCATCTCGGGATCGAGATCCGCCATGAAAGCCGTGAACTCCGCGAACGTGATCTGCTGATTGCCGTCCGCATCCGTGAGTCGGAAATTTTCCCGCGCCTTTACGCGTTCCTCGGTGCCGGGCCGAAGGTAGTCGAGAGTAGTGCGGTCTTTGTGGGGCATTGTGAGACTCGGCAGTCGGGGCTCACGGGACAATAGCCTGCCAGCCGGCTGGCTACCAGCCAGCTGCCTGCCGGTGGCTTCCACCCAGCGATCCGGGCGAAGATGCCCGCCATGCCGCGTCGCTCTCTGCCCGACCAAATTCCCGATGTCCGTGATGGCCTGACTCGCGTCGAGCGCATCGTCCTGCATGTGCTGCACGAGACGCAGAAGGAACGCGAAGGCCGCAACGTGCCCACGGCCATGCTGTATGGGCGAGTCGTCGAGCACATCGACATGAGTCCCGAAGAGCTCACCGTGATACTCGCGCGGCTGGGCGCACGAAAGTGACTGACGATCGTCAGATGTCGGCCTTCGCACGGCTGCTGCGAATCCTTGATCGCGTTCCTTGGCTCGTGCCGCTCGTCAGCTTCGTATCGGGAGCCATTGGCTTCGCGATGGTGAAGCGCGGTGCCGACCTGGCACGCGTGATTGCCTTCATCGCGCTCGCGGGATGGCTGTGGCTGTCCATCGAACCGCTCGTGCGCCGGTTTCTGGAACGTCGCCAGCCCGGCGCGGGCAAACTTCTGTCGAATTTCCTCACCCAGTCGCTGCAGCAGGAGATGCTGTTCTTCGCATTACCGTTCATGTTCGGTGCGATCCAGCGGGATGCGGGACAGATCGCGTTCATCTCGATCGCTGCCCTGGCTGCACTGCTCACCGCGCTCGATCCTCTCTATGAGAAGTGGGTCGCGGCCCGTGCGGCGACGCGCCTGCTGTTTCACGCCTACTGCAGTCTCATCGCCGCGGTCGTCGTGGTGCCCATGGTCGTGCATCTCTCGCTCGAGCAGGCGCTGCCTCTGGCGCTCGGTGCGGTAGGCATCTGGCTGCTGCTGACCGCACCGATGTCGCTGCGTTCGTTGCGATCGCCGGGGCTAAAGGCCGCGTGGATTGCGTGTTCGCTGCTCGCGCCTGCGCTGGTTTGGGTATTGCGTGCACACATTCCGCCCGCAGGACTTGCGGTAACACAGGCTGTCATCACGCAGACGATCGACGATCTCACACCGGGCACAGCCGTTCGATCGCTGTCGTCTTCTGAACTCGCCGGAGGTGTAGTGGCCTTCGTCGCGATCCGCGCACCGAGCGGCGTCGCCCAGTCCATCGTCTTCGAATGGCGGCACAAGGCGCAGACCGAGCGGATTACTTCGGAGATCCAGGGCGGCAGCGACACCGGCTGGCGGACGTTCTCGCGCAAGCAGATCTTTCCCCAGGATGCGCGGGGGCGCTGGTTCGTCGATGTCCGGACTCCGCAGGGCCAGTTGCTCAGGCGTCTGCAGTTCTTCGTGGACTGACTGCGCGAAATCAGCGCAGCGCGACGCAGCGCCCGTCGTTGGTCCCGGCGGGACGCCGTTGGAAGCCGGCATTCCGTCGTTCGTCACAGGCGATATCTTTTCGCGCAGGCACTGGGTCAAAGTGGCTGTGAACAACAACACTGCGACCCTCCATGCAAACCGAAGCCAAGTGTCATGAAGACCTGCGGGTGATGCAGTTCGTGGATCAGGTGGCAGCGGCCGCCGGGGATTCGGCGCGGGATGCCTACCGCCTCGCGTTCGCAAGGCTGCGATCGCAGATGTCCCTTCATCCGGATCGCGGTGCTTCGGCGGCCAGGGTGTATGAATCAGCCTCGGCGACCGTTCGGATGCTCGCCGAGCGCTGCCTGCCGCTCGCAACCGCAATCGCAATGCACCTGTATCCGCTCTGTGCATTGCAGTGCATTCCTGTGCCGCTGCTCACCCTCGCCCGCGTTCAGCGCGCTCTGTTGTTGAACACGATCCGGAGCCGCTCTCTGGTTCTCGCGAATGCCGGCAGCGAACGCGCGCGGGGCATCGAGAAGCCGCTCATCGCGTCGCGCGATGCGAACGGCCTCAGAATCGACGGCACTTGTGAGTACATGTCGCTTAGCAGCGTGGCGGATGTCGTGCTTTTCAAGGCGCACTTCGCCGATAGCGATGAGACAGCGCTTTGCGCGGCGGATCTGAAGGCCGATTCAGTTCGCGTCGGTGAATGGAAATTCAACGGCACACTGCGGTTCTCGGACACGGCTTCGGTTGCGTTCATTCACCATCGCGTGCCGCGGGGCCGCTATGTGATCCTGCGCGACGCGGCTGGCCTGCAATGCGTCGCCGACTACCAGCGCTGCTGGTTCCATTTGTTCCTGGCCGACATGTATCTGGCGCGCCTCGAGCGCCTTCACGGCATCTACGACCTGCTCCCGTCGGAAACATTCATCGTGAACCGCAACGAGACTGCGCGTCTGCGCGAGTACTCGCTGCACCTGCTCGACCGATTCGATCTGCATCGCGACGCTGCGGCATTCATGAGTACGACCAGCGCTCTGAAGCTGCGTGTGTCGCTGATGACTCAGAGCATCATCGATCGCCTCAGAGGAATGCAGCCTGCGAATGGAGGCGACGCGATCGCGGCCGATATCGCGGAGCTGTCCTGCATCCGCTTTCAGCCCACGGCGGATGAGCGGATTCTGCAGGGACTGTGTATTCGCGCGGGGGCGCCGACTCTTGCGCTCAGCACCTAGGGACTCCAGAGCGATCACCTGCTGCTATATGCTTGGGGCATGACGGATGCCCGCGCCGACACTCCAACACGCGCTCACCGATGGCTCCGGCTGCGATGGCTGCGAACTCTTGCATCCCGCGTATTCATCGCGCTCGTCGCGCTGCTCATCGGCGCACTGGGCATGCGCGCATGGATGTCGCGCAGCGCACCCGATCTCCAGCCCTGGCATCTGCTGGTCCCTGAAGAGCTCAGTCTTCAGGCTCTGAAGGAGGGTAGCTGGGCCGGGTATGTCGAAGCGGAAGATCGCCTGTTCGCCTCGGTGACGGACGATCTGAACGAAGCGCTCGAGCCCGAGCATCGCTCCCGGTTCAACCGGTACAACCCCGACAGTGTCGTCCACCCCCAGCGATTCACCGTCGACTGGAATCGCTCGTTCGTTCTCGACCCGCCGGGAGCGATCAAGGGCGTCGCCGTCCTCCTGCACGGACTCACCGATTCGCCCTACAGCATGCGGCATCTTGCCGGGTTGTACCGCGATCGCGGATTCGTCGCGCTCGGCCTGCGAACACCGGCGCACGGCACCGTCCCCGGTGCATTGACGCGAACGAGCTGGGAAGACTGGGTTGCGGCGACTCATCTCGCCGTGCGCGAAGCGCGGCGGCGCGCCGGCGATGCGGGTCCGATCCATCTCATCGGCTACTCGAACGGCGGTGCGCTCGCACTGAAGTACGCCCTCGATGCGATCGAGGATCCGGCGCTGGTCCGACCGGATCGTATCGTGTTGCTCTCGCCGATGATCGGCGTGACGCGCAACGCGCGCTTCGCCGGGATCGCGGGATGGCCGTCAGCCCTCCCGGCATTCGCGAAATCGGCATGGCTCGACAACCTGCCCGAATTCAATCCTTTCAAGTACAACTCGTTCCCGGTCAACGCGGCCCGGCAGTCGTACCTGCTCACGGACAGTCTGCAGACACAGGTCGTCCGGCTCTCGAAGGAGAAGCGGCTGAACCAGCTTCCTCCAGTACTCACATTCCAGTCGATGGTGGACGCCACCGTGCGCACTGATGCGGTGGTGAACGCTTTCTACATGCACCTGCCCACGAATGGCAGCGAGCTCGTGCTGTTCGATATCAATCGGGATGTGGAAGTCAGCGATCTCATGCGTCCGGGCGCGTTGCTTGAACCGGCGAAGCTGCTCGTGGCCGCACCGTACAACTTCCGGCTCGTGGTCGTAACGAACGAAAGCTCCAGCAGTCGCGCTGTGGTTGCACGAGTCACCGAGGCGGGTGCGCGCGGCGAGATCATCCAGCCGCTGAATCTTTCATACCCGGCAGAAGTGTTCTCGCTGTCTCATATCGCGCTGCCCTTTCCAGTCACTGACGGTCTCTATGGTCTGGCGCCCGATCCCGCCGAGGATTTCGGCATTCCTCTCGGCGCGCTCGGCATGCGTGGCGAACGCGGTGTCCTGTTCAACGGCGTTGATATCGCCACGGTGAGGATCAGCAGCAATCCTTTCTTTGCTTACATCGTCGAGCGGATCGAAGCCGGCATTCCTTCCCCCGCTGCCGCGGGGGAAGGTTAGGTAGGGTTTTTTTTCTGGCCTGAAGAAACCCCCTCCCTGCCCTCCCCCGCGGAGGCGGGAGAGGGAGGCGAGGCTCCGGCTTCCCCCGCGGAGGC
>JACZCZ010337407.1_pt1 | contig 33704 bp, 28 predicted proteins | sample 8641811 | NCBI WGS metagenome assembly JACZCZ01 (sample SAMN15324610, study PRJNA640507) | soil metagenome | isolation source: intercropping peanut in the first line | place: China: Luxin town, Laibin City, Guangxi Province | collected 2019-07-25 | depth 10cm m | reverse complement strand
TCGCGAGCAGCTTGTCGTGGAACGGCTGCGCGTACTTGGCGCCCGGTCCAGTCAACGACGGGCCCGCGGCGATCAACTTGCCGTGATCGCGCAACAGCGGCGCGAGGATCTCCGTGTACCAACCCTCACCACCGGGCGCGAGCTCCACCACGGTCATGTCGCGACGGATGCCGAAGAACGACAACGTCTCCAAGGGATGCCGGTACACGTCGCGCGCGCGATGGGCCTCCGAACGGTGCTCACCCGCCAAGATCTCCTTGAGCGCGTCGATCGTCGCCTGGTCGCTGGCGCTCGGTGCCGTCTCCGGTGTTTCGCCACCCGTGGTCGGCGCAGCTTCTGTCGCCGCCGCAGGTGTTGGCTCGGCCGCGCTTGGCGCACCACAACCGAGACCCAAACCCAACAGCAACCCCAACGAGACGTGCGTGTGTTTCATAGGCCGCGAAACCTAGCACGCGCCCCAATATTCCCGCGCCGATTGGCGTGGCATCGTGCGGCGATGACGATTCATCACCTCAACTGCGCCACGATGTGTCCGTTCGCACCGTTCGGCCTGCTCGGTGACAGCCCGGAGCTGATCGCGCATGTGGTGGTGATCGAGACCGCGCGCGCAGGCCTGGTGGTGGTCGACAGCGGCTTCGGCGTCGAGGACTGCACGGGCTCGATCGTGCGTTTGGGCTTGATGCCGCGCGCGTTTGGGCCGCGTTTCGACGTGAACGAAACGGTGCTGCGACGCGTGCAAGCGCTCGGCCACAGCGCACGCGACGTGCAGCACATCGTTTTGACGCACCTCGATTTCGATCACGCCGGCGGCATCCCAGACTTTCCCCATGCGACGGTCCACGTGATGGCCAAGGAGCACGAGGCCGCCACCCAACGCCGCGACGTGGCCGCGCGCAGCCGTTACCGCGCCGCACAGTGGAAACACGGTCCACGTTGGCAGCTGCACGACGCAGGCGGCGAGATGTGGAACGGCTTCGATGCGGTGCGCGCGATCGATGGCTTGAACGACGACGTGTTGATGATCCCGCTCGAAGGTCACACGCCAGGTCACGCGGGCGTCGCGATCAAAGACGGCGATCGTTACTTGCTGCACGCTGGCGACGCGTACTTTCACCCGCACGAGATTCGCGGCGCTGATCGACCCCCGGCAGCCCTGGCGTTCTTTTCACGTGCCGCCGCCATGAACAACGGAGCGCGCCGGCGCAACCGCGATCGTCTACGCGCGCTCGATCAGGACCCGCGCGTCACGATCTTCTGCGCCCATTCCAAGGCCGAGCTCGACCGATTGCGTTGACCTGCCGCATAGCGTTTGGGTGGGTGACCTGCTAACCCCCGCGCCTCTATGAATGAAGTCGCCGACCACACGGACGTTCTTGGGGCGGCCATCACGGGCGCCCTCGACAAGAAGGGCTACAAGACGCTGACCGCGGTCCAGCAGGCGGTGCTCGATCCAGCGCTTTCTGGGCGCGATCTGCGCATCAGCTCGCAGACTGGCTCGGGCAAGACGTTGGCGATCGGCTTCATCATTCGTGACCTGGTCCAGACACCGGCCAGCGGCGAAAAGACCCGATCGGCACGACCGCGCGCCTTGGTGGTGACGCCGACGCGCGAGCTGGCCAAACAGGTGGCCCAAGAGCTGAAGTGGTTGTACGCGGGCTTCGGCGTGACCGTGGCGACGGCGACCGGCGGCAGCAGCTTCCGTGACGAGGCGCGCGGCTTTGCGATGAATCCGGTGGTTGTCGTCGGCACACCGGGCCGCATGCTCGATTGCCTCAAGCGCGATGCGATCGATGCCTCGCACGTGGGCGCGGTGGTGCTCGACGAAGCCGATCGCATGCTCGACCTGGGCTTCCGCGAAGACTTGGAAGCGATCCTGGCGTGTCCACCAAAGGAAAAGCACACGCACCTGGTGTCTGCGACCTTCGCGAACGACGTGGCGCGGCTGGCCGATCGTGTGCAGAAGAACCCCGCGCGCGTCGAAGGAACGCGGCTCGGTGCCGCCAACGCCGACATCGACCACGTGATTCACCTGATCGCGCCCGAGCAACGGATGGACGCGCTGATCAACATCCTGCTCGCCGATCCGACCGCGCAGACCCTGGTGTTCGTGCGCATGCGTGTGGATGTGGCGCAGGTCAGCCGCGAGCTCAAGCACGCTGGCTTCATGGCTGCCGGCTTGTCCGGCGAGATGGAGCAACGCGAGCGCAACCAAACGCTATCGGAGTTCAAGCGCGGGTTCTTGCGCGTGTTGGTGGCGACCGATGTGGCGGCGCGCGGCATCGATGTGCCCGAGGTCACGCGCGTGATTCACGCCGAGCCCCCGACCAACGCCGACGGCTACACCCACCGCAGCGGTCGCACCGGACGCGCCGGTCGCAAGGGTGTCAGCGCGCTGCTCGTCACCACTGCGCAGATCGTTCCGGTCACGCGCATCCTGCGCCAGGCCAACATCAAGCATCGCTTCGAGACGATCCCGACCGCCGAGCAGATCCGACAGCAGAACGACGCGCGCTTGATCGCCGAGCTGACCGCGACACCGAGCGACGATGCGCCCGCGATTGAGCCACGCTTGCAAGCGCTGGCCGAGCAGATCTTGGCGAACGAGGCACCGAGCGCGATCGTGGCGCGCCTGTTGAGCCGACTACCGGAAGAACAGCGGGTGGCACCGCGCGACGTGACGCCGATCATGCCGCCGTCCGAAAGCCGCGGACGCAAGGAGCGCCCCGGCCCGCGCGATCGCCGTGACGAACGCCCGAGCCGCGATGTGCGACCGCGACGAAATGAACGGCCGCCACGTGAAGAGCGCGCGCCACGTGAAGCGCGACCCGCCCCGAACGCGCGAGCAAGTCGACCAGCCGCAGCGACGATCGAAGGTGGACGCCGACCCCCACCGCGCGCCAACAGCCAAGCCCGCGGCCCACTAACCCAAGCCGACGAGTGGGTGCCGTTTCGTGTCTCGTGGGGGCAAGAACACGGTGCCGACGCGCGACGGTTGCTGGCGGTGGCGTGCCGTCGCGGAAACATCCGTGGCAGCGACGTGGGCGCGATCCGCATCCAACGAACTTTTTCCGTGATCAACGTGAACGCGGCGGTGGCTGAAGGTTTTGCGCAAGCAGCGACGCGGCCCGATCCGCGCGACCCGAAGATTCGTATTCGGCTCGATGTGCGCAGCGACGATTGACGGGGTTACGCTCGACGCATGGATGAGCGGGGGGCACTGCTGCGCGAGGTCTTCGCGCACTGCGATTTGGAGGATCGTCTCGCGGTGTTGCCTCCATCGGCCCGCATGCGCGGCCTGTTCTTTCGGAACATCGAGAGCGTCGTCGCCCAATCCGGTGACATCGAGCGCTATCGCCGTGCGTTTCCAGAGCGCCGGAGCTCCATGCTCTGGTACCCGGCGGCGGACTATCTGGCGCGCATGGCGGGCGGCGGCGCGCTGATCAGCGGTGCTGCGCAGGTGCACCAGGGTATGTCGCTGATCGGGCGTCGCAATGCGGTCGCGTTTTCGGAGAGTCTGCTCGGCCGCACGATGATCCGGCTGCTCTCGCGCGATCCGAAGAAGCTCTTGCGCCAAGGCGTCGCGGCCCACCGCCAAGGCTCGACCCACGGCGATTGGTCGCTGGAAATCACCGGCGATCGCAGCGCGGTCATGAACATGCGCGAGGAATACGTGTACATCGAGTCGCATTTCGTCGGCGCGGCGGAAGGCACCTTCGAGGCGATCGGGCTGAGCGTGAACGTGGAGGTTCAGCTCGACGATCGCTTCAACGGCCGCCACATCCTGCGCTGGTAGCGACACCGCACACAGAAACGCGGGTCGGCTTGCGCAACCGCCGCTGTGGCACCATGGCCAACGTCACAGATGTTGGTCTTGACCCAGGACGATGCGCTGGCGCGTGAGCTGGAACGCACGATCGCCACCGTGCCTGCGCTCAGTCAGCAGAGCCTCAGCGTCGATGCGCTGATCGGCGACGTCCATCAAGCTCTGGCCAACCTTCGCGAACGTGAGCCCGCCCGTGTGTTGGGCTTTGTCGCGCGCGATGAGCCGAGCGTGATCGAAGCCTTGGAGGCCGGTGCCGATGAAGCATCGGTCTTGGACCCGACCTCGACCGCTGCCGTGGTTGCGTTCGTGGATCGCGCCCTGCTCCGCGCGCGCCAACGCATGCAGACCCGACAGCTTCAAGCCGCGCTGCGTCATACCGAAAAGCTGGCCGCGCTCGGCACACTGGTCGCTGGCGTCGGGCACGAGATCAACAACCCGCTGTCCGCCGTGATGCTGTCGATCTCCGCGGCGCAGCGCTACATCGTGCCCGTGTTGGAGGCGAGCGCCGCCCTCGCCCAGACCTTTGCCGCGACGCCGGAGGAGGAGCGCACGGAGCTCGCGGAGCGCCTGCTACGTCTCTCGCCTGCGCGCGCCCACCGTGACGCGCTGAGCGTGTTGGAAGACGTGAACGCCGCCGCCGGCAGCATCGCGTCGATCGTGCGTGACCTGCGTGTGTTCGCGCGCGCCGATGAACAGGAAGCACCTGAGCTCGTGCACGTGCCGGATCTGATCGATCACGTGCTGCGGCTGCTGGGCCGCGACGTCTCCAACCATGGTGTGATCACGCGCGACTACGCGGCGAACGTGCCGGCGCTGGTGATCCCGCGCAGCAGGCTCACCCAAGTGCTGACCAACCTGCTGGTCAACGCATCGCAGGCGATCGCGGAGGTGGAGCGCTCGACCCACCGCGTGGACATCAGCGTGCGCACCGACGACGAGTTCCTTGCGATCGCGATCCGCGACACCGGGCCAGGCATCGCACCGAACGCGATCTCGCGCATCTTCGATCCGTTCTACACCACCAAGCGCAAGGAGCTGGGCACCGGCTTGGGGCTGTCGATCTCGCGCGCGATCGTGCGCCAGCTCGGCGGTGATCTCACGGTCGAATCGGTGTTCGGCGAAGGCGCCACGTTCCTGTGTTTCTTGCCGTTGCCGACACGCGAAGCCGAGGCCCAAGCGCGTGCCTCGGTGACGCCGATGGTGGGCAAGCCGGAGATGGTCGAGAGCCGTACGGTGATGGTGATCGACGACGATCCGCGGATGCTCCGCGCTTACGGACGCTTGCTGAACCCAGACCACCGCGTGTTGGTCGCCCACGACGCGAGCGAGGCGATCGAGCTGTTGGAATCCGGTTCCACGCCTGACGCGATCGTGTTGGAGATCGATTTGCCGGCGCGCGAGGGCGTGCGGCTCTTGGGTTGGATCACGCAGCACCGGCCAGCCCTTCTTCCGCACACCGTGATCGTGACCGCCCGCGACGCCGAAGCCCGACACGCCCAGGCCCTGAACGCCCATCCGGGGCCGGTTCTGTTCAAGCCGATGCGCGGCGAAGCGCTGTTAGCGACGCTCGCGACGCTTAAACCAGGCACGGACTGACGCCAGACAAACACGGGCAAAACGCCGCAATTGCCGTATGATCGCGCGGCATGATTCGCCTGACTCGACCCGCAATTGATGATCACGACGTGGCTGCCATGGCCGATGTGCTGCGCAGCGGGATGCTGGTGCAGGGTGAGCGTGTCGGCGAGCTGGAAGCCCTGCTCGCGCAACGTTGTCAGCGCACGCACGCGGTGGCCGTTTCGAATGGAACCGCCGCGCTCTACTTGGCGCTGCAAGCCCTCGGTGTAGGACCGGGCGACGAAGTGTTGTGCCCGAACCTGACCTGGCCGAGCCCCGCGCACGCGATCGCGAACCTCGGTGCCGATCCGGTCTTGGTCGACGTGGATCTGCGCGAGTGGAACGTGTTGCCGGCCGCGTTGGTGGCAGCGCGTACCCCACGCACCAAAGCGATCGTCGCGATCGATCAGTTCGGTAACCCGGCGCGTGCGGCGGAGATCGCCAAGGCGTTGCCCGATGTACCGCTGGTGATCGACGCTGCCTGCAGCCTGGGCAGCGACATGGTGAGCGGTCCCTGTGGCTCGGCCGGCATCGTCGCCTGCCTCAGCTTCCATCCGCGCAAGGTGATCACCACCGGTGAAGGCGGCATGTGCCTCACCAACGACGCCGCGCTGGCCGATCGTTTGCGCCTCTTGCGCAACCACGGACAGACCGCGCCCGGCGTGTTCGCCGCACCGTCCGGCAATTACCGGCTCACGGAGATGGCGGCCGCGATGGGCATCGTTCAAGCGCGCAAGCTCGATCAACTGATCGCGCAACGTCGTGCGCTCGCCGAACGCTACATCGCCGCGCTGCCCGCTTTGGCGTTTCAGCAACCGCCACCAGGCTCGGCGTCGAACTACCAGACGATGGGCGTGCTGTTGCCTGAAGCGCGCGGTGGTGCGCAGCGCGACGCGTTGATCGCCAAGTTGCGCGAGCGCGGCGTCGAAGCGGGTCGCCTTAGCTACGCGCTGCATCGCTTGCCGCATCTCAAGACCTGGGGTGATGCCGCGCTGACACGCGGTCGCGCGTTCCCCGCGTCGGAAGCGATCGCCGATCGCGGCATGGCGATTCCGTTGTACCCAGGCATGGCCCAGAGCGATCAAGACGTGGTGATCGCAGCGTTGCGTGCGGAGCTCGGCCATGGCTGACACGCCGGTGCTCGAAGTCGAAGATCTGCACAAGACGTTCTTCATCGGCTTCTTTCGCAAGCGCATCGACGCGCTCAACGGCGTGACGTTCTCGGTGAACGCGGGCGAGACCTTCGGCTTCGTCGGTCACAACGGCGCCGGCAAGACCACGACGATCAAGACGATTCTGCAGCTGATCTTCCCCACCCGCGGCCAAGTGAAGATGTTCGGCAAGGTGGGCAGCGATCCGCGCGATCGCATTCGCCTCGGCTATCTGCCGGAGAATCCGTACGTCTATCAGTACTTGAAGCCGCTCGAGTTCTTGGACTTCTGTGGCCAGCTTGTCGGCATGTCGTCGATCGATCGGAAGAAGCGATCCGATGAGCTGCTGCAGCGCTTGAGCCTGACGCATGCGGTCGATCGTCCGATCGGCAAGTTCTCCAAGGGCATGATGCAGCGCATCGGCGTGGCGCAAGCGCTGCTGCACGATCCCGAGCTGTTGATCCTCGACGAGCCGTTCAGCGGTTTGGATCCGGTCGGGCGCAAGGAGATCCGTGATCTGATCTTGGAGCAAAAGCGGCGCGGCAAGACCTTGATGTTCACGAGCCACGTGCTGTCGGACGTGGAGCTGTTGTGCGATCGAGTCGCGATCGTCAAGCGCGGCAAGGTCACTGCCTGCGGCACCATGCGCGATCTGCTGCGCCCCGAGGTGCTGACGGTGGAGATCGATCTGCATCAAGTCAGCGCGGGGCTGCGTGCCGCGCTCGATCAGCTGCCGAACGTGGAGACGCGCGAGACTGGCATCAGCGTGGTGGCGATCACGCGCGGCGATGGCCAGGTGTCGACCGTGCTCAAGCTCGCCCTCGAACACAACGCGACGGTGGAGAGCGTGACGCCGCACCGTGAGAGCCTCGAAGATCTGTTCCTGCGCGACGCCCCGCCGGCACCGGCCACAGCAACGCCAGACCACGCCGCCTGACATGGTGAAGCGCGTCTCGCCCACCGAAGGCCACGCGTTGATGCGCGACGAAGGTTTCGTCTATGTGGACGTGCGCTCCGAGCCCGAGCTTGCCGGCGGTGTTCCGAGCGGCGCCTTTCACGTGCCGCTGTTGCACATGACCGACGAAGGCGTCGCCGACAACCGTGAGTTTCTGCGCGTGATGCAGGCGACGTTCGGCGTCGAGGACAAGCTCTTGATCGGCTGCGCATCGGGTGTGCGCTCATTGCGAGCCGCGGCGCTCTTGGAGGCGAGCGGATTCCGTCACGTGGTCGATCAGCGCGGCGGTTTCTCAGGCGAGAAGGATCCGTTCGGGCGCACGCTCACACCGGGCTGGCGCGACGCAGGGCTGCCGGTGAGCGCAGACGTGGAACAGAATCGCAGCTACGGCGCGCTGTCGCAGCGCATGAAGGCGACGTAGACACCGCTGTCGTTGTCGAAGCTGACCGCGAGCGTGCCGTCCTGTCCGCGTGCGATCGCCGCATGATGCGCGGTGCCGCCGGGACCTTCGATCGACGTCGGCTGGCCACGACCTTGATCGGTCACACGCGTCAGGTGCACGCGGCGCGGTGTGTCCTTGCCAGGCGCAACCGGTGTGTCCGCAGCAAACACCGCGGCGTCCGCGGTCGCCACCGCAGCCACATGCAGGTCACCGTACGCCGTGCCGGGAACCAGGGCTTCGGGTGTGCTCGGCGCGGGCTCGATCGACAACAACCCGATCGCCGTCGTCGCTGACGTTCCCATCGCGGTGAACGCGGTCCAGGTGCGATTGCCGCCGCGCGCAGCGGCCAGTTGCGGAGGCTGTCGGATCGAATTGATCGGCACCACCACCTGAGCTTCACCCGGCGTCGCGTCGGCTTTGAACGCCACGCGCACCAACGTGGACAGCGCCGCGCGCGGATCGACGAACAACAGCTCCGGTGGATTGCTGCCGCTGATGAACGTGGGCGCGGCCGCACCCATCGACGTCTGCGTGAGATCGCGCGGCTCGCTCACGGCGCCCTTGGCATCGATCACGCTGACCCACACCCGCATCGGCGTCGCGCGACCATCGGTCCACGCGATCAATGTCTTCTGGCCGTAGCCCGCCACCGCAGGCGCAAAGCGCGTGTCACCACCGGTTGCGATCGGTTTGCTCGGCGCTGCGCCGTTGGGGCGATCGGTCGTGACGGTGCGCGCAGTGACCGCACCTTGCCCATCGATCGTCACGATCGTCACGCTGCCATCGGCGTTGGTGGCCAGGCCCGGTGCTGCGACGCGCGGGCGTGCGGAGGCTTGGGTCACAGGCAACGTCACCAGTGGCTGCGGCAAACCGGTGCGTGCGATGCGTGCGACGAAGACTTGCTCACGCCCCTCATGAGCGTCGTAGCCAGCCACCACGAATGCATCTGCCGTCGCTGTGATCGCCGAGATCGCGGCGCGCGGCCACACCCGCTTCGGTGCCGCGGCCGGCACACAGTCACCACGCAGCGCAGGCGTGGTCGAAGCACTGGTCGCGGGTTGATCCTCATCCATGCCTGCGAGCGGATCGGCCGGATCGATCGGCGCGTTCGGATCTTCGTCTTCATCATCGGGTGGAACGGGCTCGGCCGGATCGGGCGCGTTCGGATCGACCGGCGGCTCTTCCGGTGGCAACGGCGGATTAAACGGATCGACCGTCGGCGAAGGTTGCGGCGTCGGTGCCACGGTCGGTTCCGCCTTCGGGTCACACCCGGAGAACCAGACCGCCAACACCACGATCACGGAAACGAATGCATGCACGCGCGCGACTCTGCCACAGGTTCGCATCACCGCGGCACACTCCAGAACGCCTGCACTTCGTCGAAGGTTTGGCAGCGCTGGGCGTCGGGGAGGCTGCGTAGGAAGACCTTGCCGTAGCCCTTGGTGGTGAGACGCCGGTCGAGGATGGCGACGATGCCGCGGTCGTCGCGGGTGCGAATCAAGCGGCCAAAGCCTTGCTTCAAGGTCAGCGCCGCGCTCGGTACCAGGTATTTCATGAATGGCTCCACGCCCTGCTCGCGCAGCTTGTCGCAGCGGGCTTGGATCAGCGGATCGGTCGGCACGTCGAACGGCAGCTTGTCGATGATCACCAAGCGCAGCGCGTCACCCGGCACGTCGATGCCTTGCCAGAAACCCGCGGTGGCAAACAACACCGCGTGACCGTCAGCGCGGAAGTGATCGAGCAGCATGCTGTTGGGCGCGTCACCCTGGGTCATCACGGTCATGCCCGAGTCGCTGCCGTCACTGGACGCGGTCAACAGCGGTCGACACAGCGCCGAGAGCTTGTGCATCGATCGCAGCGATGTGCACAGCACGAATGCGCCACCCTGGGTGAGCTTGCAGAGCTTGACGATGTGATCGCGCGCCACCTCGAAGTAGCTCGGCTCGCGCGGATCCGGTAGCTCGATCGGCAGGTACAGCGCCGCTTGCTGCGCGTAGTCGAACGGCGATGGCAAGCGATGTTCCTGCGGCTCGAAGTCCACGCCGAGGCGCTGCTTGATGAAGTCGAAGTTGCCGCCGGTGGAGAGGCTCGCGCTGGTCAGCACCACACCGATGCCGCGATAGAACACTTGCTCGCGCAGCACCTGACCGATGTCGACGGGACTCTGACCGATCGACACGCTCTTGCCACGCTGCTCCGTCCACGTGATCGCATGCGCGGTGCTGCCCTCGGCGATCGTCGCCACGTCGTCGCGGATTTTCTGTGCGCGGCGCGCCACTTGCGCGACCGCTTCGCTCTCTGCCACATGCCGACGCGCGTAGGCCGCCAAGCCGTCGAGCGCGTTGTCGAGCGCGAACATGCCGTCGCGCGCGCGATCATCGAACACCTCTTTGGCCAACGGCACACGACCACCATCGCCCGCGGCGGGTCGCGGCAAGCTGGCGAACAACTGCGCGCCACTGACCAGCACATCCTGAAGAAACTTGCTCGCGTCCTGGTCGACACCCGCAGCAGCCAGCGCGCGCCGCGCGTCACGCACCAAGACTTCGAGCCGCGTGCTGGTCACCGAGATTCCGAAGAACGCCGTCGCCACGTCTTCGATCTCATGTGCCTCGTCGAAGATCACGGCGTCGTAGTCGGGAATCACGCCACCACCGTGGGGACCGCGCGTCGCCAGGTCCGCGAAGAACAGGTGGTGATTGACCACGATCACCCGCGCACGCTCCGCCGCGCGTCGCATCGCAGTCACGTAGCACTCGTCGAAGAACCGACACTTGGCCCCGATCCGCGTGTCCGCACCGCTCTGTACCTCGGCCCAGATCGCGGCATCTCCTTCGAGCGCCCCGAGCTCCGCGCGATCACCGGTGGCCGTGGTCTCGCGCCACGTCTCGACGATCGGCAGCATCTTCGACAACGGACCTTCCACGCCGCGCGCGCTGCGCCGCAGCTCGTCGAAACGGCGCAGGCACAAGTAGTTGTTGAGCCCCTTCATGCACGCCGCCGACACCGGCACGCCCAGGTGCGCTTCGAGCAACGGAATGTCGTGCTCCATGATCTGGTCTTGCAGCGTCTTGGTACCGGTCGAGATCACCACGCGCTTGCCCGAAAGGATCGCGGGCACCAAGTACGACAGCGTCTTGCCGGTGCCGGTGCCGGCTTCGATCAGCAACAGCTCCTGCTGCTCCAACGCGTGCTCGACCGCCGCGGCCATCGTGAGCTGGCTCTCGCGCACCTCGTAGCGCGCAAAGGCTTGAGCCAACGGACCCTCGGGCCCCAACAGAGTCGCCGCACGCATAGGCGGCGCAGCCTACAACCGAAGCGCGGTTGACGCTTTCCAAGGTGGTCTCTAGGTTCGCCCGGTGATCCCACTGCGTGACCGAAACCCCACGCGCTCGCAGCCGCTGCTGACGTACTTGCTGATCGCGTTGAACGTGGGTGTGTGGCTGTACCAATTCAGCCTCAGCGAAGCCGGGTCCGCCGCGTTCGTCGAGCGCTTCGGCGTGTTGCCCTACGCGATCGCGGTCTTGAAGCACCCTGGCAGCCTGATCACCCCGCTGACCAGCATGTTCATGCACGGCGGCTGGCTGCACCTGATCTTCAACATGTGGTCGCTTCACATCTTCGGCGACAACATCGAAGACGCGCTCGGCAAGCTGCGCTTCCTGGTCTTCTACTTGGCGTGCGGTCTCGCCGCGGCTGCAGCGCAGGTGTTGGTCGACCCGGGAAGCACGATCCCGATGGTCGGTGCGTCCGGCGCGATCTCCGGCGTGCTCGGCGGCTACATGCGGCTGTTTCCGCGTGCGCGCGTGGTCACGCTGATTCCGATCTTCATCTTCATGGTGGTGCGCGATCTGCCCGCGACCATGTTCATCGCGCTGTGGTTCTTGATCCAGCTCGTGGGTGGCGTCGAATCGCTCGCGTCGCTCGGCGAAAGCGGGGGCGGCATCGCGTTCTTCGCGCACATCGGTGGCTTCTTGGCCGGGCTCGGCCTGGTCGGGGTGATGGGCCCGTCGCGCAATCGCACTGGCGGCTTCCAGTCCCCGTACTCGACACGGCGCTACTCGTAGTGCGTCAAACGCAGCCGAGCGCTTCCAGCTGTGTGTAGAGGCGCGCGAGCGCGACGCGGTCACGGACACCGAGCTTGCGCAGCGCACGGCTGAGGTGGTTCTCGACGGTGGACTCGCTCAGGCGCAACGCCGCACCGATCTCCTTGTTGGACTGCGCGAGGCCGGCACGCCGCGCGATCCGTTCTTCCACGGCCGTCAACGCGTAGGGCTCGACGTTGTCGCGACGCGGCGCGAGCACCAGCACGCTGCGCCCTTCATGATCGATCGCATCGACCAGACGCACGCGACCGCCGCAGAGGTGCGACCAACCGATGTCCACCCGCGCTTCGGTCGGCGTGGGAAGCATCGGCTGCGCCATGATCTTTTGGCGCAGGGCTTGAAGCGCGATCGGATTCAAGCCGTGTGCTGCTGTCTGCATTGGCATCCCCCTCGGTTCAGGTTGGTCTGTCGTTCACGTCACAGGATCGGGCTCGAGGCGCGCTCTAGGCAGCGGGCCAGCTCGGCCCGTGAGCACACGCCGTAGGCGCGAAAGATCGCGGCCACCTGGTTGGCGATGGTGCGCGCAGAGGTCCCGCGCTCCGCTGCGATCTCGGCGTTGGTCTTGCCGCTGATCAGGCCGCGCGCGACCTCTTGCTCCGATGGGCGCAAGGCAGCGATCCGTCGTTCGGCGCGTGACGGCAACTGCACCACCACCAGGTCCCCTTCACCCTCAAAATTCAAATACTCAGTAACCATTGATTGCATCTCATATATTGAATGGTATTTAAGTCAAGAGTCCTGCCGCAACGGGGATGGCAACCGAAGCCCCCTTTGCGCATGCTCCATCGCCCCACATGCCGCCCGACAACGAGCCTGAGAAAGCCACCAGCGAGCGGGTTCGCCGCAAACGCGACGAGCGGCGGGAGCGCATCGTGGAGGCGGCGTTTCGGGCAATTGCCCAGGACGGGCCAGCGGACTTCAGCCTGAATCAGCTCGCCCGCAGCCTCGATTACACGCCGGGCGCGCTGTATTGGTACTTCCCGTCGAAGGAAGCGCTGGTGCTGGAAATCCAGTCGCGCGCCTTCGATCAGCTCACCACGATGCTGCGCGAGGCCCGGGCGCGCTGGGCGGCGGATCCGGCGATCGCGCGCTGTGCCGAGCCCGCCAAGCTCCTGCACGCCCTGCTGTGTCAGGCCCGCTGGTACCTGCAGATCGAGCAGAACGCGCCGGAGTACCTGCGCATCATCGCCTTCTCCTTGGACCCGCGAATCCTGCTCGACATCAGCCAGGCCCACGACCTGATGCGCGTTCTCGGCGGGCTGTTTCAGGAGTCGGCGATCGCGTTCGAGGCGGCGACGCAGGCCAAGGTGCTCTCACCCGGTGAAAGCATCCAGCGCACGATCCAGTACTGGGCCGCGCTGCACGGCATGGCGATCACAACGAAGCTCCGCCGCCTGAATGCCGATCTGTTCCAGGTCGAAGCGCTCGGCATGAACAGCGCTGAAACCCTGCTCTTGGGTTGGGGCGCACCGCCGCGCGCGCTCGCCACGGCCAAGGAACGGCTGACGCAGACGGCGCCGTGACTCGCCCGACTGATTCCGCTGACAACCGCCCGACTGAAAAAAGTTGAGCCGGCTGTCACAGATTGGGGACCGCGGCGCATTGATTTCACAGGACGCGCTGTGACCCCAAAGGTACGGCGCACGCGCCCGGTGCTTACGAAGGCGCAGTCCGAACGGAGTCGTGTACTGACCGATGCGATGCGTCCGCTCGACGTTGCTGGTGTGCTGCGCCCTGCTCTCCGCCTGCTCGGTGGACCGCTTGCCGCTGGTGGCCGAGGAGCTCCTGAGCGACGGCGGCGAGAGCGACGCCACCTTTCACTGGGAGGACGCGAATCAGACCGACCCCGACGCCGCGAGCGATGCCGCGAGCGAAATCGATGCCCGTCTCGACGATGCAAGCCTCGACGACGCACACGTCAGTGATGCCGGCGCGACGCAAGACGCCAGCAGCGATGCCGGCACCGACGCACAAGACCCGGTCGACGCCTACGTTCCACCGCCGCGCTACGCCGGCACCTGCATGACCGATCACGACTGCGAGATGGACGAAGTCTGCGTCCGCTCCGAAGGCTTGCTCGGAGCCCACAGCTACTGCGCCCAACGTTGCACCGAAGCCACGGACTGCAGCGCGGGTCCCGCAGGCTCAGCAACGCCACGCTGCAGCTCGGGACGCTGCCGGCTGCCGTGTGACGCCGTGATCGGCTCCGGCTGCCCGCGCTCGATGACGTGCCAGGACTTGCTCCTGATCCTCCCCGCCGACGACGGTACCTGCACGTTCCAAGAATGAGCGACGAGCGCTCCCCGCGGCTCGCTGAGCGTGGTCGCGATCGCTCGCCATGGTGGGTGGGTGTGCTCAAGCGCGCAGCTTGTCGCGGCGAGTTGGGCTGACCATCGACAGCTTCGTTCATGTCCGTCGTACCGTTGTGCTGCGTGGATCACGCGGGGGTGGCATGGCGGCAACCAGGGGTTGGATCTCGGTCTTGTGCGTGGTGGTGCTCGCGGCGTGCGGAGGGGATGACGGCGCCGGAACAGTCAGCGGATCGGGCGGCAGCGGCGGCAGCGGTGGCAGCGCCGGCAACGACGTGATCGTGTGCACGCGCGACATCGAATGCAGCGACGGCCTGTACTGCACCGGCGCAGAGCGCTGCGATCCAGCCGACGACGACGCGGGCGACGACGGGTGCGTGGCAGGCACCGTGGTGACGTGCGACGACGACATCGCGTGCACGATCGATCGCTGCCTCGAAGAGCGTCAGCAGTGCGAGAACCTCGCACCCGACCACGACGACGATGGACACGTGGACATGACCTGCGTCGATGGTGCGGGTGATCCGTTCGGTGACGATTGCGACGACCAAGACAACAGTCGCTTCCCGGGCAACACCGAGGTCTGCGATCAGGACGATCACGACGAAGACTGCGATGCCACGACGTATGGCGTGGTCGATCAGGACGGCGACCTCGCGCACGACGCAAGCTGCTGCAACGTGGATGACGACGGCACGGCGTTCTGCGGCACTGACTGCAAAGATTTGGTGCGCGAAGTGAACCCGGATGCGTCCGAGGTCTGCGATGCGCTCGACAACGATTGCGACGCCGCGATCGACGAAGGCAGCGCGATGCCCGGCTTCGTGGACGCCGATTACGACGGCTACGGCGACAGCGCGATGGCGATCACAGCCTGCGCCGGCACGCTGCGCTTTGCCCTGGTTGGAAACGACTGCGACGACGCGGACTCCGATCGCAACCCGGGACAAGTCGAGGTCTGCGACACCAAGGACAACGACTGCAACGGCAGCGTCGACGACAACCCGCGGCAAGTGCCTTGGTACGCCGACAGCGACGGCGACAACTTCGGCGATCCATTCGGTGACACGGTGATCTCCTGCGCGCCGGTCACCGATCACGTGTTGTCGGACTCGGACTGCGACGACCAAAGCAGCGCGATCCATCCCGCCGCCGCCGAGGCCTGCGACGGCATCGACAACAACTGCAACGGTCGGCTCGACTACGCGATCGACGTCAACGACTCCGAAGACGACGACGGCGATGGTCTGTACGACGCGGCGTGCCTTGGCGGCACCGACTGCGACGACGACAACGCGACCACCGGCCTCGGCGGCGACGAGCTGTGCGACGGCCGCGACAACGACTGCGACGAGGCGGTCGACGAGGGCACCCACGACAGCGCCTGGTTCCGCGACGACGACCACGATGGCTGGGGGGACGACTCCGGCGGCTTCCAGGTCTCGTGCGCGCCGATCGAAGGCCGTGTCACACGCGACGGCGACTGTGACGACCAAGACGTCTTGCGCCATCCGGCCGCGAGCGAGCTGTGCAACCGCCGCGACGACAACTGCGACGGTGCGATCGATGGCGCCGATGCTGACCCGTCGTGCGCGCGCGCCAACGCCTTCAGCTCATGCGGCGACACGGGTTGCGTGATCGACAGCTGCACGCCGGGCTACGCGGATTGCGATCGCGTGCTTCAAAACGGCTGTGAAGAGTTGATCGCGGGTGATCGATGCGAAGGCACCGCAGGCGTCGGCCACGCCGGCAGCGGCGGCAGCGGTGGTTCGCCTCCGGTCGATGGCGGCATCGGTGGCGTTGGCGGCAATGCAGGAACCGGCGGCAGCGGCACGATCAGCGACGGGTGCGGCAGCGAAATCGATTGCGGCAAGGGCTGCGTCGATATCCTGAACGACGTCGACAACTGCGGCGGTTGCGGCATTCGCTGCAACTCCGGCGTGTGCATGGATGGCCTCTGCGACTGCACACCGAGCCAAGATCTGTGCGACGGCGTCTGCATCTCGACGCGCGCCGACTCCAACAACTGCGGCGGCTGCGGTGTGATCTGCCCGAGCGGCAACAGCTGCACGCTCGACAACTGCATGCCGTCGGGCGGCGCACGCACGGTCAGCGGCGCAATCACCTCACCCCAAGGCGGCTGGTTGAACGGGATCGAGATCACCGTCGAGCCGCCATTGGCCGCAGCCGCCATCACCGCCAGCGACGGTACCTTCAGCATGCAGCTGCCCGACGGCACCTATCGTTTCCGCGCGCGTCATCCGACCAGCGCCATGCGCTTCTTCCCCGCGCACATCGAGCGCACGGTCAACGGCAACGACGTGAGCGATATCGACTTCAATGCGGAGCGCGGCGCCACGCTCTCGGGCTCGCTCAGCTACAGCGGCAGTCGCAGCGGACGCGTCTACGTGATCGCACAACCCGCGAACGGCGGCTTCGGTGGTGTGCAGCTCGGCACCAGCGTCGCCAATGTCGCCAGCACATGGAGCATCGAAGGCGTGCCCCCCGGCGACTACCAAGTGATCGCGACGATGGATCACCTCGGCATCGGTCGTCAGCACGCGCAGAACCCGGGCGGTGGTTTGTCGACGATGACGGTCAACGGCAACCCCATCGACAACCTCACGATCATGCTTGGCGATCCGCCGCTCGTCGCGCCAAGCCCACCCGTGATCCACGGCGCCGCACCCAGCACAGGCAGCGTGCTCTTGTTGTGGGACTCGCCGCGCGACAACAAAGGCGCGCCGACCGCGGAGCGCTTCAACATCTACTTCCGGCGCAATGCCGCGCCTACGACGAGCGTCTACGATGGCGTGATCTCGGACGTGCCGTTGCTGGAAAGCGACGGCAACTACATGCACACGGGCCTTACCGACGGTGACGTCTACTACTACCTGATGACGTCGGTCGCGGGCGGGCTGGAAGGCGCGGCGTCCAACGTGATGGGTCCGGTCACGATCGGCGCGCCGCAAGGTGGCGTCAGCGTCAGCGGCATCGCCAACAGCTCCAACTTTGCGCCCGCGGGACCGTTGACCGTCGTGCTGTTCTCCGAGCAAGGCGGCCTTCACTTCACGTCGATCGCAAACCCGATCGCGCGCCAACCCTTCACGATCCTGGGCGTCCCGCCCGGTGTGTACAAGCTCCTGGCGTTCGTCGACGACGATCACGATCACAGCGCGGGGCCACGCGATCCCGGCGCGGGCGACGATCAGGGCGCGCCGCAGGTGTTCGTCACGACCATGCCGATCGATGACGCGCACGTCGGGCTCACTGTTCGCGACGCGCGCACCGCAGTCGTCACGATGGTTCACCGCGATCAGGGCACCTTGAATGTCGACTACAGCGTCGGTCTCACCGTGAGCTCCGAGCGCAAGCAAGTGGTGGGTGTGCGTTTGATCGACGGCGCGGGCGCCATGACGCCAAGCGATCTGGTGTTCACCAGCGATCACGACAACGGCGTCGGCATTCCGCTCGGCGTGCTGCCAGCGCGAAGCGGCGATCTGTACACGATCGACATCCGCTACGACGACGGCATGGTGCAGCGCGTGGTGCAGCCGGTGCGCAACGTGATGGGCGTCGATCAACTCGCGCTGCCCACTGCGCCGACGCCAAACGCGACGATCGCGTGCGTGCAGCCGACCATGTTCAGTTGGCAGGCGCCGCCCGTCCCACCCGCGGCGTTCAACTACCGCATCGACGTGCGCAACGCGGGCTTGGGCAACGACGAACGCGTGTTCGAGGCCAATGACCTGCCGAGCTCACAGACGAGCGTTGCATTCACGGGTTCGGCGCCGCCGCCGATGTGTGGCGGATCGCAGCACTGGTCCGTGCTCGTGGTCGACGACGAAGGCAACCGCGCAGAGAGCTCTGCGAGCTACACCTTCAGCGGCCTGTGATCACGAGCGCACGGTCGGGTGACGCAAGCCGTAGATGACACCGTCACGCGCGCGGTAGTCGGCCAGGACTTCGCACGCAGCGTCACGTTGCACCTGCTCGGTCACGGCGATGCCGCGTGCGCGCAACGTGTCTTGCCACACTGCAGGCTTGGGGCCTTCGTCGAAACCGATCGCTTCCACATCGAGCGTGGTGGCGCCGCAGATCACGCGGTCGAGGCCCGACCACACGATCGCACCGAAGCACTGGCAGCACGGCTCCGCGCTCGTGACCAACGTCAGCGACGGTCGATCGGTGCGCGCCGCCAACACCTGCTGCGCCGCCATGATCGCCACAATCTCCGCGTGCGCGATCGAGAAACCCGAAGCCAGCACCCGGTTGACGCCCGCCGCGATGCACCGATCGCCTTCAAACACCGCCGCACCAAACGGCCCACCGCCTTCGACCACATTGCGCCGCGACAACGCGATCGCGAGATCCATCTTGTCGCTATCTGTGGCACGAAGCGCATCGCGTTGCGCGAGCGCATGGACCCAATCGGGCACAGCGATGAGGAGCTCCACTAGCGACCTCGCTTCCGTGTGAGCAAACCGGCTTCTCTGAGCAACTCGATGTCGAGTAGATCCTTGGGGCGCCCGGCTGCTCGTTTGGTCTTTACGTACTCAGACAAACCCAAGAAGCCCATGACGTGACCGTCAATCTTGAGCCGCGTTCGCCCCTTCCAAGCTTCCGCAAAGGTGATGCCCGTCGAGCTCGTGAGAACGTCGATCGCCACAGGTGGACGACCAATCGTGACCATGCGTTCTTCGACCGACAGGTGCGCGGGCACTTGCTCCGCCAGCTCGGCATATCCGAATTCCTTCAGTGCATCCGCCACGCGTCGTGCGTTCGCGCGCGTCGGCTCAATCAGGACGTCCAGATCTTCTGTGTGTCGCGGTCTACCGAGCACCGCCAGAGCGTGCGCGCCGATGACGACGAACCGAGCTCTGTGCCGTGCCAGACAGCACAAAAACGCGCTCAAGTCGGGGTGGAGAATTGGGGTCGACATAGAGGGCTCGTCGCAGTTCTTCGAGCACGAGCAACCCCTGGTGGGGTCGCAAGCGCAGTGCACGCTCGCGAATGAAGCGCTCGTTGTCCGACACGCTTCCCATCCGCCATTCCTTCGAAGGAGACATCCCGGACATGCTGCCACACAATCCATGATGGAGTGGAGGAACGAGCGATGTCGCAGCGACACACATTCACCGGGGGTTGTCATTGTGGGGCGGTGCGGTTTTCGGTCGCGACCGAGGCCGATCACATCGACGACTGCAACTGCTCGATCTGCCAGAAGAAGGGCTTCCTGCACCTGATCGTGAAGGAGGCCGACGTCACGTGGCTGCGCGGTCGCGATCAGCTCAGCGAGTACACATTCAACACGCGCACGGCCAAGCACTGGTTCTGCAAGCACTGCGGCATGCACCCGATCTACCGGCCGCGATCACATCCGGACGGCTACAGCATCAACGCGCGCTGTCTCGATGGCGACGCCTGGCGAACATTGCCGATCCGCCCGTTTGACGGACGCGATTGGGAAGCCGCGCGCAGCACACTGGACTGACGTGTCACAGGCGCTGCAAGCGAATGCGGTCCAGGCGCACGCCGGCCTGCGCGCTCCATGAGATCGCCACGTGCTCGGACAACGACACCTCGCAGTGCGTTTGCGCTCCTTCGCTCGCCAACGTGATGCGATCACCGTGTCGTTCGACTGTCACCGTGGCGCCGTCCTGCCGCGCGATCGCACAACGCCCGACCGCCAACCGGTCTGCCGCCACCGCCACATCCAGCTTCGCGCTCGCATCTTCGGCGCGCAGCATGATCGTCAGCTCGCCGTCCAGCGCACCGACATCAAGCTCCAGCCGGAAGGCGCCGAACATCAAGCCCGCCACGTCCGCGCGCGCGGCATCGACCTCCGCCACCAAGCTTCCGCTGTCGTCGCTCCAACGCGCGTCGTGATCGAGAACGAGCGCCGCATCGGAAGCAAGGAGCGTGGCCGGCAGGTTGTCGAATGGGGTGGTGATCTGTTCACGGCGCAACGACAAACCGGTGGCATCGAGCTCTGCGATGGCGCCGTTGTCGAGCCGATGCAGCGCGCTCGGGACACGTGATGCGCTCACTTCCGTGATGCCGGACGTCTCCGGGTCGACGCGCCACGCCTGCGCCAAGTCCGACAGGCGGCGTTGCCCCACCACGAGCACCGTTCCGTCAGACAACCCAACCACCGACGCGCGAGCGAGCGAAGGCAACGTGGCCACCGCGTCGATCAGCCGTGCCGGGCCTGACCCCATCAACAACAACGACACCGCACATTGCGCCGGTGTGCAGCCGAGCCACGCGATCCGATCGCCGGCCAACTGCGCGCTCGTCGCGCGATCGACCGGAGCGAAGGCAGGCTCGAGCATCGTGATCTGGCCATCCACATCGATCGCTTCGATCGCCGTGACGACGTGGCCGTCACGGTCGAGACCGCCGACCACCACCACACGTCCGTCGTTGAGCCGATGCAACACAGGCTGCGTGCGCGCCACGAACAACGTACCGGCATCTTCGGCGCCTGCTTCGGTCACGCGCTCCAGGCTCGACAGCGGCGCTTCGCCGAGCTCGCTGACGCCACCAACCACCAGCACGCGGCGATCATCGAGCGCGATCGCGCCGTGATCACGCCGTGGTCCGTGCACCAACACGGCACCCACGTCTGCACTGAACGTTCGATCGACGACGTCGAACCGCTCGTAGGTTTCGTGTGCTGGGCCGCGCTCGTGCGCACCGCCGCCGATCACCCACACCTGCGAGCCCACCACCGTCGCGCTGGCACCGGAGCGACGCAGAAACATGCCGCCTTCCACCTGCTCGACCAGCTCAGCGCCCGCAGGCAACACGAACGCGGTCGACACCGCCGCGCCATCGGACCCCTCGCCGAAGTCGTCATTGCGACCACCGGCGATCAGCAACGCGCCGTCCGGCAACGCTGTGATCGCGGCGCCGACGCGTGCACGCGCCTCAAAGTCGGGGGAAGGACACGAGCGCGACAAGGGCAAGAGCAGCACGTCGCGCGTCGGCGCGGCGGGGAGCAAGCCGAGCACGTCGCCAGCCTCGGGGTCAGGTGTGCCGGTTTCGAAGCGCAGGTAGCGCGTGTCGAGTGGGAAGCGCTCGATCGCAAATGCGCCCCGCACCGGATCGATCAGCTCCACGTGATTCGCTGACGGCGCGAAGTCGCCCAACGCGCTCACCGTGATCCAGGCGTCGGGATCGAGCCGGCACGCTGTCGCCATCGGACGTCGCACCACCACGCGCGCATCGGTCCACGCCACATCCTCGCCGCAACCCCACAGCGCTCCACACAGCCCAAGCACGCCGAACCAAACGGCGCGCGCATCGGTCGTGGGCCTTCCGCTATCCTTCTGCGCGATGAGCGAACGCCACGCGCCTCTGATCCAGTTCGGCAAGTACTTGCTGGACGGCGAGATCGCGACGGGCGGCATGTCCAAGGTGTTTCGTGCGCGCTTGCGCGGTCCGGGGGGCTTCGAAAAGCGGCTGGTGGTGAAGCAAATCCTACCGCAGCTCGCCGTGGACCCGAACTTCATCCGCATGTTCGTGCAGGAAGCCAACACGCTCGTGCAGATGAGTCACCCGAACATCGTGCCGGTGTACGAGCTCGGCGTGGTCGATGGCGTGTACTTCCTGGCGATGGAGCTGGTGGAGGGCGCGACGCTGCTCGAGCTGCTGCGCGACGGTCCGCTGCCCGAAGCGTTGGTGGCGCACCTGGGGATCCAGATCTGCGAAGCGCTCAAGTACGCCCACGAGCGCTTCTCGGTGATCCACCGCGACGTGACGCCGCGCAACTTGGTGATCGACGACGCCGGTCACGCACGTCTGCTCGACTTCGGCATCGCCGCGCCGGCCGATCAAGCCGGACGCTTCGGGTCGGTCGGCTACATGTCGCCGGAACAAGCGCGTGGTCTCCCGGTCGGACCGCAGAGCGATCTGTTCTCGGTCGGCACCTTGTTGTTCGAAGCGCTGACCGGTCGTCCGGCGTTCCTGCGCGACACGCCCGAGGCCACGCGACGCGCCTTGCTCGACGAACCGGCGCCGACGATCGCTGCCAGTGTGGCGTCCGACGCGATGCGGCAATGGGTGACGCGCTGTCTCGCACGCGAAGCGCAACAGCGACCGACCGGCGCCGCGGAGATCGCCAAGGGGTTGCGCGCGCTGTTGTCGGCGAGTCATCCGAGCGGCGTGGCAGAAGACTTGGGACGCCGCGCACACGAAGCACGCAGGCGGATCGATGCACACGCGCAGGCCGATCACATCAGCACCAGCGATGAGATCCACGCCACGGCGCCGCGCACACCAGGTGACAGCCGCAGCCTCGCCACGAGCCCGATCCTCGACCAGCTGTTGCAGCAAACCGAGCGCATCGATCGCAAAGACGATGCTCCGCGCACCGCTTCGTCGGAAGCCAGCGCCACTGACACGCCGCGTGCGATCGCAGCGACCACGGCACCGATCGCCGAGCGCTCGACCGCGGCGAAAGGCCGGGCAACACACGGGGAAGGCGCGTCACGACCGGTGTGGCTGTGGCTCGCGCTCGCCGCCTTGGTCGCTTTGAGCGCGTGGGCATGGGCGCCACGACCCAACGCGCCGGTGCGCACCGCGGCTCCATTGAAGCCCCCGAGCGCGGCAATCACAAGAACGACGCAGACCACTCCGCCACCACTCGTGCCCGTCACGCCGCCCTCAACGCCGGTGCCGAACAGCGCTTCGGTCGACGCACAGCTGGCCACGCACGATGCGGCCGTGGTGACCGACGCAGGTGCACATCACCCTGGAGTCGCTGCTTCCGCGCGTGCCTCGCTCGTGATCAACGCGGTGCCGTGGGCCGAGGTGAAGCTCGACGGACGCGCGCTGGGCTCGACACCGATTCGCAAGATCGCAACCGAGGCGGGCAAGCACGCGCTGGACTTGTTCTGTCCGCCGCTCGGTCGTCGCGCACGCGTGACCTTGCAGCCGAAGTCCGGCGAAACGCTGCGCGTATTGGTGGACCTCAACCAGGATCCGCCGCGTGTCAGCGTGAAGTGATCGATGAAGGCAGCGGCGCAGACGTCAGCGTGGTGAGCGATGCCGGATCCCACGACAACACCGCCAGGAACAGATCGATCGCCGTCGGCGAAAGATCGCTCACGTGGGCTTCGCGCTTAGTTTCGATCGCCATCAGCACGAGCTCATTCACCGCGCCGACCAACGCCATCGCCATTTCGGGCGTGAGCCCACGACGGCCGGGGTGATCGGGCAAGCGCGCATCGACCAGCAGCCGCATCGCATCGGCGAAGCGATGGTGGATCTCACGTCGCAAGGAGAGCGCCGCCGGACCCGCCGCCTGAACGTCGGTGAAGAACGGTCCGATGATGGCGGCGTGCTCTTCGAGCGCACCGAAGTACGCATGCACCGCAGCCGAGATCGCCTCGACCGCCGCCACGATCGGGTCCGGACTGAACGGCCGATCGACCGCCAACCCAATCCGCGACAGCAGCTCGTCGCTGAGCGCGTTGTAAGTCGCCAGGAAGCACGCTTCCTTGTCAGGAAAGTGCTCGTAGAAGGTGCGCTTGGAGACACGGGCGTGACGCACGATGTCGGCGATCGTGGTGTCGGCGTAACGCTTCTCCGCCAACGCCTGGGCCAACCCGTCCATCAGCCGGACCCGGTAATCCTCGGGCCCCGACGGCGGGGCGGGAGGCATCGTGCTGAAGCGCGAAAAGGGCCCTTGCATGTTGGTACCGTGTAGTACCATACTCCGCCTGGTACCGCGGAGTACCAAGCGCAGTGCCCGAAATAAGGAGCGTTCCATGGCCCAACAGACGGTTCCCCACGTTCAGGTCGCCATCGTCGGCAGCGGATTCTCGGGCTTGGGCGCAGGCATTCACCTCAAGCGCGAGGGCATCGACGACTTCGTGATCTTCGAGCGCGCGCACGACGTGGGCGGCACTTGGCGCGACAACTCGTACCCAGGCTGCGCGTGCGACGTGGAATCGCAGCTGTACTCGTTCTCGTTCGCGCCGAACCCGACGTGGAGCCACAGCTTCTCCGGCCAGGCCGAAATCTACGCGTACCTACGCAAGGTCGCCGACGACTACGGCGTGCGCTCCCACGTGCGCTTCAACCACGACTTGCTCGACGCGCGTTGGAGCGAGGACGCGCAGCGCTGGCTGATCGAAACAAGCCTCGGTCGTTACACCGCGAACATCTTGATCTCGGGCATGGGCGCGCTGGCCGATCCGAAGCTGCCGCAGATCAAGGGCATCGAGACCTTCAAGGGCAAGATGTTTCACTCCGCACAGTGGGAGCACGACTACGACTTGACCGGCAAGCGCGTGGCGGTGATCGGCACGGGTGCATCGGCGATTCAGTTCGTCCCCGCGATCCAGCCCAAGGTCGCATCGCTCAAGCTTTTCCAGCGCACGCCGGCGTGGGTGTTGCCGCGCGTCGATCGCACGATCAGCAAGCTCGAACAGAAGCTCTACGCGAAGCTGCCGATCGCACAGAAGGCGCTGCGCACGCTGACGTTCCTGCGCCGCGAGACGTACATGGGACTGTTCCGCAATCCGGGTTTGATGCGCATGAGCCAGCGCTTGGTGGTGAAGCACCTGGAGCATCAGATCCAAGATCCGACGCTGCGCGCGAAGCTGATGCCGAGCTACACGATGGGCTGCAAGCGGTTGCTGCTCTCCAACGACTACTACCCGGCGCTGGCGCAACCGAATGTCGATGTGATCACCGATGGCGTGCGTGAGATCCGCGAGCGCTCGATCGTCACGAGCGACGGCGTCGAGCACATGGTCGACGCGATCATCTTGGGCACCGGCTTCCACGTCACCGACATGCCGTTCACGACCAAGGTGCACGGGCGCGACGGACGCTCGCTCGCGGACGTGTGGAAGGGCAGCCCGCAGGCGCACCTGGGCACGATGGTCCATGGCTACCCGAACTTCTTCACCCTGCTCGGGCCCAACACCGGCCTCGGTCACACGTCGATCGTGTTGATGACCGAGAGCCAGCTGCAGCTCGTGATGAACGCGCTGCGCACACTGAAGCAGAGCGACAAGGCCGCAATCGAGCCGAGCGCCGACGCGCAAGCCCGCTACAACGACTGGATTCAAGCGCGCCTGTCACCGACGGTGTGGAACCAGGGCGGCTGCGCCAGCTGGTACATCGACGAAAACGGCCGCAACTCCACGCTCTGGCCCGACACCACGATCGCGTTCAAGCGCCTGACCGCAACGCTGCGCGTGAAGGACTACCTCTTCACCGACAAGCACGCGGCCAAGGTCAGCACAAACAAGGTCGAGAACCTGCACGCTGCGTAACGCCGGCGACCACAATGGTCGCAGGCCTTGTGCCTGCCCGTGGCTACAGCGTTTCCAAGTACGCGACCAGGTCGTCGAGCTGTTCGTCGTCGAGCTGCGAGGTCTTGCCGTGGGCGTCGCCGCCGCCGCACTCCGGATTGTCGAAGCGCGCGCGCAGCGTCTCTGCGCAGCCGGTGTGGATGAAGGGAGCGCGGTAGCCGATCGCGACCAGTGACGGCACTTGGAACCCCTGGCCGAGCTCGCCTGTGCCCACGTCGACCGTGCCGTTGTTGGTGAGCTTGGGTCCGTTGTGACAGTTGCCGCAGCCGACCTCGCGCGAATGGAACAGCGCTTCGCCGCGCAACGCAGCGGCATCATTGGCCGCACGGATCGGCGCCGGCGCTTGCACCGCAAACATCCAGTGGCTCAGCGTGTCGAGACGCTCCTCGCTTTGGTGCACGCCGCCCATGCGACCGACGAACACCTGGCTCATCAGCGCGTGCAGGCTCTCCACGTCGCCGTCCCAGTGAAACGGCGCGGTGTCCTCCAGGCCCACGTGAACCGCCTGCGTGCGCCGATCGCCGACCGCATTGAACTTCCACACGCGACCGTCATCGCCACCTTCCATGTGACACGACGCGCACGCGATGCCGGCGCCGGAGTCGCGATGAAACAGATCGTGACCGGTGTCAGCCACCGAGTCGCCGCCGAGCGCGACCGACAATGGCTCACCGAACGTGCGCTGCGAGCCGAACACACCCGCGGTCACGGTGCGCACCTTCAACGCCGCAGGCTCGCGCGTTTGGTACACGAGGTTGCCGTTGGGCATGAACGCCACTGCGGTGACCTGCTCGTTGCCGAAGATCTGCTGCGCGCTGCCGCAGGACACGGTGGTCGGCTCGCCCTCGACGCTGAGCGATGCGCGCGACACGTGGATCATCTCTGTGAACGTCGGCGTGGCGCTCGGCGTGGTCTGGCCGGAACGCGCATCGGCCATGAACGGGCGCGGCGCCGCGGGATCACCGGAACCAGCGACTGCAATCACGATCGAGTCATTGGAGACCGCAACGTCCACCGGCAGCACCGCATCCGCCAACGGGCCTGATGTGGCGACACGCTGACCACTCTGGTCGAAGGCGCTGATCGCGCCATGCACGATGCTGTTGCAGTTGAAGCTCGGCGTGTCGCCACCGTAATAGACCGGGCTCGGCGGCGTCGCGGGATCGAGGTTCGGCGCGGGACCCACCGTGTCGCTCTGCGCGCGCTGGTGCAGCATCACCACCTCGCCGTTCGGAGCCGCCACCGCACGCCACGCCACCGCCGCATCGAAGTCATGGATCGCGCCGGCGCGCTGGTGCTGCACACCACCGGCCTGCGAGGTGCTCACCATCAGACCTTGCTTGGTCACGCGGATCGCTTCCGCGGTCTTGAAGCGGGTCAGCACCAGCTCATCGCCGCTGATCACCACGTCGCGCAGATCGACCGGCAAGCGCGCACGCCAGCGCTCCGCACGATCTTCACCCGACAGCGCCACCAGCTGCCCATCGGCACACGCAACGTAGAGCGTGTCGCTCGGCGCATCGAGCGCAGTGCCGCGGGGCGCCGGACACACCGCAGTGCGACTCAAGACCTGACCATTGCCGAGATCGATCGTCGCGATCGCGCCTGCGCGCCGCAACGCCACGTGCGCCAGGTGACGCGGCCCATCGATCACGACGCGGCCTGGCTCGTCCCCTGGCAGTAGCTCCACCCGCGTACGTTGGAAGAACGACGCCAGGTCGACGATCGACACCGCGTTGCGATCCGGATCTGCCGCCACCGCCAGCCGACCGTCGGGGCTCACCGCCAACGTACCGCCGATGATCGGCGCCGGCTCCACCAACGCTTGCTGCGCAGGACGGTTGTCGATCGGCACGATGCGCACCGAGCCCTCACCGACCGGCGCGTCGAACGCATTGCAACCACCGAGCGTCACGCCAACCGCCAACCCTAAGGTCGATCCTAAGGTGGAGAACCCAATGCGTGTGCGTGTCATCCCGACCTCCCCTGCATGAACGAAGCGCCGCGAGAGCATTCGCAAAGCTCATACCGTTTTTGGACGCACGGCCAAATCACGGATCCATTGAGGATTTCCGCTGACCACGCCGTGACTGGCCCACCACAGCTGTGAACTTCGAGTCACAGGGGCCAGGCCCGTTCCGTCACAGGCAGAACGCGATGCACCCGCTTGATTGCGCTGCACCTAAGAGTCGGTTCAGTCTCCGCGCACGACTCACGAAGGGGCGGAGCATGGAGAGCTCGAAGGCGACCGTCGTGTTGCAACACGCAATCACAAGCGCAGTGGTGTTCGTTTCAAAGGCTTGCCTGAGTTGCGTGCTGGTCGTCGTGATCGCGTGTGGCGATGACGATGGCGCAACCGGCGCAACCGGCGGCGACAGTGGCAGCGCGGGTGGCAACGAGGACAGCGGAAGCAGTGGCGAGGGTGGCAGCGCTGGCGATGGCGGCGCGGGCAGCAGCGCGATCGACGCAGGCGGTGCGGGCGGCAGCGCTGGCACCTCAGGCACCGGCGGCACGGCGGGTGAGCCCACGGTCACGCCGGAGATCGCGTTGACACGATTTGCCACCGCGTTGTGTCGTCACTACCGCACGTGTCTCGACGATCCCTACGACGGCGTCGTCGTGCGCGCGTTGGGTGACGAAGCGGCATGTATCGCGGAGAAGCAAGCGTTGCTGGAGCAAGACTCGCGCCTCGGTGCGCTGCTTTCGGCAGCCCGTGAGGGAGCCTTGCGCATCACCGAACGCGCGCTGCAGACGTGCGTGGATGCAACCGAACGCTGTGAACAACCGTTCTCGGTGACACCGCAGCGCCGACTCACGTACGACGACATCTCGCCGTGCCGCGAGCTGTTCGATGGCGCGGTGCCTGACGGCGGCGCGTGCAATCTGTCTGAAGAGTGCGCGGGAGATGCGATGTGCCTGTTTCAAGCGGGCACCTCGGGATGCAACGGCACGTGCGCGCCGCGTCGAGACGAAGACGCGAGCTGCACCGTCGATCGCGAGTGCGCGGGAGCTGAAGGCACCTGGCCGGTCTGCCACGAACAACAATGCTTGCAGGTCGTGCTGGAAGGTCCCGCGCTGTTCGGCGAACCCTGCGGTCGCTATCAACTGCATCGCGCGCGCCCTTGTCCAGGCGGGCAGTACTGTCCCCCCGGCGCCATCAGCAATCCACGATTCTGCCAGCCGTTCGCCTCACTGAACGACGCGTGCACCCCGTTCACCTGTGGCGACGGGATCTGCTTGGGCAACGTGTGCGAGGCGGTCACGATCGCGCGCAACGAAGGCGACGCGTGCGGCGGCACGTCGATCTGCGACGGCTTCGCCGAGCTCCATTGTGACTTCGGCATGTGCCAGCGCGCGTCCGGCAGCGACTGCTCCCAGGGCGCATGGTTCTCAGCGGACGATTGCGCACCACGCACGCTCGAACCGGTCGGTGCCGCGTGCAGCTCCCACGCCACGTGCGAGAGCGGTGTGTGCGGCTTCACCCGCGGCTGCCTCGCCGGCCTATGCAACGACGGTTGATGCGCTTGACGGCTCGATGCCGCGCGGTCAGATTGCCCGGCACGCGGTGAACAGGGACGCCGCGCCCGCTACAAGCCGACGCACCCTGAAGGTTCTGAAAGACAACACCTGATCGACGCCAGTCGTCATTCCTTGGGCCCGAGCAAGCGGGAAGTGGCCCAGACAAGGGAGTGGCATGGACAACGCAATCGAATACCTCCGTCAGCATGCACGCGTGCTGCAGCGCAAAGCCGAAGAGAAGGACGCGACCGCGATCGCGTGGCTGTCCTCGGTGCACGAGCTGAGATCACTGGATGCAGAGGCCCTGTCGCGTGCGGTGCAGCGCAAGCATTGCCTGATCGCGATCGCGCAGAAGCTCGGCGCCAAGGACTGGAACGATCTTCACACGCAGCTGTGTGCGCAGGCCGGCGACGACTTCGGCACGCTGTTGCACGTGAACGGCTACTGGAACATCTGGAGCGCGCGCTACGACGAAGCGATCACGATCCGCGCCGATCACGGCGGCTACCTGTTGCCGTACAAGCGCCAGTTCATGATCGTGGAGGACCACTACCTCGACGGTCTTGGCCTCGACGCGCGCGACGCGGACTGGGAACGCATCGGCCGCGACTGGGTGAGCCCAAAAGACCCTGCGGCGCGTGATCGTCTGGCGGAGAAGCTGTTGCGACAACGCTTGCAGTCGCTGTCGTCACGCACAGATCAATCCTGAGGCACAGATCAATCCTGCGTAGGCTCCGCCTCACCCGACAGGCGACCACGAGGTCGCCCCCACTTGCTCTTGGCGTGGGTGGGGCTTACGCATGCGATCCCGTTGCACGGCAACAAGGAGCTCTCACATGGCGATTCGATTGGGCGATGAAGCACCGGATTTCACCGCGGAAAGCACGGCAGGCACGATCAAGCTGCACGAGTACCTGGGCAGCAGTTGGGGCGTGTTGTTTTCGCACCCGAAGGACTTCACGCCGGTGTGCACCACCGAGCTCGGTGAAGTGGCGAAGCTCAAGCCCGAGTTCGACAAGCGCAACGTGAAGGTGCTCGGCCTCAGCGTCGACCCGCTCGACGATCACAAGCGCTGGGTCGGCGACATCGCCGAGACCCAAGGCACGGCGCTCAACTTCCCGCTGCTCGCGGATCCCGATCGCAAGGTCTCCACGCTCTACGACATGATCCACCCCAACGCGAACAACACGTTGACGGTGCGTTCGGTGTTCGTGATCGGTCCCGACAAGAAGGTGAAGCTGACGATCACCTACCCGGCGAGCACCGGCCGCAACTTCGCCGAGATCCTGCGCGTGATCGATTCGCTGCAGCTCACCGCCAACCACAGCGTGGCGACGCCGGTTAACTGGAAGGATGGCGAAGACGTGATCATCGTGCCGTCGCTCTCCAACGAAGACGCAAAGGCGAAGTTCCCCGGCGGCTGGAAAGAAGTGAAGCCCTACCTGCGCATCACCAAGCAACCCAACAAGTAGGCCAACGTTCGATCACCGAACGCGCGACGACGGCGACCCTCCGCAACGAGTGGTCGCCGTTGTTCGTTAAAGCTGCCAGGTCATCAGCCGCGCAGGTGCGTTGCAATCCGCGTGGCGCGTTTGCGCACAGAGGCAAGCCAGGCTTCGCGTTGCGCTGGTGACGTGAGCTTGAGGCGCGCCAAGTAGTAGCGACGCACGACACTGAAGCCGCAGTACTTGAACACCGTGAAGTAGTTGGCGAGCCAACCCGGGTCGATCCAGGCAACGATCGCGGGTGAGTCCAGGGTGTAAAAGAAGTGCGCTTCTTTGCCGCGCATCAAGCCGGTGGGAAACACCGCGGTCTTCGGCCGATCAGCAAACGAATAGGTCAACCCCGAGACGAAGGTGCGATCGAGGTAGCCCTTCAGCATCGCCGGGAAGCCGCCCCACCACACCGGGTACACGAACACCATCGCTTGGCACCACGCGATGTGCTCACGGTGCTCGCGCGTGTAGTCGACTTGATCGAGATCACGCCGTCGATGCTGCGCGTTGACCACCAACACTGGGTCGAACCCTTCGGCATACAGATCGATCGCGCGCACCTCGCACCCACCTTCGCGCAAACCGGCCATCACCTGTTCGAACACCGCGTGCGTGTAGCTCTGCGGATTGGGATGACAATAGACGACCAACACCCGCCGCATCACCGCGCTCCGATCTTCGCTTGAGGGCTCACCGGCGCAGCGCGGCTTCGAGCGCTTGGCGCATCACGTCGATCGGGGCTTCGCGCTTGGTCCAGAGTTGGAGCGCGATGGCGCCTTGGTGCAGCAGCATGCCCAGGCCGTCGACCGTGCGTAGCCCACGTTGCTCAGCACGTTGCATCAACGTGGTGGTGCGCGGCTTGTAAACGAGATCGATCACGGTCGCGTGTGGTGGAAGCGCATCGATGGCAATGCTGTCGGCGAAGGCCTGCGCGTTCGGGTCACCTTGCAAGGTCGCGCTCGTCGCTTGCACCAGCAGCGTCGCCGAAGACAACGCCTCACGCAGGCCCGCATCCATGTCGACGCCGTGTACCGCTGTCTGCGCGGCCGGCGCGAGCTCAGTCGCCAACGCGAGGGCACGATCCTGTCGTCGTGCCGCGATCACGATACGCGAGGCACCGGCCTGTCCGAGCCCGACGATCGCAGCCCGCGCGGCGCCACCCGCACCGAGGATCACCACGTTCGCGCCCGACAGCTCGACGCTGGCTTCTCGCAACGAAGCGGCGAGCCCGGCAGCGTCGGTGTTGTGTCCGATCAGCCGATCACCTTGGCGCACGAGGGTGTTCACCGCACCGATCGCACGCGCCGCGGGTTCCACTTCGTCGAGCCACGCCACCACCGCTTCCTTGTGCGGCACCGTCACGTTGGCGCCGGCGATCTGGTCGCGGCGCATCTGCGCGATGGCGCTCGCCAGTTGATCGGGCGCGACGGCGTGCGTGGCGTAGTGCGCGTCGATGCCAAGGTGAGCGAAGGCGGCGTTGTGCATCGCGGGCGACAGCGAGTGCGTGACCGGGAAACCCAAGATCCAGAATTGCGCCGTCACTTGGTCTTGTCCTTGCTCAGCGCGATCACCTGCGTGCGCAAGGTGCCGTCGTGCAAGCGCACGCTGACGGCGTCTCCGATCGCGGCGTCGTGGGCGTGGATCAGCGCCTTACCGGTCGGTTCGTGCAACGCGATCGCGTAACCGCGCGCCAGAATCTGGGTCGGTGACAGCGCCTGCAGACGCGCCGACAGCTCCGACAGTTGCGCACGACGCGCGTTGAGCAACGGACGCGCCGCGGCTTCCAAGCGTGTCGACAGCTGGGCCAAGCGCGAGCGATCGGCCACCAGTGTCATGCGCGGATCGCGTCGCGCCAGACGCTGTTGCAGCTGGGTCAGCGTGACGCGCTGACGGCGCAAGCGTTGTTGCAGCGGGCGCTGCAGTTGGTCTTGCAGCGCTTGCAGGCGTCGACGGGAGGCAAACAGCGCGCTGCGCGGATCGGTCACTTTGCGCGCGAGGCGATCGAGCTGGATGCGCTTGCGACCGATCGCCACTTCCAACGCGCGCGCCAAGCGACGATCGAAATGATCGAGCTGTTGGATCAACGCACGTTGCTCCGGAACCACTAGCTCGGCAGCGTTCGACGGCGTGGCGGCGCGCACGTCGGCGATCAGATCCGACAACGTCACGTCCACCTCGTGTCCCACCGCGCTGACCGTGGGCACACGGCAGCGACCGATCGCGCGGACCACCTGCTCGTCGTTGAAGGCTTGCAGATCTTCGCTGGCACCACCGCCGCGTCCGACGATCACCACATCCAGCTCGGGCACGCGTTGAATCGCCTCCAACGCCACCACGATCGAGCGCGGCGCATCGACGCCTTGCACGAAGCAGGGCGCGACCAGGATGCGCACCGGACCGCGGCCGTCTGCCACACGCACGATGTCGTGCAGCGCAGCGCCCGACGTGCTGGTGACGACGCCGATCACACGCGGCAACAACGGCAACGCACGCTTGCGCGCCGGGTCGAGCAAGCCTTCTGCCTGGAGCTTGTCGCGCAGCGCCGCGAGCTGGGCTTGCAGGTCACCATCACCCGCCGGCTTGCACGCGCGAGCGATCAACTGGAATGAACCGCGCGGCTCGAACAAGGACAGGTAGCCACGCATCCGTACGCGCGCGCCGTTGCTCAGAAACGCTCGGCAGCGCTGCGCGTCGCTCTTGAACATCACGCCGCGGACTTGTGCCGGTTCGTCTTCGTCGTTGAGCGTGAAGTACACGTGGCCGGAGCCGGCGATCGTCACGTCGCTCAGCTCGCCCTCGACCCACACGCTCTTGTACTCATCTTCGAGTCGCGCGCGCACGGTGCGGTTGAGCTGCGCGACGCGAAACACGCGCTCCTCGGGCGGCCCACTTTTGCCCTTTTTTTCCGCGTGATCGAACAGTGGCAGCGACGACATGCCCGCGTTATCTACGC
>JACZCZ010101405.1_pt1 | contig 33862 bp, 26 predicted proteins | sample 8641811 | NCBI WGS metagenome assembly JACZCZ01 (sample SAMN15324610, study PRJNA640507) | soil metagenome | isolation source: intercropping peanut in the first line | place: China: Luxin town, Laibin City, Guangxi Province | collected 2019-07-25 | depth 10cm m | reverse complement strand
GTGGTGCCCGGGTGCGCGGCGATGAAGTACGGGATCAGGTACTGCTCCTTGCCGGCTTCCTTCGAGTACTTCTCGAACAGCTCCTTGAACTTGTAGTAGGTGCCCACGCCCGGTTTCATCATCTTCGAGAGCGGGCCTTCGCCGATCGCTTCGGGCGCGATCTTGAGATAGCCGCCGACGTGATGCTGGACGAGCTCCTTCACGTATTCGGGCGACTCGACCGCCAGGTCGTAGCGCACGCCTGACCCGATCAGGATCTTCTTGATGCCCGGCAACGTTCGTGCGCGCTGATAGAGCTTGATCAGCGGCGTGTGATCCGTGTTGAGGTTGGGACAGATGCCCGGATAGACGCACGACGGACGGCGACAGGCCGATTCGATCTTCGGCGATTTGCAGGCCAGGCGATACATGTTCGCCGTCGGCCCGCCGAGATCGGAGATGACACCGGTGAATCCCGGCACGCTGTCGCGGATCTCTTCGATCTCCTTGATGATCGAATTCTCCGACCGGTTCTGGATGATCCGGCCTTCGTGCTCGGTGATCGAACAGAATGTGCAGCCGCCGAAGCAGCCGCGCTGGATCGCGATCGAGAAACGGATCATCTCGTAGGCCGGAATCTTCGCGCTCTCGTAGAACGGGTGCGGCACGCGCCGGTACGGCAGCTCGTAGATCGCGTCCATCTCCTTCATCGCGAGCGGAATCGGCGGCGGATTCAGCCATACGTCGATGTTTCCGTGACGCTGTACCAGGGCACGCGCATTCCCCGGATTCGATTCGAGGTGCAGGATGCGCGAGGCATGCGCGTAGAGAATCGGATCGCTCGACACTGCATCGAAGGAGGGCATGCGGATGACGGAGTAGCCGCGGTCGGAGGTGGGGACCTGGCGGTAGAGCTTCACGACTTTCACGGCCGACGCTTGTGCGGAGCACGCGGGCTGCTGGCCAGACGAAGAACTGGACGCTGGCACGTCGGGCTTCTGGCCAGTCGCCAGAGTGGTCGGTCTCGTCGTATCCAGATACGGATCCACCGGTGGATTCAACTTCCCCGGCTCATCGATCGTCGTCGAATCGATTTCCGTCCAGCCTTCGGGAGTCGCTCTTCTGACGAATGCCGTGCCGCGCAGATCGGTGAGGTCTTCGATTTTCTCGCCCTTCGCGAGGCGGTGGGCGATCTCGACGATCTGTCGTTCGCCGTTGCCGTACACGAGCAGGTCGGCCTTTGCATCGAGCAGCACGGAGCGGCGGACTTTCTCGGACCAGTAGTCGAAATGGGCAATGCGCCGCAGGCTGGCTTCGATGCCGCCGACGACGATGGGCACGTCCCCGAAAGCCTCGCGCACGCGCTGCGAATAGACGATGACGGAACGATCGGGCCGCTTCCCGCCCTGGCCGCCCGGCGTGTACGCGTCGTCGCTGCGGATGCGGCGATCCGAGGTGTAGCGGTTCACCATGGAATCCATGTTGCCGCCGGTGATGCCGAAGAAGAGGTTCGGCTTGCCGAGGCGCTCGAAGTCCGCGGTCGATTGCCAGTCGGGCTGGGCAATGATGCCGACGCGGAAGCCCTGCGCTTCGAGCACGCGGCCGATGATCGCCATGCCGAAACTCGGATGGTCGACGTAGGCGTCACCGGTGACGACGATGACGTCGCAGCTGTCCCAGCCGAGCGCTTCCATCTCCTCCCGGGTCATGGGCAGGAACGGAGCCGTCCCGAATCGGGACGCCCAGTACTTGCGATAGGAGAAGAGTTCGCGGGCAGGGAGCATGGAAGTGGCTGATGTGCCGGTAATTTGCTGGCAACGGGCCAGCGGGGAGGGGGCGAATGATAGCCCAGGCAGCGGGTCCCGTGCCTGCGACGATCCCGCACACGTATCCCGCTGGATTCCCTGAACCGGCGCCGTCTGACAGACCAACCACCCACGCGGCTGGGCAGGCATTTGCTGAAGCCCGGCTGAGGCCCAACCCTGACCAGAGGGTATCTGAGAGACACGGGTCCCGGACTGAGAACTGTGCACCTTCAGGCGCCGGCCGGGGTGCCGCTAAGGGATTGCGTCGCCTCAAAGGGTGGACCGCCGTCATTGTCTCCGGAAGAACCCAACATGAAGTTCAAACAACGCATCTGGATGCTGCCCATCATGACGGCCGTCATCGTGGCGGTCGGTCTGTTCGTCAGCTCCCAGATGACCTCGCGTACCTCGGCCGCTCTCGTGCGGGTCGAGAAAGTCCAGTATCCGACTGTCGAAGCGCTGCGCACGCTGCGTTCGCACGTGACCAGCATCGAAGAGGCCCTGCAGCGCGCCGTCGCGGAAGGCGACCAGGAAGCGCTGACGAGTGCTGAGCAGCAGGCGACGGGAGCGCACGAGGCGCTCAGGGAACTCGCCGCTGTCGACACCGAGAGCCAGCGCGACGAGCAGCTTCAGCAGGCATTCGACGACTACTACACTGCAGCGACCGCGGCGACGCGCATCATGCTCGGCACCGGGACGGGTGATGCCGGTACTGCAATCGGCAAGATGCAGCAGAACTCCGAGGTGCTGAAGACTGCGCTCACGACCGCGCAGGAAGACGCGATCGGCGAATTCCGTTCGCTGCTCACGAGCGGCACCGAAAACATTCAGCGCAGCCTGATCGTCAGCCTGGTCATGGCTGTGGTGATGATCCTCGCGCTCGGCATCGGTTCGTGGATCCTGATCGGCAGCGTCTTCCGCAGCCTCGGTGGCGACCCTGAACTGGCGGCCGACACCGTTCGCTCGATCGCCGGCGGCGATTTCACGACGTCCGTGCGCCTGCAGCCTGGCGACGACTCGAGCCTGCTGCATGGCATTGAGACGCTGCGGCAGAAGCTCGGCACGCTGATTCGCGACGTCCGCACGACGTCGGGCGCCGTCGATAACGCGGCTGCCGACATCAATTCGAGCATCGACCGGCTCAACGGGCGCACGTCCGAGCAGGCTGCGAGCCTGGAAGAGACGGCATCGAGCATGGAAGAGATGACGGTGTCCGTGAAGCGCAATGCCGAGAACGCGCGCCATGCAAGTCAGCTCGCCGCCGAAGCGCGCGATCGCGCCGAGCGCGGCGGCTCTGTGGCAACGCGCGCTGTCTCAGCGATGAGCGAGATCAACGAGTCGAGCCGTCGCATCGCCGACATCATCGGAGTTATCGACGAGATCGCGTTCCAGACGAACCTGCTGGCGCTGAATGCTGCCGTCGAAGCAGCGCGTGCCGGCGAGCAGGGCCGCGGCTTCGCGGTCGTCGCATCGGAAGTCCGCAACCTTGCCCAGCGCAGCGCAACCGCGGCGCGCGAGATCAAGGAGCTCATTCAGGACAGCGTCACGAAGGTTCAGGACGGATCGAAGCTCGTCGACGAATCCGGCAAGCATCTGCACGACATCGTTGCCGCCGCGAAGAAGGTCGCCGACATCATCGGCGAAATCTCGGAGGCGAGCTCGCAGCAGGCGAACGGCCTCGGCCAGGTCAACAACGCCATCATGCAGATGGACGAGATGACCCAGCAGAACGCCGCGATGGCGGAGGAGACTTCGTCGGTGTCGCAGTCGATGAAGGGCCAGGCCCGCTCGCTCACGGACCTGATCGCCGTGTTCCGCGTCGAAGGCGGCGTTTCGGCGCCGCGCCCCGTGGTTGCGGCGGCTCCGGTGCAGAAGCCCAAGGCCCCCGTTGCTGTCGAATCCGCCGCTGCGAAGAAAGTCGCGGGATCCGATGTGTGGCAGGAGTTCTGAGGAAGCGGGCGAAGGCCAGGATCGAGGTTTCCCCCGCGCGACGACGCATTCTTGCGAATGCTCCCTAACCCTTACCGCGTGAGCGCGGGGATGGAACAGACGCAAGCATTCTTTTCCTGGTTGCCGCGCTCACCGTCGATACATACGGTGACGTCGTATCGAAGAATCGCCAGGGCTTCTTTGCCCAATCGCCGGCGTAGTCCACGCCGATGCGAGCGCTCCGTGCAATCGACGGTTTTCGGTGCTCATCCCGCGTGGGGCGCTCGATCCAAAGCGTGCCACCGGTCAGGTCGGTGCCGGTGAGGGATCGATCGATCTGCAATGCACGACAAAGCAGACCGGGGCCATGCGTCGTGTCGGTGATTCCGCTGACGGGCTCGAGTCCCCGGATCAATACCGCGTGCGGAACGCCGTCCGAGGCGGTGACCACGTTCATGCAGTTCCAGAATCCATAGATCAGATAGACATACGCATGACCCGGCGGACCGAACATCACTTCGGTTCGCTTCGTGCGACCGCGCGAGGAATGCGCCGCAAGGTCGTGTGGGCCCTTGTAGGCCTCGGTCTCGACGATGCGGCCCACCTGTCGTCCATGCACACCGACGCGAACGAGATGCAGCCCGATCAGTTCACGAGCGACGGTCAGTGTTTCGCGCGCGTAGAAGGAGCGGGGGAGCTTGCGGGAGGGCATGCGGGAGTATGGGGAGGAAGCCGGGTAGCCGGCTAGCCATCGGCCGCTAGCTTCAATGGCCTCACTGTGGTCTGGCTTTTCCTGTGGGTTCGACTTTGGTCGAACGTCGGCGAAGCTCTTTGGCGAAGCCTCGCCTGCGGCGATGACGTCCGGCTGAAGCCGGTCCCACACCAGATGCTCGCCTTCCGTCTCTGGCTAGCGACCAGCCGGCTAGTGGCCAGCCAGCTCCGTCCTCATAACATCGATCTCGGCAATGTCCGCATCCATGTCGACGCTGCGCAGCTTGATGCGCATGAAATCGAGCGAGTCGCCGTGCTCCTGGTAATGGAAGACGCAGTTGCGCGGTTCATCGCGGGAAGCGCGCGGGAGCACGAATTCGTTGAAAGCAGTTTCCTCTACCAGCGGTCCGCAGCTCACCGCGGTGCCGCCGAAATCCACGGCGATCTGTACCGCCACGCCGCCATCTTCCATGCGCAGCACCCGTTTGAGCGTGATGCGGAATCGCGGTGGCGTCGGTATCGGAGTCTGAACGTTCTCCAGCACGTCGATGTGTTCGCCGGGGGCGAGCCGCACGAGCTTGCGGAGTCGATCGACGCGCTGTGAATTGGCGAGCCGTACGGTCGGGACGTCGCGATGAGCAGCGGGCTTGGGAACCGGTACGCGTTCGCGGTGCATGCCGGCATAGGCCGATCGGCGATCCCTGCGCAGATACGCAGCGATGACGACGATCGTCGCGAGCAAAGCGATCGCGAGTCCCGCGAGACGGGGAAGATCGTTGATCAGCGATGCAGTGAGCGCGGACATGATTTCCGTTAACGGCAGCGACGCGGTTCCATGCTGTGACGGACCCTGCGATTCCGTGCAATAGCCTTAAGTGCCTGGCAGGGGACTGCGAGTTTCGCCCAAAGATCGAGGGCGCGAAGCCGACTGGATCACAAGAGGGGGCGCGGGTCTTGAGGGTTTCGGGGTTTCGGGGCAGGGCAGGAGGCTCGAGCCGCCAGATGCATCTTCTGATCCCAGCCCCGAGTCCTGAGCTCTCAAAAAATCCCCAGCGCCAGCCCCGCCGCCATCGCCTGGCCGAGCTCGGCACAGCGCTGCATCGCCGCTGCGTCGACCTCGCCTCTGACGACGACCGGTTCGGCGACCTTCTTCCATTTGTAGCCGAGCGCGATGCGCTCGATCGATGTCACTGCACCGGTGCCGTCGTTGCCCGCACTGACGAATATGGCGTAGGGCAGGCCGTCGACCTTGCCTTCGACGGGATAGAAGGTCCGGTCCATGAAGTCCTTCACTGCCCCCGACATGTAGCCGAAGTGTTCGGGGGTACCGATGAGCAGCGCCTCGGCCCAGAGCAGATCATCCGCACCGGCATCCAGCGCAGGCTGGGCCCGCAACTCGACGGGTTCACCCGACTGGAGAATGCCCATCGTCACGGCCTGAACCAACTGCAGCGTCCGGCCGCCGGCGTGGCCGCCGTAGATCAGAAGAATCCGTTTCGCGCTCGCTGCCATGCGGCGACTGTACGCGAGAAGCTCCGGGCTGCAATCCGGCGGCCGCCACATCCCGCTGTCGGTCCGGCTGCAGTCGGACCCACGGGCGGAGGCGCCACCGTAGCTCGAAGGTTGTCGGCAATCGCATCGCAGGCCAACCACTGCACATAACGAAACTGAGGACTGCGTTCAGGGCCGACGGTGCGTCTGTGACGCAGGTCATCTCCCCGCGGTTCCTTGCTCCACTCCCTGAGTGCTGATGTAGGTCCTTCCATGTGAGCAGCTTCGGGCGATGCCGCGTAAGGCCAAGCCCGGTGCCCGCCGATACAGCGGGTACTGCGAGCAAAGGTGCTCGCTTCAACGAGTCATCGGAGTCACCATGCGATTCAGAATTTCCACGATCGCGCTTGCCGTGGCGGCATCCTTGCCCGCACTGGCTTCCGCGGTTGATTTCTCATACAGCGGTTTCTCGACCGCGGCGTACGCGCAGAGCGATACGGATCTGGCCCAGGTCGGCTACATCGGCCAGCCTGACGGCATCGATTCGGATGGCACCTTCACCACCGACTCCAAGCTCGGCGTGCAGGTCACCGCGAAGTTCAACGACCAGTTCTCCGCGACGGTGCAGGGCGTGGCATACGCCGACCTGACCGCCGATTGGGAACCGCATCTCGACTGGGCGTACGTTCGCTATCAGCCGACGTCGAACCTGAGCGCCCGCGTGGGTTACCTGCGCGCTCCGACGTTCATGTACTCCGACTCGGTGTTCATCGGCTATGCGAACAGCTGGGTGCGTCCGCCGCTCGAAGTCTACGGCCTGTCGCCGGCTTATCAGCTGCGCGGTGTGGATCTGTCGTGGCGCCAGAACGTCGGCGGCGTTGCCGTCACGCTGCAGCCCTACTACGGAGACAGCAAGCTCGATGCCGGCGATCCGGCGATGGAGATCGAAGTGTCCGGATGGGCGGGCATGGCAGTGACCGGCGAAGTCGGCTCCTTCATGTTCCGTGCCGGCTACGCTTCCCTCGAACTCGGCACCACCACTGCACAGCTGGTCGGCCCGATCACCACGCTGCGCAACATGGCGGCGCTCGGTTGCACGGGTTGTGCGGTCGATGCGAACGGGCTGGATCTCGATGGCACGAAGATCAAGAACATCGATGTCGGTGTTCAGTACGACAACGGCACGAGCATCGCGATTGCGGAAGTCGCGCGTCGCGACACCGACTCGTACGTCACGGTCGCCATGAATTCGGCCTATGTGACCTATGGTCATCGCTTCGGCAATTTCATGCCCTATGGCACGATTGCGGCCGCTCGCCGCGATGACAGCAACATGGGCTCGGCGATTCCTGCCGGCACGCCGTTCTCTCCGCTGGCCGCTATCGCCAATGCCACGCTGGCCGGCGGCAACGACGACCAGGATTCGTACACGCTCGGCGTTCGTTATGAAGTGCCCAGCTTCTCCGTGCTCAAGGGCGCGATCGTGAAGCTGCAGTACGATCACATCGAAGCGAAGGAAGGCAACGGCATGTTCATCAACGTCCAGCCCGGCTTCGACGGCGATACGGACATGATCAGCGCATCGTTCGACTTCATTTTCTAATCGGAGAAGAACCATGCGTAGCGTTATTGCAGGTCTGACACTCGCGCTGGCTGCCGTCAGCGCGAATGCCGACATCGTCGTGATCGTCAACCCGAAGAACCCCGCGGCATCGTTGAGCGCGGATCAGGTGTCGGCGATCTATCTCGGCACCGCCACCACGTTTCCTGATGGCAGCGGCGTCGCACTCGCGGACCAGCCGGAAGCTGCCGGCATCCGCGGCGACTTCTACCAGAAGGCAACCGGCCGCTCGGCTGCCCAGGTGAAGGCCACGTGGGCACGCATCACTTTCACGGGCAAGGGCACTCCGCCCAAGGAACTGAAGAGCGATGCTGATGTGAAGGCGTTCGTCGCGGGCGACGCCAAGGCGATCGGCTACATCGATTCGTCCGCGGTGGACGGGTCGGTGAAGGTGGCGCTGAAGCTGTGATGCACGCTGATGAGGTGGTGAGGGCCTTGCGCCATCACCTCACTTCGCCGTGATCGGGGTGATCGGGTGATCCAAGTGATCGAGTCGGAGGGCCTTCTTCTGTCGTGATCACCGGATCACTCGATCATCAGATCACCTCATCACGCAGCAGGCATTCCGGTGCTACAGTCTCGCGCTGTCTCGATCACCGGAGTTGCGATGTATACATTCTCCCGTAACGGCACGCTCGTCGCCGCGTTGCTGACGACACTCTCCATCGCGGGCTGCAAAGGCAAGGATCCGACGCCCGCTCCTGAACCGCAGGCGGCTGCGGAAGTCGTCAGTGCTGATGCAAAGACTGCAGCGACACAGATCACCGCGGATTTCCTGCGCACGCACATCACGACGTTCTCCTCGGATGAATTCGAGGGACGGGGTCCCGCGACCGCGGGCGATACGAAGGCGCGCGACTATCTCGTCGAGCAGCTGAAGCAGCTCGGCTTCGAACCGGGTGGTGCGGATGGCAACTACCAGCAGACGTTCGACGTCGTCGGCGTGGAAGCGCAGATGCCGAAGCAGTGGACGTTCGCGAAGGACGGCAAGAAAGCTTCCTTCAAGTGGTGGGATCAGTACATCGCGGGCAGCGGTGTGCAGAGCGAGAAGGCCTCGATCAAGGACGCGGAAGTCGTTTTCGTCGGCTATGGCATTCAGGCGCCTGAGTACGGCTGGGACGATTTCAAGGGCCAGGATCTGAAGGGCAAGGTGCTGCTGATGCTGAACAACGACCCGGACTGGGATCCGGCGATGTTCGCGGGCAACACGCGTCTCTACTACGGCCGCTGGATCTACAAGTACGAAAGCGCGGCGCGTCAGGGCGCGGCCGGTGCAATCATCATTCACACCACGCCTTCCGCCGGCTATCCGTTCCAGGTCGTGCAGAGTTCGTGGTCGGGTGAGCAGGTCGAACTGCCCGCGGGCAGCGAACCGCGCCTGCAGGCGAAGGCGTGGCTGACCGAAGATGCCGCGCGCGAGCTCGTGAAGCTCGCGGGTAGCGATCTCGACAAGCTCGTCGAGTCGGCGAAGTCGAAGGACTTCACGCCCGTGTCGCTCGGCGTTAAGACCTCGCTCGACTTCAGCAACAAGATCAACCGCTCGACCACCGCCAACGTGTACGGCGTGCTCAAGGGCAGCGATCCGCAGCTGGCCGATGAGTGGGTGATCTACAGCGCGCATCACGATCACATCGGTGTCGGCGAGCCCGACGCCACCGGCGACAAGATCTACAACGGCGCGATGGACAATGCGTCGGGTGTCGCTGAAGTGCTCGCGATCGGCAAGTCGTTCAAAGCGATGCCGACGGCGCCGCGCCGCTCGGTGATGCTGTTGTTCGTCGCCGCGGAAGAGCAGGGCCTGCTCGGCTCCAAGTACTTCGCCGAGCATCCGACCATGCCGGCCGGCAAGATTGCGGCGAACATCAACTACGACAGCGGCAACATCTGGGGTCGCACCAAGGACGTGACGTACATCGGCAAGGGCAAGTCATCGCTCGATGCAACGCTCGAAGCCGTGGCCGCAACGCAGGATCGTGTCGTGAAGGCCGATCAGTTCCCGGATCGCGGCAGCTTCTACCGCTCCGACCAGTTCAACTTCGCGAAGATCGGCGTGCCTGCGCTGTACTTCGGCAGCGGCACGGATTTCATCGGCAAGCCCGAAGGCTGGGGTCGCGAACAGCGCGAGAAGTACGAAGCGACGAGCTATCACCAGCAGTCGGATGAGATCAACGACAGCTGGAACTTCGACGGCATGATCGAAGATGCCCAGCTCGGCTTCTGGACCGGTCTGAACATCGCCAATGCAGACGCCATGCCCACCTGGGTGCCTGGCGATGAGTTCGAAGCGGCGCGCAAGAACGCACTTCAGGCGGCGGAGTAGTCGGATATTCCCTTCCCCCGCGGAAGCGGGGGAAGGGATCAGAGGCGGCGGCGCAGCTGATCCCCTCACTGAACCGGCTTGATCACATACCCCGCTCTCGGGAAATGCACGGCGAGTTCGCCGACCTGCCCGTCGTGGCGCTTCAGGACAACTTCCTCGGCGGACAGCGACAGCAGCTCGCCTTCGACCGGATCTTTTCCGGCGTCGTCGGGAATGACCTGGATCTTCAGGCCAGGCTTGCGGCCCAGCGAATCGTTCGGATCGATCCGCGCCACTGCGGTCGGCGACGCCGCCTTCGCAATGGCGAGCGCTTCCTTCGAATCCATCTCGCTGCGGGTGCCGTGCCCGAGCGCCTCGACGCGATCCATCCACGCGAGCAGCTTCGGGAACTCCGTCAGCGGAGCGACGGCGCCCATGTTGCTGCGGATGAACCAGCAGGGGTTGTAGAGGGCGCAGTCGACCAGCGTCGGATCGTTGCCCTGGAGGAATGGACGGCCGTCCTCGAGCATCGATGCAAACCAGACGAGTTGCATGCGCAGCTGGTCGACCAGCATCGGTCGCGCTGCGCGGATGCGATCGAGGTTCATTTCACGGCCCGTCATCTTCGCGCGATCCTCGAGCAGCCCTGGAGCGAGCTGGGCAAAGTCGCGTGCGCCGAAAACGATGCCAACCGCGGGAGAGAACAGGTTGCGGTCGATCATGAACGCCAGCGCATTCGCGGTTCCCGCATCGGTGCCCCGGTAGAAGCTGCGCTCGGGAAAACGTCTTTCGATCTCGCGCAGGATGCACTGCGTATCGCAGTAGATGTCGGCGCCGATCTGCATGACCGGCGTCTTGCGATATCCGCCCGTCAGCGGCATCAGGTCGGGTTTCGGCATGATCATCGGGATGAGCACCGACCGCCATGCAAGGCCCTTCAGGCCGAGGGCGATGCGGACCTTCTCGGCGAACGGAGAGGTGGGGTAGTGGTGCAGGATGAGGGGGAGCATGGGCGTCCTTCGGCAGCGAGCAGCCATCGTTGTCATTCCCGCGAAAGCGGGAATCCATCCTGCGCCAGACATGGATGCCCGTTTTCGCAGGCATGACGACACGGCCTTTCGCAGGGCGCGGCGCTATGATGCGGGTCTCGGCGATTCATGCAATGACTTCTTCGGTAAGCGGGCGGTATCCACCATGCAGGCGAATTTCGTGCTGGTCGCGGGCGTCATCGCTGCCTCGATCCTTGCGGGGTGTGGAGAGCAGCCGGCGCCGCCAGTGCCTGCAGCGGTGACGTTGGCCGCCGCTCCGTACAAGGCGGGTTCGCTCGCGATTCAATGCGGGACGCTCATCGACGGCGTGAGCGATGCGCCCCGACAGCAGGTGACGATTGCGATTCGCGACGGACGCATCGCATCGGTCGACGCCGGTTACGGCAAGCCGGCCGATCTGCCGCTGCTCGATCTGCAGGGCTACACCTGTCTGCCCGGTCTGATCGAGATGCACGATCACATCACCGAGACGTCGAACGACACGACGGACATGAGCATCTATCTGCGACGCCAGGACAATGAGCAGATGCAGCTCTCTCGCTCGCAGGCAGAAGCGACGCTGCTCGCGGGATTCACGACCGTGCGCAATGTCGGCGTGTACCGCTCGTGGGCGGATCGGGAACTGCGTGATGTCATCAGCGATGGCAAGACGGCTGGACCGCGAATGCAGATCAGCGGCTTCTATCTCACGATTCCCGAAGGGGGCGGCGACCTCATCGTGCCGAACGTGCCGATGGCAGAGATCCCCATGGAGTTTCGTGCGGGCATCGCCCGCGGGCCCGAAGAGTTCAAGCGCAAGGCACAGATCGCAATCGATGGCGGCGCCGATGTGCTGAAGGTGATCGCATCAGGCGCTGTGCTCGCTTACGGTGGCGTGCCGGGTGAACCGGAAATGACGCCGGAAGAAATCCGTGCGGTCGTCGAAGTTGCCCATAAGGCCGGGAAGAAAGTCGCGGCCCATGCGCATGGCGCGCGCTCGATCAAGGAAGCGATCATGGCGGGCGCCGACACGATCGAACACGCCTCGCTCATCGATGACGAGGCGATCGCGCTGGCCAGGGAACGCGGCGTCGCACTCTCGATGGATGTCTACAACGGCGACTACATCGACACCGAAGGCCGCAAGCAGGGCTGGCCTGAAGAGTTCCTGCGCAAGAACGTCGAGACCACCGAAGCGCAGCGTCAGGGTTTTGCGAAAGCTCACGCCGCCGGAGTCGCGATCGTCTACGGCACGGATGCTGGCGTGTATCCGCACGGGCTCAATGCGCGTCAGTTCCGGATCATGGTTCAACGCGGAATGACGCCGATGGAAGCGATCAAGTCGGCGACCTCGGTCGCGGCGAAGTACATGGGCTGGGAGGATCGCGTCGGTTCCGTCGAACCCGGCAAGTTCGGCGACATCATTGCCCTGAGGGCGAATCCGCTCGAAGACATCTCGCGGCTGCAGGATGTGCAGGTGGTGATCAAGGACGGGCTGGCGTTCAAGATGCCGGCGCAGCAGGTGCCGTGACGCGGAGAGCGCCTCTTTCTGTGGGTCCGACTTCAGTCGGACGTCATGCGAAGCACGCCTGCGGCTTACGTCCGGCTGAAGCCGGACCCACAGGAAGAGCCGGAGCCATGGAAGCAGCCCCAGCCTGCGTGTGAAATTCCTGCTGCTTGTTTACTATCCGATTGAACATCGCGCGGCGGAGGCCTCGCTGCCATCGCGGTCTCGCGGACAGGACGTCGATCCGGGCCGTCTGTTTCGGGAATCCCCGTGAGAGTCTCCATGAGAAGAACGACTCGTTCCTGCCTCGCCGTCGCCATCGCAGCGCTCACATGGACGGCAGGTATCGCTCAGGCCAAGCCCGTCAAACCCGTGCTGCACGGCCAGCACTGGGTCGCCGTCACAGGCAAGCCTCTGGCCGCAACCGCGGGCGCCAGAATCTTCATGAAGGGCGGCAATGCCGTCGATGCGGCGTGCGCGATGATCGCCGCGACGTCGACGATGTGGGACACGCTCGGCTGGGGCGGCGAAACGCAGGCGCTCATCTACAACCCGCACACGAAGAAGGTCATCGGTGTGAACGCGCTCGGTGTCGCCCCGACGGGCGCGACGCCGGAGTTCTTCAAGGGCAAGGGCTACGAGTATCCACCGGAGTTCGGTCCCCTCGCGGCCGTCACGCCGGGAACGCCCGGCGGCATCATGGTGATGCTGGCCGAGTACGGCAAACTGAGTCTCGCCGAAGTGCTCGCGCCCTCGATCGAGATGGCCGACGGCTATCCGATCGAAGAGCAGGCCGCGAATACGATGGAGCGCTGGAAGGACGAGCTGCGCAAGTGGCCCGAGTCGCGCCGGACTTTTCTCGTTCACGAAAACGATCCCGCCTACAAAGGCCGGGCTGCACCTGAAGCCGGGGAGATCTTCCGCCAACCCGAGCTCGCAGCGACATTGCGCAAGCTCGTCGAAACCGAAGCGGCGGCGCTGAAGGCCGGCAAGTCGCGCAAGGAGGCGATCATGGCCGCGTACGATCGCTTCTACAAAGGCGACATCGCGAAGGAATTCGCTCGCGGTTCGCGCGAGCTCGGCGGATTGCACACGGAGCAGGATCTCTCGAACTGGCGGGTTCATCTCGAAGAACCGGTGACGACGAACTATCGCGGCATCGACGTCTACAAGCTCACGCACTGGGTTCAGGGGCCGGCGATGCTGCAGGCGCTGAACATCCTCGAGAACTTCGACCTGAAATCCATGGGCTACAACAGCTCCCGCTACATCCACACGGTGTACCAGGCGATGAATCTCGCGTTCGCCGATCGCGACTTCTATTACGGCGATCCGGCCTTCCCGCCCGAAGAACCCATCAAGGGTCTGCTGTCGAAGGACTACGCGAAAGAGCGTGCGAAGCTCATTCGCGACGATCGCAACGACGCGGACGCGAAGCCGGGCGATCCCTATCCCTTCCAGAAAGGGAAGAATCCCCACACGGATCTGCTGCAGCAGTGGCACACGGTCAAGCCGCGGGCCGACAAGGCGGCGCCCAATCAGTGGAGCCCGGTGAGCCCGACGGCGATGGCTGAATTCGATCGCACCTTCCGTCTCGGAACGACGAGCGTCGAAGCGGCCGACAAGGAAGGCTGGGTCGTTTCGGTCACCCCGAGCGGCGGCTGGATTCCAGCCGTGATCGCAGGCAAGACGGGTATCGGCATGAGCCAGCGCATGCAGAGCTTCGTGCTCGATCCGGCGGAGAATCCGTTCAACGTCGTCGCACCGGGCAAGCGTCCGCGCGCCACGCTGACGCCGTCGCTCGCATTGAAGGACGGCAAGCCGCTGCTGGCGTTCGCAGTCCAGGGCGGCGACACGCAGGACCAGAACCTGCTGCAATTCTTCCTGAACTTTGTCGAGTTCGGGATGAACGTGCAGGAGGCGGCCGAAGGCGCCAACATCACGAGCTACCAGATGCGCGATTCGTTCGGCGCTCACGAATCGTTTCCGGGCCGGCTGACCCTGACAAACTCGATCCCCCCGTGGGTTCGCGCGGACCTGCAGAAGAAGGGCTACAAGCTGGAGTTCGTCGAGAACAACTCCGGTCCCGTGACCGCGATCTTCCTTGACCAGAAGCGCGGAACGATGGCCGGCGCCGCTGCCTGGTACGGCGAAGACTACGGCATCGCGTGGTGATTCACCCGAATCGGAGGGGAGTCGGAATCTTCCCTTCCTCCTCCTGCTGTCGCCGCTCCACCATGGTGCGGGAGCGCGTAGAAGCGCCCGCGCCGCGTGCGGCGGCTGCGCAATTTCACGTCTTCGAACAATAACTTCGGCAGCCTTGACGCTGCGCGTCAAATCTGTGACAAGGAGCGCGCTGAACGCGGGCCGGAGGCTGCTATCTAGCCGCCCTTTCGATCCGACAATGCACGCGCTCGAGCATGAAGTCTTCCGCGACCAAGAAAGACGCCGCCCTGGAAATCGTGAGTAACGACAGCCCGGTTCAGTCCCGTTCGCCCGCCGGAACCGCTTCGCGGGATCCGGCTGCGTCGCCGGGCAAGACGTTCGCTGAGCTGCTCGCGACGGACGCGAACGATGCGCCGGCCTTCGACACGACCGTCATCAGCGGCGAAACGGCGCGCATGTTCAAGACGCTGCTCGGCAATCTCGACGGCATGGTCTATCGCTGCCGCGACGATGAGAGCTGGACGATGGAGTTCGTCAGCGAAGGCTGCCGCCGGTTGACCGGCTACGACGCAAGCGATCTGCTGCTCAACAATCGCCTCTCGTACGAATCGCTCACGCATCCTGACGATCGCCGCCGCATCCGCGAAGAGATCGCGAACGGCCTGCAGCTGCTGCAGCGCTTCGATACGGAGTACCGGATCCTGCACGCCAGCGGGGAAGTGCGCTGGGTGTGGGAACGCGGTGCCGGCGTCTACAACGAAGCCGGCGACCTGATCGCGATCGAAGGCATCATCCAGGACATCACCGAACGCAAATCATCGAGCCAGGCTCTGCGCGAAGCCGAGCGGCGCTACTACAGCCTGTTCGAGAATGCGATCGAAGGCATCTTCCGCACCACGCTCGACGGCCAGTATCTCGATGCGAATCCGGCGCTCGCTCGAATCTACGGATTCGAATCAGCGCAGGAGCTCATTGCCAAGCTCAAGGACATCCGTCACCAGCTCTACGTCGATCCGTCGCGTCGCGACGAATTCATGGGGCTCATCAAGGCGCGCGGAGTCGTCGCGAACTTCGAAGCTCAGATCTATCGCAAGAACGGCGAAGTGATCTGGATCTCCGAGAACGCTCGCGCGGTGCACGATCCCGACGGCCATGTCATCTGCTACGAAGGCACAGTCGAAGACATCACCGAGCGCAAGCTCTACCAGGCGCGTATCGAACAGCAGGCGAACTACGACACGCTGACGGGCCTCGCGAATCGCTCGCTGCTCCACGACCGTCTGCAGCAGGCGATTCTCTCGGCCGCGAACTACGGTACGCGCCTCGCGGTGGTGTTCGTCGATCTCGACCGGTTCAAGTTCATCAACGACAGTCTCGGCCATCACGTCGGCGACGAGCTTCTGCGTGCGATGGCGGAACGCCTGAAGCAAAGCGTAAGAGAGAGCGATACCGTTGCGCGGCTGGGCGGCGATGAATTCGTTCTGCTGATCAACGGCCAGCGCGACCCGGATGCGGTCGCCGTCGTGCTCGAACGGATGCTCTCGGACATCTCGCAGCCGTGGACGATTCCTCAGGGCGACTTCAACGTGACCTGCAGCATCGGAGTCGCCCTCTATCCTGACGACGGCGATACGGCGGAGACGCTGCTCAAGCACGCGGACACGGCGATGTATCGCGCGAAGGAAAAGGGCCGCAACAATTTCCAGTTCTTCACGGCCGAGTTGAATGCGCTGATCACCCAGCGTCTCGAGCTCGAGAACAAGCTGCGCCGTGCCCTCGAGCGGCAGCAGTTCGAGTTGCACTACCAGCCGCGCGTCGACATGCAGTCACGCAAGATCGTGGCGGCCGAAGCGCTCATCCGCTGGCAGGTATCCGAACACGAGATCGTGCCGCCCTCGCGCTTCATTCCGATCGCCGAAGAGATCGGCCTGATCGCGCCGATCGGCAAGTGGGTGCTGCGCACCGCGTGCGAACAGAACAAGGCCTGGCAGGATGCCGGCATACCGCCTTTCGTCATGTCGGTGAATGTGTCCGCGCGCCAGTTCCGGCAGGAGAACTTCGTGCAGATCGTGGCCGACGTACTGCGGGAGACAGCGCTCGACGCCTGTTACCTCGAGATCGAGCTCACCGAGAGCGCCGTGATGCACGACGCGGAGCAGTTCATCGCCATGCTGGGCGAGTTGAACGATCTCGGCGTCCAGATCGCCCTCGATGATTTCGGCACCGGCTACTCGAGCCTGAGCTACCTGAAGCGCTTGCCGGTCGATCGCCTGAAAGTAGACCGCTCGTTCGTGCAGGACATCGCGACCGATGCCGACGACGCGACCATCGTGCGTACGATCGTCGCACTAGGCCACAACCTGGGGCTGAAAGTCGTCGCCGAAGGCGTGGAGAACGAGCAGCAGCTGGAGTTTCTGCGCGACAACCAGTGCGACGAGCTGCAGGGGTACTACTTTGCGAAGCCGATGTCGGCCAGTGATTTCGCTCGTGCGGTGTTCGGGTCGCGGGAATAGGACGAGCATTAGCGCGGCGCACCCAGCTCGAACTTCGCCATCTTCCCCGACGCCGACGACGGCGCAATCCACACATGAAATTCACCGGGCTCGGCGCGCCATAGATTGTCGGGCCCCACGAACTCCAGGTCGCGCCGGGTGAGCTGGAAGCTCACCTCGCTTTCCTGGCCCCCCGCCAGCTTGATCTTGCGGAAACCTTTCAGCTCCCGCACCGGCCGCGTCAGGCTCGCGACGGGATCGCGGACGTAAAGCTGCACGAGCTCCGTTCCTTCGCGCGAACCCGTGTTCCTGATCCTTGCTTTCACGGTCACCTGCCCATCCCAGGGCAGCGTGGCTGCCGACACTTCGGTATCCGTGTACGTGAACTTCGAGTAGCCGAGGCCATGGCCGAACGGATAAAGCGCCTCGTTTCGCGTCTCGCGATACTTCGTCTTGAACTCCGGCTTCTCGATGTCCTGCACCGGGCGGCCCGTCGATCGATGGTTGTAGTAGTAGGGTTGTTGCCCCGATTCATGGGGGAAGCTCACAGGCAGGCGGCCCGAAGGATTGAAATCGCCGAACAGGACGTCGGTGATCGCGTTGCCGCTCTCGGAGCCCAGAAACCAGTTGAGCACGATTGCATCCGCGTTGCGCACAGCGCCATGCAACGCAAGTGCGCGACCGGTGCTGAGCAGCACGACAACCGGCTTGCCCGTCGCGGCGACCGCTTCTGCGAGCTTCTGCTGCGGTGCCGGCACGATGATGTCCGTGCGCGATTGCGCCTCACCGCTCATGTCTTCGCCTTCGCCGATCGCCAGCAGCACGACATCGGCCTTGCGTGCCGCAGCCACAGCTGCAGCGATGCCACGCGGAATCTCTTTCTCGATCTCCGCGCCTTTGACCACAGTGACGTTCTTCACGTCGGCAAGCGCGAGGCCTTCCTCGAGCGTGATCGACTCGCTGTCCCTGCCGAAGATCGTCCACGGACCGAAGAGATTGCTCTTGTCGTCGCCGAGGGGGCCGATCAATGCGATTCGCGCGGATTTCTTCAGCGGCAGCAGGTTGCCCTCGTTTCGCAGCAGTACGATCGATTCGCGCGCCGCTTCACGAGCGAGCGCCCGATGCGCAGGTGTGCCGACGTCGCGCGTCTCGCGGCTGCTGTCGAGCGAGCGATAGGGATTGTCGAAGAGACCCAGTGCCTTCTTGATCCGCAGAACCCTGCGAACGGACTCATCGACGACGGACATCGGCAGCTCGCCCGACGCAACGAGCTTCGGCACCTGGCTCGCGTAGATGCCGCTCTGCATGCTCATGTCGACGCCCGCGTCGAGCGCGATCCTGGCTGCCTGGCGTTCGTTGGCGGCGTAACCATGAAGGATCAGTTCGTAGTCCGCCGTGTAATCGGAAACCACGAACCCTTTGAATCCCCACTCGCCACGCAGCAGATCGGTCATCAGCCAGCGATTGCCGGAGGCGGGAACACCATTGATGTCGTTGAACGAGCTCATCGTCGATAGTGCGCCTGCCTCGAACGCGGCCTTGAACGGAGGCAGATGCACTTCGCGCAGCGTCTGGCTGGCGATTTCCACGCTGTTGTAGTCCATGCCGCCGCTCACCGCGCCATAGGCGGCGAAGTGCTTCGGCGTGGCGAGCACGGTGTTGTCGGCTTTGAGGTCCGTTCCCTGGAAGCCGCGAACTCGTGCGGCAGCGAACAGCTTGCCGAGATACACATCTTCGCCCGCGCCTTCGGCAACGCGGCCCCAGCGCTGATCACGTGCGATGTCGACCATCGGTGCGAACGTCCAGTGCAGTCCCGACGCCGAGGCTTCGATCGCGGCGACGCGCGCTGTCTTCTCCGCCAGTTCGGGATCGAAGCTCGAGGCTTCTCCCAGCGGGATCGGAAAGACCGTGCGGAAGCCGTGGATCACATCGGCCCCGAAGAGCAGGGGAATCTTCAGGCGCGACTCTTCGACTGCAATGCGCTGTGTCGAGCGACCCGCAGCGGCGCCGTTGCCGCTCATGAGTGAGCCGACGCGACCGGCGCGAATTTCCGCGAGCAGCTCATCCACCTTGCGGCGATTGAACTCCGGGTTGACGCCGTCCGGTGGCGTTCGCGATTCATCGGCCAGGATGGTGAGCTGACCCGCCTTCTCCTCGATCGTCATGCGTGCAATGAGCGCCTCGATCTGCGGATCGAGGTCGTGCGCGCTCACTACGGGCAAGGCCGCGAGGGCGAAGAGTGCAAGGGCGGGACGGAAGGCTCGAAAACCCATTCGGGCAGTCTCCAGGGGGCATTGGCGAGCGCGTGACCATACCTGCCCGGCGCCCGCTTGGAAACCGACAGACGGTCGCGAAGGTTCCGTTGCGTCGTGCCGTTGGGATTGGTACATTGGTACCAAGTTACCCAGGTACGAACCATATGACGGCCATCGCCCGAACGCAGACCGGCGTCCGCATCGAAACCCGCATACTCAATGTGCTCAAGGCGCTCTGTGCCCTGAAAGGCATGACACTGGGAGATCTGCTCGAGGGGATCGTCCTGCATGCCTTCGACGGCAAGAGCGCGTTCAGCGACCAGACCCTGGCGCAGATCGCCGACCTGAAGCGGATCTACGGACTGGATCTGTCCGCCGAGGACAGCCACAAGCTCGTCGAAGCCGAATCCCAGGGCACCAGGAAGGCCGGCAAGACGGCCAGGAGGGTACGACGATGAATGCAGTAGTCGAGTCGCTCCACGATCGCGACGCGCAGCTCCGGGCTTTCGAAGCCTGTACGTTGCCGCCCGCGCAGTTTTCGCATCGATTGCACCTGTCGTTCGGCTGGCAGTATCTGCAGCGCTACGGCTTTCCGGCGGGCGCCGGAGCGTTCTGCGAACGGCTGCGGGCGTATGTGACGGCCGTCGGGGCGGCCGCGAAATTTCACGAAACGATCACATGGGCGTATCTGGCGTTGCTGAACGAGGAGCGCGTGCTGCACTCGGCGCCCGGAGAGTCCTTCGACTCCATGATCCTGCGCCGGCCGGACCTGCTGGACCATCGAAGCGGTGCGCTGGCTCAATGCTATTCGCGCGATCAGCTCGACGTCGACGCTGCGCGTCGCGTGTTCGTTCTGCCACGGGCGCGCTGAGCTCAACGGCGCACATTGCGGGATTTGCCGATCCGCGCCCCGGGTCATCGATTACACTGCGCACCGGCATGAGGAATGTGCGCCTGTAATGTCCGAGTCCCTCGACCGGTCTGTCGAGTTGAGCGCTGGCGAATCCGAGAGACGCCAGCGCTTCGAGGCGCTGTGCCTGCCGTTCAAAACGGACCTGTACCGCTTCATCTTCTGGCTGTGCCGTAACCGGTCGCTCACCGAGGACGTGATGCAGGAGACGCTGCTGCGTGCCTGGCGCTCCATCGGGTCGCTGGGCGAAGAGAAAGCTGTCCGATCGTGGCTGTTCACGATCGCGCGGCGTGAGCTTGCCCGCACGTTCGAACGCAAGCAGCTGGAGACCATCGACCTCGACACTGCTCTCGAATCGGGAGACGCGGCATTGATCGCGGACAGCAGCACTGAAGTGAACGAGATGCGCGCCGCGCTCCTCCAGCTCGATGAGTCGTATCGCGAACCACTGATGATGCAGGTCCTGTTCGGCTATTCCACAGAGGAGATTGCCACGCACATGGAGCTCAGTGTGCCGGCCGTGCTGACGCGGCTGTACCGAGCGCGCCACTTGCTGCGAAGGAAGATGCTGGGCGAAGCCCCGGATGAGAGTCGTGACGATGAACTGCCTTGAGTTCCGCCGAGCCGTAGGCGCGGAGCCGCATTCGGCGGCGCCGGAGATTGCGCAACACGCTGCGCAGTGTCCGGCGTGCGCCCGCTACTGGCGTGAGATGCAGCAGATGGACTCGCTGATCCATCGCGCCTTCGCGATCGACGCGGATACCGTTGCGCGCCCCGATGCGTCGCGACGGCGTGCATTGCGCTTCGGCCTGGCTGCGAGCCTGATGCTGGCCATTGCGATGGCCGTATTCTGGGTCGCCTATCCGAGAGATACGCTGGCCGAGGAAGTCGTCCAGCACGCATTGCACGAACCCGGCTCTCTGCAAACGACCGCGGACCGCGTCAGCGAAACGGAGTTCGTCGATGTACTCGCGCGCTCCGGTCTGAGGCTGCGCCCCGGCTTCGACGGCCGCGTTTCCTACGCGACGAACTGCCCGTTCCGTGGCCGCGAAGTGCCGCACTTCGTCGTGCAGACATCACAGGGGCCCGCGACCGTGCTGCTGCTGACAGAAGAGAAGGCAGTGTGGAAGCCGCAGCACTTCGACGAGGAAGGCTTCCGCGGCGTCATCATGCCCGCACCGCGCGGTGTGCTCGCTGTACTGGGTCAGAATGTGCCGGTGGACCAGGTGGCGCAGCAGGTGCTCGCGGCAGTGGAGTATGCGCCGGCGATGCAGTGGTGACGGTGAGCGGCATCTCTTGGTGTGGGTCCGGCTTCAGCCGGACGGCAGTTCGCGTTAGCGAGCCGCCGCCTGCGGCGATGACGTCCGGCTGAAGCCGGACCCACAAGAAGCTCCGGATCCGCCGTGCGTATCACTCATCACGCAGCAGCTACTCTTCCTTCGCCTGCCACTTCCCTGGCCCGATCGAGTTCCTCCACCAGTTCCGCCACCGGCGGAATGTTCCCGTCCCGCTCGATCATCGTCGAGACATTCGGGAAACGCGCGACGGCACTGCGGTACAGGTCCCACACAGCTTTCGGTACCGGCTGATCGTGCGTATCAATCAGGTATCCGCCCTGCCGTTGATGCCCGGCGAGATGCATCTGTCTAACGCGCTGAGCGGGAATCGCCGCGAGAAAGGCATCCGCATCGAACTCATGGTTCACGCTGCTGACGTAGATATTGTTGACGTCGAGCAGCAGGTCGCAATCGGCTTCAGCCGTCAGAGCGGCCAGAAATTCCCATTCCTGCATCTGCGAGTGAGTGTAGGTCACGTAGCTCGAAACGTTCTCGAGCAGGATGCGGCGGCCGAGGAAGTCCTGAACCTGCCGCACGCGCCGCGCGACATGCATCAATGCTTCCTCGGTGTAAGGAAGCGGCATCAGGTCATGCAGGTTGACGCCATCGACAGCCGTCCAGCACAAGTGATCTGAGATCCACTCGGGCTCGACGCGCTGTGCGAGCGCCTTCAGGTCGCGCAGGTATTGCATATCCAGCGGATCCACGCTGCCGATCGACATCGACACTCCGTGCATCACCAGCGGATAGCGTTCGCGAAAACGATCCAGGAAGTGCAGCGGACGTCCGCCCGGCACCATGTAGTTCTCGCTGATGATCTCGAACCAGTCGACCGCCGGACGATCGCGCAAGATCTCGATGTAATGATCCGGGCGCAGCCCCAGGCCAAAACCGAGAGATGCTGTGTTTACTGTGTTCGACGCTGTGCTCATGCGCGTTCGGATCCGAAGCGCGATGGCGCCTGCCTTCCAACCGCCAACCGCTGACCACTTCTTCCCAGAGCCTACACGCTGCAGTCGAAGACTGCAGCTTTCCGTGCTCCGGCCTCGCCGGATCAGGACTTCTTCTTCTCCGCGGCAGCCTTCGCCTTCGCCGCGTCGCACTCTGCCTTGGTCAGCGAGAGGTAGCCATGCCCCTTGCAGCTGTTCTGGCCCTGACAGGAATTCTGTGCGGTCGCACAAGCCGACGTGCCCTTGCACGAATTCACACCCTCGCACTTCACTTTGGCCTCGTCGGCCGCAACGGCGGGCAGAGTAGTGAGCGTGCCGAACAGCATGGCGGCAGCAGTCGCGATGGCTGCACCGGAGACTTTGGTCGAGTGCTTCATATGAATACCTTCCTGTATCGGATGATCATGGGATGAAACGCGGACGACGAAATCGCCGTCCTCGCGCATCAGACCGGCTTTCGCGGGAATTCATTACAGCGAGATCGACCCATTGACGATGCAATAAGTGCGCAAGTCTCCCGGTCTCCTGCGACACCCGACCGAGGAGAACGAAATGACGATCGCAGCACGAATGGCCTGGATCAATACCCTGACACAGCCGCTCGAACGGTTCGCGCCGCTGCTCGCTCTCGCCGCTCGGGCCTACGTGGGGTGGGTGTTCCTGAAGTCGGGTTGGCTCAAGCTGTCGGACTGGGACAGCACGCTGTTTCTCTTCCGCGAGGAGTATCGGGTGCCACTGCTGCCGCCAGACCTCGCCGCGATCTTGGGCACCGCCGGAGAACTGCTGTTCCCGATCCTGCTGATCCTCGGCATCTGCGGTCGACTGAGCGCCATCGGCTTGCAGGCAGTGAACGTGCTTGCCGTCGTCTCGTACGCCCACGTGTTGTTGCAGGAGGGCTTCGAGGCTGCAATCGCGCAGCACTACCTGTGGGGGTTCATGTTGCTGGTGCTGATGGTTTACGGGCCGGGCCGGTGGGCGGTGGACGGTGTAGTCTCCGCTCACCGATTCGCCACCGTGGCCAGAGAATGAACCAGTACATCGGCGCCATCGACCAGGGGACCACCAGCAGCCGCTTCATCATTTTCGACGCAGCCGGCCGCGTCATCGCGTGTGCCCAGAAGGAGCATCAGCAGATCTATCCGCAGCCCGGATGGGTCGAGCACTCGCCGCTCGAAATTCTTCGCAACACCGATGCCGTCATTGCCGAAGCGCTGGTCGCCGCCAATCTCACTGCGCGGGACATCGCATGCGTCGGGATCACGAATCAGCGCGAAACCACTGTGCTCTGGGATCGCGAGACCGGTGAACCGCTTCACAATGCACTCGTCTGGCAGGATACGCGCGTCGATGCGCTCGTGGCCTATTTCACTGCGCAGAGCGGCAAGGACGCATTCCGCGACCGAACGGGTTTGCCGCTGGCGAGTTACTTCAGCGGATTGAAGCTTCGCTGGCTGCTCGACAATGTTCCCGGCGCACGTGCGAAGGCCGAGCGCGGAGAGTTGCGTTTCGGGACGATCGACAGCTGGCTCGTGTCGCATCTCACGCGCAGCCAGCACATCACGGATGTGACCAACGCGAGCCGCACGCAACTGATGAATCTGTCGTCGCTCTCCTGGGACGAGGAGATGCTGAAGGTCTTCAGGATTCCCATGACCGTGTTGCCGCGGATCGTTTCATCGAGCGAGGTCTACGCGGAGATCGCGCATGGTCCTCTCAAGGGCGTGCCGATCGCAGGCATTCTCGGTGACCAGCAGGCGGCGCTCGTGGGACAGACGTGCTTTGACGCGGGCGAGGCCAAGAATACATATGGCACCGGCTGCTTCATGCTCATGAATACTGGCACGCGGCCCGTGCCGTCCGCTGCCGGACTCGTGACGACCGTCGCCTACAAGCTGGGCCGGCAACCTGCTCACTATGCACTCGAAGGCTCGATTGCGATCTCAGGCGCGCTGGTGCAATGGCTGCGTGACAATCTGGGACTCATTCATCAGAGCAGCGAGATCGAACCTCTCGCTGCAAGCGTCGCGGACAACGGCGACGTCTACATCGTTCCTGCGTTCTCCGGTCTCTACGCGCCTTACTGGAAAGAACATGCGCGCGGCGTGATCGCAGGGCTCACGCGATACGCCACCAAGGGGCACATCGCACGCGCAGCGCTCGAAGCTACGGCCTATCAGACGCGCGATGTACTCGCTGCCATGGAGCAAGACTCCGGCATTCGTCTCGCCGAACTGCGTGTCGACGGCGGCATGGTGGTCAACGAACTGCTGATGCAATTCCAGGCCGACATTCTCGATGTCACCGTAATGCGCCCGCGCGTCACCGAAACCACCGCTCTCGGTGCCGCCTACGCTGCAGGTTTGGCTACGGGCTACTGGAAGGACACCAGCGACCTCAAGCGCAACTGGGGCATCGATCGTCGCTGGGAGCCAGCGATGGCCAAGGAACAACGCAGCCGCTTGTATGCCTCGTGGCAGAAGGCGGTGGCGCGGGCGGTGAACTGGGTGGAGTGAGGCGGCAACCGCGATCGGCGACTGGCTGCTGGCTACTGGCGGCTCGCCCGGAAGCGCCGTGTTCGGCTGCTCTGTCGTGCTCCGGAAGGTGGAGCTGGCATCCACTGCGGAACACCTTGGCCAGCCGCCCGCAGTCAGTCGGCGTCGAGTGGCGGGCGAACGCCGCCACCCAGGAGCATGCTTCCATGTTCACCGGCATCGTTCAGGGTCTCGGCCGTATCGACAGCGTCAAGCGTCTGTCGGGTCTCGTCATTTTCGACATCGAGCTGCCTGCCGGCGCAGAAGTCGGGCTGGAAATTGGCGCGAGCGTCTCGGTCGAAGGGGTGTGCCTGACGGTCACGACGACGCGCGGTCGGCATGCGACGTTCGATGTGATGCAGGAAACGCTGACCCGCACGACGCTGGGCGAGCTGACCGACGGTGATCCAGTCAACATCGAGCGCGCTGCTCGCGATGGGGCGGAGATTGGCGGCCATCCGCTCTCAGGTCACGTGGATTGCGTGGTTCGCGTCGCCCAGGTGCAGACGCCCGAGAACAATCGCGTCCTCACACTCGAAGTTCCGGCACCGTGGATTCGCTACGTCTTCACCAAAGGCTACATTGCCCTGAACGGCGCGAGCCTGACGGTCGCAAGTGTGGACAAGCGCGCGTCGACATTCACGGTCTGGCTGATTCCCGAAACGCTCCGCATGACGACGTTCGGCGCCAGGACGCAGGGCTCGCGCATCAACATGGAAATCGAAAGGAGCACGCAGGTGACCGTCGACACGATCCGCGATTTCCTCGAAGAACGCCTGGGTCCGCTGCTGCCGAAGTTCGAGGCGATCGCGGGAGAGCTCGTGGATCGCGCCGGAGAGCATCTCACGCAGAGATCACCTGGTTCACAGAGCTCACAGGGTAGGAAAGAATGAGAACTGAATCTCTTCGATTCTCCATCTTGCCAGCCGCCAACCGCTGACTGCCAGTCGCTTTCCGTGCCCTACACCGCCGCCCTTTTCGACTTCGACGGCACACTGACGCCGTCACTGCCTCTCTGGATCGCAGCGTATCAATTCGCGCTCGAGCGCCATGGCATCGCCGCCACCGACGAGGAGGTGCTGCGCCGCTGCTTCTTTCGCGATCTGTCGGCCGTGGCTGCGGATTTCGGCGGATTCACGGTCGAGGAGTTCCAGCCGAATCTCGACGACGGTCTGAAGACCGCATTCCTGCGGGCTGAATTGTTTCCGCAGGCGCGCCAGCTCGTTGCGCACTGTCGCGATCACGGACTGAAGACGGCGCTCGTGACGTCATCGCCGCGCTACATCGTGATCGATGTGCTCGATCGGCTGGAGCTGAGCGCCCTGTTCGACTTCGTGATCTGCGGGGGCGACGTCGAGAACTACAAGCCGCATCCCGAGCCTGTGCTCGCGACGCTCGCAGCGCTGCAATGCGAGGCGGCGCAGGCGATCATGATCGGCGACTCGCACGTGGATATTCTGGCGGGCAGGGCTGCCGGAACACGAACGGCGCTGTTCCTGCCGCACGATCATCATCGGTTCCACAGCACTGAACGCCTCCATGCGTCGCAGCCGGATCACATCTTCGCGGATCACACGGAGCTGCCGGAGTTGCTGGAGCTGCCGCGGATGCGGGTCTAGCACTGCTGTCACTCCTGCGTACGCGGGAATTCATCCGGATTCCAGCCCTACAATCTCTCCTGACCCGTCCCCGCACTCTTCTTGGGGGCCGCAGCGCCGCCTTCCGGATGAAACTCCTTCTTCCCATGCGCTTCTGCGCCTGACGCGCCCGAAATTCCTTCCGTGCGAAGCCACTGCACCACGAGCTTGCTGCGTGCCTCGGGAACCCCGAGTCGCTGCAGGGCGTAGTCCGTCATCTCCAGCGCGAGCTCGAGTTCTCCCATCACGGCCCGATCGACGCCCTGACGGATGAGGTAGTCATACTCACCCGCGCTGTGCGTACGGACCACCACCGCGATACCCGGATTCCGGCGGCGCGCCAGTTCGAGAATGCGCCGCGTGTAGAGACCATCCGGCGTCGCGATTACCAGCAACCGGGCCCTGTCGATGCGCGCCGCGTCGAGCACGCCATGCGCAGTGGCATTTCCGAAGACGACCGTGACCTTCCGGCCGCGCAGCAACTCGACGAGGCGGTGATTCGACTCGATCGCGACGAACTCGAGTCCCTGTGCCGCCAGCGCTTCGCCAACGACACTACCGACGCGGCCGTACCCCACGATGATTGCGTGATCACGCAAATGCGCGGTCGAGACCTCCGGCGGCAGCGGATCGATGGGTTTCCTGCCGAGCGACAACAGGCGCAGCACGCGAGGATGCTCGTCGATCCAGCGCGACAGGGGCGCGACCGTCGAGAACGCGAATGGATTGAGCGTGATCGAGAGCAGGGCACCGGCCAGGATCAGGTCACGCCCTTCGGGCGGCAGCAGATTCAAGGAGACGCCCAGCGCCATCAGGATGAACGAGAACTCTCCGATCTGCGCGAGGCTGGCCGAGATCGTCAGTGCGGTCCGCGACGTATAGCCGAACGCCATGACGATCACGCAGGCGGCCAGGCTCTTGCCCACCAGGATGACGAACATCACGCCGAGCAGATCCAGCGGACGCTCGATGACCACCGAAGGATCGAACAACATGCCGACGGACACGAAGAACAGCACGGCGAACGCGTCCTGCAGCGGCAGGGAATTCTCCGCGGCCTGGTGACTGAGCTCGCTCTCCGCGAGCACGACACCGCCGAAGAACGCGCCCAGCGCGAACGACACGTCGAACAAGGCCGCCGATCCGTACGCGATGCCCAGCGCGATCGCGAGGACGGCCAGCGTAAACAGTTCGCGCGAGCCGGTATTCGCGATCTGTCCGAGGAGCCAGGGGACGACGCGCCGTCCGACGATCAGCATGAAAGCGAAGAACATCGCCACCTTGAACGCCGTCAGCATCAGGCTTTGCACGATATCGGCAGTGTGCAGCGCTGCACCTTGCGTCGCCGCGGCGAGCACGGGCAGAAAAACCAGGGCCAGCACCATCGCGAGGTCTTCGACGACCAGCCAGCCGACCGCTATGCGACCGTCCTGAGTATCGAGCTCCTGTCGCTGTTCGAGTGCGCGCAACAGCACGACCGTACTCGCGACCGACATGGCCAGGCCGAAGACAAGCCCCGCGGCGATGCTCCAGCCCCACCACCACGCGAGCGCGGCGCCGATTGCCGTTGCGACTGCGATCTGTGCGACGGCACCGGGCAGAGCGATCTTCCGGACCTGCTTCAACGTATCGAATGAGAAGTGCAGGCCGACGCCGAACATCAGCAGGATCACGCCGATTTCTGCGAGCTCCGAGGCGAGTGAAGCGTCAGCTACGAACCCGGGCGTGAAAGGACCGACAGCAATGCCCGCCAGCAGGTAACCAAGCAGCGGCGGCAGCCGCAGGCGTGCCGCAATGAAGCCGAGCAGCATGGCTGTCGCGAAGCCGACAGCGATCAGTGCAAGCAATTTGGTTTCGTGGGGCATCGGCAGATCCGGTTCCTGCCGGATCATTGCCCGAAGAGCGCCGTTCGCACAACACGCCGGACCGGCGCGTAAACGCTACAGACGTATTACTCGCCGCTCGCCCGCGCCAGCGGAGGAAGGTCCTCGTGGCGCCGGACTGCGGGTGCGGGCGCTGCGATGCGTACCGGTGCACGCGACACAGGAGCGGCGAAGGCACGGCTACGATCGTCAATGTGGCCCGTGCGGAAGAATGCGATCCGGGAAACGAGCGCCTGGGCCTGCTGCTCGATCGACTTGCTGGTCGCAGTCGATTCCTCGACCAGCGCGGCATTCTGCTGTGTCATGGTGTCCATCTGGGTGACCGCGTTGTTCACCTGCTCGATGCCGGCGGCCTGCGCTTCGCTGGCCGCCGTGATCTCAGCCACGATGTCAGCGACCTTCCGGACGCTCGTGATGATGTCCGTCAGCGCTTTGCCGGACTGATCAACGAGATCGGAGCCGTCGCGCACCTTATCGACGGATGCGGTGATGAGGCCCTTGATCTCCTTGGCCGCCGAAGCGGAGCGCTGCGCCAGGTTGCGAACCTCGCTGGCGACGACCGCGAAGCCGCGGCCCTGTTCGCCCGCGCGAGCAGCTTCGACAGCGGCATTCAGCGCCAGCAGGTTCGTCTGGAATGCGATCTCGTCGATGACGCCGATGATGTCGGCGATCTTGCTGCTGGACACATTGATCTCGGTCATCGCGTTCACGGCACGCTGCACGATCTGTCCGCCCTTCTCGGCCTGAGAGCGCATCTCGGTCACGCGCTGCGTCGTCTGGCGTGCATTGTCGGCGTTCTGTTTCACCGTGATCGTCATCTCTTCCATGCTCGCCGCGGTCTCCTCGAGAGCGGACGCCTGTTCCTGCGTGCGCTGACTGAGATCGTCGTTGTCCTGGCTGAGCTGCGAAGTCCCGCTGCGCACCGAGTCGGCCGCGCGACGGACCTGGGAAACGATGTCGACCAGATGATCGCGCATGCTGCGCATCGTCGCTATCACGCTGGAATCATCGTCGGTGCGCGACTCGATCCGCACATCGAGCTGGCCGGCCGCAATGCTGCGTGCGATTTCCGCTGCGTAGTGAGGCTCGCCTCCCAGCTGCTGGACGAGGCTGCGAGTGATGAGCCAGGCGGCGACGCCGCCCGTTGTCAGCGCGAGAACGCTGAGCAGGATCAGCATGAAGCTGCCGGATCGGTATTCTTCCGCGGAGACTTCGCTGTCGTCTTCCACGACCTTCGCTTCGAACTCGATCAGCTTGTCGAGCGCGTCGATGTTCGCGATCTGCAGCGGGCGCGCATCGTCGAGCAGCACCGTCCGCGCGGATGCCATGTCGCCGGCTTCCACCAGCGAGAGAAACCGCTGTTCGCTGGGCAGGTAGGCGGCTCTTGCATCGAGCACTGCCTGCAGATGTGCCTTGCCTTCGGCAAGCGTGATGGATGCCTGAAGCTTCTCCATCGCTCGCTTCCGCTTCAGCTCGTCTTCGTGAATGGCGTCGAGCTGCGCACGGATTTCGCTGGGATCGCTGAGCAACAGGATGTTGCGCATCTTGAGGCCCGTGTCCTGCAGGTGGGCCTGCCACTGATACGAGGTTACGAGATTGGGGACGCGGTGATCGGCGAGCGTATCGACCGCGGTGTGCAGGCCCGCGAGCCTGGAAATGCCCAGGCCGGCAGTTGCCGCGAGCAGCAGCAGCACGAGACCGAAGCCCAGGCCAAGCCGCGTGCGGACCTTCATCTGCGAATGAACCATGATCGCCCTCGGAGGATCGATGTAACCATGATCGGTCCACTATGGCCGATCGACATCGAATCTCCGGTGGCCCTTGGCCTCGCCGATGCCTCATGCCTCTATCGGCGTTTGCCTTACACGCTTGAGCAGGGGTTTGTGAGGGCGATCACGATTCAGGGTGCAGACCTGCCCCTGAGCGTAGCTGCCGTCATCCCCGCGCAGGCGGGGATCCATCCGCAATGAAAGATGGACACGCGCCTTGGCGGGTGTGACGAGTATGGCTAGCGGCCAGCGTGCTCCACTTGCTCGACACTCAACACCGTCAACTCTGCCACGCCCCCGGCCGGTGTCGGCCAATCGATGGACTGCGCCGGACTCATGCCGATCAACGCGGCACCGATCGGCGTCAGTATCGAAATGCGGTTGCTGTCGATGTCGGCTTCGCGCGGATAGACGAGCGTCACCGTGTGCGTGCGGTTCGTGGCTGCATCGCTGTACGTCACTTGCGACCCCATGCGAACGACGTGCGGTGCGCATGCTTCGTCCGGCACGAGATGCGCGCGGCTCAGCTCTTCCACGAGATAGCCAGCGACGGGAACATCGCGTTCGAATGCTTGCTCTGCGATCTGCAACAAGCGTGCGTGTTCGCTGGCAGGGATGACGATGCGCGGACGCGCGGGCGGCTTGTCGGTGCGGCGGATAGGCATGATGTCTGACTCCAGAGGCAGTTCGCGTCGAAATGACGCAGAGCCTGCGTGCATCCATCGGGATGCGCAGGGATCGTGATCTGTGGGAAAGCCCGGCGGTGTCCCCGGGCAAAGAGCGAACGAACGCTATGCCCGGGGTGCGATGCCCTGGATCAGGTGACCCGCGTGGTGCAGGCCTCGTGCGAAAGTGGAATGCGCGTTCATGATCCAGAGCATTGCGAATGCACGCGCGTAAATCAAGCCTTCGCCGAGTGCTTTCACGCCGGCTTGGTGCGCTGCCGCGATGCTTCAGAAGCCCCTCATTCAGGCAATGTCTGATGCCTGCTTCTGCGGGCTTCCGTCGAGTTTCCGAACCTGAGAAACGTGTCACGCGACCATCGCCGCAGCCGTGAATTCCAGCCTTTCGCCGTAGGGGCGCGCCGGGCATTGTTCGGGGTGAAATTGCAGCGAGGGCCCCGCAACGGGCTGGGTCGTGGTCACAGAAGCAGCACATCACGAGGAGAGTCGTTTACCGCGCGGCGCCGGCACGCTGCTTGGTATCTCGGCTGTGCTTGTGATCGGCTTCTTCGCAGCGGCAACGCTCGTCGACGACCCCTCGACCAAGAACATCTTCGACTGCACGCACTGGACGATCGCGTACTGGACGGCGGCCATAGCGGCGTGGATGGGTGTGCGGACATCGACGCCTGCCGACAGGCCGGCACGTCGTTGGTTCGCCATCGGCCTCACGCTGTCCGCGATGGGCCAGATCGTCTACAACTTCTTCGACTACATGAGCCGCGATCTTGCTCGCGAGGTCATGGATGCGCTCTTCCTGAGTTTCGGCGTGTGCTGTGTGCTCGGGCTGATGTCCGTCCTGCAGCAGCATCGCAAGTTCAATCGACGCCAGTTCCTGCTCGATGTGATCTCGCTGGCGTTGGGCGTGCTCATTCTCACGCTCTCGCTCTATCTGCCGCGCCGCGGCAGCACCGACATGCTGCAGCTGGTTGTGACGATCTTCTATCCCGTCTGTTTCCTGACGCCGTTCTGCATGGGGCTCGTGCTCGCACCGACCCTGCGCATCCGCCTCGACCGCAGCTGGATGATCTTTCTCGGCGGACTGCTCACGAACGGTGTGGCCTGGATGATCTGGAACGCGTCGATCATCGCGGAGATCCTTCCGCTCGGCGCCAGCGTCAATCTCGTCTTCTCGCTGGTCACGCTGCTGATCGGCTACGCCGCCGCAACGTGGCGAACGGAACGTCGCAGCGATGCTGCCTGGCATCGCACGTGCGAGGCGTTCCTGCGGCTCATTCCGCTCGTCGTCGTGGGTTCGACGGTGGTTGGCGTCGTGTTCACGTGGACGTTGCCGAGCGTACCGGATGCGGTGCAGATGGTTGTCGTCGGTGGCGGCGCTCTCATCGTGCTGCTGGCGGTGGCGCGACAGAACCTGCTGCTGGTCGAGCACGACCGACTGGTCGTCGTCGAACAGGCGCTCAGTGCCCGCACGCTCGAACTGGAAGCCAGCAACGCGACGCTCGAAGGCACCAACCGGCAACTCGTCGAGGCCACCGGGCGGGCGAATGAGCTCGCGCATGCAGCGCAGGCCGCAAGCCGCGCGAAGAGCGAATTCCTCGCCAACATGAGTCACGAGATCCGCACACCGATGAACGGCGTCATCGGGATGACGGATCTGCTGCTGGACAGCTCGCTCGATCACCGCCAGCGCGAACACGCACAGACCATTCGCAACAGTGCCGGTGCGCTGCTGACGATCATCAACGAGATTCTGGATTTCTCGAAGATCGAAGCCGGCAAGCTCGAGGTGGAGAGGGTTCCGCTGGCGTTGCTGGAACTGCTCGCCGACATCGAGCGGCTGATGAGCCTTCAGGCCGCGAACAAGGGTTTGTCGTTCCGACTGGAGTTCGCCGCGGGTATTCCTGCGCACGTTCGCGGCGATCCGGTGCGTCTGCGCCAGGTACTGCTGAACCTCTGCGGCAACGCGGTCAAGTTCACGAATGCCGGCGGCGTCGAGCTGAAGGCGACTCTGCTACAGTCCAATACAGATGATGCGCTGCTGCGCATATCCGTGAAGGACACGGGCGTGGGCATTCCGAGCGATCGCCTGCACTTGTTGTTCGAGCCGTTCACCCAGGTCGATGCATCCACGACACGTCGTTATGGCGGCACGGGGCTGGGACTGTCGATCGTGAAGCGACTCATCGAGTTGATGGGCGGCGAAGTCGGTGTGGAGAGCGAGCCGGGCAAGGGTTCGACGTTCTGGTTCACGCTGCGCATGCCGATCGAGGAGTCGATGCCCGCGCAACCGAAATCGCCGCCGGCACAGAGTGCTCCTGAACGAGGGCACGCTCGGATCCTGCTCGCGGAAGACAACCTGGTGAACGAGAAAGTTGCGCTGCGCACGCTGGAAAGGCTTGGCTACAGCGCTCACGCCGTCCGCAACGGCGTGGATGCGGTCGCTGCCTGGGCGTCCGGCAGCTTCGAACTGATCCTCATGGACTGCCAGATGCCCGAGCTCGATGGCTACGAAGCCACTCGCGAGATCCGTCGACGCGAAGCCGGCAGAACGCACATTCCCATCGTCGCGCTCACCGCGAATGCGATGAAGGACGACGATCGCAAGTGCATCGAAGCGGGCATGGACGACTACCTGACCAAGCCGCTCGATCGGAATTTGCTGGCGCATTGCCTGGAACGGCATCTGTCGGGCAGTGGTCAAGCAAGGGCTCAGGCTGGTGCCGTGTAGAGGTGCGTTCTGCTGTGGGCCCCACTTCCAGCGGTGACTCTGGCTGTGGGTCCGGGTTTTGCCGGGCGTCCATGCCCAAAGGCATGCTTCCCATTACGTGCGCCTAAAGCCGGGCCCACAGCAAGACGAGATTCCGTCATTTCCCCGCACG
>JACZCZ010081628.1_pt1 | contig 33865 bp, 22 predicted proteins | sample 8641811 | NCBI WGS metagenome assembly JACZCZ01 (sample SAMN15324610, study PRJNA640507) | soil metagenome | isolation source: intercropping peanut in the first line | place: China: Luxin town, Laibin City, Guangxi Province | collected 2019-07-25 | depth 10cm m | reverse complement strand
CGACAAACCGAGCCCGCCGCCACCCGGCTTCTGTTTGGTGGTGAAGAACGGCTGGAAGATGCGGCCCAGGGTATCGCTATCCATGCCGACGCCATTGTCTTCGACGGCGATCACGACGTGCTGCACCAGCGACCGCACGGGCACTTCGGCCAAGTCGCGGCTCTCCGCCGGTTCTGCGCGCAACGTCAGAACGCCGCCCTGTTCCATCGCGTCGCGCGCGTTGATGCACAGGTTCATCAACACCTGGAGCAGCTGCGTTCGATCTCCGCGCACCGCGAGATCACGCTCGACTGAGATGTTGATCGCGATCGAGCGCGGGAAGGTACGTCGCGCCAATTGGGCGGCCTCATGCACGAGCTCTGTCACGTCGATCACGCTGTCTTCCAGGTGACCCGGCGACGCGAAGCTCAAGAGTTGCTTGGTGAGGTCGGCCGCGCGCTTGGATGCCGCGTTGGCGTCGGCCAAGCATTCCTGCACGTCCTCGCGCCCGATCTCCGCGGAAGGGGCTTGGTTGATCAAGTAGTCGAGGCTCGCGACCACGACGCCGAGCAGGTTGTTGAAATCGTGGGCAATGCCGGCGGCCAGCTCACCCATCGCCTGCATCTTCTGCAGTTGCTGCAGCTGGTTGTCCATCGGCTCGTGGTGTGTGAACAGCAGCACCGTCTCGAGCCCGAGGTAGATGCGGTCGCCATAGGTGAGCGGCCGACGCTCGACCCGTGCGCCATCGATGGTCGTGCCGTTGCGGCTGCCGAGGTCCTCGATGAAGTAGCTGCCATCGGCCAGTCGCTGGATCCGGGCGTGCTCTCGGGACACGCCGCTCGACGTCAACCGAATGTCCGCGCTGGAGGCACGACCGATGATTGCGCCGCGCTCGATCGTGTAGACGCGGCCTGCGTCCACGCCCATGAGCACGACCAGACGTGCCTTCTGAGTGTCCTGGGTCTGTTGGAGCGACGTGGTACGACCGAAGCGCACAACCACCTTTTCGGCAGCGAGAAATCCGCGGAAGCCTACGGGGAAACCGGCGTGCTGGCTACGCGGCGCGCCGAAACAGAGGTGAGATGTCTGGTCCGGGATCACGCTGGCGGCTTTGCCTGGCGTTGTGCGTGGTGCCCGTCTATATCCCGACAGGTCCGATGCCTGCGTTTGTCGCGTTTGCTCCGTCCTTTGCTCTGCGCCTTCGTTCTTGCGCTGCGATCTTCGGTCGGTCTGCGCTGATGGCTGCGGTCGTCACCGGATGCACCGCGACGGCGGCGCTGCCGGAGCCCGACATGTTGGGTCGCTCGGCGGTGATCGGTCAGGTCTTCGAGCTGACGAACGCCGCGCCGATCGCCGGTGCGCGGGTTTGTCTGCATGAGCGTGAAAGTCACTGTACGACCACGGACGACGAGGGCACGTTTCAGCTCGACGCGTTGCCCGATGGCATGGAGTTGCTGGTGGCGGTCGAGGCTGAGGGTTTCGTCCGTGGCCTGCGCATGCTGCGCACCGGCAACGGAACCATGGTCGATCTGGGAGGCACGGTGTTGCCGCGGATCGAGGTGCTCGCCGCCCAGCGCGACGTGCTGCAGATCGAGCAGGTCGAAGGGACGGGTTATGTCGCCTTCTACGTGGTCAACCCGGCTTGGCAGCCGGTCTTCAGCGTCCGCGCGCATGTGCCATCCGACACCGGTGACGGGCCCTTCTACTTCAACCAGGCCGGCGAGATCGATCCGCTCCTGCTCACAGGAACTGACGCGGCCGGCTACATCTACAACGTTCCGCCGAGCGAGCTGCCCGTCGCGCTGACGACGCAAGGGGCGGTGGCCAGCGAGGCCTGCGAACAGGAGCTCGAGGGCTTGGGTTGGGGCATGGATGACACCGGGGCGGGGCACCGCACGCCGGTGGTCGCTGACTCCATGACGTTTGTGATCGGGGTGTGCCCAGCAAGCGCGGAGAATCCCTGACACATTCGCGTGTCGGAGGAAGCCTTTGCGTCACTGCGTAGACCCTCGCACCATCGCGTGCGTCTGATGGGTCGACGACTTTCATGTGGAACAGCGATGGAATTCCTTTTTGGAGGGCTATGTCTGCGCGCCGATGGCTGACCGGATTGGGCTTGAGCTTGGTGTGGATGGTGACTTCATGCAGTGGTTCGTCGCCGGCTGTATCGACGACTCCCGCGACACCGACACCCGAGAGCCCCGAGATGCAAGCGTTGTTCTCGCGCCTTGCACCGCCGACCGTGACCGGCGACGAGGCGCCGCGCTTGGTGTTGCGCGACGGACCTGCGGTGCCGGACGCGAACACGGCGCCCTTGTCGATCGCGATCGTGCCCAAGCCGACGGTTGCGCCGCCCACCGGCAATGTCGCGCCGCTCAAGGTGCTCAGCTACGCGCCGACCGGCCGCGATGACCTGACCGGTGCGATTCGCATCACCTTCGATCAGCCCATGGTGCCCGTGGCGCAATTGCGTGCGCTGCAAGTCATGGATGCGCCGATCGAGATCACGCCCACGGTGCCCGGCAAAGTGCGTTGGCTCGGCACCAAGACACTGGCATTCGAACCTGCAGCGGGACGCTTGCCACTCGCGACCGACTACACCGTGAAGGTGCCGGCGGGGACGCGCTCGGTCCTCGGTGGCGCGTTGCAGCGCGAGCTGTCGTTTCCGATCAAGACGCCGGTTCCTTCGCTTGTCGAGCATTCGCCGCACGACGGGGCCGAGGGGGTCGTGCGTCAGCCGTGGTTGGTGCTGCGTTTCAATCAGAAGATCGATCCACGCGTGGTGGCGGAGAAGCTACGGGTCGAAGGGGGCACGCGTGCCAACTGGAGCGTCGTGAGCGCTGAGGAGCTGAGCGCCAAGCGCTCCGAGCACCCCGAAGTCGGTGAGGTCGACGATCGCACCGCTGTGCTCAAGGCCGATGCGGAGCTGGCAGCGGGGAGCAACTACCGCGTGGTGTTGCCGGCCGGGTTCGTGGGCGCCGAAGGCCCCAAGCCGACCACCGAGGCGCAGAGCTTCGCGTTCCGCACGATCGATCCGCTGCGCGTCGAAGGTGTGCGTTGTGGCTGGGGCACGTGTGTCCCGGGCGCGCCGGTATTCATCGAGCTCAACAATCCGATCGCGACCGCGAACGCCGAGATCAAGCCGCTGATCAAGGTGCAGCCCGCTGCGGGCGACCTGGAGGCGCGCGTCGAGGGCAACCTGGTGCAGCTGTACGGTGCGTTCTCCGCGCGCACGACCTACCGCGTTCAGCTCGCGGCCGGCGTTCGTGACATTCACGGACAGACCTTGGCGCGCCCCTTCAGCGGCAGCATCACCGTCGGCGATGCCAACCCGGAGCTCGCGATCGAGCTCCAGCGCATCTCCACGCTCGAGCGCACCTCACCACGCGAGATCGGCGCGCGCGCGGTCAATGTGAAGCAACTGCGTGCACGAATGGCGGCGGTGCCGCGTGACGCATTGGTGCAAGCGCTGCGCGCGATCGACGAGCATCGGCCGTGGGATGCGACCGCGAGCGATCCGTTTGCGGCAGCACGGCTTGCCGCGACGACCAAGGTGATCACGTCGCGTGCGGCGCCCAACGCGCAGACGCAGCTGATGGTGCCGATCGAGGGCGTCGTGCCCGCTGGTCAAAGCGGCTACGCGCTCGTGCAAGTGGAAGCGCGGCAAGAAAATCTCGACTCACGCGCGCTCTCGTTGGTGCAGGTCACCGACTTGAACGCGATCGTGACCGGCGACGCCACGAGCATCTTGGTGCGCGTGTTGTCACTGTCATCGGCACAGCCGGTGGCCGGTGCGACGGTCGACGTGCTGGGTTGGGGCTCCGACCAATCGGTGGTGAAGGGGACGACTGACGCTCATGGTGTCGCGCGCTTGTCCGGTGTTGGCGAAGGTCAGTGGTTGGTGCGCGTGTCTCATGCCGACGATCAGGCCATCGTCGCAACATGGTTCGGCGGCCGCCCAGAAGAGATCGTCGGCACGCTGATCACCGATCGCGATCCGTATCGTCCCGGTGACACGGTGCACTTCAAGCTGCTCGCCCGCACCCGTGGCCAGAGCGCCCAGGCGGACGCGCAGGTTCCCGCGTCGGGCACGCCGGTCAGCTGCATCTTGCATGACGCGCAGTACCAACAACGTCAGACGTTCGAGGGCACGCTGAGCGCCTACGGTGCGTTTGCGGGTCGCGCCGAGATTGTGCAGGGCGCTGCGCTCGGTCACTGGCACATCAACTGCAGCATCGGTGACCAGCAATCGCAGGTCAGCGGCACGTTTCAAGTGCAGGAGTATCGCGCGCCGGAGATCGAAGCGTCCGTGCACGCGCCGGAAGGCACGTTCTTCCATGGAGATGCCGCCACGTTCCGGATCGAGAGCCGTTACTTGTTCGGTGCCAATGCCGCAGCGCTCCCTGCCGACTACACGACGATGATCACGCCGGAGCACTACGCACCGGCGGGACACGCCGACTTTCACTTTGGCGACGAGCCGCGTTTCCCGATGCCGTGGTTGCGCGGCGACATGGCGATGACGCGGATGGGGCGCGCCAAGATGCGTGGGCCGGTGCCTGGCTACGACGTGGGCGGCGAGTCGGGTGTGAGCGGTCGTGTGGTGCTCGACACGCAGGGCGCTGCGACTGTGGTGGTTCCGCTCACGGCGGGTCAGGAGCGCGGGCCGGTGCGCGTGCAGCTCGAAGCGGCGGTGACCGATCTGTCACGCCAACAAGTGGCCAACCGCGCCAGCGTGATCGCGCATCCATCGGCGGTGTATGTCGGCGTGAAGGCTGACCGCACGTTCGTGGCGGACGATGAGTCGATCGGTGCCGCGTTGATCGCAGTGGGCGTCGATGGCGCCAATCTGAGCGGACGCAAGATCAGCACACGTCTGTTGCGTGAGATCGGCACGCCGAGCTGGCATCCGTTCCGCGGGCTCTCGTACGACGTGGAAGAGAAGGAAGTCGCGACGTGCGAAGCCACGTCCGCCGAGCAGGCGCAGCGCTGCACCTTCAAGCCGCAGCAGCCGGGTCGCTACACGCTCGAAGCCAGCAGCACCGACGAGCGCGGACGCGTCGGCCGAACGCGTGTCGTGGTGTGGGTGTACGGCGCGGGCATTCGTCCCTGGTTCTCCGAGACCCCGAGCGTGGAGATCAGCGCGGACAAGGAAAGCTATGCGGTGGGCGAGACTGCCAAGCTGTTGGTGCGCGCGCCGATCGCCAACGGTCGCGGTCTCTTGAGCATCGAGCGTCGCGGCATCGTCGAGTCGCGCGTGATCGATCTCGATGGATCGATCCAGATGATGGAGGTGCCGATCACGAGCGGCTACGTGCCAAACGTGACGGTGCGATTGTCGCTCGCGCGCGGACGCCTGAGCGATCAGGACGTGGCCAGCCTGCTGCAAGGCTTGGGTGGAGAGGCCCGGCGCGCCGCGGCCGAAGACATCGGTCGACCGATGCACGTGGCCGGTTCGATTGACCTGCAGGTCAAACGCGACAGCAAGCGCTTCGCGGTGTCGGTGACGCCGGACCAAGCCACGCACCAACCGGGTGAAGAGATGGGCGTCACGGTGCAAGTCAACGAGCCCAACGGACAGGCTGCCGACGCCGACGTGACGCTGATGGCGGTCGATGAAGCGGTGTTGTCGTTGCTCGGTTACACGACGCCCGATCCGTTGCCGTCGCTGCTCGCGCCGGTCTATTCGGTCACGTCATTGGAAGCGATCGCGAGCACCTTGCTGCGACGGATCCCGCTGGCGCAGATCGCGACCGCGCAAGAAGAGGGCACGTTGGCGGCATCCGGCATGGGTGTAGGGGGTGGTGGGCTGGCGCGTCGCAACAAGGCGGCACCGATGGCTCCGCCCATGGCCGACATGGCGGTGGCGGAATCGAGTCAGCGCCAATCAGGCAACGCGGCGCCACCCGCGACTGCGCGCACGCTGTTCGCGACCACGGCGTACTACCTCGCTTCGGCGACGACGACCGGCGGCAAGGTCAACGTCCGTTTCAAGCTGCCCGACAACCTGACGCGCTTTCGCCTGATGGCGATCGCCGTGGGGCGCACCGATCACGCGGGCAGTGGCGAGAGTCACGTCACCGTGCAGAAGCCGTTGCTCTTGCGGCCGGCCTTGCCGCGCGTGGCGAGCTTCGGCGATCGCTTCGATGCATCGGTGATCGTGCACAACGAGACCGGCGCCGAGCGTGAGATCACGATCGGCGTGCGTGCTGCAGGGCTATCGGTGCAGGGCGAAGCGATCGTGCGTCAGCGTTTGGCGGCGGGTGAAGCGCGCGAGGTGAGCTTCCCTGTGGTGGCCGACACTGCGAAGGGCACCGCGCGGGTGCAGTTTGCGGCAATGACCGAAGGTGCCAACGATGCAGTCGAGACCGAGCTGCCGCTGATCGAGCCTGCGACGTCGGAAGCGTTTGCAACCTACGGATCGCTGACGGGCGACGCGGTGCGCTACCCGCTACAAGTTCCTGAAGATGCGATCGGGCGCTTCGGTGGCCTGGAGCTCTCGCTGTCATCGACCGCGCTGACGGACTTGAGTGATGGCGTCGACTACCTGCTCGACTATCCGTACGAGTGCGCGGAGCAGCTCGCGAGTCGGTTGATCGGCGCGGCGTCACTGTCGGTGGCGCTTGCAGGGCGCGACGACGAGCGCGCGGCCGTGATGCGTCGTGTGGCGACGACCGCGGTGGCGCAACTCCAAGCCCTGCGCCGCTACGATGGCAGCTTCAACCTGTGGCCAGGCGATCAACGCGATGGCCAGTGGCGCATCACCACGACGGCATGGGTGGGCCTCGCGCTGCATGAAGCGAGCTTGGCCCAGGTGGAGGTGCCCGCGCGCATGCGTGAAGGTGCGGCGCAGTTTCTGTCCGAACGCCTGAACAACATGTCGTCGTACGAGCGGGTGTGGCCGTGGGATCAGGCGCTCGCGGCGTATGCGCTGAGCCAGCTGGGCGGTGAGGTCCCAACGGCGGTGATCGAGACGTTGTGGCAGAAGCGCGCCACGATGCCGATGTTCGCGCGGGCGTGGTTGGCCAGCGTGCTCAAGTCGTCGCATCCGCGCCGGGTGGAGGAGCTGTTGCGCTTGCTGCGCAATGGTGCGGTGGAGACCGCTGCGGGCAGTCACTTCGCGGAGAGCGAGAGCGAAGGTGAGCGTTTCATGTGGCACAGCGATCACCGCACCGATGCGATCGTGTTGCGCTCGTTGTTGGACGTCGCGCCGAGTGACCCACTGATCGAGAAGACCGCGCGAGGGTTGGTGGCGGCGCGTCGCAATGGTCGCTGGCATACGACACAAGAAAACGCGTGGGCGCTGTCGGCCCTGACCCGCTACTACCGCGTGGCCGAGCGAGAAACGCCGGACATGACCGCGCGCGCATGGCTGGGCGAAGCGCTGCTTTCGGAGACCGAGCTGCGCGGTCGCAAGACTCCAACGCTGTCTGCGACGTTGCCCATGGCCACATTGCAGGAGCTGGGCTCGGGCAATCTCACGATTGGTAAGGACGGAGAGGGCCGTCTCTACTACCGCGTTGGCTTGCGTTACGCGCCGAACACGTTGCTGCACGATCCGGAAGAGCAAGGCTTCGCGGTGACACGCGTGTTCGAGTCGATCGGCGAAGCCGGCGATGTGACGCGCGATGGCGAAGGTCAGTGGCACATCAAGGCCGGTGCGAATGTGCGCGTGCGCCTGACGGTTGTCGTGCCGGACACGCGCTACGACGTGGCGCTCGATGATCCGCTGGCGGCGGGTCTGGAACCGCTGAACCTAGGTTTTGCCACCACGGCAAGTCAGGCGCTGGGCGAGGCTGCTGAAGATCAGAGCATGCCGATCCCGATGTGGGGCTTCCGCTGCTGGTTACCCTGGGCCTTCCATCACCGCGAGCTGCGCGACGATCGCGTCACTGCGTTCTCGGATGTGGTCAGCCCCGGTGTGTACGAGCTCGTGTACCTGGCGCGCGCCACGACGCCGGGCCGGTTCATCGCCGCGCCCACGAAGATCGAAGAGATGTACGCCCCCGAGACCTTCGCGCGTGGCGGTAGCGACGTGGTGATCGTCGAACGCTAGCCGCCTGACGGTGAAGGGCGAGGCGCGAAGCATGCAGCGACGGCGGCACTCGCCGCTAGGTCGCGCGTGTCGAGTGACGTGCAGCGTCCAGGATGATGCGGCGTTCGGCGCTTCCGATCGCCTGGCGGACCTTGTGCACGCTGTCTGCGTTGACGGACACCGACGTGATGCCGAGCTGTACCAGGCGCTCCGCAAACTCGGGCCGATTGGATGGGGCCTGTCCGCACAAGGAGGAGGTGAGGTGATGGGCGCGCGCGGCTTCGATGATCCTCGCGATGGCCCACATCACCGCGTCATCGCTCTCGTCGAACAGGTCGGCGCAGATCTCCGAGTCACGATCAACGCCGAGCATCAGTTGCGTGAGGTCGTTGGAACCGATGGAGATGCCGTCGATGCCAAGCTTCGCGTAGTCGGGGATGCGGTACACGACGGAGGGCACTTCGGCCATCACCCACTTCAGCAGATCACGCTGACGGCCCAGTGGATGGCGCGCGATCAGCTCCAGGCACGCTTCCAGCTCCCACTTCGTGCGAACGAACGGGATCATGAGGTGCAGGTTGTTGGTTTGCTCCCGCACGCGCGTAAGCACGTCGAGCTCCAGCTTGAATAGATCCGGATCGCGCACATACCGGAAGCATCCGCGGTAGCCGATCATCGGATTCTCTTCGTGGGGTTCGTAGGCTTCACCGCCGCGCAGGTTGCGGAACTCGTTGGTGCGGAAGTCGTAGCTTCGGTAGACGACCGGCCGCGGATAGAACGCGCGGGTGATTCGCATGACGGAGCTTGCCATCCGCTGCACCAGCTCCTGGCTCCGGCCCTCCGCGATCAGCTGCTTCGGATGCGCACCCCCGAGCGCCTCGGTGATGAGAAACTCCGCCCGCAACAGGCCCACGCCATCCACTGGCAACGCCGCCACTTCTTCGGCGCGCTCCGCCACTGCCAAGTTGACGTAGACGCGTGTCGCCAAGGGATCCACTGCGATCACGCTGGGCGCTGGCGCCTGCGCTGCATGCACGGTGATGGCGGTCGACGCGCTGCTCGCGACGGGCTCCTGGGTAGCGAGGGTATCCACGCCCTCGATCACTTCGCCGCGCGCACCGTCCACGGTCACCACTTCACCATCGCGCAGACGCTTGGTTGCCTCGCGCGTGCCGACGATGCACGGGATGCGGAGCTCGCGACTGACGATGGCCGCGTGACAGGTCATGCCGCCGCCATCGGTGACCAAGGCCGCCGCGCGTCGCATGACGGGCACCCAATCTGGGCTGGTCATTTCGGCCACCAACACTTCGCCGTCCTGCAAGGCACTGCCGGCGTCGATCGAACGGAGAATGCGCACCTTGCCGCTGACACGACCGGGAGATGCGCCGAGTCCCGTCAGCAGGGGCTTCGTGGTCGCGCCGGTGGTCTTGGTGGCGGGGGCGCCGAGGGTGGTGATCGGTCGCGATTGCAGGATCCACAACTGCCCTGCCGCAAAGCCCCACTCCACGTCTTGCGGTCGTCCGTAGTGTTGCTCGATCCGCTTGCCAGCGTTGGCCACGTCGATCACTTCGGCGTCGGTCAGCACACGTTGGCGCTGTTGTTCAGGCGGGATGTCGAGCGTGATCTGTGTGCCGTCGTCGCGGCGTTCGATGCGCTGCCGTTTCTCACCGACGCGAGTTTGCAGGATCGACGTGTCCGTCTTGCGCACGACGTGCGTGTCCGGTTCCACGGATCCGCTCACCACCGACTCACCGAGCCCGAAAGCACCCTCGATCACCATGCGATCGAGATCCCCCGAGGCGGGATCGGCGGTGAACATGACGCCGGCACGATCGGCGTCGATCATGCGTTGCACCACCACGGCGATCGCAGGCTCTTCCTTGAAACCACGACTCTCGCGATAGGCGACGACGCGCCGTCCCCACACGCTCATCCAGCAGTCCATCACGCGGGTGAGCACGTCGGCCTCGCCCTGCACGTTGGTAAAGGTCTCGTTCATCCCCGCGAACGACGCGTCGTCGCCATCTTCCGAGGTGGCTGAAGAACGCACTGCGACGCGACACTGATCACCGAGCGCGCGGTAGGCCTGCGTGATCTCGCGCTTGAGCACCTCCGGCAGGCCAGCGCGTTGCACCATCGCCCGAAGCTGATCGCTGGTCGTCGCGAGGGCCGCGCTGTCCTTCGCGTCGAGCGTGCGAACCGTCGACAGCAACGTTGCGCGCACGCCAGCCAGCTCCATGGCTTCGAGGTACGCCTGGGCAGTGATCACGAAGCCGGGCGGCACTTGAAACCCCGCGCGCGTCAGCTCACCGAGATTGGCGCCCTTGCCCCCAGCGACCGCGGTGTCGGTCTTGGCCAGCGTCTGGATGTGACGCACTCGGGCGTGAATGGAAGCAGCTGCGTCCGGCGCGTGGGGGCTCATGGCACCACGACTCCGCGACCCGTGATGCGCCCGGCGCGCAACTCGTCGTAGGCGTGCATCGCGCGGTCCAAGGGGAACGTCTCCACGGGGATGCGAAGGGAGCCTTGTTGGGCCAGCGCAACCAGCTCCATCAGCTCGGTCACGGTGCCCCAGTAACTGGTGCTGACCTGTGCTCCATAGGGCACGGCGAAGAAGTTGAGGGGCAGCGATCCCATCGCGAGGCCGATGATCACGAGCCGGCCCTGCGCGCGCAGAAGTGATGCGCCGAGCGCCAGCGTGTCGTTGCTGCCGACCATGTCGAGCACCAAGTCGGCGCCGCGGTTTGCCGTGAGCGCGCGAACGTCGGCGCGCGTGCTCTCGCCGGATGGATATGCGCGGTGGGCGCCGAGCTCCCGTGCCTTCTGCAAATGCGTTTCGCTCTTGTCGATGACGACAACTTGGCTTGCGCTGATCGCGCGCAGGAGCTGAACCGCGGACTGGCCAAGTCCGCCGGCTCCGATCACCACAGCCGTTGATCCAGGGACGAGCGATGGCAACGCCGCTTTGATCGCGTGGTAGGGCGTGAGCGCGGCGTCGGTGAGCGGCGCTGCTTGCACCGGATCCAACGAGCCGAGTGGAACGAGCAAGCGCGACGACGGCACCAACATGTAGTCCGCCATGCCGCCATCGCGACCGAGCCCACCACCGGATGCTGGGATGCTCGCGGCGTTGTCGCAGTAGTTCTCGCGACCGAGTCGACACGGCGCGCAGTGGCTACACCCCCAGGGGCCGTACACCAGCATCGCGTCGCCTTCACGGATGCCGGTGACGCCTGCGCCCAAGGCGTGCACGATGCCGGCATTCTCGTGACCGAGCGTGAATGGAAGCTGCCAAGGCAATGTGCCCTCCGGCCACTCCATCAAATGCAAGTCGGAATGACAGGCGCCTGCACCTGCAACCTTGAGCACGACTTGTCCCGGACCAGGCGTGGGGATTGGCACGTCGCGCAGCTCGGCCGGCTTGCCCCAGGCGGTTAGTTGAAGCGCTCTCATCGGCCCCTCCTGCTTGCGTCGTTCGTTCAACGCGCGTGGTCGTGTGTCGATGACGTCAACGCGGCTGTTCGACGGGCGTGTCGCTGGGCCGAACCGGCGTTCCTGCCGGTACCGCGATGCGTTCGATCAACGCGGGCTCTGTGCCGTCTGCAGGGATCTCTTCAGCGTGCACGAAGCCATCGTGGTGCGTGAGTCGAATCGCGCGTCGGCCACCCGCGCCTTCGATCGCGACGCGGATGAGCTCCGCGCCGTTGGAAGGCTCGCGCATGACGGTACCCACGTATTCGCCCAAGTCCGTGGTGGTCTCGCGCCCGTCCAGACCATACGTGACCGCATGCAGGTGAACGCGCTGTTCTTCCGTGCTTGGGTCGAGCGTCACCCGGAGCGCGACCGTGATCGCTCCGGCCGGTGCTTGGCCATCGCGAATCGTGGCACGCTCTTCCGGCGTCAACGGTGCCGGCTGAGCCGGTGCGCCGCCGCAACCGAGCATGAACAGCGTGATGCCCGTGGTGATCGCACGGAGCAAGGGTCGCCGAGTGGGGGATCGCTGCGGGGATGGGTTGTCCACGATGTGCCGTCACCTACGTAAGAGCGCGCACGCGGGCGGCAAGGGTGGCTCGAGCCTCCTCGTCATTGCCCGAGGACAGCCGTGCGGCATACACAAGAGGTTCGGATGGAGGTCCTCCCGATGACTGCTGAGCCCAGCGTGTTTCTCGCGACGATTCAGGATCAGCTGCTGCGCGCCTCGCGCTTGATCGATGTGCCGGAGCACGTGCTGACGATTCTGTCGCAGCCGAAGAACGAGCTGATCGTGAATTTCCCGGTGCTGATGGATGACGGCAGCTACCGCTTGTTCAAGGGCTACCGCATCCAACACAACAACCTGCTCGGCCCGTACAAGGGCGGCCTGCGCTTTCATCCGGAAGTGCGTCTCGACGACTTCAAAGCGCTGGCGATGAACATGACGTTCAAGTGTTCGTTGCTCGACCTGCCGTTTGGCGGTGCGAAGGGCGGTGTGAAGTGCGATCCGACCACGCTCTCGCGCAACGAGCTGATGCGCGTGACGCGGCGCTTCACCCACGCGCTCGGAGACAACATCGGACCCGATCAAGACATTCCTGCACCTGACGTCGGCACCGACGCACAAACGATGGTGTGGATCATGGACACCTTCATCAACACGCAAGGGGCGGATCGGCGTCATGCCCAGGCGGGCGTGGTCACCGGCAAGCCAGTCGATTGTGGTGGTACGTACGGGCGCGAGAAAGCGACAGGCCAAGGCCTCGTGCATTGCTTGATCGCGTGGGCGCTGGAGCGCGGCGTGCGTCTCGAAGGCATGACCGCGCTGGTTCAGGGCTACGGCAAGGTCGGCTCACACGCGGCGTTGATCTTGGCGCGGCTCGGCGTGTCGGTGGTCGGTGTCGGCGATCACTGTGGCTACTGGCTCAACCCCGAGGGCTTCAACGAGCACCGTATGGCGGATCACGTGAAGGCGCGCGGTACGATCGCGGGCTATGCCAGCGCCACTACGTGCACGCGCGAGGAGTTCTTCGCGCACAAGGCAGACATCCTGATCCCCGCCGCGCTGCACAATCAAATCGACGAAGCGGAGGCGCGCGCGCTGCAGGTGAAGGTGGTCGCGGAGGGTGCCAACGGCCCGGTCACCGCGGCGGGAGACGCCGTGCTTCGCGAGCGGGGTATCGATGTGATCCCCGACATCTTGGCCAACGCAGGTGGCGTGACAGTCAGCTACTACGAATGGGTGCAGAACCGTCGGCAGGAGCGCTGGGACCTGGAGGTGATCGACGCGAGCCTCGAGAAGGCCATGCGCCGCTGTTACGCGCGCGTCAGCGACCTGGCGACCGACCGGCGCTGCAGTATGCGTGATGCGGCGTTTGCGCTTTCGCTCGAGCGCATGATCAAGGTTTATCAGGCCCGGGGCATCTTCCCGTGACGCAGCCGCTTGCGGCCACGCCGCGGGAGGCTAACTATCTAACGACTCGCGCTTCGGCGCAGGAAGGAAGCGATGACGCATGCGTGTTGAGATCGTCTTCAAAGGGATCGAACCGTCCGAGGCCGTCGAGCAGCGCGTGCGCAAGGAAGTCGAAAAGCTCCAGCAGGACCACTTGCAGCGGTGTCACGTGACGATCGAGGCGCCGCATCACCATCACCGCAAGGGCGTCCACTACAGCGTTCGTATCCATATCGGCGTGCCCGGCGATGACATCGTGGTGAGCCATGAGCGCGGTGACAACGGCGCGCACGAAGATGTGTACGTGGCGATTCGTGACTCGTTCTTGGCCGCCGACCGGCAGCTCAAGGCTTACCACGACAAGCGCCAAGGCATCGTGAAGCAGCACAGCATGCCCAAGGTCGACTGAGGCCTTGGGGCGCCTGGCGCCCGGCTTCTGTCGCGTCCGTATGCTTGACACGGGGGGTAGGCAGTCTAGCTTCCCCGCTCCCATTTTTTGGCCCGCGGAGGGTTGTGACCAAGCTTGTGTCAGGCAGCGAACCCGGCGTGTTTCGATCGACGACGGTGGTCGCGGTGCGGCGTGATGGCAAGGCAGCGATGGCCGCCGATGGCCAGGTGTCGCTCGGCAACACCATCATGAAGTCGCAGGCACGCAAGGTTCGACGCGTTGGCGAAGGCAAGGTAATCGCGGGCTTTGCGGGTGCAAGCGCCGATGCATTCACGTTGCTCGATCGGTTCGAGGGCAAGCTCAAGGAGCATCGCGGCAACCTCTCACGCGCAGCCGTCGAGCTCGCCAAGGACTGGCGCACTGATCGATACTTGCGCCGCTTGGAAGCGATGCTGCTCGTGATGGATGCAACGGCGACGCTCTTGATCAGCGGCACGGGCGACGTGATCGAGCCGGACGAGGGCGTGGTCGCGATCGGATCGGGTGGCAGCTACGCGCTCGCGAGCGCGCGCGCATTGATGCGGCACACCACCTTGAGCGCTGCCGAGATCGCGCGCGAGTCACTCACCATTGCCTCCGAAATCTGCATCTACACCAACGCATCGATCACGTTGGAAGAGATCGGCCCATGACCTTGCCGGTCACCAACTTCACGCCACGCGAGATCATCGGCGAGCTCGACCGCTACATCGTTGGACAGCGCAAGGCCAAGCGCGCGGTTGCGGTGGCGCTGCGAAACCGCTGGCGTCGACAGCAAGTGCCGGAGCCCATGCGCGAAGAGATCGCGCCGAAGAACATCATCATGATTGGACCGACTGGCGTCGGGAAGACCGAGATCGCACGGCGCCTCGCCAAGCTCTCGCAAGCGCCGTTCGTGAAGGTGGAAGCGTCGAAGTTCACCGAGGTCGGTTACATCGGCCGCGATGTGGAATCGATGGTGCGCGATCTGGTGGAGAACGCGGTGCGCATCGTGCGTGCCGAGCGGATCGCCGCGGTCGAGACCCGCGCGCAGGAGCAGGTCGAGGAGCGCTTGATCCAGCTGCTCGCTGGCGGGGCGAAGAAGCCTGCGCAGCCCGCGGTCAACTTTCCGCCGTTCCTCGTGTCGTCTGACGGCCAGGTGCGTCCGCCCGATCTATCGGAGAACGAGCAAGCCTCGTTGCGCGCGCGTCTGCGGGCTGGCGAGCTGGACGACGTGTTGATCGAGCTCGATGTGGCCGACACGTCGATGCCGACGATGAGCATCTTTGGCGGGCCGGGTGTCGAGGAAATGGAGAGCCAGATCCGCGACATGCTCAGCAACTTGCCGGGCCTCAAGCGACCCAACAAGCGGCGCAAGGTGAAGGTACCCGAGGCCCGTCGCCTACTTCAGGCCGAAGAAGCGCAGAAGCTGATCGACATGGATCAGATCACGCGCGATGCAGTGCTCCGCACGGAACAAACCGGCATCGTGTTCATCGACGAGATCGACAAGGTGGCCGGACGCCAAGGCGCACATGGTGGCCCCGATGTATCGCGCGAAGGCGTGCAACGTGATCTGTTGCCCATCGTCGAAGGCTCCACGGTCAACACCAAGTACGGCCCTGTGAAGACCGACCATGTCTTGTTCATCGCGGCGGGTGCGTTTCACATGACCAAGGTCTCCGACCTGATCCCCGAGTTGCAGGGTCGCTTTCCGATTCGCGTCGAGCTTGACTCACTGGAGAGCGCCGACTTCGTCCGCATCTTGACCGAGCCCAACAACGCGCTCACACGCCAGTATCAGGCGCTGATGCAGGCGGAGGGGATCGAGCTGTCGTTCGAGTCGACCGCGGTCGATGCGATCGCGGAGTATGCGGCTGAAGCCAATCGGCGGGCCGAGAACATCGGTGCCCGACGCCTTCACACGATCATGGAAGCCTTACTCGAAGAGCTGTCCTTCACGGCTGCTGAGCTGTCGGATCGTCGTGTCGTGATCGACGGTGCCCAGGTCAAGCGGGTGCTGGATCCGATTCTGACCGACCAGGATCTCGCCAAGTACATTCTGTGAGCGGAGCAATACCAGTGACGATGCAGGAGATCATTCGCAAGGCCCAGGTGCTTCATGAAGCCCTGCCGTACATCAAGCGCTTCCATGGCCGCACGTTTGTCATCAAGTACGGTGGTCACGCGATGATCGACCCCGCGCTCGCCGACAGCTTCGCGCGCGACATCGTGCTGATGAAATACGTGGGACTCAACCCAGTGGTCGTGCACGGCGGCGGTCCCCAGATCGACGAGACGCTCGATCGTCTCGGCATCAAGAGCGATCGCATCGACGGGCTGCGCGTCACTGACGACGCCACGATGGAAGTGGTGGAGATGGTGCTTGGCGGCAAGGGCAACCAAAGCATCGTTTCGCTGATCGGGCGGCACGGCGGGCGCGCAGTCGGGCTCAGCGGTGTCGATGATTCGTTCCTGGTCGGCGAGAAGATCCCGGGTCGCAACAAGCAGGGCCAGGCGATCGACATCGGTCGCGTCGGCGACATCATCCAGGTGCGTGTCGATGTCCTCGAGCGCCTGGTGTCGTCTGCGTTCATCCCCGTGATTGCACCGCTCGCGATCGATCGCGACGGAAGCTCGCTCAACGTCAACGCCGATACTGTTGCCGGAAGCATCGCCGGTGCGATGAACGCCGAGAAGTTGGTGTTGATGACCGACACTGAGGGCGTCTGCGACAACAACAAGAAGCTCATCCCAGAGCTCACGCGCGCTGAGATCGAGGAGCTGCGTGCCAAGGGTGTGATCTCCGGCGGGATGATTCCGAAGGTGGAGTGCGCCTTGCGGGCGTTGTCGGAAGGCGCGCGCAAGTGCCACATTATCGACGGCCGCATTCAGCACGCTGTCTTGCTCGAGATCTTCACGGACACCGGCATCGGCACCGAAATCTCGCTCGCCCGTGGCGCGCATTAGGCGATGGTCATGATCACGAACCAAGCGCTCATCGATCAATTCAATCAGGTCCATCTCGGCAATTACCGACCGGCACCGATCGTGATCGATCGCGGTCGCGGCTGTGAAGTCTGGGACGTCGAAGGCAAACGCTACCTCGACCTCTGTGCGGGGTTGGCGGTGGTTTCGATTGGCCATTCGCATCCAGCGTTCCAAGCGGCGGTCGCGGCACAAGCGGGCAAGCTCACGCACGTGTCGAACCTGTTCCACAGCGAGCCTCCGATTCAGCTTGCGAGCGCGTTGAAGTCACGCACGCCGTTCTCGCGCTTCTTCTTCTGCAACAGCGGCGCAGAGGCGAACGAGGCTTTGCTCAAGCTCGCCCGCAAGCACTTCCATTTAGCGGGTCAGCGCGAGCGCAAGGCCTTGGTCAGCGCCACCAACAGCTTTCACGGCCGCACCATGGGCGCGCTCACCTTGACCGGCCAGCCGAAGTATCACGAAGGCATGGAACCGCTCGTGCCAGGCGTGTCGTACGTTGCGTACGGTGATCTCGCCGCGCTTGAAGCGAGCGTGAACGCGCACACCGCGGCAGTGTTTCTCGAGCCGATCCAAGGTGAGGGCGGAATCGTCGTGCCGGACGATGGGTACCTGCGTGGCGCGCGGGCGATCTGTGATCGCGCTGGCGCGTTGTTGTTCTTTGACGAGATCCAAACCGGTATCGGTCGCACCGGTCGCTTCCTCGCGTCGGAGTGGAGCGGCGTGGTGCCCGACGCATGCTCGCTCGCCAAGGGCATCGCGGCGGGGTTTCCGCTCGGCGCGATCGCGGTGAGCGAGACGCTGGCCAACGCGCTTCCGCCCGGTAGCCACGCGACGACGTTCGGTGGCAATCCGCTCGCGTGTGCCGTGGCACTGGCGGTGCTCGACGTGATCGCGCGCGAAGATCTGGTGGGCAATGCCGAGCGCGTAGGTGCGCACCTCAACGCGCGTCTGTCCGCGCTTGCATCGGACACGTCGCTGCCGGTCGCGTTGGCGGCGCGCGGTCGTGGCTTGTTGCAGGGGCTGGTGCTTGGCGGCGGTGCGGATCCCGCCAAGGTGTTGTCCGCGATTCGCGACGCGGGTGTCTTGTTGTCACTCGCGGGTGGAAACGTCCTGCGTTTCTCACCGCCGTTGTGCGTCACCAAAGGCGAGATCGACGAAGCAATGACAGTTGTCGAGGGGGCGCTGCGCAGCGCCCAGGGGACCTGAGATGGCAAAGCACCTTCTTACGTTGATGGACTTGGGCGGCCCGGGGATCACGCAGGTGATCCAGCGCGCTCGAGAGATCAAGGCACTGCGCGGGCAGGCTCAACATCCTCGTCCACTGGCGGGTAAGAGCGTCGCGATCATCATGGAGAAGTCGTCGACGCGCACGCGTGTGTCCTTCGAAGTCGGCATTGCGGAGCTCGGCGGTCACCCGTTGGTGCTCAACAGCCGTGACATTCAGATCGGGCGCGGCGAACCGATCGCAGACACCGCGCGCGTGTTGAGCCGTTACGTGCACGCGATCGTGTTTCGCACCTTCGAACATGCGCGGATCGAGGAGCTGGCGCGTTTCGCCACGGTCCCGGTGGTCAACGCGCTGACCGATGACTTCCATCCCTGCCAAGTGCTCGCCGATCTGATGACGATTGCGGAGCACCGTAAGCAAGGTTTGCAGGATCTGAAGGTTGCTTGGATCGGCGATGGCAACAACATGTCGCATTCATGGATCTTGGCGGCAGCCTCGCTTGGCTTCGAGCTGGTGATCGCTTGCCCGGACAAGTACCGCCCCGCCGATCGCGTGCTGGCGATCGCGAAGACGACCGGACGCGGCACGATTCGGATCGTGAACGACATCAAGGAAGCCGCACGTGGCGCCCACGTTGTGACCACCGATGTGTGGGCGAGCATGGGCCAAGAAGACGAGACGGCCGCGCGCAAACAGGCGTTCGCCGGTTACTGTGTCGACGCTTCCCTGATGGCCCTCGCCAATAAGGACGCCTTGTTCCTACACTGCCTGCCCGCCCACCGCGGCGAGGAAGTCAGCGCCGAGGTGATCGACGGCCCGGCGTCAGTGGTGTGGGACGAGGCGGAAAATCGCCTTCACGCCCAGAAAGCTGTGCTCGAGCTCCTTTTGAGCCAAGGCGGCAGCGCGTAGTAGACTCGCGCCACGCGGCAAGGGCGTGCTGCGACGTGGGGATGACCGGTGTCCGAGATCCCAGTTCAGGTGCGAGGCGTTGATATCTTCAAGCTTCCCTTGAGCACAACCGAGGGATTCATTCTTTCCCGCGTCGATGGCGCATCGACCGTCGATGACATCTCGATGATGTGCGGCATGGACGTGCTGCAGGTCCAATCGATCCTGCAGCGACTTGTCCACCTCGGCGCGATCGCGTGGGGCGGGGCGAAGGCGCCACCGCCAAAGGTTGGCGATCCATCCGCAGAGCGCATCACGGTGCGCCCACCCGTCGCCCCGATCACGGAGCACAACGCAGCAGCACGTCGATCGGTTCCGCCGCCGACGATGGGAGCTTCGAGCACGTCCGCGTCCGCCAAGATCGAACGTCCGATCCGCGCGGCCACGCCACGCGGTGTGCCTGACAAGATTCCGCAACCGTTGTCGCCCGTGGAAGCGCGGTCAGGCGCCCAAGGCCGTACGCCACCGATCGCCCGCAACCCGACGCCGAGATTCGACAGCGAGCCCGGCACCGGCGACATGGATTCCCAGCGTCCGACGGTATTGCCGCCGGTGTCCGATCCATCGCAGCTGTACGACGCCAGTGAGCTCGATGAAGACGTCGAGATCGACATGGATCGTCGTAAGCGGATCCTCGAAGCATTCAAGCGCGTGCAAGCGCAGACGCACTACGAATGTCTTGGCCTCGATCAAGACGCGGACAAAGCGGCGGTCAAGCGCGCGTACTTCGAGCTGTCCAAACAGTTTCACCCGGACTCGCTGTTCGGACGACGCCTCGGTTCCTACAAGCAAAAGATGGAAGGCGTCTTCAAGCGTCTGACTGAGGCCTACGACGTGTTGTCGAAGAAGAAGGCGCGGCAGGAGTACGACGAGTACCTCGCAGCGACTGCAGAGACGCGCCGCGCGCAGGACATCTTGGCGCGCGCAAATCGCGAGGCCGCTGTCATCGAGCAGACGATACGGGCCTCGATGCAGCCGAAGGTCGCGGCGCCGCCTCCGGATTCCGAGCCACCCGTGGACGCCAATCGGCTCAATGCCGTGTTGCCACCACCCGGCGTGCCGGCGTCAGGGCCACCGCTGGCGAGCCTACGCCCACCACCGGTGCCACGTGCTGCGGCACCTGCAGGCCCATCGGCGCCAGAAGAACGACGTCGCGTTGCTCAGCAGGTCCTGCGCCGCCGTCTCGATGCAGCCACGGGCCGCGCGTCGAGCCTGCCGCCTGCGCGCGCATCGAGCGCTCCGCCATCCAGCGTGCCCGCCTCTGTCTTGCCTGAAGACGGACGTCGCAAGGACGCGATCCGCGGGTTGGCGCGCTCCCTTCGTGATGCGCACGCGCTGACGGGCAACGATCGGGTGACGGTCAACACCAAGCGGGCGCAAGAGGCGGAGGCCGCGCGAGACCTGGTGGGCGCGTCGAACTTCTATCGCCTGGCGTTGGCTGCGGCGCCGGAGCGCACCGACCTGCAGCAGGAATACGAGCGTGTCTCTGCAGCGTTGGCCGCTCAGCTTTCCGACAGCTACGAGAAGCAAGCGCAGTACGAGGAACGTTCCGGTCGGTGGCCAGAAGCGAGCCAGGCCTGGATCAAGGTGTGTGACGGGCGCCCGAACGATCCACGTGCGTTGCGTTCAGCAGCCGCCGCGTTGCTGCGTGCCAACGGCGACCTACATACTGCGCTGAAGTACGCAAAGCATCACGTGGAGGTCGCCGGAGAGAACGCAGGAAATCTCACACTGCTTGCTCGTGTATACTTGGGCGCCGGTCTGAAGCTCAACGCGCGACGCGAGTTGGAAAAAGCCGCAAAGCTGGACCCGTCTGACGAGATGATAAAGAATCTCCTGAAAGAGGCGCGTTAACCTTGGCTACTTCCGAGACTGTCATCGGCATCGATCTGGGGACCACCAACTCTTGCGTTGCGGTGGTCGAGAACAACCAACCGACCGTCATCGCCAATCGCGGCGGCTACAAGACGACGCCTTCCATGGTGGCGATCACCGAGGCGGGTAAACGTCTGGTTGGACACATCGCGAAACGCCAAGCCGTCACGAACGCCGAGCACACGGTGTTTGCAGCCAAGCGCCTGATCGGCCGCAAGTGGGACAGCCCGCAGGTCCTCAACGCGATTGCGAACTGCCCGTATCGCATCGTCGAAGGTCCACACAACGACGCGCGCATTCAGCTGCGAGGCAAGGCGTACAGCGTTCCTGAGATCAGCGCGATGATCCTTCAGGAGATGAAGATGATTGCCGAGGATTACCTCGGGCACGAAGCCACCAAAGCGGTGATCACTGTTCCCGCCTACTTCAACGATTCACAGCGACAGGCGACCAAGGATGCTGGCGCGATCGCAGGCCTGGACGTCATCCGCATCATCAATGAGCCAACCGCTGCCGCACTTGCCTACGGCTTCGGGAAGAGCATCGATCGCACGGTCGCGGTTTACGACCTTGGCGGTGGCACATTCGACATCTCGATTCTCGAGATCAGCAGCACCGGCGTCTTCAAGGTCGTCAGCACCGCCGGGGACACGTTCCTCGGCGGCGAAGACTTCGACATGCGCATCATTCAGTGGCTTGTCGACGGCTTCAAGGACGAGCACGGCATCGATCTGCGCGAAGACCGGATGGCGCTTCAGCGCCTCAAGGACGCCGCCGAGAAGGCGAAGTGCGAGCTGTCGTCGGTGGAAGAAACGGAAGTGAACCTTCCGTTCATCATCTCCAACGCCCGCAACGAAGCGCTGCATTTGCAACGCGTGCTGAGTCGCACACAGCTTGAAGAGCTATGTCGCGACTTGGTCGACCGCACCGTGCAGACGTGCGAGCAGACCCTTGAGGAGGCGGGGCTCGAGAAGGACGAAATCGAGGAAGTCATTCTGGTCGGCGGTATGACGCGCATGCCGCTCGTGCAGCGCGCGGTCGCCGAGTGCTTCGAGAAAGAACCGAGCAAGGGTGTTCACCCGGACGAGGTCGTCGGCATCGGTGCGTCCATACAAGGCTCAGCGTTGGTGGCGGACACCTCCGACATGATCTTGCTCGACGTGACGCCGCACACGCTCGGCATCATGGTCGTGGGTGGTTACTTCGAAGAGCTGATTCCTCTCAACACCACGGTGCCGACGTCGCGTTCGAAGGTGTTCACCACGGTGCGTGAGAACCAAACCGCTGTGAAGATTCTAGTTCTTCAGGGCGAGTCGCATCGCGCCGATGAGAACGAGCTGCTCGGTGAGTTCATCTTGACTGGCTTGCGTCGTGCGCCCGCCGGCGAGGTCGAGGTCGAAGTCACGTTCGAGATCAACGCGGACGGTATCGTGAGCGTGCAGGCGAAGGATCTCGATACCGGCATGCAGCAATCGATCACCGTGACTGCGACGAGCGGCCTGACGCAGGACGAGATCAAGAACATGGTCGACGACGCCAAGGATTTCGCGGTCGCTCGACGCGAGAGCGAGGAAGCCGAAGGCGTGAAGCAAGAAGCGCAGAAGCTGATCGCGCAGATCGAACAACTGTTCCCCGAAGTGGAGCGGGTCGTTGCCGGCAGCGATTTTGGTCGCGACGCGATCGACAAGGCACGTGTGGTCGTTGAGAACGCTCGCGCAGCGATGAAGGCCGGCGATACGGAAGGCCTCTCCAATCAAATTGACTCGCTGGCTCGAACCCAACGCATGTTTCGAGGAGTCGTGGGCAAGACCAGCTAGGTTGTGGTGGTCGTGGCGGAGCGCAAGCCAACCGAAGGTAATCAGCGAACGATCCAAGGAATGCCGGCTGTCACGGTCGCTGCATCAGATCACTTCAGCGACGTACCGGACGCCGTACACGTACCACCAACGCATCACCTTCCCACGCCTGAGCCGCGGCGCTCGCCCAGCACCATGCCGCCGCCAGTCGGCCCCGAGGAAGGGCACGATGCATGGACCGTGCAGCGTGTTTCGCGTCGAAGCACGCCGCCAATCAGCGTCGTGGATCCTGCTTACCTTTCGAACGAAACCCACTCGCTGGAGAGTGAGATTCCGGCGCTCGCGCGCGCAAAGCGGCTCTCGCAGGCGCCGCGTGCGCCTCGGGTTCCTCGCGAGCTGACACGGGGTGGTGCGTTGGATCTGGTGGATCGCTCGCGCCCATCACAGACGGCGATGGACCTGCCCGGGGAAATGGAAGAGCTGTATGCGCTCGGCGACTTTACTGGCGCCTTGGCGATAGCGGAGCTGATTCTCGGCAGTGACCCTGCGCACGCACACGCGACGCGCTGCGCGGAAAGCTGTCGCAGCAAGCTCATCCATTTCTACACGTCCAAGATCGGATCGTTGGGGCAGATTCCGGTATCGGTGATGAACGATGCGGACATGCGTTGGCTGGGGCTCGACCATCGCGCTGGCTTCCTGCTTTCACGCGTCGATGGGTACTCGTCTGTCGATGAGATCCTTGATGTGTGCGGCATGGCACGCCTCGAAGCTCTCAAGACGATCGTCGAGCTGATTGAGCGCGGTGCGATCTCGTTCGCCCAGCCCTAACGGCCCATGCGTACGACCAAGTCGAACTCTGCTGCGGTGCAAGGGCACACGCTCAAGCGAGATTGCTTCAACAGCGCCATCGCGGCGAGACGGGGCTCTGCCTTCATCGCAGCCAACGTGACCGGAACCTTCAACGCGCGCACCGGCTTGATGTCGACCATGCTCCAGTCGCCTTCATCGCTTGGGTCCGGGTATGCTTCGCGCACGACCTCCGCGATGCCGACGACCGCCTTCTGATCGACCGAGTGATAGATCAAGACCTGATCTCCCACCTTCATCGTGCGCAGGTGATTCCGGGCCTGGAAGTTCCGCACGCCACTCCAATGGGTCCGCGTATCCCGGACGAGATCGTCCCAACTGTAGGTCGTCGGTTCTGTCTTCATCAGCCAGCGTTGTGTGCGTGCCATACGTCGATTCACTCCCCTGTCACCGTTTCGCCAATGATCTGAATGATTTCAAGGTGGTGACGCGGTTTGGCAAGCGGTTCCTTGCCTTGCGGCACCGGGGGGCGGGCGTTAGGATTGCCGCTCCGCTTTCGACAAAGCCGCGTGGGGGCGAGGCTGTCGTGGGTGGGATGGAGTGTCTTCGAGCTTGGGCCAATCGCTGGAACCGCCAAGTACTGAGTTAGTCGGTATCTTGGTCTGCATGATGGTGGGCGCCGCGTTTGCCGCGGTAGACGAGGCGATGATCGCTTTTGGTGCGGCGCGGCTGCGTGCGGCGCGTGAGCGGCAGGACGCACACGGTAGGGCTGCGACGCGCTACCTGACGGACGCCGTGTCGATCCAGGCCCGACTCCTGGCTGGCCGCGTGTTGTGCAACGCCGGGACGGCGGTTTTTGCTGCGCATGCCGGATTCGTCTTGTTTGGCCTGTGGGGCGCTGCCGCTGCAACCGCGGCGAGCGCGCTGACCTACGCGATGACCGTCAGCGTAGTGACCACGTTCGTTGTGCGCCGAGCTAGTCGCTTGGCGCTCCCGTTGTTGCGCTTCTGTCGTCCGCTTGAGCTCCTGATGCTTCCGTTGGCGGTCCCCATGTCGCGGATCACGTCGCTCATTAACCGGGCCTTCCCGGCGCGCCCGGAGGATGCGCCTGAGCGTGTGACGGAAGTCGATGTGGAACAGATGATCGATCAGGGCGAAGAGCACGGTTCGATCACCGAGGAACACGCGGAGCTGCTGCGCAGCGTGCTCGAATTCACTGACACCGTGACGCGTGAAGTCATGGTGCCGCGCACGGCGATGGTCGCCTTCGCGATCGATACGCCGTTGGAGCAAGTCGTGCGCTCGGTGATCGCGCGTGGGCACTCCCGCTACCCGGTGTACCGGGAGCGAATCGATCAGATCGAAGGAATTCTGTACGCGAAAGATCTGTTTCGTGTGGTCGGCGAGCAGGGCAAGGTGAACGGAGAGCTGGCAAGTGTCATTCGCCAACCCGTCTTCTACAGCGCCGAATCGCAGAAGATCAGCGAGCTCCTGCGGGAGATGCAAGCTCGTCGCACCCACGTGGCGATCGTGATCGACGAGTTCGGCGGCACCAGCGGTATGGTGACGCTCGAGGACATCATCGAAGAGATCGTGGGCGAGATTCGCGACGAGCACGATGGCGCCGAGTCACCCGTGCGTCGCATCGCGCCCGGCCGCTACATCGCCAACGCGGCGGTGTCCGTTCATGATGTGGCGGAGCTGACCGGCCTTCAGATTCCGGAAGACGCGGGCGACTATGATTCGCTCGGTGGGATGATCGTCGATATCGCGGGCCGTGTGCCCTCGCGCGGCGAATCGATCGAAGTGGGATCACACCACTTGATCATTCGTGACGCCGACGAGCGCCACGTCACCCGCGTCGAGCTCGTGAGCCGCGGCGATGTGCCGTCTGCGGCGGAGTAGCTCAGTACTCGACCCAGTCCTGCTCGATCAGCGCGCCACCGAATCGCGGCGAGATGATCGTGAAGTGAGCGCAGCGGCCTTCGGGTGCATCGCCCACCGAACCGACGTTGACCACGTGAATGTGATCGATCGAGCGGCGGAACGGCACATGGGTTGAGCCGACCACCACGATGTCTGCCGGATCGTCGTTGATCAGCGAGCTCACTTCTTCGTCGTCGAGCTCGTGCCCGATGCCTTCGAGCGGATCCCGTGGCGACCCATGGACCATCAAGATCTCGCTGCCGTCCATAATTGGGATTCGAATCTGGAGTGGCAGGCGTCCGAGCTGTGTCGCGACCAGATCGCCCAGCTCACGTCGCGTACGCGCGAAAGCCTCCGCATGCGCCCGCTGGTCGGCATCGACTGGACGCAGGCTTTCCGGGCGAATGGTTGCGAGCGCCGTGTCGCTGGCGCCGCGGGCACAGCGGGCGTCGATCTCCTGGAGGCGCCGCCACACGCCCATCGGGTCCTCGCCGCCGTGGACGAGGTCCCCTGCGACGTACACGTCAGTCACTGCGCGGCGTGCGAGCTCCGACAACACTGCGTTGAGCGCGGTCAGGTTGCCGTGAATGTCCGAGAGAAACGCCAAGGGCTTGGCGACGGTCTTTTGCGGCGCAGGCGACATGGGGGCGGCAATGTAGCAGCCGCCGCTCCAGCCGCCGCCCAAATCTTGGTAGCCAAACGTAAGCAGATGTAGGCTTTACTATGGTCTCTCGGAAGTTGAAGCCGCTGGCACGTGCCCTGCGCGGCCCCGCGCTCGTGCGGCGCGGTGGCGCCTCGATCAGTCGCTTGTTGGAAGAGCAACTCTTCCGCGACGCAGACGTTCTGTCCGAAGGCGAGCTGCGCCGTCTCAACGATCGCGACAGTTACTTCGGCAGCACCATGATCGCGTTCGACCTCGCGCGTGTCGCGGGCTACGTGCAGGGCCAGCTTGATGCCGACGTCCGACAGCATTTGCTGCACGCGATCGAAGGGTCCGTTCGCATGCGGATCCGCGCGATGCGCTTAGCGCGTGCCGAGGTTGGACGGCGCGTGCCAGATCGACCGTTGGGCACCGCGCAAATCGAGACTCGTGCGCGGTTGACCAACACGCACCTTCACATGGACGTCGATCTGGAAGTGCCCGTGGGCGTATCCTCGTCGCGGGCGAGGCGTCGGTGAACGACGAAAAAGTCGACAACGTGATCCACATTGCGTTCGGTGCCGGTGGTGGACGCCGGCTCGGTACGCCTGCGCCTCCAGCATCTGAGGCGGCGAAGGCGAAGCCACCCGCAGAGACACGCGAGCGCAGCGCGGACCCTACCGGCGACCTCTACACTGTCGACGAAGCGGCGAAGTTGTTCGGTATCCGTCCCAGTCGATTGCGTTACTGGGAACGGACCGGCTTTCTCACGCGTTCCGGCCAGGTGGGCCGCCAGCGCTACTACACCTTTCAAGATCTGATCGGCTTGCGCGCGGCGAAGGGATTGCTCGACGAAGGTGTGGCACTGCGTAGCGTGCGTCGTAGCGTGGAGGCGCTGAGAAAATCACTGCCACGTGTAACGCGCCCGCTCAGCACGCTGCGGATCACCGCACGCGGCCAAAGCATCGTCGTCAAGACGGACGATGGCGACAGTTACGATCCAACCACCGGCCAGCTCGCGCTCGACTTCGACGTCGCAGAGCTGCGTGATGACGTCGTGCGCGTGTTGCGTCGCGGCGAAGGAACGCAGAATCGAACAGCGGCGTACATGCACTACCTTCAGGGTTGCCGCCTGGACGAAAACGAAGCGACGTTCGATGACGCCGAGCGCGAATACCGCGCGGCGATCGAGCTCGATCCTTCGTTGGCGAACGCCATGACGAACCTCGGCAATTTGCTGTTTCGACGGGGTGATTTGAAGGCGGCTGAAACCCTCTATGCGCGCGCGCTGCAGATCGATGCGGAGCAACCGGAAGCGTTCTACAACCTCGGGTTCCTTCAGTACGATCGCGGCGACGTGCGTGGTGCGGTGCTCAACTTTCGGCGTGCGCTGCGCGGCGATCCGGCGTTTGCGGATGCCCACTTCAACCTCGCCATGGCGCTCGAAGACCTGGGCGAGAATGAACAAGCCAAGTCGCACTGGCAGACGTATCTCGCGCTCGATCCCGATAGCCCGTGGGCAGAGATCGCGCGGCGTCACCTGCAAAAGCGCGGACGCTAGACGCCGTTCGACCGGACGTCGCGCGCTTGGACCGCACCCGAAGCTAACGACGTCGTGGTGGCAGCGGCGGTGGCGCCGAAGAGGGCGCGGCACTACCGCGGGGTGGCGGAGGTGGCGGCAAGGATCCGACGCGCGGTGGCGTAGACGCACTCCGTCCTGGTGGCGGTGGCAAGGAGGCTGGTCGCGATGAGCGTGGTGGCGGCGGAGGCGGAACCGACCGCGCGCGTCCTGGCGCCGGCGGCAGCGAGCCAGTTGGCTTGGCGGGTGCGCTTGCGCGAACCGGTGCGGGTGTGACCTCGTCCTCGTCGAGGAAATCCCGATCATCCTTGGTTGTCGCGAGCGCCGCGTCGAGCGCAGCCAGATCGTCCAGGCCGCCGCCAGAGACTTCATCGTCACTCACGTCGTCGTAGGTCTCATCATCTTCGTCGTCGCGCGTCGGAAGGGTGCGAGCCGCTTCGGCCGGGCTGATTGCCGGAACGCCGAGCAAGGTGGTGGCGCTGCGCGCGGCCTTGGTGTCTTCGACCTCCGCCGAGGCAGCCTCCGAATGTGTCGGGGCGGCTTCGTCGACCACTGTGACCTCGCCTCGAACCGCGAACATGTCCGACGGCGTTGTTGGAAGCGTGGCGGGTGTCGGGACAACAGCCGATTCATCGTCAGGCGCGGAGGTTTCGGTCTTGAGCGCGGGAGGTGGCTCGCTCGCGCGCGGCGGTGGTCGTGTGCTGCGGCGGTCCGGGATCACGTGCGCCCGTGCGGGGGCGACCTCACCCGCGCCTGTGGCCTCGTCGTCAGGCTCGTCACTGAGTAGCTTCGCGACATCGATCTTCGGTGCAGCCGTGTCGCCGCTGAGCCGTGTGATTGCAGCCAGGCCGTCTTCGTCGTCGGGGACGCTGGCCAGCACCTTGCGCCACGCGTCCAATGCCTCCCAGCGGTTCTTCAGATGATCTTCCCAGACGCGCGCGGTTTCCTTCAGGAGCTCGAGGCGATCGTGTGCGCTCGCCGTTCGCTGCGCTTGCTTGTCGATCACGAGCAGCAGGTCCTGGAAACGACCCGCACGCATCAAGCATGCGCGCAGCTTGCCCGGTGCTTCTTCGTTGCTTGGATCCAGCTGCAGCAACTTTCCGTAGACCTCAGCGGCATCGGCGTGGCGCGCCAACGGCCCTTCCAACAGGCGTCCGCGTTGACGGAGCAAAGCGACCGCGGTCTTCGAGTCCAACGCGTCGTCGATCAGACGCGACAAGTGCGCGTCGAGCGCATCCAAGCGTTTGGTCTCGTGCGCCACGTCCCACAACGCCTCCAGCACATCTGGGCTGGTGGGGAAGAGGCCGGCGCCGTGGCGGAGCGCGTCAAAGGTCCCTGCCACGTCCTTCATCTCGGTTCGCAGCAGTTGCGCTGCACGCAGAATCAACGCGCTTCCCAACTCACGTGGCGCCTTCTCTGCAATGTCTCGATGTGCGCGGATCACTGCTCGACGCGCGTCGTCCGCACCCAACTCGGGCCGGGCGGCATCGAATGCCACAGCGGTCTGCCAGATCACGTCCGCGGCGTCCGGCGCATGCTCTGTCAGCGCCAACGCTTGTCGCAGGTACGCCACTGCGCGCTCGCGATCTTGCAACGCATCGTCCGAGAGGCGCGCAGCACGCAGGATGAAGTCGATCTTTTCGCGAGGTGTCTCGGCCTTGGCCTTGCGCCGGTCGTACACCATCAACAGCTCTTCGCTGCGCTTGGCGCGCAGACCGAGATCCTCGGCGCGCTTCAACAGCTCTTCATCGGTGGGATCCAACGAGCACGCGCGCATCACGCGATCGAGCGCTTCCGATGGATCGCGTGCGCCTTCGTCCAACAGCTTCGCGTGACGCACCAAGAGCGCCACCTTTGCGTCGGCGGCTTCCGTCTGCTTGAGCAGGCGATCGTAGACTTGAGTCAAGCGCGGCCAGGCGCCGGCGCTCGACGCGAGCCGGTCCACGTGGGTCAGGTAGTCGCGGTTGTTGAGATCGCACGCCAACATACGCAACGCCGCTTCGAGCGCCTGCTTGGGTTGGTTGAGGTACTCCTCGTAGATGCGCGCCGCTTCGGCCCAGTTGCGTGCCTGCTCGCCTTCTTCGGTGGCGTCTTGCGCGTGGCCGACGTAAAGGCTCGCCAGGAGCTCTTCGCGCCCCGCTTTGCGTGCCAGCTCATGTAGCTCCCGTTCGGCATCCTCCACGTTGTCCTCGAACAACGGCAGGAGCCGGTCCCACGCGCCATCGGCGTCACCAAAGTGATCGAACGCGAGGCGCGCGGCGGCGATGGTCGCTTCGTTGCGCGCCGGCTCTTCACCTTCAAGGCCAGCGAGCGCGTCCAGCACATGGAGCAATTCCTGGAACCGATCGGCAGCGGTCAATAGCGCGCGGAGACGACGGAAGGGTACTGGATCGCCGGCGTCGGACTCCGTCCACGCTTGCAGCGCTTGGACAGCGCCTTCGTTGTCCTTGATCTCGTTCTCGCAAAGATCAGCCAGTCGTTGCGCGGTGGCGATGCGCTCCTCAGGGGCGTGCTGAAGTGCCAGGCGACGTCGCAATCCATCGGCGAGCGCGCGCTTATCGCCGGTTTGCTCGGCGGTCTCAAGCAACAGCTCAAGCGAGGCGTCGTGCTCGGCGTCGACATCATCAAGGATCTGTCGCAGCGCGTTGATCGCTTCTGCTGGATCGTTGAGCTTCGTCTGCAACAACTGCGCACGCTCGAACAGCAGCTCGAGCTTCTCGTCGCGCTCGGGCACGAGATACGCCAAGCGGCGCAGGTACGTCGCGACCTGCGCGTGGTCCTGCTGTTGAACTGCGTGACCGTGCAAGAAGCGCAATGCTTCCTCATCCTCGCTCTGGTCGAGCACGCGCTTCCACGTCGTGGCCGCGGCACCGGTGTCCTTGAGCTCTTGGGCCTGGAGGCGCGCGATGCGGCGCCAGAGGTCCGCGGCGCCGACCGGATCGGCCATCGCTGCGGCTTGCGTCGACAAGAGCTTCACCAGCTCGTCGAAGCGCTCGGCGCGATCGAACAGGTCGATCAAGCTTTCGATGATCTCGGATGTGCCAGGTGCGATCTCCAGCGCCTGCTGCAGCAGCGACGCCGCACGATCGAGATCGTTCAGGGCGCGATCAGCGACCGATGCCATGCGTGTGTAAAGCGCGGCACGTTCAGCGCGTGGCACGAGCTCCAGGCGGCGTTCAAGCACAGAAAGCAGGCGTTCGTGATGCTCGCCGCGCTCGTCGATCCGCTCCATGCGATCGAGCAGCTCTTTGTCTTTCGGTGCGAGCTCAAGCATGCGCTCACAAGCTTCATAGGCGCGTTCCGCGTCGGCGAGCTTGTCGTCCAAGACGCTGATCAGCTGCCGCATCAACGCGAGCTTGTCGCGTTCCTTGTCCATTTCCTCCGCGCGCTCACGCAAGAGCGGCACCGCATCTTCGTAGCTCTCCAAGGCAAGCGCGATCTCGCACAGGGCATCGCGCGCAGACTTGTCGTTCGGGTGCAGGGTGTAGAGCTGACGGTACGCTTCGAGCGCTTCGGGCAGATCCTTGCGCTTGTCGCGATGGAGCAGGGCGATCTGCGAGATCAGATCGGCCTTCGCCTCGGTGTCCGAGGTCAGCAGCGCCTCACGCTCGAGCACTTGCACGAGCTCGTCCCACTGCTTGGCCTTCTCCAGGAGGCGCTTGAGCGTCTTGGCGGCTTCGACGTCGGCTGGATCGATCGCGAGCAGGTTGCGCCATGCGCCGATTGCACCATCGGCGTCGCGTAGCTTTGTCTCGCTGATGCCGGCCACCTCGCGCAAACGCAACTTACGTGCCTCGACGGACAGTCCGGGCACACGTGTGGTGCTGAGCAAGAGATCGCGCAGCTGCTCATGGCGTCGCTTCTTACGATAGAAGCCTTCCAGAAACGTGAACGCGTCGGCGTCGCTCGGATCGAGGCCGAGAATCTCGTGGCACACCGTCTCTGCATCCGCGTCGCGCCCGGCTCGTGCGAGCTGTGTCAATTGTGTCTTCAGCTGAGCGATGCGCGATGGCGCCACTGCAGGCGGTGGTGGCTCGGACGCTTGCACACGTTGCGGCGCGGCGGCGCGGGCAGGTGGCGGATCGCTGTCGATAAGGCGCTTCTTGGGTGGGCGCACGGTCGGTGGCTGATCCTCAGAGCCTTCGTCGCCGTCCTCGCGCATGAGCGCAGCAGCGAAGTCCGGATCCTCGTCGTCACCGCCGCGCGCGCGCTCTGCTTTCGCTTTGACCGGCAGGCTCGGGGCAAGCTCCCGCGGCGGCCGACCAGCCCGTTCGTTGAGCTCGTCGATCAATGCGATCGCACGTTGGTCGCCGCGCTCAGCCACTTCTTCGATGCAGAAGATCGCGTCGTCGATTTGATTCGCGTCCGCGTACGCACGGGCCAGCTTGAGGCGTCGTTCATCGACGGCGGGGCCAGCGGGGGCATGGGCCACGAAACCTACCCAGGCGGCGGGCAACAGATCGGCACGACCGAGTCTCTCCGCGGTGTCCTCGAGCATGTCGATCGCGCTCTCGTGATACGGCGCATAGCGAAGCGCCGCTTCCAGGTACTCGAGGCACTCCTCTTCGCTGACACCCTGTGCGATCCGGTAAAAAAGCTCCGCCGCGCGCTTGAGATCGATCGCGGCGGTGGCTTCGTCAGAAGAGCCGGCTCGCTCCACGAGGTATGTGGCGAGCTCATGCATCACCTGCACGTCGCCGGGCAGCAACGCGAGCGCACCGCGCAACGCCATGATCGCGCCGTTCACATCCCCTAGGTCGCGGGCTTTCGACCGCGCGAGCTCGCTGAGCAGGGACACGCGGCGCTCGGCGTCCGGCTCCACGTTGGCTTCCATCTCGAGCAATTCGATCGCGCTTTGATGGTCGCCGCCGGCCGCGTACAGGAGGCGCGCTTCGTAGAGCGCTGCCACGCATTGCGGATCCAGCGTATAGGCTCGCCGGTACCACTGCAGGGCGTGCTCGGACTCGCCGAATTGCTTGTTCCAAACGTCCGCCAAGCGATAGCTCAACGTGCCGATGTAGGTCGGATCGGCGCGCTGGGCTTCGAGGCGTCGGATGTGGCCATCCAAGAACTGGGCCAGCTCGTCGTAGAGGCCCTGGTGTTGGAGCAAGCGCTCCAGGCGCTCGGTGGCGTCGGCGTTCAGGGGGTCGCGCTCGATCGCTTGGTAACAGAGCGCCTTGGTCCTTGTCGGATCGTTCTGTCCCTCCACCGTCGCCTCCGGCACGCCTTTCGGCAGGCGGGCACGGTAACACGCCTGCAACGAGCTTGGGCAGGTCAACGTGCACGAAAACTGCACAGATTCTCGGCGCTTGGAGCGTCACCCCGTGGGGCGTAAGGTGCCGCCCAACACCGCATGAAGACGGATGTAGAGTCAGATCCGATTCGGCGCTTCGTGGACGCGCTCGAGCGTGCGCGGCGCACCGAGCCCTTCGATCCAACCGCGGCCGCGCTTGCGACAGCGAACGTAGATGGCGCGCCATCCGTGCGCTTCGTGCTGGTGAAGCAGGTCGACCCGCGCGGCTTCGTCTTCTACACGAACGCGTTCAGTCGTAAGGGGCGCGAGCTCGAAAGCAATCCGCACGCGGCGCTCGCGTTTCATTGGCACACGTGTGGTGAGCAGGTTCGGGTGGAAGGCGAGGTATCCCGCGTTAGCGACGACGAGTCGGACCGCTACTTCGCGAGCCGTCCGCGCGAGAGTCAGCTGGGTGCTTGGGCGTCTGCACAGAGCGAGGTGATCGCCCATCGCGAGGCCCTGGACGCACGCTACGCGGAGACCGAGCAGCGCTTTGGTGCCGGTGACGTGCCGCGTCCGCCCCACTGGGGCGGCTATCGCCTGTCGCCCGCGCGGATCGAGTTTTGGCAAGACCGCCGCGGCCGCCTGCACGACCGCTGGCTCTACGTGTTGGATGCTGGGCAGTGGCACGTGAGTCGACTTCAACCGTAGCCCAGTGTTCAGCCACACACGCACGGCGCACCAAGGTTTTCTGTGCGTTTTCTGCACGAAAATTGCGTGTTTCGTCGCCTGAAAGGCCCTTGACTGAGAGGGCGCGCCACTTATCCTCGGAGCCAATCGGGGGCTTCGCGCAAGCGAAGAGGCTCGACGAGGTGCGGGGAGCGCCTTTCGGGGGAATCAGTCTTTTTGGGGGCGCGATCCGTTGTCGCAACGACGGGACTCAACCGTCATGACGGAGGGAAGTAGGCAATGGCCGTAGGTACCGTGAAGTGGT
>JACZCZ010193936.1_pt1 | contig 34236 bp, 42 predicted proteins | sample 8641811 | NCBI WGS metagenome assembly JACZCZ01 (sample SAMN15324610, study PRJNA640507) | soil metagenome | isolation source: intercropping peanut in the first line | place: China: Luxin town, Laibin City, Guangxi Province | collected 2019-07-25 | depth 10cm m | reverse complement strand
TTACTGCACAAATTTGAGCAGTTTCGGCCGGCTCGTTCTCCGGGTTGGCGTGGGCGTCCTCGATCAGCCCGCGCCACACGTGGAGCCGATCGGCGCTGGGCCGCCGGGTGAAGCCGCAGACGTCGGGGTCAAGCTCCAGCAGCGCCGACGCCACGCTGTCGGGCGTGTCGATGCCGCGCGGGCTCACCAGGTAGCCGGCGACGAAGGCGCGGTAGCGCTCCTGCGTGCCCATGGCTCAGCCCGCCTTCCTGACCAGCTTCGGGCCGGCCAGCTTGGCGATGCCGCTCTCGAGCTTGGCCACCAGCGCCTCGATCGCGGCGGTCGCCTCAGGCCCCCACTCGGCCGTACGACCGGCGCCGTTGACCCGCTCACGCCCGTCGTCGTCCCAGCCGGCCACGCTGGCGTGGAGCTGGCGCACCATCACAAGCGCGGCCTCGACGAGGTCCGCGGCTGCGCCGGACCCATCGTTGTGCTCCTGGTGCGGGTCAGCCCGATACTCGGCCACGCCGAGAGCCGCTCGAAGCATGGCTGCGGCGGCGTTGACTACGAAGCTGGCGCAACAGTCGCCGTAGAACTCGGCCATCCCAAGCACCTGGAACCGCGTGGCGTCGTTGATCGCGAACTCGCCGTTGAGCAGCTGCTGGGACTTGGTGACGAGCGCGCAGAAGCGCGCGTACTGCTCGATCTCGTCCTTGTCGATGGGACGCAACATGTCGTTGGTGACCAGGTCGAGCATGAGCTGCGCGACACCGGTGATGGCCTCCTGGCGCGTCGTCGCGTCGTCGCCGACGACAAACGTCGCGTCGTCGACAAGCATGGCGGCGTACCAGTCGAGCGCGTCGAGGCCGTGCGCGCTGTTGAACACGTCGCCTGGCTTGCGCGTGAGCGCCACCATCCTGATCACGCGACGCATGGTCTCCCGCGAGATCGGCGCGCGCGGAGCCACCTCACCCGTACCGGTACGCGCCTTGCCCTTCGCCGACTTCGCGATGCTAGTGTTCTTCTTGCTGCGCATGATGGACCCCCATGTGTGTGGCGAACCTGGCCCCGAGGCGTTCCAGCGCCCCGTGGTCAACCTATCCCCGTGCACAAATCGTCTCATGGGGAGTTATTGGGGTGCAATAACAAAAATGCTGGTCGCGCAGGTTTTTGGGGTGTGCGACGATCGCATGCTAGAAGCTGCGCGCAATGGCCAGACCTCCGAAGGCGCCCGAGGACCGGGCAACCAGACAGATGAGCGTCCGCTTCACCGAGGAGGAGCGGAAGCGCTTGGACTGGATGGCCGTGGAGTTGCGCGCGCGCAGTGCGGGCGAGGTCATCAAGCTGGCCGTGAGCGAGATGTACGAGAAGTTGAAGGGCAAGTCCAAGCGGTAGCGCTGAACGCCCGCGCACGACGCTAGAGGATCGGGTCGTGCCCGTCATCAGCCTGTCTGGTACCTAGCCTTACAGTTTTCGTCCGGCCGACGCTGCCGCGCTGGTGCATGATCAAGCAGCGGAGGTCGCTGGGCATGAAGACGATCGCGATAGCCTTGGCGGCGCTTGCCCTTGTCGGCTGCGCCCGCACCATGGTCACCAGCGGCGGCGTGCGCGTCTACAAGGACCGCTGGGCCGACACCACGCGCGAGCTTGCCTTCCGTGCCCATGCCGATCTCGGCCCGTGTCCGCAGCGGCAGTTCACGCTGATGGCGCGGAAGTTCGAGTACCCGGTGCGCGTGGCCGTCGAGGGCTGCGGCCTGTCAGGCATCTACGAGCACCAGCGGCAGGGCGTCGTCAGCCACAAGCACACGGCCACGTGGGTGTTGACCACCCGCTCCAACACGCCGATGCTCGCGGACCAGGGGCTACGGCCGTATTGACACGCGCTTAGCCGGCAACCCGCACCGAACCGGTGTTCCTACGCACGTTCTGGAATGCGCTGCCGCGTGGCCAGGTTGCCCATGCCCACAAGGAGAGGGGAACAGATGGCCGACTTGCAAGAAGGCGACGTACTCATTGTCATCACTCAATCGCAGCTCGATGACCTACGAGATCTGCTCGGGCGCCTGAAAGGGAACGCCCCGCCGGGAGACGAGTTCCGCTCGCTGTCCGCCCTCCACGCGGCCCTGAATGCTCAGATGGAACCATTGGACGACCAGTCGATCGGCAAGCACGACAAGGATGTCCAGATTCAAATGTGGAGGTCTCGATACCTCAAAGAGAGGGCTGTTGCCGCCGAACACGCGCAGAGACTAGCGGCGCACGGCCTTTAGCGGCGTCGCCGTTCCGCCGCCGGCATGCAGCTTCATCAAGCTCTCAGATCGTCAACGTGCACGCCCGCAACAGGGGCGTCGCCGGGACGCCGCACGAGCACAGCCGTTGTCACGGCGGCGGCCAACACGTCCACGGCGTGAGCCATGTCGGGCCAGTAGAGCCTCGCGAGCGCGACGCAGAACGCTGAGATCGCGGGCAGCAAAACTTTGAGTTGCGTAGGCGTGAGATTCAGCATCCGTACTCCTTTTCACGCAGCGCTTGCGCTGGCCTTGACCAACCACCCCAGGGCCCACAGGACCGAGAGGAGCACACAAGCGGCTGCGTAGTACGCACCGAGTTGGGTCTGCTTCTTCTCGACCTTGCCCATCCGCGCCGACATCTTGTCGTGCGCGTCCTTGTCGGTGGCCTCGTGCGTGCGCAGGCCAGCCTCGAATGAGTCCAGCTTGGATTCGATGCGCCCGAGACCTTCGAGCGTCTTGTAAAGCGCCTGGCGGTCTTCGGGCGTCACTTGCCACCGCCCGGCGCAGCATCTGCCTTGCCGCCGCCTTGCGCTTGGTCCGGTAGGTCTGCGGCACCGCGCAAATCGACCGTCACCGTCCGCCCGTTTACGGTCGTGCTCTTCCCCTGCTGGCGAGCCGCGACGGGCGTGGGCACGTCGAGCTTCGCGGTGCCGAGCGGGTTGCCGTTCGCGTCGACGTCCTCGGACATGGCGCAAAGGTGCTTCGTCCAGCCGAGCGGCGTCGGGCCCGTGCCGTCCCACGTCGCTGGCACGAGATGCTTGATGGCGCTGCCGATGAACGTCGGCGCCTTCGGGTAGCCTTCGAGCTTCGAGATGGCGTCGCGCTGGTCTGTAACAGTGGCGGTTGGCCCGCTAAGACGCTTGGCCATGGCTACACCGACACTCCGTAGATTGACGCCGCCCACGTGGCGAGCTGCGTGGTCTCTCCTGCCGTGAGCACATGGTCGTAGTAGAGCTTCTGCGCCACGTATCCCTTGAACAGCGAGGCTCCGGACGGCAGGCCTCCAAGACGCAGCGCGTTGGTTGGGTTGCCGGTGTTGGGGTCCTGACCGACCGTATCCGCGTTCGTAAGCGAGCTACCGCTTACCCTGCTGTGCACCGTACCGTCGATGTAAGCCCACATCTGCCAGCGCGACGCGTCGCGCGCGTAGTGCGCGGCGGTTGCGAGGTTCCATGTGTTCAGAACAGCTCCGGAGCCGTTGTAGACTCGCGGCTGCAGCTGGGTTGTGGTGCCCTGAAACAGCACGCCAGTCTGCGCCGCGGCCTGCCCGCTTGAGAACAGCGCCTGCGTGGCTCCACCAGTCGAGTCCATCCGGTACACGACGAACGACGACGCGCCCGTGCCGTCGTGCAGGAACTTCATCGCGTTCGTGTTGTTGATGTCGAAGTAGTGGTTCGTGCCGTCGAACTGCACGGCGTTCTGGCCGTTGAGCGACGCTACCGCGGTCGCGTAGGCCGGCTGATTGCCGCCCGTGCCCTGCGTCCACGCGATCGATCCGAGCGAGCCGGCGCGCGACACCCACGAGCTGATGCCCGTGGAGATCGTCATGTACGCGTTGGTGCGCGAGTCGAACCAGGCCTTGAGCCCGGAGATCGTGAGCGGCGCTTCGAGGCCGTTGGGGTTACTCGTGCCGCGCGTGCGCAGCCTGCGCGACCTGCTCATCACAGACCAGCGCGGCGGCGAATCCAGGACTGCAGTGCACTCAGCTTGTCGCCGGTGAACGCGGTGCTGAACACCAACGCGTCGCAAACCTGGGCGTTGGCAAACTGGTCTGCTGTGCTGGTGTTGTACGCCCTGCAGCCGATGCCGACCTTGGTCGTGGTGCCGACGTCGCCAGCCGCCGTGCCAGACAGCGCCTGCGACGTGCCGTCCACCCACAACAGTGGCGTCGCGCCGTCGAACGTGATCAGGATCGTGTTAGCGCCGTTGATCGTCGTGGCGAACGTGCTGGTGGTCGAGGATCCGCCAGACGTCACGCGCGTAATAACGATGTCGTCTGACGCGTTGTAGGTGATGTCCCACCGACCGTTGTTGCTGCCTGCGGTGCCGACGCTGAAAATGGTGTGTGCGGCACCGGTCGCGCCGCGCCGCGTGTTCAGGTAGAGCGTGAAGGCGCTGGTGCCGCCGAGTGCAGCTGCGAGCGCCGCGTCCGTCGAGATCAGCTTCTCAGAGCTGCCAGTGATGAATTCAACAGCCGGACGGATGAGACCGCTACCAGCACCGGCAGCGCTGAGAAGGTCCGGCTTGTTGGTGCCCTCTGAGAAGAGGTAGTTGTTAGCCCGGCAGTGCCACGTTGCGACCGTGACGGCTCCGGACGTCAGGTCGAATGAGTTGCGCTTTCCGGCATCAAGCCAAAGAAGCGGCGCGCCTAGTAGGTCCGGCAGCTTCTCGCCGAGCGTCGGATTGCCGCTCGACACGTACGCGCACCACTGGCCAGTAGTACCGCTCGAGTCGACCACAAAGTGCGTGATCTCGAGATCGGTCGGAACCGGCACTGGAACAGATGCGCCAGCCGGAAGGAGAAGGCCGCTCGCCCAATTGGGCGCGATGGCCTCGGATACGACGGCGGCGACTTCCGCCGACTCGATCATGCTGTTCGACGTGCCGAGCAGCACGTAGAGGTCAGAACCGGAGCTCGTGAACGTCACGATCTGCCCGCGCCACTGCGGAGGGATTGCAAAGCGCGCTGCCGTAGCGGAGTGCGCGACCAAGAAGACCTGGCCGGGAAGTGGAGGGGCCAGGCTCTCGTAGTTTTCAGACTGCATTTGACTGTTACCGCCTAAACGCCGCCATCCACGACGCGCCTCTTTGCGCTTCGCGTGCGGCTCGATTTCGCTGTTCGATGTCTCGGGCCTCGGGATCCGTGCGCAGGCGTTCGCGCCATTCGGCTTCCGCGCGAGACCGTGCATCTTCTTGGGGGCGTGGCTTCGACTTCCACGCAACAGACTCTTGGATGGCGTACCTGGCGGCGTCGAAGGCGTGGTCCGGGAAGTCGGTGCCGCCCAGAATCTCGGACCGCGTGGTATCCTTCCACCGCAGTCGCATCATCTCCTGAGTCAGACAGTCTGCTTCAGGAGACAGAATCTTGAGTCGCTCTGTCCGTAGCTCCGTGTTCAAGAAGCTGATGGAACCGAGCTTGTCGACCTTGTCGGCGCTTCGGATCGCGCAGCCTAACGACTGGCCGTGTTTCGCGTTGAACTTGGCGTAGAACGGCTTGCCGCCGCCCGCGGGGTCGCACACGACGTAGGTCGTCCGGTACTTCTTGACGAGGCCCGCGGTGAGCTCGACCCACGCGTCGCCGTCCATGTTGGCGTGCTTCTCGGCATGCACGACGTAGCGAGCGTCCGAGTGCGGATCGACGGCGAGCACCACCCACGCCGAGTCATCGACATAGCCGTAGTCGATGCCCACAACATGGCGGAAGTGCGGGCCGTACCCAGCCGGCAGCGCAGCAACCTGGTTGACCTTGGGGTTGAAGTCGCAAACGAGCAGGTTGGTGTCGAGCACCCACTGGCCGCGATACTCGCGCAGGAACTCGGGGTGGTTCTCGGTCCAGCCCTTCTCGCGCAGCACCTCGGCGAGCACTTCAGCGCCAGGCCGCGGGTTCTTCGTGTTCTCGAGCAGCGTCCAGTGCCGGGACGCGAAGCCGTGGCCGCCGTGGCAGATGTCGTACCAGAAGCCCTGTGGCGAGATGCCCGGCGTGCCGGCGGCGACGAACGAGCCTTGCCGCCCAGACAGCGCCGGCCACACTGCAGTGATGAGCGGCGAGAGCAGGTAGTCGTGGCTCTGCGACTCGTCGGTCAGAAACAGGACGATGTCGAGGCCGCGCGGCTTCTCGGCATGCTCGCGCTTGTTCAGACCCTGAATTCGAAATAGCGCGCCGTCTGGGGTGCGGATCGTGCCGAAGTGCGCCTTGTCGTCCCAGGGCAGGCAGTAGCGCCTGAGCATCTTGGAGAGCTCGGGCCAGATGAGGTCGCGCCCCTCGCTCAGCGTCGGCGCCGCGAACACCACCGACTGGTTGAAGCCAGCTTCGAGCAGCTTCAGGACGATCAGCGCCGCCAGCAGGTACGTCTTGCCTGCTCGGCGCGAGCAGCACAGCGCGATGTACCGCGTGCCCGCCTCGACGTCGGCAACTACCTCGCGTTGTTTTTCATGGAGGCCGTCAAGGATGAGGTCGCGAACCGTCTCCTTGTAGAGCTGCGGGTCACGCTCGAGAAGCTCGAGAAGTACCCGCTGCAGTAGCTCTGTTTTGATCTCCGACTCAGGGTATGTGTTCAGCCGTCCCTCGACATCACCGCGTCACTGCGCGCCATGACTTGGTCGGCCGCGCCCTCGAGCGGCGCCGCCTTGGCGCGTGAGACCATCGGCTTGAGGTTGTCGGACTCGGACGCGTCGGAGTTGTCCGGCGCGGGACTCATGGCGATGCCCTGCAAGTAGGCGACGTAGTCAGGATCCTGCTCGCGCGACATCGGCATGCCGGTGGACCAGTGGAGACGCGCGCGCTGTGCAGGCGTCGGCGGCTTCTTCGCCCGCCGCACCCTGTCGGCGACGCGCGACACGTACGACGCGTAGATCTTCGGATAGAGAGCGCGCAGCGTCTCAACGTCTTCCGCGCGCGCAGTCCCGCCGGCCAATCTCTCCAGGGCCTTCTCGGGATTGCGGGCCGCGTCGATGTACCGGGCAACCGCGGCGGCCGTGATCGGATCCTGAGCGGCTGGCTTCCTGCGGAACGGATCGGTGTTGTCCACCGCGGGCCCGCGCTTCTCGAGGATGAACGCTGCCTTGGCTCGCACGCGCGCTTCGAGTGCTTGGGCGAGCTCGGGTGATTCGCGACCGAGATCCTGGAGCTGCGCGCCGAGCGCTCGCGACTGCTCCGACTCGGGATCTTCGAGAGCCTCTGCATCCTCGATCGCGCGCCGGATCTGGTTTGCCGTGATGCCGACGCCACCCCGTCGCGTGGCAGCCTTCATCGCGTTGGCGGCGCCGCTGAAGTAGTTGCGTGCGGTGGTCTCGGCGGCGCGCTCGATGGCGCGCTCTTGCTTGACGGCGCCCTCGGCTAGCGACACCGTGCTCGTGGCCAGCTTCGCTGCCTGCGCGGCGGTGCCGATGGCCTTGCCGACGATGTGCACGCCCGGCAGGAAAGCGCCCACCGCGTCCATCGCCATCATCACCTTGTCGAGGCCCTCGTGCTCCTTGGCCAGCCGCACGGCCGTATCACGCTGCTGCTTGAGCAGCTTGATGGCCTTGACGTCCTCGATCACCGCGTTGACCGTCTGTCGACCCTTCGCGATACGCGCGCGCACGGCGTCGGACAGCGGGTAGTAGTTCGCCTTGGCCTCGGCCAACTCGACGGTGCGCTGTAGGCCGCGGATGAAATCCGCCTCATCCTTGTACGAGTCCGCCTCGGCCAGGTTCTTCAGGAACGCCCGGATCTTGCCCGGGTCCATCTCCATGAGCTCCTCAAACCCGTGTTCGCCGGCATGCTCGCCGAGTAGGCCCTTGGCTCGACCGAACTGATTGTGGAAGATGCGCCCAGCCGGGATCGCCCGCGACTCGATCGCGTTCGTGACGGTCTGCATCTCGGCGAGCGCCTTGCCGTAGAGGCGCGGGTCCTGGAGCGCGGCGCGCTTGCGCATGTAGATGCGCTGCAGAACGCCCTCTGCCTGTGTAACCGTCTCGCCCTTCTTCTTGGCGATCTGGCCCAGGTAGCTCTTGAGCGTGTCTTCGGCGTTGAAGATGTTGGCGATAGCGTCGAGGTCGCCGCGCAGGATCGTCGACTGAGGCGAAATGCCAACCTCGCGGAAGTCGACCTTGCCGGCCGTGTTCTTGAGGTCGGTCAAGTGCTTCTGCACGCCCTCGATCGCCTCCATGGCGCTCTTGAGCGGCCCGAGCTTGCGGCGCGCGACCTCATCGCCGAGGGCGTAGTCCTGGCGGAGCTCCTTCATCGCCCGTAGCGCTTCCTCGTTTTCGGCTAGGACTCGCTCGGCCTGGGCGTACGTCCACTGCACGCCCTCGCGCTCGAGCGCGGCCCGGATCGCCTTGGGCTTGTTGTTGCGAGAGAGGCGCGGGTCGATCTCGTTCTGCTTACCGCGCTGGAGATCATCGAGTTTGTCGGTGATGTCCTTCGTGGCGCCGTCGATGGTGTCCTGGAACCTCTGGTCCAGATCCTTGGCGTCCTTCACGGCCTTGAACTTCGATCGGAGCGAGGCCCATAGACCCTGCGCCTCTGGCTCACGCACCTGCAACGCCAGCTCGATCTCTTGCTCGGAGCGCATGCCGAGGTCACGAGCGACAGCGGCATCACGCTCGTTCGTCAGCGCCTCTACCGCGTTCTCCGCCTCGTCGATGGCGCTCGGCTCACCGAGTGCGTCGGCCTCGGCCAGCTTCTGGTGCGCGGCATCGAGGTCGAGGTCGATGTCGGCGCGCGGACGGGCCTGCTCGACTGCTGCGTCTAGCTGAGCAGGTGGCACGTCGTCGACGGCCTGGACCGCCTTTGCGCCACGTAGTCGGCCAAGGGCGCCAGCGCCTTCAGCAACCGCACCGAGGCCAGTGCCGAGAAGACCGCCCCACTTGGCGCCTTCCCACGCGGCATCGATCATGCGCTCCGCCGTGATGTCGACGTCGCCGCGCGTCAGGTCATCGGTGACCGTGCGGATGGCGTTGTCGGCCGCGCCCTCTGCGGCAGCGGCAATGCCCAGGGCGCCGATGCGGCCCAGAGCCGTGCCGCCCATCTTTGCGGTCAGCCTCTCGCCTAGCGCGGTGCCGAGCTGAGCGAGACGGCCGGCAGGCGTGAGGCGCGCAAGTGTGCCCGCAGTGCCTGAGCCACCAGACGCCACGGCCGTTGTGATGGCACCAGCAGCCTCGCTCAGGCCTGCCGCAAGGGGGTTGGCTCTGCGGTATCCAGCGATGTCGCGAGCGGCAGCCTCAGCGGCGCGCTCGTCGTACCAGCCGCGCTCCTCGACGCCGGCATCGAGACCGGCGCCGGTGGCGATTGGAACCTCTGGGCCAAGCGCAGACGCGACACCGGCGCCAACACGACCCAGGTAGTCTGAGATGCCGAGCGATGCGCCACGGCCGTAGCCCTGGATTGTGGCGATCGTCGCTCCAGCGCCACCGCCGTAACGCCGCTGATCGGCGGCTTCGGCTTCCATCTCGGGCGTGAGCAGCGTGTAGCCCTCGAGCTGTGCCCGGTGAGCCTCGTCGGCCGGCACAGTGCCTGTGGTGCCGTCGGGGGCGATGACCCGCACACCCGCGGGGGCCGTCGGCACCGCTTGAGATGGAGCCGGTGCAGCAGTAACTTCGGGTGGCGGCGTGCTGGCCGTCTCGTCGGGCTCCGCGTTCAGCGCGAGCAGCTGATCGAGAGACGGCGCTGCCGTGGGGGCGGCGGGTGGAGCGGGCGGCTGCGTGGCTGCGGACGGATCGGTGTCGTCCGGCGCTTCATTCAGCGCCAGCAGTTCATCGAGCGTGGGCACCGATCAGTAGCCGTTCTGCGCGAGCACGTAGGCTGCGTACTCTTGGTCGGTCATGTCTTCGGGGCGCTTGTCCGGGGCTGGCGGCGCTGCCGAAGGGCTGAGCGGCGGCGGAGGCGACATCGGCGGTTCCGTAGTGAAGCCTTGGTCGCGGAAGGCAGGGACCAGCGCCGGCTTCACGTCGATGGCGTTGCCGTCTGGGCCAAACATCGTGACGCGCTGCTGCTTGGGCGGGGTGGCCGGCCCGCTCGGCGCGGGTGCCTGGGTCGGCGGCGCGCTCATTGGGCCCGGCGGCGGCTCATCGGGCGTAAAGCTGGCCTTCTGCAGCTCGAACCCGAGCGTGCGTAGGCCGTCCTCGCCGGTGATCCTGAAGTTGTTCAGCATCTCGTCGTAAACGGCGGCCTTCGCCTCGGGACTCATGTCGTTGCGGAACACGCTGTCAGGCTCTGGCAAGCCAGCGCCGAAGCGCTCGGCATCACCTTCGTTGAGAACACCGGCCTCGACGAGCTGCGACATCAGAGCGAGCGCTGAGGCGCGCTGGCCGGCGTACTGTCCCTCCACCTTCAATCGATCGTTGTCGTACGGGTAGAGCGACGTGTCGACGGTGGCCAGTTCCTTGGCGCGCGTGAGGTGCTGCGCGACCTTGTCCATCATGCGCTTGGCCTTCTGCGCCTCGGAGAAGCTGTCCTTGGTGATGGTGGCCCCAGGGATCGCCGTGAGGCCCTCGATCTGCGGGTTCTGCACGATGCCCTTGGGGTCGTCCGTACCAGCGGCTTCGCGAGCCTTCTTGCGCGCGTCGTTGAGAGCGTTCAGGCCGGCCAGCGGCAGCTTGCCCTCGCGCTCGAGCGCTTCGAGCACAGCGGGATCCATGTTTTCCCACTTCGGGCCGGCGGCCAGCGCCTTGGCGCGTGCAGCGGCGGCAGCGCGGGCGTCCGCGATCTGCTGTCGGTAGTTCGTCTCGAGGATTCCGAGGCCCTTGCCGCGCGCCTCCGTGGCGAGACGGAAGGCGTTCTCTCGGTACTCCGGCACCTTCGACTCCTCGCCGATCCTCTCCAGTTCCGCGGAGGCCGCGAGCCAGTGATTCGCGACGAGCTTGTGGCCGATGTCAGTCTCGTTGGCGCTGTCCTCGGACAGGGTGCGAAACGCCTTGTCGGTCCGCTCCAGGTTCTTGTCGGCCTGATCTTGCTCATCGAGCTGTTCGTTAACCGACTTGTAGACCCAGTCGTTCAACGCGTTCATGCCGTAACTGATGCCGCCGCCGAGCCTGCCCAGATACCCGGCTGCGGTGCCGAGCACGATGCCCGAGAGCACTCCAACGGTCTTCTTCCAGCGCTCGGGCTCCTGAGGCGGCTCACGGAGCTTGCGCAGGTCTTCCTGCATCCAAGCCTTCATCTCATTCTGCTGGATCAGGTTGTCGTCGTGGGTCTTGTCGGCCGCATCGGCATACCGTCGAGCGAGCGCGACATGCGAGCCCAGCTCCGCGACTTTCTTCTTGCCAGCCTCGGCCTTGGTTTCGCCCTCGCGCAGGAACGACGCGCCGATCTGATTCATGCCCTCGATCTGCTGCTTCTGCACCTCTGCCAGGGCACGGGTTGGGTTGCGCGTGGCAGGGGCCACCACGGGCTGAGGAGCTGCCGGTGCCTGATAGGCCGGCGTCTGCGGCGACGTCTGCACGGTGATCGTCGTGGACGTGGCGCCCTGCTGCTGCGACGGCTGCTGCTGCGCTGGCGGCGCGGCCGGCGCGCTGTCCGTCCACTTGGAGTACGTGGTAGCTGGCGCCTGAGGCGCTGGCGCGGGCACCGCTGCCATCACGTCGGGGTTCTCTCGAAGCCACTGAGAGTACGAGGGCTGCGCGAAGTTACTTGCCATTCACTATTCCCCGTACAGCTTCAGATCCGTTTGCGGCACCGAAGCTGATGTGTTGCTCGTGCTGGCCGGACTCTGGCTGTAGCCCTGCTGATTGAGAGAGCCGTCGCCCTTGGTGGTGGTGGAGGCGCCGTAGCTCATCACGGCGGCGACGATCTGGCCGACCTTGTTGCGCATGTAATGCGGGTTCATGCCCTGGTACGGGCGCACAGATGGCGCGTCGCTCTGAACCTTCGAGCCACTCTGATAGAGGTTGCCCTGCAGACCATATTGCGGCTGCACCTGCGGCCCTCTTGATGCGATCGCCTGAGCAATGTTCGCTGCCTTCGCCACTGTGTTCGCCGGCTCCTGCTGCTGGCGAGGTTGCTGGGCCGGCTGCTGCTGTGGCTGTTGCTGCGGTGGAGGCAGCATCTCGTATTGTGCGGTGACAGGCGGCGCCTGGTTGGTCTGGGTGCCGCCGCCCATCAGGTCCGGGTTCTGCGCCAGCCACTCCGAGTAAGTGGGCGTGTTGCCGATCGCCATCTACGTTGCCCTCTCAGAAGCCGAACGGGTTGCGCAGGAAGTCGCGGCGCTTCTCGCGTCCTTGGACGCGTAGCTGCTCGCGCTCGCGCTCCGAGTTGAGCTGCGCGTTTTCCATGTTGCCCTGGTAGTCGAGGTACTGGCCCCTCTCCGCGGTGCCGGCCTCGACTCCTTGTGCCCCGAGGTTCTGGCCAAGCTGTGCCTGGTTCGCCGTGTTCTGCGACATCTGCTGGTAGGCGCCGAACCTCGACGCATCCGCCGTAGCCTCGCGTCCTGCGTACTGACTCGCCGCACCCTGATCCATGCCGGCCACGTTCGAGCGGATGCCCGCTGCGCTCTCGAGGGCGCCCTGCTTCAGCCCAAGAAGCTGGTTCGCCTCTTGTGCGCGGATGATCTCCGCCTGCTGTGCGGCCTCAGCATTGGCGGCCGTCGAAGACGCGAGCGCCGCGCGGATGCCGCTGGCACCGCCACGAGCGCCGACGGCCAGCGCATTGCGGGTCGCCTGGTTTTGGTTGGCGTTGAACGCCTTGTCGGCCGTCGCCTGGTAGTTGGCGTTGGCGTTCTCAAACTCGGATTCCAGCTTGCCAGCGCTGTTGAGGATCTGACCGCGTGCTCCGCGGTAATCGCCCATCGACTGGTTGAAGCCCACGGCGGCGTTGCCGGCCTTGCGCTCCTGTTCACGTGCGAACTTGTCGTTCTGCAGCTGCTGGTACGCGTACTGGGCGTTAGCCCTGTTGGTGGCCTCGCGCGAGTCCGCCAGCCCCTGCGTAGCTACGTCAGATCCCGCCTTCGCGCCTTCCGTGGCCCTGTTCCTTTCGGCGTTCAGCGCTTCTTCGCTGCCGCCGTAGTACTGCACCTTGGGCTTGTCGCGCTCTTGGCGACGCTTCATGCCGTCGACCATCCCGCGCCATGCACTTCGCAAACTCATGCAAGTAACCTCTCGATCACGAGCCTAGGGGTGAACGACCGCGCGCCTTCACGGCGTCACGCTTCGTCGTCGGATTTCGGTGACCAACCACCGTCACGTCTAGTGGCCTAAAGCCTTCGCCGGTCGCGCCCGTTTCCTGCAGCGTCACCTTCAGCGAGCGCGTCGACAGCGACTTGGGCGAGGCGCAGAGCGTGTACTGTCCATCGACTGTGCACGCGGAGATGTCGCCGGGTCCGAAGGTGGTAGTCACCGACTCGGCGCCGTAGTCGGTGGCGAGCGTGACCGTCAGACCGTGCGTGCCGCCGCTGAGGCCGCGGACCAGCACGTCGTTGACCACGCACTCGTCCTGGGGCCCGGCAAGCATCAGGTGCCCGGTCCGGACCTTCATCTGCGCCGTGTCGCTGGCGGTCTCGCCGTCGGAGCGATACAGGTCGGCGGTGGAGAACGTCAGCACCGCCCCCGTGGTGGGCACCAGCGCGCAGGCCTTCGTCGAGGCCGGTACGCAGTCGCTGTTCCACGTCGTCCAGCGGTCTAGCGCGTAGTTGTAGACGTGGTGCGTCGAGCCGCTGGTCACGATCACGGCCTCGCTCTGGTCGCGCAGCAGGAACGCGGCCACGCAGGAGCTGGTGCCAGCGTCGAGGTTCTCAAAGACGCGCACCTGGCCGGCAAACAGGCAGTAGCGGTTGTTGCTCTTGAACAGCACGCCGACCGGTGTCTTCACCACGCTTCGGCCATCGGTGCACGGCTGGTCGCTGAGCTGCTCGGGCGGGTTGAACTCGCCTTCGCGCAGGTTGTTGGGACCTGGCCCCGTGACGGTGTAAATGCCGCGGTCCGAGAAGAAGAGCGGCAGGCCGTTCGACTCGCGGACGGCGTTCAGCTTGCCGGCGTGTGCCGGGAACTCGATGCGCAGGTCAGCATTCCACTCGAAGCTCACATTCGGCGACTGCACGAGGTCGCGCAGCTTCGATGGCCAGACGATGTTGGGCCGCTCTGCCTCGATGGCCCACGCACGAAGGCCGACCACTTCGACGTCGCGCAGCCCGGGCGGACATTGCGCGGGCAGCTCCTGAGTGGCGCTGCCGTCGGTGTACAGCGTCTGCAGGGTCAGCGCCGAGGGGTTCAGCACTGCGGTCGTGACAGCCGCTGGCTCGGTCAGGTTGTCGAAAGTGATGATGAACTCGGAGGTCGAAGACGGCTGATAGCTCTGCGCGTAGAGCGTGGTGCCGCCGGCCGTGGTCGCGTAGATGACGCACTCGATGCGGTAGCCGCGGACGCCGTCGCGCATCGACACGGGCAGGCTCACGGTGATGATCGGGTCGAGCGCGCCGGTGTGCGTGCGGACCGCCGCCGGCATCGAGCGATGGATGATCCCGTTGTGGTCGAGAAAGAAGAACAGCGCAGAGAACTGATAGGTGGCGTTCGTCCATGCCGAGCCGGCGCCGCCTGTGGTTTCCACGTGCACGACGGGCCGGTGGATCGGGGTCACCTCTGCGACCTCGACGCCGTCCCACTGCATCGGCATCGCCCCAGCGATCAGCGCCGAGCCCTCTGCCGTGATTGCGTACCGTGGCTGCTGGCTCGCGAAGTCGAGCTCGACATGGCGAGCAACCCAGCCCTTCAGCGTCGCGTACGCCGAGATGTCATTCTCCAGGTATACGAACGTGACCTTGGTCGAGCCTGATGGTGAGAACGAGGTGGCGCCGCCTGGCCAGATGCTGCGCGAGCCAGTGAGCAGCGACGACTGGCTAAGCGCGGTATCGACGCCAACGCGAGCCACGGGAGTCCACCCGGACACCCCCTCGCCGATGCGGTAGGCCTCGACGGACGGGTCGGTCAGGAAAAACTCGCTGGTGAACGTGCCGCCGGGCAGGTAGGCGCGCTGGGCAAACAGGATGGGGTAAGCCTCCCCCGTGCCCACACGCAGCGTTGCCGGACGCGCGACAGGCCACACCTCGCCCTTCCAGCCGAGGTTGGACAGCGCAGCGCCGGCCGTACTGCGGAACTCAACCCAAGTGCCCGTGATGCTAGGCAGCGCCACGCCAGCGGCGTCCGTGGAGGTGAATACGTGATAGGTGCCGCCCGCGTTCTCTCCGAAGCCCGCGTAGACGATCTCACTGAAGTCGCCGATGCCGATGTCGGTTGGGCCCCAGCTACTGCCCATCGTGGCGCCGTTCAAGCCCATCACGTAGGGGACAAGCGTGCTTCCCACGATGGCGCCAACGTAGTTGTTGCCGCCAGAATCGATGAAGTTGGCGATGTCGAGCCGATCGTCTGCAGCCGCCGACACGGCGAACGACGTCGTGCTGGTCGCGAGCGTCGCAGCGGTGACGCGCACGACGGCAACGGACGTTGCGGTAGCAGAGTCGCCGCACAGCAGGTATGCGTACGTCGGGCTGTCACTGGCTACGGCAAGCGCGGTCGGTCCGCTGGCGTGCGGCGTGTAGATCGTCTGCTCGGCCCCGATGGCGAGCGTGAAGCCACTGCGGGTGATACCGCGGACCTTCACCGATTGCGTACTGTCGTCCTTGTAGAACAGCAGCAGAGCGGGGTTGCCGCCTGCGCCGTTCGCGTGGAACGTGAGACCGACCCAATAGGTGCGCAGGGCTGGGCGCGTGGCGAACGTATGAGCCACGGTCGGCGTTACCAGCACTTCGCCGTTCGAGCCAATCAGCGAGATGGTGATGAGGCCGTCGTCCCCGTCGTCGCGAACGACAGCTGACCAGGTGCCGCCCGACACGCTGTCGTAGCAGATGGCCGGGGGCTTCCAGCCGGGACCGCCGGGCACAACGCCAGCGCGAGAGATCTGCGCCGGCCAGTAGCTGCCGACTGCGGTGGTGCTGATGGTGCCTGCGTGCGCACCGACCGTCGACGCTGCGATACGCCGTGCGCCCGTCTTGGGATGGAAGAACGCGATCGAGCTGTCGACGCTGCCGGCGGGCACGATGCCGCCGCACGGCGTGTCCGTGAGCGTCGTGATCGAGTCGAAGTCAGGCGCCTTCGTTGGAGCACCACGCACCACACTGAGTCGCGTGTTGACGCTCTCCACGAGGGCAGCGCGCTCGCCCATCGGCTGCACCGCAGATTCCTGAGCGGTGTTGTCGACGCCCAGGTCTAGTGGGAAGGAGATGTGAAACTCAGCGTCCTTGGGCGCTGCCATCAGCCCTCCACGAAGTCGAACGACCAGGAGGGGTCGCTACCGGTGTTCAGGCCGCCACCGTCGTTTGCCTGGTGGAAGCAGACCTTGTCCTCGGCCGACACCGATACCGAGTTCGTCACGTCTCGTTGGCCGGTTGAGTTTGTGGACAGCCCCGTGATGGTCAGTGCCGTGTCGCTGCCATTGATATTGAGCGTCAGAGAAAACGAGCCACCGCTTGCCAGCGGGTCCATGTTCGTGAAGCGCAGGTTTTTGATTGTGCCTGCGCGGCCCCACAGAACCTGCGCCTGAACGAGGGCGGTGACAGGCGTGTTGCCGGTTTGCCCGTAAGGATGCCAGTAGTGATTGGCAGTGCCGCCGGCCCCTACGCTCAGCAGCTTTCCCGAGTAGGTCGTGGTCCTGGCGCCTGTCATGCTGGCCAGCGCGTCGTCGATGCCCTCCAGGTGTGACGTCAGCTCGTCGTTGTCGACGGTGCCGTTTGAGCCAGGGTTGCGCGTGTAGTTGGTCGGCACGTAGTCGACGTCGAGCCGGTCACCGTCGATGACGTCCGCGCCGCCGTGGATGTGGCGCGACGCGTGCGAGTTCGCCGTAGACTGCGCTGCTGACGCTGCTGCCGCGGCCGATGCAACGTCGGCAGCGAGCGACACGAGATCCTCTGCGACGCCGAGGCCCCACTTGTAGACCTGCCGGAGGAACTCCTCGACCGGACCCTGTGTGTTGCCCTTGAAGGGCTTTAGTGATGCCAAGGGCGACTACGCTGGCTTTCGCGGGTAGGTGATCGGCGAGAACGCGTCGCCGCGAAGGTCGCGGATCTGTCGCACGCCGTAGCGGTCTCGCTTGATCTGCCTGCGAATGGCGGCCTCAAGCTTCTCGAGTGCCATCACGAAGTCCGTGGCGTCCTTCTGCTGCCGCGCCCGCACGAGAACGCACGTTTGCAGCGTGATCCACTGGTCCCAGCCATCACGTGCGATGAACGTCGATGCCGTGGACGCCGGGTAGAGCCCGGTCGAGTAGTGGATGTTCAGCGTGTAGGCCGCGTCTGGCGTCGGGAATAGCTCGATCGCACTGCCCGAGAACCGGTAGTAGATCTCGGTGCACTCCGAGTCGCCCCAGCTCTCTGGCCACGCTCGCATTGTTTCAGGTGTCGCGCGCAAGAGAGGGATTTCCTCGCTGTCGCTCTTCTGCCAAGTGAGCCGCAACAGGTCACTGAAGTTGGACGGCGTCGACACGAGAGGGACGCCCGCCACAGTCGTTAGCGTGCTGGACGTGGCGAAGTACATCTCGCCGGGGTATTCGGACGACACAATGCCGGCCAGCAGCGAACACGAGACCTTGAGCAGGTCAAGCATGGCGTTCGCTGTGACCGACGTGTCGGACGTCGGAGCCGGCAGGTCGCACAACGTGCAGACGCGCGACTGGATGGTCGATACGGCTACCGACTGGCTCACTGGCTAGTCCTCGTCCTCGTGGTCGTCCTCTTCGGACGCCTCGTCGTGGTACTTTAGGAAGTCAGACAGGGCCGACTTGAAGCCCTCGTAGTCGTCCTTCTTGATGGACTTCCACAGAGCCTTGCAGGCCATGTCCTTGGGGGAGGGCTCCCCCTCGGCGTCGGGAGCGCCAACGCCGAGGAGAATGCCGAGTCGGCCCGACTTCATCAGTCGTACACCCGATAGAAGATCACGGCCTGCAGCTGGTCGACCGTGTCCGAGCCGGCCGGCGTTGCCGCCGTCGTGGCCTGGATCGTCCACTGGACCTCGACGGCCGCGGTGGTGCTGCCGCCGGCATCGGTGACGCCGGTGAGGATGTCGCCGACGGCCACGGTGTTAGCCGCGGTCGGAACGACAGCCGTAACCACGCCAACTGCGGTCGTGTCGGGGATGGTGATGGCGCCGTTGGTGATCGGCGTGCCGTTGATGTTGCAGGTGACGACGGCATCCGCGTTCAGCGGTCCGCCGCTCTGGATCTGCGCCGCGACGCGAGTCACGGTGCCAGCTACCGGAGCGATGGCGTAAGCGCGGTTCGTGGTCGCAGCGTCGGCAGCGGCCACGTCGGTGATGGTGCCGTCCACGACCACCAGGCTCGCGGCCGAGGCGAACGTGAGCACCTTGTGGCTGACGGATACGGTGCCAGCGGTCACGTCTTGCGACTCGACCCGCACTTGGTGCATCACCGTCGTGTCGTTCTCAATGCAGGATACGAAGCACTCGAGGTCTTTCACCTTCGTGTCGACCAGCGAGATGGTGTACGCACCGGCACCGGTGCGCGCGACGCCGGAGACGCCACACGCCTCGGTGAGCGTCTGCGCAGCGGAGCCGGAAGGGGTCCATCGGACGCGAGCAACGCGAACCTCTGGACCCCACGCGTGAACGAGGGAGTCGAAGCGATCAGCCATGTGTGGTGGCTCCGCTCAGCTGATCGAGGTGGGCGCCAGCTTGACGCGCACGAGGTTGCGCGGGGCATGCGTCAGGATGTTGCCGTCGATGTTGAGCTTGACCTTCAACTGGTCGGTGTCCGGATCATCGAACGACTTGCCAATCGTCGGCTGCGAACCGCAGGTGTGCAGCTCGAGGCCACCGCGCGGCACGATGTGCGCGTACAGGAGCGGGCAGAAGGACGCCTCGACGAACGTGAGGTTGCCAAGCCGCATCTTACTGATGCCCATCTCGTAGGTCCCCGCGTCATCGATCCACTTGGCCGACTCCTTGGAGGAGACCAGCGCGGCGAACTGGTACGGGTGCAGGAACACGTCGCCCGTCTCGAACGTGGTGCCCGCGAGCGCCATCGCCATCGCGCGAGCGCGAATGAACACGGTCTCCATGTTGCTGGTGTCCGTCGTGCGCGTGCCAGCGAGCGACGTGGGATCCAGCGTCTGGTTCACGCCGTAGAACGAGCTCGACGGCGTGATCGGGTTCCAGTTGCCGAGGCCCGCGAAGCCACCATTGGCGGTGCCGTTGTTATCAGCAATCGTGTACCGATAGAGGTACCAGCTCGTGCTGAGACCGGTAATCAGCGTGGTGGCGGTGCCGTCCACGGTGATCGACGGGACGGCCGGATCGACCGCAGTGATCACCGCGAAACCGGGCGTGCCAGCCGCGAGCGCGCCGCCGTCCGCAGAGCTCGCGACAATGGTCATGCCGACGCTGAAGAACACGCAATCTGACGCGTTCTGCAGCGTAATCGTTGAGCCGCTGGGAGCGGTGCTGGACGACGTCTGCGCGATGGCACCAGACTTCGAAGCGAAGCCCTGGCGCTCCACGTCCTGCATCAGCCTCTCGATGCCGTCGGCGAACTGCTTGCGGGCATAGTCGATGAACATCGCATCGTCGCCGCCTGCCTCAGCGTTGCGCCAGACGTTGCCGTCCATGAAGGCGTAGCCGTAGAGGTTCACCTGTGGCACGGTGAAGGTCGCGCCCTTGGTAGCGGTCGCGTTGGCGATGGCGCCAGCCATCGTGCCGCCGATGCCGTTCGTCAGCGAGTAGTCAACGGGTACCTCGACTCCGCGCTTTGACGTGAACTTGGTGTTCTTCGTCATGCTCTCGAGCAGAGGCTTGTTGCGATAGAGATCCTTGTCCTTGTAACCCTTCGGGTAGAGAACCTTACTCAGGTACTGGACGTCAGTCGTACTGGTAGCAGCCATTTTTTACAGACCCAAAATCAAAGGCGCTGAGCTGTTCTGTGCTCACGCCACAGCCGGATGGATTCGGCCCGTCTCTCTTCGTCCGTGTCTTCACGGTCAGAGCGAGAAGGAACCTCAGTTGCGCTGGCTAGAGTCCGTGGCGCGGTCGGACTGGACCGATCCCTGTTGGCTGCTTGGGGGACTGCGGCTTGCTGCTTGGTGAGGCCGAGGGCCTCGGAGAGTGCTTGGCGAACGGCTTGGTTGCTGTTGACGAGATGCGCCACCAGCTTGCGGTTGGTGAAGAACGCGGTCGCTGTTTGCGTGCCGGACTCTTCCATCCGCTTGCAGAGATCGAGGAAGTTCGTCTCGTCTCCTCGGCTCTGGTCGTCGTAGTAGGTCTCGAGCAGTAGATCCGCGGAGTCTTCGAAGCTCGCGAGGATCGGGAACTTGTCCGCATCCGACTCGAGAATCTTCGCGACGCGTGGCTTGTCGGCCTCCATGTCTGCGCGTCGCGCTTCCTCGCGCTGACGTGCTTCCTCGCGTTCGCGGAGCTTGTCGAGGTAAGCAAGCTTCTCGGCAATCTCGGGTGGAACCTGCGGAGTGCGCTTGTCGAAGTCGCCGCGCGCCGCCTTCTGCAGGATCTCACGCCAGTCGGAGCCGTGAAGCTCTGCGATGACAGCCAGCGGGTCGGCCTTGGCGCGCTCCTTCAGGGAAGACAGTTCGCCGGTGAGCTTGGCGTTCGCCGCCTTCAGCGAGACGTTCTCGCCGGTCGCCTTCTTGAGTGAGTCGAGGGCGCGGCCGTGGGCTAGCTCGAGACGCTGGTCTTCTGACTTCGGCGGCTCGGGCGCCTTCTCGGTTGCGGGCTCGCCGGTCGGTGCGTCGCCGGTGGCGTCCGCGGGCGATGACGATGCTGCATCAGGTGCGCTGTCCGAGTCGCTCTCCGCGTCCACTCGCGCCTTGAGGCGCTCCATCAAGGAGAGGACAGGGGTGGTTTCAGGGGGCGGGGAAGTGGTCGATGTCTCTGCGGGATTGCCGGTGTTTGCTGCTTCAACCGACGCTTGCGGGGCGTCCAATCAGTCTCCTTAGGCGTTTGGTGCTAGCTGAGCCGCCGCCGCTGCCTCTTGATTGAGGGCGGCGGGGCCGAGGTCGTTCGACGGGGGCGGCGCGTCGGGCCAGAGCTGGCGCGCGTATGCGATGTAGTCGAGAAACGCCTGCTGGATTTCAGGCGGCGCCTGCATGCGGTACGCGACCAAGAAGGCTTGGTTGACCATCTTCTTGGCCAGGGCGCCGTCCTGGTTGGGGATTGGCAGCTCGCCGTAGCCGTCGAGCAGGCGCTCAATCTGCCACTCGACAAGGTCAACGTCGCTGGTCTCCAGCGTCGCCCACGCGGCGATGTCGGGGAACTCGAGCAGCGAGATCGCCATGCTCTTGGAGACGAAGCCGGCCGAGATGTACTCCTCAAGCGCAGCAAGGCGGCCCTGCACCGTCGTCGGCGTCGCCGACATGGGCATCATCGTCAGGCGCGCGTCGCCCTCGGGTAGCTGCAGGTCGGCCCACTTGCTGCTCGTGATGAAGTTTTGCCGTCCGGCGCGCGTGTAGCCCTTGACCGTGTAGTTGCTGTCGAGGGCCAGGCAGTCGTCGTTCAGGTCTTCGATCAACTGACCGACCTGGAGGTAGTAGGACTCAAGCGCGCGGGTTGGAATGACCTGGCGGCGCGTGGTCACGTCGTCGGCGGCGCGCACAGCGCGTGCCGAGCCAAGGCCCTTCTGCACGAGGTCGCCGCCGACCATCGCGGGCGATAGGCCCTCTTGCTCGAGCGTCTGCTGCCACAGCTCGCTGATCTCGGCCTTGAGGTCGCCGGGGGTGCCGTCCCACACGACCATCTGAGGCGGCGCGGTCTGATACTTGTAGACGGCACCGGGGAGGTTCGACAGGTCGTCCGGCTGAACGTTGCTGTTCTCCTCGACGAGGAACACGGCCATCGACGCGAGGTCCTGGCACTTGGCCACGACGCCCTCGAGCTCAGCAATCCGCAGCTGCGCGGGCAGCGTGCGCTCGACGAGGCCTTGGCCCCAGAAGGACGAACCGCTAGGGCGCCGGGAGTAGCGATAGAAGGCGAACGGGAAGCGCTTCCGCGTGTATGGCTCGTCGACCAACGTGCAGTTCGAGACGGTGATGACGTGGCGGCCTAGCTTGGAGCCCGTGACGGGCGGCAGGTGCCAGGCCTCTACGACCTTGACCATGTCGCACGAGGACCGCGTGTCTTCGCGAAGGAAGTACTCTTCGGAGTCGCTGTAAGAGGGGCCCGCGGAGGTGGCTAACTCGCGCTTCTTGTAGATCTCCTCGAGCAGCTCGCGCGGCTTGAAGTACGTCCAGTAGAGCGTGCTGGGATTTCGGCCCTCGTCTAGGTCGACGGTCAGCGAATTGGGCAGCGGATTGACCAGCTCCGGCAGCCCAGTGTCGGGGTTGATGAAGCCGTGCGTGGCGCCGGTGCCGGTGTAGCAACCCGTGTAGAAAGCATCGACACCTAGATCGAAGGCGCCGAGCGTCCACATCTGACTGTGCAGCACGCGTGCGCGCTGCTCGGCCTTACGCGACACCTCGAAGTCGCCGTTGGTGCTCTGGTAGGACGGGATCGTGCGGTTCGCGGCGATGAGGCTGGCGGCGTAGTCGCAGGCTGCCGCGGCGAGGTTGCGCCGCAGCTTCTTGCCGTTCGACTTCCAATACGCGGCGCCGTAGGAGCCGGTGCCGTCAACATTCCAGTTGCTCGCGATCTGCAGGTAGAGGAGGTTGTCGAGCCGCATGTCGCGGCCCTGCTCCTCGAGAATCTTCAGGCGCGCGTTGACTTCGCTGTGAACGGCGTCCTTGTCGGCGCGCCACCAGGCCGACGACTTAGCCAAGCTGCGCCCTCACTCGATTGCGGAAGACCTCGCGGGTCTCCTCGGGCGGCTCATCGCCGAGTGCCGGCGGGCGCGAGATGGCGATCGGCGCGCGCGCGGGCGTTGCCGGAGCGAACGTCACCGAGTAGGCGTGGCCATCGGCCTCTGCGCTCGCCGACGTTGCGCCCATGTCGCGCATGTTTTTGGCGAAGCGCTCAAACTGCTTAGGCGTCACTCTGTGTCCTTCAACGTCTTCAGCATCTTCAAGGTGTCCAGCAGCTCGGACGTGGGTACGTCCTTCATGCTGCGGACTTGGATGGGGGCGCCGTTCGGGCCCGTGTGCTCGTTGCGCTTGGGGGCATCCATGCCGAGGTGGTCCATCAGCATGCGGAGCGCCTGCACCTTGGAGTGGTGCTTGATGCTTGTGCGTACCTTCTCGGTGACGCGTTCGCCGTCGACGCTGCTTTCAGTCGTCGTTTGGGTGATTTCGCCGATTGCTCGGCGCGCCGCTGGTGACATCTCGTCGAGCGACAGGACGCGCACGACGCCATCCTTGACGCTGAAGCAGTCGCGGGGGTCAGCAAAGGCGATCGCTCTGAGCTCGCTCAGGACTTGGTCGACGGTAACGTCGAGTTTCTCGAGCTTGCTCTGCTGGCCGGCGTGAACGGCGGCGGCAATGTGCGGCATGTTCAAGAGGCGCGAGCCCTGCTGTCTGGCGGTGTTCTCGGTGTAGCCAGCTCGCTTGGCTGCCTCAGTGGCGTTCAGGTCGATGAGGTACTCCGATACGAAGCGAGCATGCTTGGGTGACATCTTCATGAGATCAGCTGCTCAGCCTCCGCGACGCGGACGCATGCGCGCCGCCGCCCGTGTGAGGGCGTTCCTGTTGGGGGGTGCGTGTTGAATGCGCTCCGCGAGCGCCGTGCGGCAGCCGTGTTGGTCGCCGATAAAAACCCGGGCTCCGTTCCATGTCCCGGCTGCGCGCTGTCTACTCGGACGCCACGTGTGGGCCAGCGCTGCTACGGCATCAGTTGCGCAAGCAACCCGCCGAAAAGGGTGTCCGTTCGGGGCGCTTCGTCGCGTTCTTCCCTTGCGGGATGCGTTCTAACGCTTGCCGAGTCACGGACACCATGAGATCAGCAGCTGAACGGCTTGAAGATGTGACCAGGCCGATCGTGCGCAAGATCGAAGAACCCCGCATTCGCATACGCGTTGAGGATCGCGAGTCGCAGGGCCGGGCTGTCATCGATGGGAGCCGGCTCCCGCATGAGCAGGAGCACGGTGCCCCGCCTGTTGCGCGCGCACTTATCGCAGCTGCAACACAGGAGCGGATTCTCGTCTACGCATTCGTCCATCGTCACAGTCTCCTGATGTCTGCAATCTCGAGGGTCGCCTTGGCCGCTCGAGCCCGACACTCCGCCCACGTCTTCTCGACGCCCGCGGCGCTGAGCGCAGCGATGAGGCAGTGTCGCGCCTCGAAGATCACGTCGTCCGGGCTCGTGCCTTCGCACGTCACCGACATCGACGGGTCTGGCAGGCCGGAGATGGCCTCGCCGCGGTAGCGGTCCGGCGCGCCCTCCATCGACGGCAGCTGCGTGATCAGGAAGTAGATGCGGTCGCCGAGACCCCAAATCGCCGCCTTGCGGGCCTCGTCGCGGATCGCCAGGTTGGTCTCGCGATCGTCCGCGAGCTGCTGCTTGGTCTCCTTGACGTAGCGGCGCCACTCGGCGGCGCGGTCGATGCCAAGAACCTCGACTTCAATCGGCTTGCTCATCGCGTACCTTTCGGCGGCGCTTCGGCCGCTCTGTGGCGCTGTCGGTCGGCGTTGCCAGCGAAGGGGGCTCGGTGGGTGCGCAAATTTGCGCATCCTCGGTACGCTCAACGAGCGGCAGGGCGTAGCCGACGCGCTCGCGCGCGATGAGCACGGCGTCGCTGCCGGTGGCGATCTCGACCCAGCCGTTGTCGTGGAGCGTCAGTCCGTAATCCGGTGCCGCGAACTCGGTGCGCTTCGAGAAGACGCCGGCCTTGCTGGTGGCCGGGTCGTAGTTGCCCTTGGTCAGCTCCACGTAGCGCAGGCGCCTCATGTCGAGGCCTCGCTCTGCTGCTCAGCACGTTCACGAATGTGGGCCCGGTACAGGTCGGCCAGCTTCACGAACCGAAAGCCGAGGTCTTCGGCCTTGCGCTCCATGTACGTGCGATGCGTGGTCACGAGGCCAGTGGCGCCCTCGCCGAGTTGTTCGAGCGCTGCCGCAAGGAGACGACTGGCCACGCGCTGGCGCTTGAACGCCGACTTTACGTAGATCCAGTGCACGCACAGGTCATCGCCGAGACGCTCGGCCACGATGTAGCCGTAGATGAAGTCCGAATTGGTGCCGTCGCGCGCCACCATGATGCGCGTGGACGGCCTGCCAAGGATCATGCCGCGGATCGTGCGATGCCATGGGTGATAGGCCTCGGTGGGCATCGCGCGGCAGCCAGCCGCCTCGGACACGCGGTAGCTGCTCGCCCACGTGCTGTGGATGAAGTTTTCGTCAGACTGCACTGGCCCGGTCAGGACCAGGTGCGCAAGCGGCTTGGACAAATCATGCCTCTGCGTGGGGGTGGAAGATGCAGAGCAAGCGCTTCAGGCGTCCGGCCGGGCTCCGCTGGGGGTTGAGATCCCCGCTGCCGGCGACGCTGTGTGATGCGCGCGCTCTTACCCTTGGGCGAGAAACGGCCCCAGGTAGCCGTTTCGGCCGATTGCGCCGTTTCGGCCGATTGGAGGAAACTTGCAGCTATCGTTACGGCGCACGGGGTCCGCTGCGGAAATCGTTACGAGCTTGGCGCGGGCCCTATAGAGATAGCTGCACGGCGTGCCGTCCCCGTGCGTTCCCGGCCGTTCCGTGCGGTTCCCGGCCCGCCTTGGGCTGGATCGACTGACTGCCGCTCACTCGACGTGGTGTGCGCTGCACATAGGCCAAGTGGCCTCTCTGCTCGGGCTGATGCGCCGGATTGCGCATCGTCGACGGCCCCTATCTAGTTGCTGCAGACCATGCGGCCAGATGCGCTTGGATGCGCGAGCAGCGCGAACAGCGGCTACGCCAGCCCGGCGGTGACGACGCGCAGCAGCTGGCCGTGGACGCGCCACACGAGGAGACCGGGCGCGAAGCCGAAGCCGTGCGCCCACTGGATGGCGAGGCCGTCGAAGCGGGGGAGGGTGAAGGTGGGGTAGGGGCTCTTCATGGCCGGGGTATCGGCGGTGCGAGCCGGATGGTTGCTAGGAATCGCCGCCTTTGGCCATCTTCCACGCCGCTGTGTAGATGGGCTCGGCCGGTCTGCCAGACCTGGTGCCCGACCAGACCGATTTCGCAAAAGCGCTACTTGCCGACTCGGCGGAGAGACGCTGCGCGTCTGCGACGGCGGTCTGCTCGATGCGCGACCTTGCATCGGCACACGTGTTGATGAGCTTTTCCAGGCTGAGCAGCTGCAGCCTGATCTGCGGGCGCCCTTCCGCCGGCACCGCCAGCCCGCTAGCGAAGACGGTGACACTCTTTGCCGCGGCCATCTGCTTGCTTCGCTGTGACCACAGCGCAACGTCGTTGACCAACGATCCGTCGATTCGCGCAAGAACGTATCTGATGTCGCCCATGGCACCCCCTCGGCGCCATCTCAGCACAAGTCGCTCACCAAGGCCTAGCCGCCTGCGCGTAGCCGGCGGCGCCCACCTGACGCTGCGCGAGGTCGGCGGCGGTGCGCCTGTCGACGCCGCTCTCCATGGCGATGGCGATGCGTTCCTCGGCCTCGTAGACGGCCCAGCCCGTCGGCAGGCAGAGCCACTCCCAGGTCTCGTCGTCGTCACGCTCGACGCGCTCGTAGCTCACGACACACCTGCCGCGCGCCTGGCCAGGTGCCGCTCGAGCGCCGCAAGGTGGTCGCCGGTGGAGCTGCGCACCTCGTACAACACCTCGGTGCCGTGGCAGGAGCACGACCTCGCTGGCTAGCTGGCGTACCTCGTAGAAACCAGGGCCGTAGATGCGGCCAGCCAGAGCCAGCACGCGCTCGCGGATGCCATCGCTAGACAAGCCCATGACCACCCCCTGTTGGGGATCTGGATCGTCCGGCAAAGGTCCGCCAGGTATCACCGGGCGCAACGCCTGCCCGCTACCGCCGACGCTGTGATCTCTCAAGCCTCTCGGCTAGTTCCACGACTTGCGCCTCAAGCTCCGAGACTTGGCTGCGTAGGTCGGCGCACGAGGCGCACTCGTGGTCGGCGTCGCCGAGGTCCCCGGTCTCGAGCGCACGCTGGAGCACCAGCTCGTCGAGACGGTCCGCCGCATCCGGCCAGTGCCGCACCAGCAGCGCGCGCGTCGTGTACCAGCGGCCAGCAGGCTTGCGTCCCGCGCCCGTGCTCTGCAGCCACCTCGTCGCCCTCTGCGTGGTCCAGTCAGCCTTGATGCCGCCGAAGGCCTTGGCGATGTGCTTCGGCAGGATGATGTGCGGCAGGGGCTGGCCGTCTGCGCCACCGCTACTGTCGTCGGCCGTATCGTTGTCGTTGTCGGCGCTGGTGCCGTGGCCGCCGAACTCGGCGAAGAGCTCGGCGATCTCTCGGTGGTGTCTGGTCGGAGTCATCGAGGCTAGTTGCCGTCGTCCATGTGTTCGCCAGGCGGCATGCGTCGCCGGGCCAGGATCTCCCTGCACGCCTTGCACGGCATGTTGGGTTCCATTTGGCGAAGCAGTTCCGCGTTATCCGCTTTGTCGCGCAGCCTCTGCAGCCGCGTTGCGACCTCGGCGACCGTGATGTCAACGAGCAGTGAATGCCCGCTCTGCACGTGCCAGCGCAGGCGCGTCAGCAGGTCGTTGTCGTCAAGGTCGGCCAGGGCTACGCGCAGGATGGTCCGCAAGCTGTCGTTGTCGTCGTTGCTCATCTTGTAGCTTCTCTCCTCTGTTCTTTCTGTTTTCACTTCACACGCATCCACACGCGCAGTGCGTGCGCCAGCAGGTCGGTCGCCTCGGCGCTGGCCATGATGATGAGCCTGCGCCTCGTCGCGTCCCTGCCGCTGGTGATGGAGTCCACTGTCACTTCAACTCGGAGTCTGTCAGCATCTGACAACGTCAGGTCGCCTCGCGAATGCCGCCTGGCTCGCGCTACGAGGGCGATGCCGGCGGGGATAAGCGGGAACAGCGCCACCATCCGGCCGCGGTCGCTGCGTGCCCACTTGGCGCCTTCTGCGCCGAATGCGAGGCCGAGGGCGCGGGCTGCTTGCGGATCGGCCAGAGCGACCCGATGCAGGCGCCGCGACACCTCGCCGTAGCGGATCAGCGTGGAGTCGTCGGGCGGCTCGGCCTGCGACACGAACTGCGACGACTTGCTCGGCCAAGCGGTGACGGCGTCCCTGTCGAACTTCTGCCTCGACGCCGCCAGGTTGGCGTAGCGCTCAAGCGCCGCGCCCCAGTTGGAGCGCTCGAAGCTCGGGATGCCGGTCTCGAAGAACCAGACCAGCTCCGCGGTGGCGCGGATCAACTCAGGGGTCATGCGCACCCCGCAGTCGTCGTCCGAGTGTAGCCGGTGTAGCCGGTGTAGGGGTTTCCGGTTAGTCGTCTCGTACGTACGCGTGAGGCGCTTATATGAAAAGGCCTGCACTGCCTACACTGCCTGCACTGGGGCATCATCGATCCCCCTCGGCATCGCTCTCCGCCTGGAGGCCGATTCCCTGGTACACGTAGCCGCTAGAGCGCCGCACCTTGTCGAAGCCGCGACCCTTCAGTTCCTCAGCAAAATCATTGCCGTTCGCGGCCTTCTGTCCTTGCGCGTCGCACCAGGCTCTGAACGCCTTGTAGAGGTTGCCGGCGGGGGCGCTGAGGCTGGGCAGCTTCACCGTGCGCTCGTCGAGGAACGCACCGATCACGTCCTCGCTGGCCCGGTAGCTGGCGGTCTGGGCGACCACGGAGGCGGGCGGCTTGAGTCCGCCGAGCCGTTGCCAGTCCACGGCGCCCTCGACCAGCCAGCGGAGCACGCCGTTGGCCTCTCCGGCGCAGATCGACTCCTTCAGCTTGGGATCCTTGCGCTCTTCGGGGATGACCACGTTGAACGGCACGAGCTGCACGCGTCGCCACAGGGCTGAGTCGGTGGCATCGGCGGAGGGCCGGTAGTTCGAGAGCATCACCAGGGTGTGGCTGGGCGTGAACTCGAAGAAGTCCTGCCGCATGTGCCGAGCGGTGAGCTTGTCGCCGCCGGTGAGCAGCTTGACCTTGCTGGCGTCGAAGCTGGCGCCGCGTTTGGTCTCATGGACGACGACCAACCTGGAGCCGGCGCACACCGCTACGTCGGCGGGGTGCACCTCCTGATGGCCGTTCGCCACGATGAGCGTCGAGGGCCCGGGTCGGGCGTAGCCACCGAGCACGTGCGTCAACACGTCGGCGAAAACGCTCTTGCCGTTCTGGCCTGGTCCCCACAGCACGGCGAGCACATGCTCGCGTATCAGGCCGACGGCGGCATACCCGAAGAGCCGTGCCAGATAGGCGCGCACCTCGGCATCCGGCTGCACCTCGGCCAGGAACCGCTCGAAGATCGGTGCCTGGGCGTTGGGGTCGTACGACACCGGGCACACGCGCGTGATGAGGTCGTCGCGGTCATGCGGGCGGAGAGTGCCCGTGCGCAGGTCCAGTGTGCCGTTCTGCACGTTCAGGGCCCACGGGTCGCGATTCGCTTCGCTCGGGCTGAAGACGATCCCCGGCGTGCTGCGCGCCAAGCTCAGGATCGCGTCGACGCCACCGGCGGAGCCGGCGCGCTTCGCAGCCTTGAATGCGTCGTCATCGAGGTTGCGAGCAGCCTCGGCGGCGAGATCGCGCGCTACAGCCTTTACGCACTCGCGTGCACACTCCCGCTCGTCTAGTTCCCAGTGGGTCCCGGTCCATGCGAACCAGCCGCCCAGCGGGTTGCAGTAGCGAAGGTCGCGACCATGCCGCTCCACGAGAAGCTCAGCCAGGTCAAGCTCCGTGCGCTCTCCGTCGCCGCGGGCGACGCCCTTCGGCTTACGAGGTCGGCGCGCTGTTGAGATGTGCCTGACGACGCCAAGGGGCCCGTCTGGAGAGTCGTCGTCTGTGGGCATGCGCCAGTCGTCGTTCGGATCGTCGGCCATGCTCACGCTGCGTCCCTTCGGCGCTCAACTTGTGCCCGCCCATCGAGCGTCGCCGCGATCGCCGCGGCATAGCGGTCGCCCTGCTCGTCGTCGTCGGTGGCGATCACTACGCGCGCGCCATCGGGCACACGCTTGGCGTGAGCCGTCGTCCAGCTGCCGGACACGATGCCGAGCACCGCGATGTTCGTCTCGCGCTGCGCGACCGCTTCGCTCGCCCAGTCGACCTCTCCTTCTCGGATGACGATCTGGGTCGGCGCGGTGCCGCGCTCGAGCATTGCCCTGCCGAGGCCGTCTGCCATCACGAGGCCAGCTCGCGCATAGCCGCGGGCGCCTGCGCTCTTGTACATCGGCTGTCTGTCCACGCTCCGCGCCACCACCGAGCGCATCACGCCGCGGTGGTCGTAGAGCGGCACGATCAGGCGATGCCGGGTCGTGGCCCACGACTTCTCGCCCAAGCGCGCCCAGTCAGGCAGCGCGCCAGCGCGTGGTAGTGCTCGAGCGAGGTCGAATGCCGCCACCGCCTTGGCATCGATGCCACGGAAGGCGAGGTAGCCGGTTACGGCCGAGTCGCCCATCACGGGCTGGCAGGCGCTCCATAGCTCGGCCAGTTCGCTTTGCGGCGGATACGTCGGGATGACGGGCTGCGGCGCGCGCGCTGGCGTCGACGCGCTCACGACGCCGCCGCGCTCGAACCACATGCGCACCTCGGCGCGCCTGCTGGCATCGAGGTCGCGAAAACGGCGCCGGCCTACGTGGTGCGCCACGAAGTCGACGGCGTCGCCGGCAGCGTCGCACTCGAAGCACGACCACGTGTGCGGGCGGCTGTGGGCGATGCCGACTGCTCCTCGGCGGTCATGCCGCGAAGAGTGGCGCCGCGCAGCTCCGCAGGCTGGACACGGGCAGTTGTCTGCAGACGGCGCGCGCCGCACCTCCAGCCCGAGCCTGGCGGCAACGTCGGCCACGGGCATGCGAGAAGCCTGATCAAGCCACGTCATCGGCACCGCTCCAATCAATCTTCGCCAGCGCGAGGTATTGGCCATCGCGCGTCATACGATCGATCTGCTGACAGACGCTCAGCGCCTCGGCGCCGTCGAGCCGCAACACAGCACGCTGCAGCTTGGCGATGACCTCCATCGCCTCGAAGTCGACCTCGTCGCGCAGGGGGATCATGGTCATCGGCCACCCCCGCAGCGCGAGCACTGCACGCCCTTGACGTTGGGGCGCCACCAGGCGGTGTCGCCGACGCGCACCGGTGCTCGGCACTTGGTGCAGGCGCCATCCCACTGCGCGCTGACCTCGCGCGGGCCGTCGTCGCCGCTGCGCGCGTTGCTGTTCGCAGGCAGCGTCCGCGGCAAGAGCGCCAACAGCCGGTAGTCGGGGTCCGCCTGCGTCACGGCGAGCATCTCCTCGCCAGCGACGAGCGTGGCCGGCGCGTCCTTGCGCACCACGGCGAGCTCGAAGGCTTCGCGCGCAGCACGCGCGCGAGCGTCGATGTTGGCCGCGCTCATGCCGCACCTCGTGCCGAGGCGATGCGTCGGATCGCGAGCAGCAGGCGCCGCGTGGCGTGCGCTTCACGTCCATCGACAACGTCGAGTCCCTGAACGGCGGCCGAGGCGTAGGCTTCGATGACCGCGAGACGCCCGGCATCGCTGCCCAGCTTCGGCGCGTCTTCAAGATCGGCGCCCAACTCGCTAACAAACAGCCACTCCGTGGCATAGTCGATCACCGACTCAGTCTCATGCGTAAGGTCCGTAAGGTCGCTTTCAGTCGTTGCCTGCGCGCGCGCGTTGTCGTCAGCGCCGCCGTTGCCGGTGTGCCCAAAAACCATGTCGTCCATCTGTTGCTCTGCTCCGCGGTAAAAACGATCGCCAAGGTCAGGCCCAAGGGCCTGCGTTTGAGAAATGGCGACCGCCCGCGTGCATCCGAGCGATCACTGACCCCGAAATTGCTAGCCCTGCACTAGGCCGATAGCTTGGGTCAGTAGTAGTTGCAGACCTTACTAGACCACGAAACGGAGATCAACCCGTCCAGTGGGGAAGCGGTCTGCAGAATGTCAAGCGGCGGTGGTCGCCCCCGTGTCGCTGGTGGACGTACGCTTCTGCGCGTCGAGCCACGCCGTCAAGTCGCTCTCCAGGTAGCGGACGTGCGCCTGCCGCGCCTTGCCCATCTTGACGAAGGGCGGGCCGTCGCCGCTCATTGCCCGCTTCGCGAGCGTGTTTTCCGACACGCCAAGTCTGGCGGCGGCCTCTTTCCTCTTCAGCCATCGCTGGCCCGCTGCGGGCCGCTGCGTTTCGCTCATGGAGAGAAGCTGACACTCACTCCCGCGGCTTTCAAGACTTTGCCCGGTGGATTGCCGGGGAGCGCGGGGGAAGCGCTCCGGCGGCCCAGCAAGTTCCCCGTTTCACGGCATTTTCAGGGCAAATCACCCGACTGCTGCAAGTCGTACAAGCGCTGGGCGACTTGCACACCGTCGACGATCAACCCCTGTCAGCCGCTCGATGCCGACGAGTCTGAGAGCAGCAGACCAGCCGCGATGTGCTTGCCGACAAGCTCAGACGCGCTGCGCGCTGGGTCGTCGGCGAGCAACGCGTATCGTTCTGTCGTCGATGAGCGCTTATGGCCGAGCAGTCGCCCGATCACCGGCAGCGACAAGCCGGCCGCTGCCGCCATGGCTGCGTGGTGGTGCCTCAGATCGTGCAAGCGCATGGCGCCATCGCCGTCGAGCCCAGCACGCGCCCGGATCCGCTGCCAAGGCCCCTTGATGTCCACGATCGGCTGCCCCTTGCGGCGTGAACTCGGGAAGACGTACGGATTGCCGTCGACCCTAGTCTGGTTCTCAAGGACCCAGCAGGCCGTCTCGTTCAAGATCACCGACTTCCTGCCGGTCTTCGAGTCGCCGAGGTGCAGGAAGCCTCGCTCAAGGTCGACCTCCGACCAGCGCAGCCGCAGGATTTCGTTGCGCCTGCAGCCGGTCAGCACCAGCAGTCGGATGGCGGCTACCGCGCGCGGATCCACACGCACCACATCATCGCCATCGTCGGGGGTGGGCTCGCCTTCGGCCTCGGCAAGTGCCTCCGCCAGCCGCTTCTGCTCGGCCGCATTCAGGTCTCGGTGCCGCTGGCGCTCCGCGTACTTGTCGACGTATGCGGCCGGGTTGGTGCCCCTGGCGCGCAGCCCCCACCGCTCGCACAAGCTGAACAGCTTCGACAACACGGCGCGCATCCGGTTCGCTGCGACCGGGTGCTCTTTGCCGACTCGGTGGATGAGCTTGCCCACGTCGTCGTCGTCGATGCTGGCCACCTTGCGCGTGCCGAAGGCCGGCTTGATGCGCTTTTCGACGATGGCCTCGTACTGCGCCTTCGTGAGCGGCTTCTTGCGGCTCGCGTGCTCGCGCAGGAACCTGTCGCAGGCATCGGCCACGGTCGGCGCGTCGCGGGCGTCCTGGCGCGCCGCTGACGGGTCCCGACCGGCCCGCACCTGGGCCAGCATGTCCCGGGCGATGCCGCGGGCCTGATCGAGCGTGAGCTGGGCGCCATACGTGCCGAGCACCGGCTTGCGCTGGGTGTGGTCGATGGTGCGATACCGCAGCACAAAGCTACGCCGCGCGCTCACCGCCACGTGCAAACCCAGGCCGATGACCTCGGTGTCCCAGATGATGTACGGCTTCTCGCGCGGCGCCGTCTTGTCGATGAGCGCCTTGGTCAGCTTCGCCTTGCTCGGCGGCGCCGGGGTGGTGTTGGTCTCGGTCACGCAGCACTCCTTGCCGCTGGTGGGGGGGCGGCTTGGTAGCGCTTTGGTAGCACGATGGTTCACACAGCGCCCCAGCTCGGGAGTAAGACGCGGGTGGAAAAGCGCGGATTTCGGCCCAAAAAGCGCAAGCTGGAACAAGTCGGAGTCTGTTGCCAAATAGACGGAATCTGACTGGCAGTCATGAGGTCAGGGGTTCGATCCCCCTCAGCTCCACGAAAGATTCCGAGTAGTTAGCCGATACGGCGCGAAATCGCCCGGGCCTCTTGGTAGCAGCTTGGTAGCTGCGACGGAGACCCGGGCGAAGTCGTTTCTGGCCTACCCTTCGGCGAAGGCGTCAAGCGTCGCCCGCGAGAATAGGTGGGTGGCGCCCTTGCCACGGCGGCCCCACACGTTCGGCACGATCTTGCCGCGGGCTACAAGACGCAGCAGCGCTTTGGTGGAGCGGCCGAGGAGCTTGGCGGCAGCCGCGGTCGGCAGTAGGCCGTCGTTGTTGGCCGCCTTCATGGTGGCGAGCTCGGCGCGCACGACCTCTCGGATGAGGGCCCGCAGCTCGTCGGGCGAGACCACAACGACGCGGGCGTCCGCCACGGCTCAGCCCGCCCCGAGGATGTCGGCGGTTACTGCACAAATTTGAGCAGTTTCGGCCGGCTCGTTCTCCGGGTTGGCGTGG
>JACZCZ010344925.1_pt1 | contig 34757 bp, 74 predicted proteins | sample 8641811 | NCBI WGS metagenome assembly JACZCZ01 (sample SAMN15324610, study PRJNA640507) | soil metagenome | isolation source: intercropping peanut in the first line | place: China: Luxin town, Laibin City, Guangxi Province | collected 2019-07-25 | depth 10cm m | reverse complement strand
CCGTCGAGTACTTTTACTCTATTTTTAAAAACGTTTGGGAAATATTTGGAAATAAGAATGGGTTGTGGTTATCTTTGAGGCATGAGAAATGATATACAGGAGGACTTTTGTTCATTTGAGATAAGCAAGCTGCTTAAAGAAAAAGGATTTCAGCATAAGCATTACGAAGACGATGAAGAATTGTCTGAAAAAAGGATATGGGTGTACAATGTGCGTGGCAGAAACCATAGGCTAATTAGCTATCGAGATTTAAATATTGGGGGAAACTCTCAGCAGTATAATCATATTTCGGAGCCAACTTACGATTCTCCGACTCATAGCGTAGCTATCAAATGGATAAGAGAGAATTTTGGAATTTGTCTCCACGTTGAAAAACTTTTCTTGACGAACAAGTGGTATTATAGAACCTATTCTTCAGACAAAGACAAAATTGAATTTGAACTCAAGGTTATTGAGATGGATATAGATAATTATATCATATACAACTCCCCAGAAGAAGCAACTGAAGCCGCGATACTTCACGTATTAAAAGAAATAATATGACGCCCATAACACTTGCTACGCTAGGAAACAGAACAAGTCAGGAAGTATTTGACTATGTTGTTGCTCATTTAAGAAAACAAGGATCCGCATCTATTAAAAACGGAAGGTGCGCTTATCGGGGGAACCTCGGAATGTCCTGTGCTGCGGGATGCCTAATTGGTGATGACGAATACCGGATTGGGATGGAAGGGAGATCGTGGAGTAGGGTTGTGTCGTCTCATATGATAACTGCCGCACACTTGCCGTTAATTACGTCTCTCCAACAATGCCATGATTTATTTCTCCCATGCCAATGGGAAAGCCAATTAAAGTATGTAGCAGAAATACACCGTCTCACCTATAATCCCCCATCAGATGGTATCAATTAAACTTATAGTTTCAGAAAGAAGTAATCCCGGATTAATATCACGGTCTTGTAAAGGGTGGAATAAAGTTATAAAGGAGCAGTTTTATACGGTACAGGATATTTTACCAAGGCGGGGGGAGAAGATTAGGGTAGCGATAGAAGGCAGAGAAGAACCAGTGTTGGCTAAGATTGACTGGGTAATATGGGATGAACCTTTTACCGAGGCCACAATTAAAGCATCACTTTTTGAACCCGCATAAATAAATTTGCCATGAGATACGACATTATACACATAAACGGCTTCATGTATGCTGTTGACAGGGAAGTACTTGTGTTAAAGAATAATTACTTTATATTGAAAGCTGGCGAAAAGATGATCTTAAGAGAAGAAGAGAAAGAGATTGACAACCACGTTTATCATAAGAATTTTTTCGGCAGCATGTTTATTGGGAAAGTGATATATACCAATGATCCTTCTCTTGGATTACCTCTATTACCTGAAATTGAAAATGTAGACTTTACAGGATTTAATGAATCTTGGAATGAAGTAATTTCTCATGTAGATACAACCTTATTTGATAAAAAAAGTATGGATATATTTACAAAATCTATTAAGAGCGTATGGGAAAATGGTTTCAAAGCAGCAAAAGCCAAGAAGTTTACAGAAGAAGATGTTAGAAACGCTTACAGGAACGGTTTTCACAGGGGCGGTTCCAGTTTTCCCGAAGATTACTTCACGGAGAATGAGCAAATTGATTACCTTACTCCTAAGCCTGTAGCTGTTGAACTGGAAATAGAAAACAATATTGTTCAATTAAAACAATGGTACTACTAAAAAATATTCAAAATGAAAAAAGCAGTGATTATACCCATCGTTGTGATTGTACTGATTTTTATTCTTGCGAATATTTTCAATTCACTCGGGTTCTTTGGCCCCTATATTGAACAAGATGTTTCTAAAGGAGCCTATGATTATCAGATGAAGATATGGACTTACATATGGTATCAAGGAGAAATTGTATGGACGAGATGCGATCCATTAGACACAATGACCGACAGTATTATGAATGTCGCTCAAAAAGAAGCGCAGGAATTTTCTAAAATGTTAAAAAATCTTAAATAAAAAAATCAGATGAAAGTATTAATGTTAGTCCTAGCCACTATTGGCGCATCGGCTCTAATAACATTGTTTGTTTACCGATACGCTGGAGAGGTTACTGATAAAAGCAGCATCCGGCAGTACGTAGTTGAAGCAAATCTACTTTGTCCATCAGGAACCTGCGTAGCCACTTATATAAGATGCGAGGGGGAAATAGTAAAGTCTTTTTATGACGACTTAGAAACTTCATCTGATTCCTTGTTGAAAGCCCGTATTACTGAGGGGGAAGAAATCATAAAGAAGTGCAAGCGAATTGACAACCGATAATCTAAAACGTTTTAAAAACAATAAACATTTTACCCATGCTCACCTACAAACAAGCATACGATAGACTTACTGAAGCGTATATTAAAGACCAGATACAACCATATAACCCAGAATTTTGTTTCTGCGGTACGTTAAATGATAGCAGCCCCCAATGGTTTAACAGTTCTTGTGCGGAAAAACAAGCGAACAAGCACAATGATGGGATTCACTATTCTGGCGAAGAACTTTTTGCAATGGAGAATGAATTTCTTAATCATTTGCATGTTAAACTGAACACTGCCGAAAAGTATGACCCTTTCTCCTTAATAAGAAAGGGTATTGTCTATACAATATACCACCCACAATACGAACAAGTTCTATTTGAAGCCTTCTGCAAAGCCCTCGACGTATTGAAACAAATACACATAGATAGGGGAGAGGTTATTGATGAAGTACCGGAGTTTAAAAAACGTGTGTTGACAAAAGCATAAACTATCTTTCACCAGGATGGCAAGCAATCAGACGGGGGAGCTTTTCTAGGTTGGCCCCCTTTCGTTCCAGCCTATTAGCTCATTTGGTAGAGCATCTGTCTTACATACTGAAGGTAGGCGGCTCTATTTCGTCATCGAATACAAACTTTATAATAATGAAAATAATTGAAAATGTTACCGTATTTCAATGCGATCATTGCGGGAAAAAGCAGTTTAGGAAATGTGACATGACCCAGCATGAAAAATGGTGCTTTAAAAATGAGAATAATAAGCATAAATGTTTTCAGTATTGCAAGCATCTTATACGATCAAAAGAATTTATTGAAGAAGGGGGTTACCAAATGAAGACTGTTTTCACCTGCGGGGTAACCAAAAAAAATATGTTTTCGTATAAAGCAGAGAGAAGAAAAATATCCCACTACACACCAGACGCGGAAAGAATGCCGCTGAAGTGTGAATTTTATGAAGATCGAATGGATGACGTCTTTATATAAAAATTTCTTTAAAAAAATTACAGTTTATGTCTGGTGAGGGTAGAATTAATCGACCAAAGCCATTCTGAAATCCGGGGTAAATCCGTAAGGGCAATCCCTTAAATCCCTACGACACGGCAGGTCTCGTGCCTGAAATATAGCGGCGTTAGTAAATATGGTGATACTCTTTTGAGCAAGAGACGGCCAGATGTAAACTGTAAAATAATTGCTACAAAGGCGTGGCGGAATAAGACGCGGAAGCAAATGACAAACATGGAAGGCTTCTAGGAGTTCCCGTTAGGGCGTAAAACCTATGCAGGTATGAAACAATCCTGCCGCCTGAGTAGTAATAGCGGACTTTTAGCTCAGTTGGTTAGAGCAGTTCACTCATAATGAAAAGGTCGGAGGTTCAAATCCTTCAAAGTCCACGAATTTTCATAGGATAAGGTTTATTCAACGGGGCTTCCATTCTTGGATGGCCCCTAATTTAAAAAAAAAGCATGTCACAAAAATCATTTAAAGTAAAAACACATCTGGGGGAGTACCCTACCCCATTGCAATCAGAATGGTGGACGGAGGAAGATTGGGAAAAGTGGAGCAGACGAAAAGAGGGGTACATTTTTTCAGGGGAGTACATGAAAGAGGAAGAGTTTGAATTTACCATGATAGGAGCATCATGTTTAACGGAAGCGCCAACAGACGGGCTTGGTAATCTTGGGTTGTTTATTCCAAAAGGGTCATTCAGGGACAGTACCGGGAGGGCTGTCATGTTTACCGAACATAAACAAGAGTTTCTTCAATATTGTGCATTGTACAAAATAGATTTAGAACCGCTATCTCTTGAAAAAATAGAAGAACTGTATATTCAATGGGAGAATAAACGGAAAAAATAAAATCATGGCTAAAATACAGATTGACGAAAAAGAGTGGAAAACATTCATGTACTCGCTAGATACAGTTCATTTTTTCCTGAGCGATTACCCTAAAAATTTAATCGCTCCATCCCGGGCAGCAGATTCGCTACAAAGAATGACGGCAGGCATGGAAGACCTTCTTAAGGGGTCTTTGGATCGAATAAAGAAGCACATAGAAACTGTGGATTAATTTCCGTACCCTAGAAAAACTTACCCCTTCCCCGTAGAATTGCACCCCTAACCCGCTTAAAAATGGATTTCTGGAAGCAGTCGGGGGAGGGTTTTTAAAATCGAGTAGTTCTACTCTTTTTTATTTGCAGGAAACGTTTACCTTTACGTTTATGAAACAAAAAGAAATGAACAGCAACAATCCCCCATTTGCCATAGGTCAGAAAGTGGTGTGTGTGTATACGTTTTATGAGCGTTGGGGTCCAACCCCTAAAAATGGGAAAGAGTACATCGTTGAGGGGTGCTATTTTTCTGAAGGGTGGTGGTTCCTTCATTTGGAAGGGTTTGACTATATGATGTGGACGAAAAGGATTAATTGGAACTCGATAAGATTTCGTCCTGTGTCAGATCGAACCGTAGAAATATCCGCCTCCATCATCGAGCAGGCCAAAGAAACAATCGGGGTAGAGGAAAAAATATTTATGCCTGAAACCGTAAATAATTAACCAATGAGCAGAGTAATGACATACAGCCGGCACTATCCGGGGTATCATCCAAAGGCTGGGGATCCAACCTTTTTTGTTGAGAAAATACTTGAAGGAGTAAAAGGCTCTTTGGGTAGTGATTACTTGAATACATTATTTTTTCTCAATGCGAAATCCCTGAAGGAAAAAAGGATTGACGACCGCGATATCTATCAATTCATTGATTCGCTGGATATGTCAGATTATGAGCCTAAGGGCCACACCTGCAGGGAAGGCAACCGCTGGAAAGTTGGCCATTGGTTCAGCCCTCGAATTTGGTCAGGAAAGCCATATCGCAGCAAGCAGATCATCATAGCGCCGGATATCCAGGTAAAGAAGGTCTGGAAGTTTGAATTGAAGGAGGCCAACTTTTTTATTGATGGTGTGCGGGTCGCGGCGGATGAAGTTCCCACTGTAGCAAAAAATGACGGGCTTTCTTTTATGGATTTCATGTACTGGTTCCGATTTCCACAACTTTTTACCGGCCAGATCATCGGCTGGAATGAAAAAATAGAGTACTAAACAATTAAAACAGATATGAAAGAACAAAATAAAAACCTTACTGATGCGCAAAAACTACGTGCCTTTCGAAACGAAGTCAGAAAGGCGTTTGCGGATTACTTCGCAAGCGAAGGGTGTAGTTGCTGCCAGAATGTGGAAGAGCATGATGCCGCAAAGGAAAAACTTGGTAAACTTCTTCGTGTAAAGAAATACTCCGATGGAATCGGCTACGACTTCCGTAAATATCGTTCACATTAATCACCCCTTTAATTAAATAAATTCATCATGACAAATGCAAAGGCAAGAAGCTACCTTCTTTTTGATGACAAAGGCAATTGGTTAGCTCAAATCGTATTAACCGAGGATGGAATGTTTTCATCTGTAACCGACTACGGAAATCTATCACATGCTTGGCGCTCTACTGGAGCGGATGACTTCAGAAAGTTTATATGCAGTTTAAGCATAGACTACTTCGCGGGTAAAATGTATCAGGGTATGAGCTATATCCTGCATGGTAAAAAATGTGAACAAGCCTGCAATCGTTTTTCGGAGAAAATTCTTCCCCCATTACAAAAGATACTGAAGAAAGAATTGGAGGAAGGAACGCCATTTTAATTAACCACCCCTAATGCGGGTAGAAAAGGAGGAAAGAAAGTATGCCGATAGACTACAAGCGATACCCGCCTGACTGGAAAACGAGAATAATCCCAGAGATTATAGCGAGAGCGGGTAATAAATGTGAATGCTGTGGCCTGCAAAACAAGGCTATTGTATTTGCTGCAAAATTTTGGGTGAGAGAGGTAAATCGGTACAAACATCGGACGTTTTGGTTTAGCAGAAAAGAGGATGCAGTAAGAGAGGCAGGATATGATCGCCTTGTGAAGCCGGTAAAAGTGGTGCTTACTATTGCGCATTTAGACCATGATGAAACCAACTGGCAAGTGTCACTGGAACGCCTGAAAGCAATGTGCCAAATATGCCACCTGCGATACGATGCCAAAGAAAAGTATTTACGATCATTTAAAAAATTATCACAATGACCACACTACACAACACCCTGGAACAGGGTAAAAAACTAAAGGAGCTGGGGGTATACGGCCAGGCTAATGTTTGGTATCCTTATAAGATAGATTTTGAGGTTTGCAGATTCATCGGTACTGCAATATTCAGTATCCAGTACGGGGGATATTACTCTTTTCCGGAACATGATAAGGTCTTCCCCGCCCTCACGCTGGGGGAACTGTTTGAGGTGATTGATTGGAAAAAGGCAGACATACGTTTACCGCATTGCGGGCAATGGGGAATGAGAGTATACGGAGGAGACGAAAAACCTGCACAGTGGAGTGAATGCCCCACCCACCTCGCCGCCGATGTGCTTATCTACCAGTTGGAGCAGGGGATAGTAACCGCTGAAACCGTTAACGAGAAACTTAAAAATCTGAAGTAAAATGGAATATTTTGGAACAACCTGCACATCCGCCGGACATTATAGGTGGGAAATAACTGCCGGGCTATCCGGGGGAGGATTAAATACAAGCGATCTCCCTTTTAATCCAGAGGGGGTTACTGGAAATCATCAACGGAACGGGTCAGTAAACTTTTTTCAAGGAGGCGGCTATACAGCAATTGCTATAGTCGGAAGCCCTGTTGATAAACGAGCAGGATCAAAGTCTGTTTTTTGGGTAAAAGAAATCATCTCGAAAGAAGAAATGATTCAGCGGGTAAAGCAAAATGCAGTTGCCGCCAAAATTGTAGCTGCTATGCCTTTTGAAGTTAATTGGTAGTAACAGCATCGCCGGTGAATGATAAATTGAAACAATTAAAATAAAGGATATGTCAAACTACACAAAAGATCAAATTGAGGTATGGAAAGCAAAAGCGGAAAAATGGGACGCTCTTGCAAAAGATATTGAAAAGTTCTACATCAACGAAGATGGAGAAGTCGATGAAGAGAACCCCGTTAACCCCGGCGATTTAACAGACATTGGAGAAGTAGCAGCAACCGCATTCGGCTGGCTTTAACCCCTCACCCGCATAAACCAACAACCATGAGCAGCAGGAAGATTCAATACAAGCCAAACGATTACATACTGCCGTGTCCCAAATGTGGAAACAACACTGAATTCACTGTTCATTCAGAGCAGGTGTGTGAAGATGGTTGTGAAATATGGGCCGTATGTAAATGCGGTTACAATCCTACTAGCTATGAAGAAATGGGATCAGGTTACCGGGTTGAGGATGTTTGGGGTGGCACAGATGACGGTAATTGTCAGGATGCTATAAAATCTTCATGGAACTGGCCATTATTTGATAAGCAGAAAAAACAAACATCAACACCATGACCCAACCAACCTTTTCCCTCGGCATTGAGAACCTATATACGCCAGATTGCATTAGGACAGTCACGGGCAAGTATGTGAATGTATTTGATCCTAAACCGGAAATGTTTTGCATTGAAGATATAGCTCACGCCCTGTCCATGCAGCCGCGTTTTGGTGGTCATCTGCCGGTTCAATTTTCGGTTGCCGAGCATTCGATCAATTGCAGCTTTGTTGCTGACGAATTTTATAAGCTTACCGCTCTGATGCACGATGCCAGCGAGGCATATCTTTTGGATATTCCACGGCCAATAAAGCAAAGGCTAGCCAATTATAAAGAGATTGAACACGGGTTAATGGTTGTTCTATCTCATGTTTTTGGCTTCCAGTATCCGCTGCCTGGCGAAGTGAAAGCGATAGACGAGCAAATGCTTCGGTTTGAATGGAATTCGATGATGATCTCCGCTGAAACTACAGTACGCCCATTACCCGCAAGTATAGCAAAGAAAGTATTCATTCAACAATTTGAAGTTTATGCAAAATAACACGCCAACCTTTTCCCTCATAGGGGAAGAACTGAAAGAAAAAACGGTATCTACCGTAGTATACTTTTACCCGGAACACTATGACTACTTAAACCCACTTCACAAGGAGCGTTGGGAAAAATATCTTGCCTCCCTCCGCAGCTACCCCATAGCCCCCGGCTCAAAGTGGGAGAAGACATCAGGGCTGGAAGAAGGGAAGGATTTTGTTGTAATGAGCGGATATGCAATGAAACTGGTTCCAGGGTTAGTAAAGAAGTTCGAAGAGATTGAAGAAAAAGAACGCGGCTTCGACATTATCCCCGCTCAATCACCGGGCGAAGTGGACAATTTACAACAGAGCGTCACTAAAGCAGCCAACGCTCACTCTTACAAATGTATCCCCACGGATGAAGTGCTAAGTGTTAACAGCAAGTTTGTAAGGGATGATGTAAGGGAATCCTTCGTTGCCGGTGCTGAATGGCAGCGTTCCCAGCACCCCGACCCCGATGCGCTGGCGGTGGAGTTTGGTGAGTGGCTCAATAAACACAGCTGGCAGCCATCTGGCAAAGGTGTATGGATGAACGCTGCCCTATCACATGAGTACACAACCAATCGACTATTCCAAATCTTTAAACAACAAAAGGAGGCAAACAAATGAAATGGGTAAAAGCAAGTGACAAAATGCCGGCAAAAAACGGTCGATACGTAGTAAAGCGTCTTGGCGAACCGATGATTGCGGAGGCTCGTTTATTTAAAAACGGAGTAATGGCCTTTGTTGAATTGGGCGGCATGCAATGGAAGGGATGGAAAGATTTTGAATGGCTTGACGAATCAGTTCCAACAGAAACAGATGCTTTAGGTTTTGTAAATGAAATGTGCATAGAAAGTCTTAGCCCTGAAACGTTTGAAGCATGGGAAAAGGTAAAGGAAGAGTTGAAAGGAAACAGGAAACTTTTAAGAGAAAAGGAGGCAAGTAAATGAAACCAGAATTCACAATACAGGAAATTGAAGCTTTTGTAGGACGAGGGTTCCCCAGCGTAGCGGCAAGAATGACCAAATCGTTGCTTGAGCATTATAAGAAGTTAAAGGCCGAATCCCACTCCATCGACCCGGAGATAGAACAATTACGGGAAAGCGAAAAAGAAGCATCTTCTATCATTAAAGATCTTGATTTGCCGGAACTCGTTCGATTGTTGGGTATAGAAAGAGTCCCAAACCTCTTCCAGAAGGTAGTTCCAATAGTAAAAGAATTGCTAGTCAAAAAATCCTCCCCCTCCATCGACCCGGAAGATGTAAGGGATCTGGTGAAGGCATTAACAAAAGCCGAGAAACAATTTTCCTTTCATAATCTTTGGAACCCATCAGTTGATGTGTCAAAATCTATTCATGCATTCAAAACCAAATACCCGCAGATATGATAAAGCAAGCCTTGATTGAAAGGGCAAAGAAAAGACTGGGTTCATCATTCTATCACTTTGGAACCAAGCAAACGATAAAGACCAATAGCGGCTTTCAGTGGGCTTGCGATGTTTCAAGTGTTTGGGGTGGATTAGCAGTATGCTATGGCGGGTGGATCGTTTGGAGTGCTACAAAAGGATGGCTCGCAGAACAATGTTCTTCTCCCTCGCCGGGGAGGAGCTAAACGTAAAAATGTAAAGTATGAAATCACTAAAATTAAGGTTAATTGACAAGGGAAAGATTTTTGGGTATGAACGCCTGAACCAAAACCAGTGGGAGTGGATGTGCCTGGCTCTAAATCCAGACAATGGAGAAAGGTGGGTTTCTGGTGTAATGTCAGGTGAGTTTTTAAGGGATATGGCTACGGGAATTACGATGGATGGACGGATTATGTTGAAGATGCTTTCTGCGACACTGCCCTCGCCTCCTACCGCTCCCTTCTCACCGCAGCCGGTGTGGGGTATGAAAGGTTTGTAATACTAAAAAAGGTATCAAATGGAAAATGAAAACAAGCCAGTAATGCTGGTTACGACAAAGGAAGGTCTTTGGCTGAGGGCCGGAGAGCCTGAAGGAATGGCCGATAAGGTAAAGGGGTGGATTAAAAAAGGGTATCAAATAAATACGATACCAATTTCGGAATACAGAGAGCGAGTTAAAACAGCAAAATGGGTTTATGAAAACAATTAAGAAAGTGTCAGTTGACCCCGTTTTCGTTGATGTAATCCCCGACGAATTACAGCAAGGAAAGATTTATATCTCCAAAGAGCATGAATGCGCTATTCATTTGTGCCTATGCGGATGTGGGGAAGAGACCGTTACACCGCTTGACGAAAAGAACGGATGGGTACTGACCGAGAGAAACGATAAAATCAGTCTTTCCCCATCAATTGGGAATTACCAATTCGCCTGTAAATCACACTACATCATTACAAATAACGTCGCAAATTTTGTTTAACCCCCTCCACGCCGGGTATAGGCGAAAAATGTTTTCTAAAACGTTTGTTATTGTGGGGTAAGTTTCTTAGATTTGCTGCACCCTTTTGGGTAGTATTAATTCATCGAAAAAATAAAAAAATGGCTTCTACAAAATCTTCCGGAATTGGGTTTGGGGCGTTATTAACTCTAGCCTTTATTATTCTTAAATTGTGCGGGCAGATAAACTGGTCTTGGATATGGGTTCTTTCTCCATTATGGATTCCATTAGCCATCATTTTTTTTATTGCCACAGTTGCTTATTTTATACTAAATAAATACTAAAAACAATGAGCGAAAACCAAGAAGTAGCCATTACGCGCCCCACGCAAGAAATAATCACCGCCCGGTTCAACAAAGAACTTACAAAGCTATCTTTTCAGGAAGCCTTGAACGGGTTGTCAAAATTTGAAGTTACCCCCGATTCTATCCCCGCAGCACAGTTAAAACTTAAAGGAGCAAGAGCTTTCATTACTAAAATGAAAGAAATCCATGCTGCGGGTAAAGCCGATGCTTGGGCCGAATGTAAAATGTGGGATAAAGCGCTGACGGACTTGACAAAACCTCTCAATGATGTTCTTGCGGCCAAGGATGCGGAAGTTCAAAAGGTGGCCCAGAAAGTCGCAGAAGATGCCGAAAAACTGCGCAGGGAGAATTTACGGGTAGACAATATCAAAAAATCCATCGACGCGTTCATCTTCGAGCAAACAAATGCTATCGTGTCAGCAAAAACGCCGGAAGCAATCATCTCAATTGAAAAACTTATCGGGTCGCATAAGGCAAATTCTTCCCGGTACGCAGAATTTCTCCCTACCCTTATTGAGCGGGTAAATGAGCTCACCCCTTTGCTAAAAAACCAAAAGGAACACATCAAAGAGCTTGAAGAAATCAACAAGCAGAAGGCGGCAGCATTGATTGAAGGGGATGATGCAAAAGTATTGGAGCTGCAAGATCAGCAGGAAGCCGTATCCGACAAGATTGAAGAAACGAAAGTTATCATTCAGGAAACAGCCATATCCGGGGCTATTCAGCCTGCCGATGTTATCTCTTTACCCACTACAGTATTTGCTCCTAAGCCAAGAAGATCGCAATGGACTTATGAAGTAGTCGATGAAAAGAAAGCGTTTGCTGCGGGTATGCTGGTTTGTGAAATCAATAAAGAAAAGGCAAAAGAAAAACTGGAAGATATAAAAAAGAACACCCCCGAAGGAAAAGAAGAAACGATCATTGACGGGGTAAGATATTTTTTACAGAAAACTTTCTAAAATTCGATCATGGACAACGCATTAGACTGGCTAAAAGGAGACCCCCTACCCGAAGAAATAAGATTTAATGAAGATGGTTCCGCTTTTATCCCTATTGAAATCGTAGAAACATTACTCACCGAAGTTGATCCATTTTGGAGCGATAGCGCATTTAGGATGAAAACATTTTCAATAGGAGGTAAGCATTTTGCATCCTCATCTATTACCCTTCATGTTGCCATTAATGCAAGAACAATTTCAAGAACAGGAGCAGCCACCCTTGAAATAACAGAAGATGCTACCAACGTAGAAGCTATTATGCTATCCGAGGCAAAGAAAAATGCAGCAAAAAAATACGGGAACAGGTTCGGAGCAAATTTGAACAGAAATGATTCTGTCGATCCAGCAACTACTTCTCAGGTAAGGGTGAAAAAGGAAAAGGTTGCGACTAAAATGCCAGCAGACGACGGCATTATTAAAAAGTACCTTACTGCGGTTGCTAACAATGATACCGAAAATATAAAAAGATTAACTGCCGCCTACATAATAAACGCACCCGAGAATGCTTAGAAAAGACTGGATTCAAAAACACATTGTCATCCATAGCGATGATTGGTTTAGGGGAAGGCTTGCAAAATTTACGGCTAGCGAATGGTACGTAGCAATGCAGGAAAAACCCTACACAACCGGCGCTATGAGCTATATCTATCGAAAGGTGGGGGAAGAAGTGTCTGGCATACCATGTCGAGACGAGATATCTAACGAAAGCACTGAGCATGGCCACCGCTTCGAAGCTGACAATTTGCGACAACTTATGAGGATTAAAGGCCTTGATTTTATCGTTACCCAGCAATTAATATCAGAACCAGGAAGCAGATTTGGGTGTACTCCTGATGGGCTTATTATTCACAGAGAAACATCGGATGGGTTAGGGTATGACGTAAGCACTATAGAGGCTAAATGCCCAAAATCATTTGATGGATACATAAAACTTGCACTTTGCAAAAACCCTGATGATGTAAGAAAGGTTGCCCCGGCTTATTTTCACCAAGTCCTAATGCAAATGGATTTATGCGGAGCGCTGAGAGGTTATTTGTGCGTATTTCACCCGCATTTTAGATTCGGGAACACCAACATCATTGAGTTTAGAAAAATAGAAATGATGGAAGATTTTAAACTGCTTGCTACCCGCAAAAAAATGATGCTGGATAAGTTTGATGAAATCCGGGATTACTTGTTCAACCTAAAGCCTGAGTAAATTTCATGCCTGTTATATACGACCCACAGAAGAAACTTGTGCTGCTTAAACAATATATGGAATTGTTTATTGAAAATATGGGTAAAGGGTACAACTATTCCTTCGGTCGTTACTTAAAAGACCGCTACCCCCATGTCTTCCCCCACCGGCCAGAGTACATTAAAAGAATAGCTACTCATTGTTACTATTGCGGGTGTAAGCTCGTTCGATTCAACGATAAAAAAGCCCAGTTTCGCCCATCCATAGACCATTACTACCCTCAGAGTAAAAAATATCTTTACGAGGGTAAAGTGGCATCCATATACGTGATATGCTGCCAGCGCTGCAATGGTGTTAAAAAGGATTTTACCCCAGCACAATTCACATCATTTGTTACTAAACTGAGAATAAATGGGAAAGTAATTAATGGCTATACCCAGAAAGAAACGGAGAGATTTTACAAGAACTTGCAAGCCATACATAACGATGTAGCCTACGGAATAAAAAGAAAGGTATATTTCGTAAAAGAGTTTAGAATTGTTCCTCCGGGATACATCTATCTCCGAGAACAAAAAGCCCCCATCGGTTAAGACAGGGGCCACCCATACTACTAAACAAATTTTTTTACTGCCTTTTTGCTGCTTTCTTCTTGGGGTTCTTTCCGGGTATGTATCTTGGATCAGGGTCGGACATTCCATGCCAAATTTTTCCATTAACGTCTACTACATAAACTGAGGGGGATTTAAAAGTATCATCCTGAAATAAAATTCCTTCTTGCATAACTGTAGCTACAGCTTTGAGATTACGTTTTGCTCCCTGCTTTGTAGGAAATTGCTCTGACGTATTAAGTGGCTCCCCGTTCTTCCCCACCAGCACTACCATGAATTTACCCGACTTTGTTTTTGTGATGTGATACATGAGTTTTATTTTTTAGTAAAAAATATTTGGCATCTTGTATTTTACCCAGCCAGAAGGCGTACACTCATACATTGTATAATCTTTGACATTATACAATGTCGATCCCTCCACGTCAAAAATATCTGGGCTTGTAGGCTGAAGTATTTTAGGGACTATCGACATGGCTATCCCAAGCAAAGCGTTTCGTAAAATTTCTCTGCGTGTCATGTTTATCTTTTAATGGTATCGACTTTCCCAACATCTGTATCTTTTTTTCGCCAGCTATCTGCATCCGATGTTCTCCATCCTGCGGCTTCGCTGTTTACTCTGCCCCGATTGTCATCTTGTACGCGTCCTTTTGTGTCGATTGTCTTTTTCATTTTTTAAAGTTTTAGTTATACCAAATATACACTTTTTTAATGTGGGTAAAAAGGCCCGGCAACTGTAGAGAACAGACCGGGGAATTTCCAAAACCAACATGCGTGAGATCGTCAATTATTTTGGATCGGTATGACCTGTGGGAATGGATATATTTCTTGCCACCCGAAGGTTCTCTGCCATTTTTTCTTTAACTTTTCTATCCGCCGCCATAATTTGGAATGACATTGATGCCAACTTGTGGATTAGTTGACTTGTCCCATGCGCAAACACATGCTTTAAAAGCCACTCTTCATCAAACATTCCTCCGTCAATATCTCCAATGTTATCATAGGATGTTTCGGAGTCGGTTATTACCGATAACGTAGTAATAGTTTTCCTTTCTGCCATCGTTTTTTATTTTTTTCTTGAAAATGATTTAAAGAAATTACTGGAAACTCCAACCTCGGTATATCCACCTGCTATCACATATACTTTTTTGTGATCTGCCCTAACGATATGGCATTTATCCCCCTCCGACAGTCTGGTTTCATACCGCGTATGCTTTTGGTTGAAGATGTTTCCCGATACCCCATGCCGAACTATTGTTAGCCCCATAGCTCCAACCACCCCTATGGAGTCCCCAATAAAATATGACCCATCAGACAGCGGGGTTCTACCTTCGGTTAGGAAAGTAAAAATTCGGTTATAGTTTGAGGTTTCCATTATTCTCCATTTAGTATTTCATTTGTCCACTCCACCCCTTCTCGTCCATCAAAAGAGTTGTGTACTACGACCATGTTTTCTCCTTCAATATACAATTTTGGAATACAGTGACACGCATGCGATAGGCTATGTTTTTTAATGTCGTTTATAGGTCGAACGTGGTATATTTCCCATTCGTGCAAACAATTATTACACTTTCTCTTCTTTATTTGATTTGTACTTAATGGAATTCTACAATAAGGGCAACACGGTATATTAAAAAGATTAGGCATGTACTATGTTGTCGGGGTTAATCATTATGAATCTGCAAGAACTGGTTTTAACACAGGGTTATTAATAAGTCGCTTCGCGGCTGCGGTTGCGTCCCCGTAGTAGTGTTCTATTACTTCATCGGGTATTTCTACATCGAACTCTTGCTCTGGCATATCTTTTCTTTCGGGAGGAGAAGCGCCATCAAATTGTTTTATAAAAAATATCTGAGCAGGGGTGTTATGAACCCGTTTGATGGATTTAAAATTCACATCATTAAATTGGGTAGCCTCAGAGTAAACAGCGGTATTTGGGATTAGCTCCCTAAACGCTAATGCAAAAGCACAATTATGAGAAATTAAAGAGGTGTCCGAGCCACCGCACATAGCACTTCTTTTAAGAATGTCTTTGGTTATTTTTAATTTGAATTGCATAGTTTTGTTTTTTATAGTTGAAGGAACGGATTTTATGGGCGCATCCAATTATTTGGGTCTTTCTTCATTTTAGATATGTTTTTCAACATCATAAAGTACCAAGAGAATTTCTTCTTTTTCGTCTTCTCTGATCCCTTTACCGCCTCAATCCATTGGGGATTTGTCTTTAGGATGGGTATTTTTTTCATTTTAGAGATGATTTGCTTTTATTAAATTTATCCAAAGCGGTTAAGGACATGTTTCTAATATCTTCTGTTACAAAATCGCCAATCCCTACTAGTTTTCTGGAAATTAACTCCAACGTTTCGACAAGTTTTTCTACATCAGAATTTTTGTATTTATTCGTTTCGCCCTCCCACCATAACAAGCGATACCACTCCTTTCTTTTTAACTGCTTCAATTCCGGGTAAATATACCCTGTCCACTCAGTGTCCCCATCTATCCACTTCATTCTTACTGTAAGCCCCGGATCGGGGTACCTACTATTACAATCTATCCACATATGTTTTTTATTTTAAAATTCGTATTCTCCAACCAAATAGGTTAACCCACTTCTCGAACCCGTTTCTTTCCCCAAAAGTAAGCCCTCTTGACTTATGCTTTCCATGAAGACCTTTCCCAAAAATTCGGAACCACCAAAAACCTTTGTTCCGATAGAGGTAAAAAAATCTGCCCAATTTAAAAGTTTTACCGATAGATGTTGGGTATGGGGCAGCTCGTCAAAATGTTTACGGTCTTCCATCTTCTTCCCACTCTTTAAATTGTTTGATGTGATATTCTGTTATCTTTTTTGCAAAGTTGCAGATGTTCTTCAGAAGTTTTTGGTCTTCGGGGGAATCCGTCCACGCTCTGTTTTCCATCACCCCAATTTCGCAAAGGAAATCCATTGTCATCATTTCAGACGAAACACGCAACCGAGATTGGATGGGAGTTTTACCTAGTATGTTGTGGTAGTTCCGTAGTCTGCCGGTAGGAGTCCGAGCGCAGGGAGCATTTTCCTGCACCCCACAAAGCCTGCATTGTCGAATCACTGTTGTTGTCCCCCACGGATCAGCCTTTGAGGTAACGTCCACATATTCGTGTTTATCGCAAACTGTTTGTAGCATGTTGACTATTTTATAGACCGCTCATTAATTAATTCAAGGCGTATTTTTTTTGATGCCCCTAACGCCACTATTCTTATCACATCTTCTGCAATATCATTATTTTCTGACTTTTGAAAAAAATCACCCGACTTAACTATCATAGTAGTAGTTGAATCACGGATTTCTATTTGAACTACTTGCTCTTCAAACTTCAGAATCTCTTTGACAAATTCCTGTGCGCAGCCCAAGTGCCAAAGAGTAAGATAAAGACAGTAGAAAAAAGGAGAATCGCCTACTTTATCCAAAAAAGAAGAAGAAAATGTTACTTCTTTATCTTCAGGAAGAATTGTATTTTTTTCGTCCGACTTTTTAATCTGCTGATAATCAGATACTATCTTATTAACCGAATCAATACTAAAGTCTTTAATATCAAACCATTCTCCGCTTTTTCTACTGGCCGCATAAACTCCGTGCAAATAACTTTCGTAATCCCCTTCTATGACGTGTATAATGGATAACTCAACAAAAGTCAATTGACCTCTCACCTCAGCTACCCTTCTTTCTGGGTCGGACGATTTGCCAATTTTAATTAGGTCATTAATGCTGTTTTTCAGGAAATATGTTTTAACCATTGCTTTTCATTTTACATAAAATCGCACCAGAACGCCAGAAACCGGCCAAATTTGAACGATCTCCCCTTGCCGCACTAAAACCTACGCCAACTCATCCCCGATCTTAAATTTCGTGTACCCTACAGCTTCTGGCAGCGCTCCTATGGTTATTTCGATATGTCCCGGGCCGTCGTACCAGAATTTTGATGCGCGGTAGTCCCAAATTATCATATCTTGTTGAAATAGAGCATCCTCCGCAGCTTTAACCATGTTTGATACGTCAGGATGGGTTTGATTTGGGGTAAAACACAGTTGATTTCGTTTTTTTTTCGACCAGCTTTTAGGCATGGGAATAAAGAACTTTATCCAAAACCCGGATACGGGGGGCATTAGTTTTACCCTGTAGGCTTCTTGTCTAACTTTTTGTTTCCATTCGATGTATTCTATGTATCTGCGTCGTTTGTTTATGTAGTGGTTTTTCTGTACGGGGTGGTCGGCTCTTTTCTGCTCTTGTTCCTGTCTTTTCTTGTTCCCCCATTCTATGAGGTATTCTGGGGAAACGCGGAGCATCCATTTTTCGTGATCCTGAATATCTCGTTTAGGCATTGGGGGAACAAGGAGCGTGTATGTTTTTGTGAATGCCATTTATGCCAAAGCCCCCCAGAACTTTTTAGGCAGGCAGATATTTTCTATGAGAACTGCTCCTACAAACAACGGTGCTATGTCTTTAGGGGAGTAACCGGCTAGCCCGCACCCTACTTCTGTCACAAGAAATGTGTTCCCGGTGTGCTGCTTGGCGTATTCTATAAATTCAGAAACGAATGGTTCTATTTCTTCAATAGAAAGCGTTCTGCAAATAGACGCATCTTTTGTGGGTATGCCGTAGGTCTTGCCCTGAATCCCGGAGGCTTGGCCCCATTTTGCTCCCCATTGCAAGGCTGTTTTAGCCGCTCCGCGCCCATGTCGCCCTGAAAGGTTAGATCCGAATACAAAAATTTCGTTCGGGCCCAATTCTGTAATGTTATCGGGGGTTGTTCTATTTTTCATTGTCCAATCTTTAGGCTTTTCAAGGAGCATCCAATGGGTTACGCCGTAAATGTTTCTATTTTCCTCTATGCTACCCCAATAATTAACATTCGGGATAGCTAGAAGCCATTCTCCAAAAGCATACACCACGTATTGGTCGCTAGGGTCATCCTTGTCAGGGAAAGGCTTATCTTCTGTTTTGTAGATTGTCATTTTTGCTTGGCTTTGAGAAAACAAACTTACAAATTAAATGTTTACAAAAACGTTTTTACGGAAAAATATTTTATCTTTGGTGAAAATAAATTGATTATGAGTAAAAAGAAAGAAGAAAAGCCAAAGCTGTTATGCCTCGATTGTGAAAAGCCTATAGTAAATAAAATTGGGGGGAGGCAAAAGCTGTATTGCAATTCCCTATGCCGGGGTAGGTTTTTTGCAAAGAAAATATCAGCGGGTAAAGATGCTGAGGCTCGTGGGGGTAGGGCAAAAGAGTTGTGGGACGAATTGCAGGGGTTGTTGAATGGGAAAGAGCCTTTGGCAAATACCAGAGAGCAATTTCTTTATGCGACTAGCGACACGGATGGATCAATAAAGGTTAAAAAATCCACAACCCCCGTGTCCGCAACTGTGACTGTAAATAAAAAACCTTCCCCGATGACCGTACAACAGATAAAAGAACTATGCCCCAAGAACCTAAAGGGACTTGACAGAACAGAATGGATTAACCAAGAGAAAAAGAAACATGGGCTATGATTAGCGAAAGAAAACAATGGTTCTTAGATCGTGTGGGGAAAACCGTTTACCGAAACGATAATGGATGTCCATGTGATGTTTGTAAAAGAGTTCTTGAAGAAGGGCTAATTATTGGGGGCGATTTCCATGCTGAATACCTCTACGATATGGAAGGAGATTGTAGTGCTGATGGGGGATCATTAAGATATTTCGATACAAGATCAGAGGCTCAATCTTTCGATAATCTTGTTAAGGCAACAAAAAACGCCTGAGTAAGAATACCCAAGCGCGTAACCAAATATTAAAACCATTCCTGATGAAATTTTTGAAGACTGTTCAGGTAAGACACCTGCCTTTCGGCTGTTCAGCTTCTTCCCCTGTCTTTCAAAAAATTGGAGACTGTATAAACAATCTCCGTAACCGTCTTAATCCCTATTTGTGAAGAAATCTTTATGTTTTTTTCTTGTGTGCAAGTAGAAAAGAATCTACATTGAATCCCCTAAAATCACTATCCCTGACAATGTTTTCTTTGAGAGTTGGTGCGTATTCCTGTCGCCGGACAGGGTTGCCGAGAGAGTCTTTTTGCGGTACTCCCAGCGAGTCAACAACGGTAATTTCGGTGAAAATGAAGTACAGGCTGTCCCGGTATTTTTGCACCCGGTCGGAATTTTGAACTACCCGGAAAGTATCAAACGATACCCGGAAAACTGTGTTGACTACTGCTGATCCGTCACGGTCGATGTATGCTGCTATGGGTTTTGTTGTGTCACGGGGGGAGGGCTGAAACGAATTTGCGGATGAATCACTCTGCCCAGAATTTGAGCAGGCGGCCAGAAAAACCAGAAGAGTTAAAACGATCAAAAATCTCATTTTGTAAGTTTCAGCGTTTTCGTGTGGAGCAAATTTAGGGGGTTTCCGAAATAACTTCCAAATTTATTTTCTGGGAGGGTAGGTTCTGATGATAGAATCTAGTCGATCCACTACCCATCTAGGCCTGACCCTTTCGTGTTCGCATGTGTTTTTCATCACCTTCAACTCAGCTATAACCCAGTTCAATCCCAGATTAGCTGCCGCAAACCGGTTAAGACATTCCGCTGATTTTTTCTTCTCGGCTTCCAGTTGTGCTTTCAGGTCGTCGATTTGAAGTTGGTAGTTGTTCATGGTTTTTGTTTTACGATTATTTCAAGTGCGTTTAAAACTTCTTCGGGACTTTCAAGATACCCGGTGATTATGTTTTCAATAACGGGTAGGTGATTGGGATTTGCTTTTACTACCAACTTTGAAATGTTTGAAATTGATGACATGAGTTGGTTTAGGGTTTCATCATCCTTTCCGCAAGTTGTTTCAAATCCTGTTTCGCAAATTTTAACCAGTTCTTTCCTGAGGGCATTTGCATGACTCTTTACTGAAAATCTAAATACACGACCATCTGTTTCCAAAGCATCAATGCACTCCAAAAAAAGAAATGATACAAGCAGCGTAGTGAAACTAGTATATTCGGAGGCGGTCGGGCTTTCTATTTGTTCCATTCGTGAATGTGTTTGTGTTTTCTATGTTGGGTAAAATGTGTAAGTAGTATTTTTCAATTCCTTTGCCGTATATTTTCTTCCACTTATCGACTATTGCATTTCTTCCGCTCCTATCCTTGTATTCTTTTTCGTGAATAATTTTACCTGCCTTGTCCACTAGTTTAATCTTACCCGTCATAAAAATGTTTTTACATTTCAACATCGCCCTGTTGCACAGTAAAGCAATCATTTGCTAAGAAGGGGGTGGGAATGGCTACAAGGTTCCATTTGTTTAATTCGATAAGTTCATTCGCGTCTTTAGCCGCCGACCTACCCCACCCCCTCTTTACCCTGTACACCAAAAAGTTTTCGTACTGCGTTACCCGAACAGACTTGTAGCTCTCCCGGAATGCGTCTAGCTGTTGGTCGAGTGTCATGCTGATACAGTTTTGTTTATTTCTGATTCGATAGCTTCAACATCTCGTTTTATTCTTTCTACCCCATTAGCTAATCCATCCGTGATATACTTTACTCCTGTCTTTACGGTTGTATCGTCTACTCTTAATGCTAATCCTATCTGAGTATGCTTTAATCCGGTGTACTTGCGAATAAAGTAAAAACATATTCGTCTACGGTAAGCATCATCGTGATTTTTTGTAGATAGAAAATATTCAGGGACTTCCCCAAAGTAATCAGCAACGAACTGGACTATCTCTTGTCGTTTTAGTGTTTGCATAAAAATTTAAGTTGGCTTTTTGTTGCTGGGGTTAGCCCATTTTTAAGTTTAAGGTTATTTACAAATTCTTCTACCTCCATCCCCACTTTAAGCCCCCCTATTTTCAATAAGTCTTCCAATTCTTCAAATAATTCTGGGACTTCCTTAATATCCCCCAACTCAGTTTCCAAATCGGATACTCGGCCTTCATGACGGCTAACTTCGTTTTCCAAGTGGGCTACCTTGTCCTTTAAATTTTCTATCCCATTTTCAATGAATTTAATAAATTTAAGCCCCTCTTGTATTTTCTGTTTAAACTGATCCTCTCCAAACTCATGCCGGTCTAGTTGTTCGAAAATTTGTGTTAAGAAAAAAGTGTTGCCTTTAGTTGACATGGCTTTTAATTTTTATTGTTTTGAATGTATCCCAATTGCATTACCGCCCCGATATAATCAGGTTCGTCGGTTGTGATTATAAAATTTTTGTGCGCTGAAGATACTTTTATTTTTTCTGCGTTTAAATCTTTTATGACGGTTAGTATGTTTTTTGGTTGGAAAAGTAAGTTGTCAAAGTTGAATGTTTTTTCTTCTACCGGAATATCACAGCTTGAACTTATATTATCCATCATGTCCATGAAAGATATTTTCAACGAAGTTTTTTCTTTGCTTTCAAATTTTATCTCCGGGGTGACTGAAGTATCGTTTACAGCAAGTATCATTTCACAGAAATCAACGATAGGCCTTCTTTCTACCACGAAAGAATCTTTTGAATGAAAGTTTTCCAAAACCTTATCCACCTGTTCCGCGCATTTAGTTTCTGATTTAGCGAACCCGTAAAGAGTATTCAGTGTTTCAAAGTAATCGTAATTACCAACGGAGTAGTAACTGAGTTGTTCTTTTTCATCTTTGATGGCTGAAATTAAATCAGCATCCAGCGACACTTCCGGTAAAACATCTGTGAACCCTTTGAAGTATGTAACATCGGTTCGCGTAGCTATCACCCAGTGTTTGTTTTTTATTTTCCTGATGTGAACGTAGCATATCCACGGCTTCCCATCGTTACCCCGTTGAATAGCGCTGTGAGATTTTGCAGCTACGATTGACTTTAAAACTTCAGAAGATATTTCAAACTTCTGTTGCCCTTCATGTGAATCAATCTTTTTGAAGTTGTCGGGTACGGACTGAAAGGATATTGGCTTTGACCCATCATCCAATTTAACGTTATTCCCCTTTTGAGAAATTTTTATTTCACTTGCTCTGCAAAACTGAACGAACCCGAACAATGCCTTTGTTTCGATGATGAATGTTTCTTCTTTGGCCGTATCTACTTCAACGTCTACAACTACGAACCTACCCCCATTATGTTTTTCAAAATAGCTACGCTCTGGGGTGCATACAAGTTTAACGTACGAGTAAATCGGAAGCATCCTTGTATCCATAACGTGTGATGCTTTATCCATGAATCTTTTAATTTCCTTAATTGCAATTGTTATCATTGTTTTGTTTTTTATTTATCCAAATAATGGGTTTACTTCAACGCTTGGTGCTGTTTGTTTAACTTTCTTCTTTTCAATCACAGGCTTCTCCCCACTACAGGTTTCCCCAACAACCTGCCAAACTATACCGCTCACCCCCGATCTAAGTTTACGGGTAATGCTTGTGTTGAATATCAGCATACTCCTTTCAAGTTCTGATAATCTTTTCCAAACCTGATCGTCACGCATACCAGCCTTCTGTGCTATTTCTTCGTACGTACCACCTACACGTAGTTCTTTCAATGCTTGAAATATTTTTTCTCTGTGGGTAGGCTTAAAGGGTTTTATAAACTCCTCCCCCTCTTTTGATGTTGGCGAATGTTTACGTTTCATTGTTTTTTTTATTTGGTTTTTAAATTAAAGCCCCTATTGTATGAATAATCTAAAAAGGAGTATCATCATCTTTTTCATAAAATTTTTTAGACTGTACCGGGTAGTTTATTATTTGATGCGCACCGTCCCTTCTTTCCGAGAATTTCATTTTAGGCCCATCAAAGTCCATCGGGATAATAAAATTATTTTTACCATTCCTCCATTTACGAACTACCAAATCTCCTTGCCTCTCTGTGCTATTACCTTGTTCGTCAGTTTGAAAACCGGCCATAAAATCTCTATGCAAGAACATTACAACATCTGCATCCTGTTCTATGGCTCCCGATTCGCGTAAGTCGGACAATTGAGGGTATCTTTCCTCCCCTTTTCGTTTGGTAACTTCTCGATTAAGCTGACAAAGAAGTACAACCGGTACACCCATTTCCTTAGCCATTATTTTACACCCCCTACTCATTTCCGCTATTTCATTTTCTCTATTTCTGTTTTTTGAATACGTATCAGAAACGTTTACGAGTTGTAAGTAATCTATCATCAGACAATCTAATCCATGTAATTGTTTCAACTTTTCAGCTTTTGATCTAATTTCAGGAACACTTACTTTAGTTTTGTCCGATACGTAGATTGGGAGAGTAGATGTGTGTTCCCCTATTCGCTGGTAAACTTTATCGGTTTCATCTACATCCCTATACAGTCCCCTGAATAAAACATTGAAATCAGTATTTGTATCTAGCGCTGCTAATCTCGCAGCAATTTCAACATTAGACATTTCCAATGAAACTATTCCAACGGTTTTACCCTTCACAGCCATACCCATAGCAATACTCCCCAGAAGTGCGGACTTACCTACCGATGGCCTTGCCCCTATTACCACCAATTGTCCCGGATGAAACCCTCCGTTTTCTCTATCTAGCATCGAAAAACCTGTAGGCATCCCAATCCCCCCTGTTTTTCTCATTTCTTCTTGATGCCGGTAAAGGTCTACCATCATTTGGGTCATGTCTACCCAATCATGCTCGGTCGTTTTCTCTTGAAGCGCCTGAAGTTTTTTTTGAATCTCGTATATCTGACTTCTTACCGGCCCTTCTAGTTTTTCACCCCCATGTGTTAGCCTAATTAATTCCCTTTCCATCCAAAGGGTTTTTACAATATGGGTATGATATTCTAAATGCCCCGTACCAACAACATCGTTAGTAAGTTTAGCTATAAAGTAATCAGAATTATCATCATCAATTGCCCGTATGTTCTTTACCCTCATTACGTAATCAGTAACGGTAAGGAAATCAATTGGCATTCCGTTTTTGTACATAAACTCAATGCTTTCAAAAACGATTTGATGCCCTACGTGGTAAAAACAGTCTTTATCAATCGACCCAAATATTCTTCCAAACGCAGACTTTTCAATCATAGTTGCGCCAAGTATGGCTCTTTCCAAACCGGGAGAGTAATGAATATTTTTTTGATACATCATTCGTTTAACCTTTTTAGAGGGGGGGCTGTGGCTGTTTTAGAAACCCCTGAGTCAATCGTTACCCCTTTGGATTGTTGTTTCCTAATCCACCCCCCAATCATTTTCTTGTATTTCGATTTGTTAAAGTCTGCGATAGTATCGTTGGAAATACTGGCATTGAAGGCGGCCATCCATTTTTTTAACTGATCCAAATCAAGGGACATAGCCATACAGGATTGTTCTAACCAAATCTTGTCTTTCCACACTTCATTTGCTACCTGTTGAACTTTTTCAGAACCGACTTCCTTTATATTATTATCTATATTTCCATTTCCATTTTCCATCAGCGACTCCATATGGGTTACCTTATCTTCTTTCTTATGTGATAGGTTTTTAGCCCTGCTTTCAGTGAATTTTCTCCTCTTATTTACTTCATTTTCAAGCTTTTCGTTGTAGAAATTACCATCAGGGTCTTGCTTAAATTTGCGTTTTAGTTTTTTCTCCCACATTTCTGAAAAATCGGTGTCTCCCAAAATAGTCTGAATGTCTTGCAGAGACATATGGCCTTCGTTAAACTGAACCATAAGCAAATCCATATAAGCTCCCTTATGGGATCGGGAAAAAGTCATGGTTCCTCCCAGCCAATCGCCGGGGAAGAACAAAAAAGCCGGGTCTTTAGCCATTTTTGTCCAATAATTTAATCCGATCTTTGATCAGTTTGTTTAGTATATCCTTTATTTCAGAATTAAAATAACCGTACTGGTGTAGTACAGGGAGCATGTTTTCGCCAATATCAGAGTATAATTCTTCTTCTCCGTGGCAATGTTTACATAGTGTAACTAGGAGTGTTTCTGGGTAGTCCCACGGTTCTCTGCCGGGGATATAATGTCTGTGGTGAACATGAAGTTCCTTGTCTTTAGCGCCGCATTTCTGGCAAGTAAACTGATCCCGAATTTGAATGGAGGATTTAGTCTTTTGCCATTGTGGATTAAGCAGTTTTTCGGCGTAAATCTTTTTCGATATTTGTGCCATGCTTTAAATAGGTGGGATTTAGATAAAAAAAATACAACGACAGGTTGCGAGGGGTATTAACTCCCCTTGTGGTCGAAACCACGCCTGCCGTTGTACTTTCAATATTTTTGATGAACATAGTTAATAATTTTCCGCACCCCGAAATTGGGAACAAATATTGATACGTCCAAATTATTCCCCGAAAATTTGTAGAAAAAGTTGCCTGAATATTAATTTGGTATTGTACATAGCAGGTCTAATTCTTTCTCAAAAGAATCGAGTACTCTTTTTGATAAAGTAACAAGTGCATTAGAGCTAAGGGTGGTAGGGAAAGTATCTATTTTTGATAATTCTGTTGAATTCCCCCCTATAAAAAAGACTTTGCAACTTACCTTAACTTCCACCATATTGTTAATGGAGAATGATTCTTTTTTAACCTCCGAAATATGGGTAATATTACTAGCGTTAATTCTTAGGCCTGATAATTTACTGAACATCGTTTTTTGTTTTTATTTTACCCTGCGTGTGGTTTTTGATTGTCGTCACTTGACATCCCAGCTAGACACACTACTGCCGCAATTATCATCCATCCCCAATTGGATTTATCATTAGCAATCATCCAACATGCAGTAGAAGCAAATAGAAGGGATATTATGTAGGGGAAGTATTTGTGCATTATCGATTCTTTAGCCAGTTAAAAAATTCATTTATACTACCCCCTACAAGGACTGCTCCGTTTCTTTTTGTTTCCTTGCACCATTGCTGGTACAGTTGGGGGAGTAGGGTAATGTCAATCATTTGTTGTAATTTTTAAAACAATGTCCAACTACCCCTTTATGTTTTTTGTAAAATTCAGCCACTTCTTTTTGAATGAAATTATCTTTGTTTAATTTCGGGGTTTCGATAGCCGTTTCTGCCTTAGATAAAAGTAGGTTCATTTCTGTGATTAGTTTCTGATTTCGTTCTCTCTCACCATTCAATATTTCCATCATGTAAATGATGGCTTTTTCGTCAGTAGATATTTCCAACAGAATTAAAGATTCGATTGTTTTATCACTGGCCTGTAATGTTAGCAATTCTGCTATTTTTTTTAGATTCATTGTAAATACTTTTCGGGGTTAATTTCCTGCAACACTACTTCGGGTAGTTTTCTTTTTTCTTCTTGGGTAAGGAGTGGGTAAAGGATATTGATAATCTTCACGGCATACGGCCATATCTTCATTTTGGATGCGTTCTCAAAGCTACTATCATACTGGCCATGTGTTCCTCCCCACATTTTTAAGATCATGTAATTTTGTGGGTGGGTAGCTACCGAGGGGTAGTCATTTTTTGGGAGAACGTGGGCGATACTTCCATGCCACCCGAAAGTATCGCTCTTGTCAATGCGCTCTCCGGTTTCCCAGCACTTCCCCGGTTCCTCATCCATTATTTTCTTGTACCATTTTTGAAGTTCAGTTTCCTCACCCCCCCTACTCGCCTTCTCTGCTTTTTCTTCAGCTATTTTCTTTGCTGATTTTTTAGCTAAAGGTTTCTTTGGTTTGGGGCCGGTAGTTTTTTCAGCCAACCCCATTCGTATTAGTGCAAGACGTTTATAGTAGGGTATGTTTTCTTCGGTCATTGGTTTATATCATTTACTTACAGGTGTAAACCCCTTCAGTTTGTAACGTTGTTCCACCTGATTTGTTATAAAATCTTGGATAGTATTTACTTTTCCATCCAGTGCAACAGATAAAGCATTCCAAACTTTATCATATCTACACCACAGGTATTTTCTTTTTGAATCCAATTCAAAGAACACTAATCCATCTTTCAAAAAGAAAACTGAATCAGGATAATTCTCATATTTACAAACAACAAGATTAGTTGTAATTTCCGAAAACACCTCTTCAGGGGGAGTTTTTTTAACCTCTGGCGCTTCAATTATTTTCCGGAGTTCTTTTGCTTCACTTTCGAGAGCAGATAAACGCTCTAAGGCTTTTTCTTTATCCATGTTTTTTTATTTTAAAATTCTTTCTTTTCGTTCAAGATATACACCCTATAACACATAGTAAAACGCTTTACGATTCGTTTTTTTTCTGTTTAGGTCTTCCCTTTTTCCCTTTTTCCGGAACCGGCAAATTAAGGTCGGGGAAAAGACCATTAACCGATACTACAAAATCATGTGACGCGGGTAAGGATATTTTCGGGTTATCGCTCAGCACACGGGTGCAATACGCGTGACTGTATTGTATCGACTGAGATAACCACATTATGGATTTCCTTTCTAATTTCAACCTGTTTTTTACCCTAGAACCAATGTCATCTGACATAAAAAGTGCGTCTTCCATGAAGCAAATATAAATACTATTAATTACAAATACTATTAATTTGGTGATTTTTGGTGGAAATATTTTTTTTAATATTCAAAACCATATATTTTCGCTGAGAATATGAGGTGCATTAATAATACGGAAGGGGTAGTGTCAGAAAGTAGCATATCGGAGTTTGTTTATTCCGTTATAAAGGCTGCAACCCCTGAACAGCGGCTTAATTTACCGGAAAGTCTAAGAAAAAAAATTAACACAGAGAAGAGGGCGAAGGCATTTGCAAAATCAAGCACTACGGATCAAAAAAGAAGATTGTTGTCCTATCTGGATATAGGGTTTTTCTGGACTTTTGTGAATATTAGGGGCGTTACCCCAAAACATTATTCGGAGATTTTAAAGCTATTTGCAAGAGATAATAAGGTGGGGGCTATTCGAGAAATGGCCCAAAAGGGACTATGCGTAACTAGCGATAAAGAGTATTTTTATCAGCTAACAAACATGGGGGAGTCGTCCAAAAGTGATGTGTACAAGAAGGAAATAGAGTTGGTTAATATTCAGAAATCAGCGGCAATAATACGCAAATGGAAAAACAAAATGCCGTCGCTGAGGGAAGAAGAAAATGCTGAATTATTTTCAAATGAAGTGGCTAATCTTATTGGCGTAATATTGAGTTCCTATAAATCAGTTAAACACTACAGCGGCATTTCAAATGAGGATTATTTAATACTTAATTACTTCTATCAAAGAAGAGGGAAATATATTGATACGCAGGAAGTAGAAGTGAAAATGTCATCCGATGTTACGAAAAGAAAGATAAGGCCGATAGTAAATAGGATGGCAAAAAATAGTTACCTCATGCCTCATTTTGACGAAAGAGAAAAGAAGTATTCCATAACCAAATCAGGGATACAGACAATTCAAAAGTTCAGAGATAAAATTATGCAAATTGTTAATTTTAACTAATGTCAACGTTTCTAATTAATTTCGCCACCCGGTCTAGACCCGAAAAGTTTTTCAACTGCCTTGATAATTTGCGGCACACTTCATCAAAAAAAAATTACTTCGTGTTGGCAAAATGTGATATGGATGATGATTCTATGAATAATGATTCTGTTCGGGATCGTTTAAAATACTACCCAGAGGTTCAAGTAGAATGGGGAATTAGTGAAAACAAGGTACATGCAATAAACAGAGATATTGAAAAATCATTGAATACGTGGAAAATATTAATGAACCATTCTGATGATATGTGGATGGCAAAAGATGGGTGGGATGAAATTATAGAATCCGACATGAATAAGTTTTTCCCAGATTTGGGTGGGGTTCTTCACTACAATGACGGCAACCATTACGGGAACAAATTGATGACATATTCCATAATGGGGAAGAAATATTTCGACAGATTTGGGTATGTGTACTATCCCGGATATGCGAATGTATATTGCGACAACGAGGCTATGGAAGTAGCAAAAAAGTTAAACAAATATGTTTACATTCCCGACGCTATACTGAACCACAATCATCCCATGTGGGGGAAAGCGGAGTGGGACGATCAGTATAAAAAAACAGAAGAACCGATAGGGTATAAAAAGGACAGAGAAATTTATACATCACGGGGGGCTAATAATTTTGGGCTATGATTATTTTATCCATATTGATATGTTCTCTTGAAAACAGAGCGGGAATGCTTGCTTCCTTATTGGGAGAACTAACTCGTCAAATAGAGGCCACTGATTCTGAAAACACGGTTGAATTATTGGTAAATATGGACAGGAAAGAAAAGTCTACCGGTAAAAAAAGAGACGAATTAATTAGGCAGGCAACGGGAGAGTATATTGTGTTCATTGATGATGACGATGGTATTAGTGACAAATATGTTAAAACTTTTTTGAGAGCCGCAAAAAGCGGGTGCGATGTTTTATCTCCTAATGGATGGATCACTACTAACGGAGTAAATAAAATTGATTGGGAAATTTCAAAAAAATATTCTGACGTTACTGTTGTAAAGAATGGGGCAAAAGTTTATTTACGAAGACCAAATCACATAGCCGCCATCCGTAGGGAATTAGCTATTCAGGCTGGATTTCCAGACATATCAAATGGAGAAGATAAGGAGTATAGTAACCGGGTAGTTCCTTTATTGAATACTGAGTATAAAATAAACGATCAGATATACCACTATCGGTTTTCTACCCACAATAAAGAATACAAATAATGCAAAAAGATACGATAGTAAGTTTTGCTGACGGTGCGGGGAATTACGCTAAGGGGTTAATGCGTCTGGAGCTGAGTTTGAAAAAAGTTGGATTCGATGGGAACTTCAGGGGGTATAATGATTATGCCCATATTGGAAGCCCCTTTCATAAGGGATCTACAGATGCAATTCCCTATGCGTTCAAGGCTCATTCGATAAAGAAAGTAATGGACGAAGGGGCAAGATATATCATGTGGATGGATAGCCCCGTTTATGCTACTCAAAACATACAACCTGTATGGGATCATATTTACGCGAACGGGTATTTATTTTTTGATAATGTAGGGTATTCTATAGGAGATTATACATCTGATGCTTGCTTAGATAAATTTGGCATGACAAGAGACGAAGCATTCCGATCTAAAATGATAATGGCCTGTGTAATGGGATTTGACACACACCACCCCGACGCCCGATATTTTTTAGATCAGTACATTGCTGCTGCTTCTGATGGAATTTCTTATGTTGGGGATTGGACAAATGAAAATTTACAAGTGTCAAATGACATGAGGGTAAAAGGTCATAGGCACGATCAATCTGTAGCATCTATATTGTGTAGCAAAATAGGGATGAAAATAACAAACGCACAGAATACGTATTTTGCCTACGATTCGCATAAAGGTTTAGTTCCTTTGGCTGACACAATATGTTTATGGAGTAATGGGTATTAAAAAATAAAAAAATGGGGTATACTACTTTTGAAAAAGAGGTTGTGTTAAGGCACCTAAATAAATTCGGCCCATCTTTTAGGGTCATAGACTATGGGGCGCAATGCGACTATACTATCAAGGCCGATCCGCCTGCATTTATTTCCGAATGGTATAGGTCTATAGGGGGAATATATTCCTGCATTGACTTAGCGGGAGATAATAATTCTTTGCGGCACGACTTATCCCATCCATTGCCGTATATTGGTAAATATAATTTAGTGGGAGATGCTGGAACGTCTGAGCATATAACTCAAATGAAATCTTTTGAATCAGTCTCTTTTCACGAGGGGGCAATAAATTCCATTTATCCGAAAGAAATAGAAAGCGTAGAGATTGGGTTTTTTAATGGTTGGAAAAACAAACACGACATTTTACTTGAAGGGGGATTGATGATTAGTTTTAATCCGCTTACCGGAAATTGGCCGGGCCACTGTTACAGTTATTTACCCAAAGACTTTTACGATAATTTCATTAAGATTGCCGACTACGAAGTATTAGAAACCGGTACACATGCCGCTTGTGGGAACACTACAGACGGTTGGAATTTATGGGCCGTGCTAAAAAAAATTGGGCCAAAGTTCCCTTCCTTTGAAGAATTTCAAACCCTTAATATCCAGAAATCATAAAAATGAACTCATACTCGCAAAACGGAGAAGATTTAATAGTCTCCCAGTATCTACCACTACCTCATTTGATAACCCTTCTGGAAATCGGGGCGAATAACGGTGTCACATATAGTAATAGCCGGAAGCTCATAGAACAAGGCGCTAAAGCTGTTTTAGTAGAACCTTCGGAAAATGTATTTCCGGAATTGGGATCGCTGTATAAAGACAATGAAAACGTGTACTTGGTTAAAGCGGCGATAGGAATCAAAGACGACGAAGCAAAGTTCTATGATAGCGGGGTGGAGAAAATTCATGGCGGCGCGAAGTCGTTACTCGCAACAATGAGCGAACCGGACAAAAACAAGTGGAATAAAGTGGTGGATTATAAAGAGACAACAGTTAGAATGATTACATTTGACACACTCTTAAAAGAAAGTCCATATAAAACATTTGATTTTATTTCCATTGATGCAGAAGGGTATGACCTACAAATATTAGAGCAGATAGACCTAACAAAAACAGAAACGAAAGTTATCTGCATCGAACACAACGGAATAAAAGAAGCGAGGAAAAGAATTGTAGAAATATGTTCTTGGTACGGTCTTGAAAAAGTATTAGTGGATAATCAGGAAAACCTAGTCCTTGCAAAATGACAATAAACGTAATAAACCTACCTCATAGGGCAGATAGAATGGAGGTGTTTAGGCGGGCAATGGCGGCCGAAAACTGTTCCTTCAAAACTTGGCCCGGCGTGAACGGAAGGATACCCAAACAGAACATATCTAAGGCTCACAAGCAAATAGTGCAGTGGGCTAAAGACGAAGGTTTTCCAGAAGTGTGTATTGCGGAGGACGACATGGTTTGGACAGCGCCGGGGGCATGGAATTTTTTCACGTGGAATAAACCGGAAGAGTTTGATGTGTACTTGAGTAGCCATTATGGAGCTATTCAAAATTCAGACAAGACACTAAAACATTTCTCAGGGCTTACGCTTTATGTAGTTTCAAGCCGGTTTTATGACCGTTTTTTAGCGATCCCCGAAAATATACATTTGGATACGGGGATAGGTCTTTCCGGCGCTTTAATAAAGGTTTGCCCGGAATTTTGTGCTATTCAGTCTCCGGGATATAGCGACAACGTTAAAAACACAGTCAACTATGAAAAGAAACTCAAAAATCAAAAACTTTTTGGCCATTGACAAAGAAACCGGAACTTTACTAATCGCCTACGGAATCGTACTGGTGGTATTATATCTAATTTTCAAATGATAACAGCAAAAATAATTCGACACAGGCATAAATTCCATCACTATGTTAATGATGACTTAAAGGCTATAAGCGAAGACCTACACTACAAAATAGTGTTCTCCCACCCAGCAGAAATGGATCTTTTTAAAAAATGGTGTGTGGAGAGAGGGGGAGAGTATAATTACAACAAAGAAAAGAACGAACAGGAGGGTAAATTGCCAGCCGTTGAAGGATTCGAGGGGGAAGATATTTGCTGGTGCGATATAATGACATATTTTTTATTAACTTCAGGGTATAAATTCCATTCAGCCCTCAGCCCATATAAGGGAGAGGTGTATGTAAAATAATATATATGTGTTGTACAGGAACACCCAAGGCTTCCCCAGTAGCTCCTATTAAAAAACCTATGCAGTCTACTATAAAAGGCTCTCAGCCAGAAGGAGTAACTCCTTTTTCTATTACCCCAGAAATGAAACGTCAATTGATACTTAATCAACAATTGGCAAAAATACCCAAGAAATAACGTCTCATACGAAATTTTTTTGATAATTCATTAAATAGCATAACTTTACTATAAATTAGTAAGGAAATGTGTTGCCGTACCGGACAGCGAAAAGCATATAAAGGAGGAGTTGAAAAGCCTAGTGTGCAAAACAACTCCATTAACCTGAAGATAGCGCAGCAAATCGCCGCGCAGAAGAATGCCAATTACGCTACCAAAATGACGAACCAAAATTGGGCTAACCGCTACAAAACTATGTAAATGGGGCAATTGGTAAAACTTGTTGCACAACAATGTATGGACGACTACGAGCAGAATTATGCAAGCGGGGTGTCCTTTTTTACTATTGACGATTACATTAACCGGGTCGGCGATGTGGCTGCCGATATTTACAGACAAATGTGGGACGCTCTACGTCAAGAATTTAGACAAGAAAAACGTCAAGAAATTCCATCTTTTGACCCCTCTACACTGAGCGAACAAGTTATAAAATTAGAAAAAGACAACAGCGCGCAAAGGTGGACGGGAGATATTTCTTCTCCATATATGTCACTCCCTTACGACGAACAAACTTCAGGAATCCAGCTCGTTTTTGACGAAAAAACGGGGAAAGAATTGGAGCGATCCAACTTAAATGCAACATGGGAATTTCAATATTACCCGTTTACTGATAGATTTTTTTTCTCAGCAAGTAAAACAAAAATAAACGTTTTCACTAAAGGAAATTGCAATATACAGTCCCTGAGAGTACTGTATGTGCCATCTATTGGAAGAGACAGTGGAGATGCAGAAGTTCCGGACGGCATTGTAGCTTTAGTTAAAACGGGCGTAGTTAACAGAATGCGTGAACTTGCGGGTAGGCCAATTAAGAAAGCGTTGGATGGTAATCAAAATGAAAAATTTGAAACTGAGTTCAATAAAAAGTCCCTTGAAAAACAATGAGTGAATGTCTTGACTATACACTGAGCGAGGTTGTCGATAGATTTATGATGCGCGTAGGCGTTTCAAAAAAGAAATACTATGGCAGATACCTTACTTTGGCACAAGAAGTATGGCAAGATGTTTTTCAAAATACATTGTGGGTGGTCAAAAGTGTATGGATGCCGACAAAAGCTGGTAGCCCATTCAACTATATTGATATGCCGAAAGATTGTTCAAAATTATTGGGAGTAGGGATAGAGGATAAATGCGATTTAATTCAACCATTATATTATAATAGCCAACTTAATGTTGTCAAGAAACCTACTCAAAAAAAGTGTGGGTGCAACTGTGATTGCGGGTCTCTTTGTGGAGACGTTAATAGCAGTAGTGTTTCTACCAAACTTATTTTCACCATAAACAACGTAAATTACT